>OLRC01000401.1_pt1 | contig 33058 bp, 26 predicted proteins | sample 1672081 | NCBI WGS metagenome assembly OLRC01 (sample SAMEA3136643, study PRJEB25190) | human gut metagenome | biome: human gut; feature: human-associated habitat; material: faeces | place: Austria | collected 2013
GCATGAACGGCTCGCAGCCGATCCAGTGGTCGCCCAAGAACATCATCGCTTCCTTGCCGTACTCGTGGACGATGTCGGTCATTTCCTTCATCAGACCGGCGACCTCGCGGCGCTGGAATGCCTGAAAATCCTTGTACTCCTTGGTGGGCACGCGGTACTGGTTGTTGTAGTAGCCCTGATCAATGATAAACTCCGGGCGGAATTTGTAGCCGACTTCCTTCTCAAACTGCTCCAAAATATAGGGAGAAACGGAGGCAGAGTAGCCGTACCAGTCCACGTACTTCTCGCGGCGCAGCTCGTCAAACACCAGCGTGAACAGGTGGAAGAAGGTCGTAAAGCGCACAACGTTGACATAGGGGTGGCTTTCCAGATACTCGCGCAGACGGCGCAGGGTGTAGGCGTGGGTCTTGGGCTGGCGCACATCGAACGGGATCTGGTGTTCGACATCCTTCCAGTCATTGATGACCGAGTTGTACATGTGGACGGGGTCCCAGATCAGGTACGCCAAAAAGCTGACCGTGTACTCGTGGTAGGCGGCGGGGGTGTCGATGACAACGCTTTCGCTGGCGGCATCATAGTGCCAGTCGGCGGTGGGGACAGGCTCGCCCGTCGTGCGGTCCATGACCTCCCACCAGCGGGCAATATCGTCATGGTCGTTGACCTTCATCAGCTCGCGGCTGATGCCCGTCATCAGGGGGATGGTCAGCGCACCGCCTTCAGCGGTGTAGAACGGCGTCATAATGTAGCACTGCTGGGTTTCGTCGGGGTTGGCCTTTGCCCATGCGTTGTCCTTACGGGTAGTGTAATAGGTGGCGTAAATCTTTGCGCCGGTGTCCTTCAGCTCCTGCGGAAACTCGGTGCCGTCGCAGTCGCGGATGGCATCCGCGCCCCAGCGCTTCAACAGGTCGAGGGTTTCAGACACTGCGTCCGTATCAGTGGGAATCGTCACGCGGCCCATTTTTCTTACATCATTCATATAAGGATTCTCCTTGAAACGTAGTATTTTGAATGGAGGAAAGTCAAATCAGCCCTTAACGCCGCCACTGGTAGCACCGACAATAATCTTTTCAGACAGGAAAAGATACAGCAGGAAAGTAGGCAGGAACACAATGATGACTGCGGCAAACATAGCACCGTACTGGCCGGAATATTTCATTGCGTTGACAATCTGCAACAAACCGACACCAACAGGGGTCATAGAATCGCTGGTAGTGAAAATCAACGCCATGAAGAACTCGTTCCACACAGACATAAAGTTGAAAATCGTAACCGTAATAATGGCGGGCTGAACCAGCGGCAGCATAATCTGCCAGAACGTCCGAGAATGACTGCATCCGTCAATGTAGGCCGCCTCCTCATAAGACCGGGACAGTGAGGAGAAGAAATCCAGTAGGTAAATCGCGGTATACGGTACGCGCAGCATAATGTACAGCACAACCAACAGCACGCGACCCTTGATGCCCCACTGCACAGCCAAAGAGTAGAGCGGCATGATGATCATAATGGTGGGAACACTCATGGCAATGACCAAGCCGATACGGATGGCCTTACCGCCGACAAACTTCCAGCGAGAAAGCACATAAGCACCGGGCGCGGAAATAAGCAATACGCCCACACAGGAAACAATGGCATAAACCAAGCTGTTGAAGAAATACAGTGATACATTTTGGGTGTTCCAAGCTGTGACGTAGTTATCCCACTTCAGGCCATTGGAAAAGTCCACAACACGGCCCGTCAGAATTTCCTTTGTTGAGGAAAGGCTGGCGCAGACGATCCAGAACAGGATGGCAGCCGTAAGCGCGACCCACGCGCAAACAATGATATAACCGGGCAGAAGCCGAAGTTCTTTCTTCCAGTTGATTCTATCGTGATATTTTCCCATAACTGCTCTCCTACCTTAATACTCCAGATCCGAGTCTTTCAAGATCAGGTTGGTGATAACGTACACAGCAATGATAATCAAAGTCAGCACAACGCCAACCGCTGCGCCTGCACCAGCATCGCGCTCTACAACGCCCTTGCCGCCAAACACCGTATCGTACAGGTACACAACGGGCACAATGGTGGCCGTTTCCGTGTTGATGGGGGAGAACATCTTCGTCCACAGGAAGAATGTGGTAGCATTGATGCTCCAGAAAGTAACACAGGTGCGGATGACGCCTTTCAGCAGGGGCAGCGTAATCTGGAAGAAGCGGTCAAGGATATTCGCGCCGTCGATGGTGGCAGCTTCGTACAAATCCTGCGGGATACCTTCGATGCCGCTGATAAAAATCAGCATATAGTAACCAACACTGCCAAAGATGAAAGCAATCATCATAGCCCAGAAAATCAAGTCTGTACCCAGCCAGCGGACATTCTCGCCGCCGAATGCTTTGACAATCTGGTTCAGCAGACCATAATCATAGTTGAACACATACTGAATCCACATGGTAGCCAGTGCCACGGCGCTGATGATATTGGGCATATATATGGCGGCCTTGAAGAATTTTGCGCCGCGGATGCCACTGGTCAAAATCACGGCCATCAACATGGACAGGCACATGGTAATGATGCCGCCTACCAGCCAAATCATCACCATGTTTTTCATGGAACTGATAAAACCGGCATTTCGCAGGATTTTGAAATAGTTTTGCAGCCCATAGAAGCTCCATGTGCTTGTAGATGCCGTAAGGCTCTCTACCTTAAAGAAACTCATGATAACTGTCCGAACAATCGGATAGACATACATGAACAACAGGCAAAGAACGGTGGGCAGAATGAATAGGAAAATCATTGTCTTGTTCTTTTTCATACTGGTAATACCTCAAAAATGAAATGTCATAAGCAAAGGCGGCACCCATTCAGGTGCCGCCTCCGTTCAGATTGAGGGAATCCTGAATAAATCCATTACAGCCGCACCGCTTGACGGCGTACCGTGATTTATTATAGGATTAGCCGCACAGGGTATCCAAGTAAGCGCAGTAGTCGGCGCCGGTTGCGTACTTGCCTTCGAACAGCTCGATCATGGAGCTCTTGATGGAGGACCAGCCGTCCAGCGTGTTCAGAGAACCGCACCAGCTCATCGGGGTGGTGGTGTTCTTCAGCGTCTCAACAGAGCCGGCCAGGACAGACTCTTTCAGGCGGGTGTCAGCAGGGATCTGACCGCCCTTGTCAACCAGCTCCTGCCCGCAGGTGCCGGTAACGATGGTCATAATGAAGTCAAATGCAGCCTGCGGGTTCTCGCAGGAAGAGGAGATGGCCAGAGAGTTTGCACCGGCGTAAGCAGAAGCATCAACATTGCCCTCGACTTCGGGATAGTTGAAGAAGCCCCAGTTTACAGGCTCACCAACAGCAGCATCAACCTCGGAAGTGACATAGTTTGCGCAAGCAACCATAGCCGCCGTGCCAAGGCCAACCTTGGTCTGGCTGGCAGGATAAGCATCGGGTGCGCCCTCGGCCAGATAACCAGCGTTCACGAAATCAATGATTTCCTGCGCAGCCGTAACAGCAGCTTCATTGTCAGCCCAGCCACCGTTCTTGCCCAGCTCGGCAATGGTGTCCTCGCCCAGATGGCGGACCAGATGGTTGTAGAAGTTGAAGTTTGCGTAAGCACCGTCCAGCGCCAGCGGCTCATAGCCGTTGTCTTTCAGGGTCTGGCAGACAGTCAGGAACTCATCCCAAGTCTTGGGGGCGTCGGTAATGCCACAGGCATCGAAAACGTCCTTGTTGTAGAAGATACCGCCAATCTGGGGCTGCTCTACGATGGAGTTCAGGTAGCCAGCCCATTCTTTGGACTGATCATTGAAGCAAGCATAGCTGAAGTCATCATAACCGACAGCGTCTGCCATCTCGGTCAGGTCGTAGGTGTAGGGAGCGTAAGCGTGGCCGATACGGTTGTAATCATCCTCGAAGATGTCCAGTTTTTCGCCAGATTCCAGCGCGGCAGAAATCAGGGTGTTGACATCGCGGCCTTTCCACTCGATGTTGACGTGTGCGCCAGTTTCAGCCTCGAAAGCGTCAGCGGCGGCCTGAATTGCATTTGCCTGAACCTCACCGGCAGACCACATGGACCACATGGTCAACTCAACGCCCTCATACTTCTTGCCATCAGTAGCCGTAGACTCGGCAGCCGTGGATTCAGCAGGAGCAGTAGAGGTAGCTTCCGAACTTTGAGCGCTGCCACCACAAGCAGCCAGAGATGCTGCCATAGCAGAAGCCATCAAAAGTGCAACGATCTTCTTCATTTGTGTTTTCCTCCTAAGTGTAAATTCTGTGTCGGGATTACTTCCCTTTCGCGGTGACTTAAGTTTAGTGCTTTTCCAGTTTTTTAGCAATTATTATCTTGCCCACCTATTTTACAATCTTGCTGTTTCGCTGCTTTTCGGCATATCGCTGGTTTTTTGTAGGTAATCGTTGTGCATTTTTACCATTTGCTTTTTTCATCAAATGTTAGTTGTTGACAAAAACGCCGAATACCGTCTTGCATTTTTCAGCCTCGTGCAATATAATGACAATATACTACAAAATAGGAAGTGTGACCCCCATGAGCCATATTAACTACTCCTTTAATCAGACTGATGATTCCCTGCCCCGCGATAAGATGAAATTACGCAATATTGCTTCCACAAGGTATAGCGGGGATTGGCCCTCCATTCCACATTCTCACAGCTATGCTGAATTATTTTATATTGTAGATGGTGCGGGGCAATTTCAAATCAACGATAAATTATTCCCTGTTCAGGCACACCAGCTTGTTGTTGTAAACCCCAATGTTATCCATACAGAGGTCAGCTTGGAATCCCACCCGCTGGAATACATTGTGCTGGGTATCGAGGGGTTAGAATTTACGATTTCCGATGCCGCCGAGGGCAGCTTTTGCGTTTATACGTTTGACGGAAACAACGATGTACTGCCCTGCATGAGAAAGATCCTTACGGAAATGCAGAATCGGGAATCCAATTTTCAGATACTTTGTCAGGCTTATATGGATATTATCGTGGTACAGCTTATGCGAAATGCCAGTGTATCCGCTGTTCCAATTCATTCTCGGCTGCCTGCTAACCGCCAGTGTGCAACTGTAAAGCGCTATATCGACCACCATTATAAAGAAAATCTTACGCTGGATGAGCTTGCTGAAAAGGTTAGTATCAGCAAATATCACATGGCACACGCTTTTAAGCGCGAATATGGTGTCTCTCCTATCAACTATATCATTGACTGCCGCATCCGGGAGGGAAAGCGGCTATTGGCCGAAACCGACCTTGCACCATCCCAGATTGCCAGCATTCTCGGCTTTTCTTCGTCCAGCTACTTTTGCAAGACATTTAGCAACATAGAGGGAACATCCCCGACAGAATATCGTAAAGCAAACCAAGTGAAATTTTGATGTCCACTTCCTATAAGCGAAACGATCTCACAAACTAAAAGTCGGCATATAATAGCACACTTTGGCGATTTTTGTCAAATGATTCCGTCATGGATAGCGTGATTCAATATCATTCTCAACAAGAGCCTGCCGCACTTCGTATGTATTGGCTGTGTCAGCAGCAAATATTTCTGCTGCTGTTCGGCACGAAAGTACAACTCAAAATTGCCAAAATAAATAGCAGCCCGCGCAATGATATGCCCCCTATATAGCGAACAGTGAAATAAAGCACTGAAAGCTATATAGGGGGCATATCATGCTAAAGGCTTCTTTTCGCTTATTCTGCGGTGTGAAACGCTCTGCATGAACTCCTATACGCAGGAAGCAAGTCGAGATACGGCTGCCAACGTCTGCGAATCTCCGCAATCTCGTCATCATCTGCATCAGGATAAAAGTGTTCTCTCTTAGCTTCTTGAAAAACATCCGTTGCAACTTCGTTGAATAGTTCGGCACACAATTCATCCGCAGAAGTAATGATTTGATCCTCCTCGATGGTGTTTTTTGTTGGGTCGATATGCAGCAGCAGATACCCCAGCTTTTCAGACCAGACAAAATCCAAGAATTTACTTGCGTGAATATAATCCTTGAAAACGCCGTACACGCGCTCAATTTCTTTCCTTTCGGCTTCACTGTAAATCAATGCCGTTTTCCTCCTCATTTTCTTGTGCTTCGCGGAGAATTTCATCGCAGAGATAAGCATAGTCCGGCAGTTTTTCGATTACAGGCTTCCAAGCGGCCCGCACTTGTGCAGCTTCGTCCTTATCCATAGTAGAAAAGTTGTGATTGCGCTTTGTCTGCATCAGCACGGTGATGGCCATATCATCCAGCAGTCGGTGGCAAAGCTGTGTCGCGGTATGTAAATCATCGCAGCTTTCAGATTCGTGGGTTTTCTCATTGATGGTAAGAAATACATAGCCAACCTTATCAGACCAGAGGAGGTCAACACTGCCCTCGCTTTCCAAATAATCGGCAAAAGCGCTTTCAACGCGCCGCATTTCAAGCGTTCTTTTCATTTTGAATGACATAGAGAAGTTCCTTTCAGGCAATTTTTATCTTTATGCTGGGGGTCACTGTCTCTATTATACACACTTGCTTATCCTATAATCTGGACTACAACTATATTTTCAACATTTTGCAAGAAAATGTTTATTCTTATTGTGGAGTAACTGCATCCAGTGGGTTCACGCGCACACCATTCTGCATCACCTCAAAATGCAGATGGAAACCTGTGCTGTCGCCGGTGTTGCCAACATAGCCAATGACTTGCCCCGCCGTGACGGTTTCGCCCGCTGAAACAGCAGCGGCAGTCATGTGGGCATACCGCGTAGACAGGCCCGCGCCGTTATCCAACAGAACTTGGTTGCCATAGCTATTGTTCCAGCCGGAAATGATGACCGTGCCGCTGTGGGCGGCGAGAATCGGCGTCCCCTCCGGCGCGGGAATGTCCGTACCGCGATGCCCGGAATTACCGTAAGCGTCGTCGTCACCAAAATTGCAGGAAATATAGGTGTGGCCGGGAAGCGGCCAGCATAACTTGCCATCCTCGATGATGCCGATGCCGCCGCAGAGGGCAAGCAGCGTAGGGCGCATTTCATCGGAGAGAAGTTCGTGCAATATATCGTTTTGGTCTTGGGTGAAATTGTACAACTCGGCCAGTTCATCCACAGTTTTGCTGCTGACGGTGATGTGCAAAATATAGTCGGTCTGCTGCTCCGGGTCGGGGTCGTCCTCGGTGGGTTCGGGAGTGGTGTCTACTTCTTCGACCTCGTAGGTGATCTCGTGCATAGACCAAAAGGCGTCTTGAATAGTTAACCCGCTGTGCCCTGTTTCAGCTGGAATAAATCGTGCATTTACAGCGTCTGTTGCAAAAAAGCAGGATATTTGCTACAATACTTTTAACAAGCAAAAGGATGGTGAGCGCATTGTATAGGGTGGCAGTCTGTGAAGACGAAGCAATTCTATGTGCAAACCTGTGCGCACAGTGCGAATCTATTCTGGACAAGCTGAAGGTCGAACACAGAATCACATCATTTTCATCTGCCGAAAAACTGGAAAATGCGCTCTTGGCAGGAGAAGAATTTTCGCTGCTTTGTCTGGATATTCTGATGGGCGGAAAAAGCGGCATGAAACTGGCGCAGGAACTGCGGCAGCGCGACGACAAAACCAGCATCCTGTTTATCACAAGCTCTACGGAATTTCTCAAGGACGGCTACAGCGTCCGCCCTATCCAGTACCTGCTCAAGCCGGTTCAGGCGGCTGAGCTGGAACAGGCAATTACAACCGATCTGCGGTTGTACCACCGCCCTTCCACAGTGACCTTTCATGCGGGCGGCAAGACGCTTGTTATACCGACAGAGGATATTTACTATGCCGAGAGCCGGGAACACGGCACGGTTCTTCATATGACACATGGCGAGAAATTTTTGCCGCTGTCGCTGAGCCAAACGGAGGGAATTCTTCCCGGTTCACTTTTTTGCCGCTGCCACAACAGCTTTCTCGTAAATCTTTCCCACATTTGCGAAGAGGGCGGTCGGACTCTGTACCTGACGGATGGCAGCGACCTTGCCATTGGGCGGCGATATATGGAGCATTTTCAGAATCAATTTGTCCGATACCTCAACCAAAACTGAATACATTTGATTTTACCAGTGAAAAATGCGGCATCTCCCGTTTGGAAGATGCCGCATTTTCGCGCCTTATCGTTTACTGATTTTTCTTTTCCGGCAAGAGCTTCAGAGCTGTCATAACCGTAAATCGGTTTTCGTCATAGCTGATGTCCAGTACGCTGCCATACTTTTTTGCAATAGCACGCATTTTCATCAAGCCAAAGCCGTGATCGGAAGCATCGTCCTTGGTCGTCAAGAGTTCTCCGTTTTCATCGGTGCGCAGGGTTCCGCTGTAGGTGTTTTCGCAGCGGATGGCAAGATACTGCCGGCGAATCTGCATCGAGCAGAGAATTTCTCCCTGCTCTGTCTGCGCGGCTGCCTCCAAAGCGTTGTCCAACATATTGAAAAGAAGGCTGCACAGGTCATCCTCTCTGATTTGCAGCATTTCCGGCAGAACCGCACTTACGCGGAAGGTGACATCCTTTTTCTTCGCCTGTGCCGCGAAACGCTGAAAAATCGTGTTGACTGTCGGGTTGGCAGTAAAATTCCGGGGCGAAAGCTGTTCCAACTCCCCGTCCAATCGGTCCAGATAGTTTCGAAGCTCCGTCTGATCCTGCCTCTGTGCCAACAGGTGCAGGGCGGCAATGTGGTTTTTCCATTCATGGCGAAACGCCGCCGTCTGGCGAACCGATGCCTGCGCCTGCTCGTATTTCTCTTGTGCTGTCTGGCTGCTGATTCTCATCATCTGCATTTGCCGTTGACGAAGCAACATACTGCGCACAAATTCAACGACTACCTGTACAGCGCACAGCAGACCGGCAACATTGCACAGCAGCGCATAAAATGCGTGCGGATATCCGCCCAGCATGGATGTTACCGGGTTGCTGAACGGATAGAGTACTTCTACGCCGACATAACGGGTGACACCCCAAATCAAAAACAGAAAGGCCGCAACCGCACACAGGCACCAACTGATTCTGCGCTGCATTTCTTCGTGCGAGAACAGCATCAGAACAATCGCTACGACCAATAAAGAGAGACCGAGCCAGTCACCGACTTTTTCGGTGAGAAGCGGCACCGCCGCAAAACTCCGCAAGGCAGTAAGCAGAATATGCAGCAGGGCTGTGGCAGCCAAGCCCCAACGTTTTTTGCCCCGAAGTTCGGCTGCCAAGTAAATGTACAGAAAGTCCATGTGGATCAGGCAGACCCAGTTCAGCAGACCACTGTCGGCATTCAGCCCCGAAGCACTTTCCAGAAAGGTGTTGCAAACGCCTGACACTGCCGCCAATAAAAAGTATCCACTCAAGGGCAATAGCTTCCACAGCGGCTGTCCGGCCTGAGCACCAAGCACCAGCACCAAAAGCAGGCTTAGCGCCAACATAAGCCTTACCGTCACGGCGGTCATACACCAAACAACGCCGGTGGTCTGCACCACGGCATCGGAAAAGCGGCTTGCCTGTGAGGGAAACACAGGTACGCGCAGCCCGTTTAGGGACGGCCCGTAGGTGACAATGCGAAGTGTTTTCCCCGCGCAGTCTAGCGGCAGCGGGATGCAAAGCCCGTTGTAGTTAATGCCGGCAAAATCTGCATTCTGCAAAAATACATCGACGCGGTTTTCTTGCTGCGGAAAATCCGTGTAGAGAAGTATATCCTCCAAAAACACCTGCAGACCCGCATTGACGCAGCTAAACTGCAAAAAGCATCGTTCGCCTGGTTCCTCCATGACGCGCTCCGCTACAACAGGACCGGCGCCTTCCGCCGGTACGCCGTCGATGTAGCCACCAAAACCGAACACAGGTTCGGTTTGCCCGGCTTCGGTGTAAAATGTCCAGCCACCCCGATCTGATGCCGTGCAATTCAGAAAGATGGATTGTTGCGCTTTGTCCGGTTGCGACAGACGAAACAAAAATAGCACGACCATTGTTGCCGCTGCGGTCAGCAGCACTCCGGCAGCGCAGAGATTTCTTTTTTGGGTGTTCACCGTCCCACCTCCTTGTTGCCTTAATTGTAGCAAAAACACAGAACGCGCACAAGCAGAGAAGCGCGGCTTCCTGCTAAACGACACGATTTTGCCCCTAAACGACACAGAAAAAAGACGAATAATATAGTAAAATAGATTATAGTAAATTGCCATTGCGGTCTATGAAAATGCAACGGGAGGATCACAAGATGGACAAAAGATCTATATTCGAGCGAGGGTTTGCCATACTGCTGTCGGTTATTTTGATGGCGGCTTGCTTTCCGCTGTCAATCTTTGCGGAGGACACGACGCAAGACCCGGATTTTTCGGGTACAAATCTGATGAATCTGGAAAACGTACAGCCCAGCGGCTATACGACGACCACCAACCCTTACGGCTATGACATTGGCGAGCCGTTTCTGATGGTAGAACAGAACGAGCTGATGTATCTGAATGCCTGGGACAATAGGGTTCGGCAGGCATCCTATTTTTCTATGGGATCAGAATCGGCGCTGAAGACCTTCGCAACGAACAAATCAGGCAGTAGCGGTACTTTTTCTAACCCCAACTACAAGCTGATGCAGGCGGTGTCCTTTGACCCTACCGGCAGTGGTCGCCGGGATCATGTTGCCTTTGTAGGTGTTGGGCAGGATAAAAAGGGCTATATGTGGGTCATTGACACCACAAAAGGAACGGGTTCAGACCGCAGCGGGCTGGTAGAGATTGGCGACTTCAGCTATATGTTTGATGAAAGCGCTTTTAAGGTTCCGACCTACTCCAACCGCAGCTTCCTCAATATCGTGGCCGGTGACTTTGACGGTGATGGCAAGGAAAGCATCGTGGTCTATACCCCGAAGCAAACCCCTAGGAATCAGGCAAGCGGCTGTCAGATTCAGGAATGGGACTACGATGGCAGCAATAAGGCGCTCTCCAAACGCGGCGAGGGCAACAGCCTGTTGATGGGCTATTATAACGACCATCCTTGGTATGATGTGGAGGACTCGGAGGGCAATCAGCGGCGCAAGCTGGGTGTCTCCATGGCCGTGGGGGACTTCAACGGCGACTGTGTGGACGATCTGGCGGTGCTGTCCTACTGTCACCGGCTGCCCAAAGACGAGGCCAAGATCGACTACTACCGTCCGGTGGTCAAGATCGTCTACGGTACAAAGGGGGATACCGGCAGCTCCATCGTGACCAAATCCGCGGCACAGAGCGAGGAGTTCTACACCAGCAAGGGACGAAGCGGCGGGCGTGATCGCTATGAATTTCCTGTGGGAGCCTCTTTGACCTGCGGAGATTTTGACGGCGATGGTGATGTGGATCTGTTCCTCGCAGGTATGCTGGGGAAACTGGGAACATGGAAAAAAAACAACCAGCAGGTGAACGAAACCATCGACATGAATGCTGGGTATCTCTATATTGGGAAACTGAGCAATTCGGGAAACGGTTTTGTTAAGACTACCAATCAAACCATAGAGTCCAACGGCTGGACAGACGGCGGCTACCATGATGCCGATGATGTATGGCAACAGTTGGCTGTGGAGTCTGTTGCGATCAACGGCAAGGGGCGCGGCGCAAAGGAGCTGGTGTTCCTCAGCGGCACGCTCTATGATGCCAGCAACAATAAGCCTGTGGCGGTATATACCGGCGATTACTTCAAGAGTGCCGATGACGGTGCAGGCAGCACCACCCGAATCTCCAACTGTGATATTCAGTCCATTGCAGTGGGCAACTTTGACGGAAACACTGCCGGGCGGGAACAGGTGGTGTTTACAATTGCCCTCAAGCACGCAAATAACAACGAGTCCCACCTGCTGACGGGCTATATGCGGGGCATAAACTATAAGGATACAACGGTAAACAGCGAAATAAAGGAGTACGGAACAGCCGGCGGATATGACTGCCTTGTTCCTACGGACAGCTATGTGAACACCAATGCCAAGAATGCGGTCAGCTTTCTGGTTATCCCCGTGGACAAGAACAACGACGGTGTCCTTGCCAAATACCGTGGTGTAACCTACGCCTACACGGACCCGGATGTCAAGGCGGTCTTGCAGGCGGCGCCCTATTTTGATGAGGTAATGGATGCGGGCAATAACGAAACAGAGTATGTCCTGACGGAAAGCTATGAGCTGTCTGACTGGGACTCTGACAGCGTGTCCTTCAGTATAGGCTACAGCACCGAATTCAGCTTCCTCGGCGGAAAGGCATCCATTGAAACAGGTTATGCACTGGACTGGACGAAGTCCTTCGAGCGTTCTCTGCACGAGGAGTGGAGTCAGAGCTTTTCCGCACAAGCCTACAACAGTGTTGTTGTCAGCCGTACACCGGTGTTCGTCTACGAATATGACATACAGAAAGCGGACGGCACATGGAACGATAAAACTGTCATGCAGACTGCCATTCCGCAGGGACCTGTGTATGAGCAGCTTTCGGTGGATGCCTACAACAAGTTTGCCACAGAGTATAACAAGTACATGGCCGACCGCAAAGACAAACCGACCTGCTACCTGTTGGAGAAGATCGATCCCGCTGCCAACTGGATGGACGGCAACGAGGGCGACCCCTACCGCTATAACCATGATGGCTGGGGCGCTTTGAATCCGGATATTCAGGCTTCCTCCATCAGCAAATCGGAGTTTGCTTTGGGCTATAACGGAACGCTGGATAAGGTGGCATGGACGAAGGAAAACACCACCACAAAAAGCGTAGAAATGTCCCACGGGTTTTTCTTCAACAGCTCCATAAAATGGGGCAATGAGGATGTAGCAACGCACGGTGTCACCACAAGCCTTGAATATAGCGATGGCAAGGGAAATTCCACCTCCAAAGGCACTGCGGTGGGAGCGAGCTGCACCGTCACCAGTCTGGACAAGCAGAGCCTTGTGGCGGAAGGAATTCCCGCGCCTGTTGTAGACGCCTATCGATTCCATTGGACGCTGGGGCAGTGGCAGCGCCACCTGAGTGGTGCAGCGAACAACAAGACACCCTTTATCGGCTACAGTGTTACCAATCTTTCCTCTCCGCCGCGAGCCATCGACAATTTGGACAAGACAATAACCCGCGGCGAAGGCAACTTTGACCTGAAGCTTTCTTGGACAAAGCCGGACTGCGAAAACGGTCATCCGGCGATTACTGGCTACTATGTTTACAGCAAGGACGAAAGCGGTGCATATACAAGAGTATCCGGAAAGCTGTCTGCCGAAGCAACGGAATATGAGATCAAAGACCTTGACCTGAAAGGCAAGTACACCTATGTAGTGACGACCGTAGCAACGGTAGACAACAAGGATTATGAGAGCGTTTGGTCCAACGAGGCGCATTATCGCGCGGACGAAGCGCCTTACATCGGTAGCAATGGCAACTGGTGGGTCGGGGGAACCGACACCGGCGTAAAAGCGGCCGGTGACGACGGAAAGCCGGGCAAGGACGGCGAAACTCCGTATATCGGTGAGAACGGCAACTGGTGGATCGGCTTTACGGATACGAAAGTTAAGGCGGCAGGCACCGACGGTAAGGATGGTGAAAAAGGCGAGGACGGTGAAACGCCCTACATTGGCGAAAACGGCAACTGGTGGATCGGTGAAACCGACACAGGCGTAAAGGCTGTCGGAACGGATGGTGCAGACGGCACGAACGGTACAGACGGTCTGACCCCCAGCATTGGCGAAAACGGTAACTGGTGGATTGGCACTACCGACACAGGCGTAAAAGCTGCCGGAACGGACGGTACAAACGGCACGAACGGTGCGGATGGTCTGACCCCCAGCATCGGCGAAAACGGTAACTGGTGGATCGGCACTACTGATACCGGCGTAAAAGCTTCCGGAACGGACGGTACAAACGGCACGAACGGTGCGGACGGTCTGACCCCCAGCATTGGCGAAAACGGCAACTGGTGGATCGGTGAAACCGACACAGGCGTAAAAGCTGCCGGAACGGACGGTACAAACGGCACGAACGGTGCAGACGGTCTGACCCCCAGCATCGGCGAAAACGGCAACTGGTGGATTGGCGCTACCGATACCGGCGTCAAGGCTGCCGCAACGGATGGTGCAGACGGCAAGGACGGCGCAGACGGAACAAACGGTGTCGATGGTCGAACACCGCAGCTCAAAATCGGTGATGATAACCTCTGGTATGTTTCCTATGACAATGGTCAGAATTGGGAATCTCTCAATGTGAAAGCTACCGGAGAAATGGGAGCGACAGGTGCCCAAGGCGAAAAAGGCGACAAGGGTGACCAAGGCGAGCAAGGCATTCAGGGTGTCCAAGGTGAAAAGGGCGACAAGGGTGACCAAGGCGAGCAGGGCATTCAGGGTGTCCAAGGTGAAAAGGGCGACAAGGGTGACCAAGGCGAGCAAGGCATTCAGGGTGTCCAAGGCGAAAAAGGCGATGCCGGTGCCGATGGCGCTTCCGGGCAAAATGGCACCAATGGAATTAACGGAAAAAACGGTGTAAATGGTCAAGACGGACAAAACGGTCAGGATGGCAAGGATGGACAGGATGGTACTGCCGGGCGCGGAATAGACAACGCCATGATTGATAACGACGGCTACCTAATTCTTACAATGACCGATGGCACGACCATCAATGCCGGTCTTGTACGCGACACTTCCGCTGTGGCAAACAAAGAAGCAAATGACTCTGCTACGGCAAAATCGCTTGCGACAGCGGCTGTTGGTCTTTCCGGTGCATCTTTGCTATGGAACATTGCAATGCTTGCACTCTCCATCACCATGAAAAGAAAGCACACAACTTTCCACAGATGATACAGTATAAACAATAATGAAGCAGTCTTGAAAGTGCCAAAACACTTTCAAGACTGCTTTTGTCAGGATAACCGATTACTTATTGTTTCTTCTCTTGCAGACAAACCATATCCATAGGATTCACACGCACACCATTCTGCATAACCTCAAAATGCAGGTGGAAACCTGTGCTGTCGCCGGTATTGCCTACATACCCTATAACCTGCCCTGCCGTTACCGTTGCCCCTGCGGTAACGGCAGTTTGCGTCATGTGGGCGTACCGCGTGGACAAGCCCGCGCCGTTATCCAGCAGCACCTGATTGCCGTAGCTGTCGTTCCAGCCGCTGACCAGCACCGTGCCGCTGTGGGCAGCCAAGATGGGTGTGCCCTCCGGGGCTGGAATATCCGTGCCGCGATGCCCGGCGTTGCCGAAAGCGTCTACTTCCCCGAAGTGGCAGGATATATAGGTGTGTCCCGGCAGCGGCCAGCACAATTCACCGTCCGCAACAGCAATCACGCCGCACAGGGCAAGCAGGCTGGGACGCATTTCCTCGGATAACAGCTGGTGCAAAATTTCTCCCCGGAAAAACCGCAGATAAAGAAATTGCCCGCGATTACATCGTAGTCCTCAATGCAACGGTTCAGCGGCAGACCGTCCACCTTGCCCGAATCGTTGCAGACAAGCGCCACCTTGTCCTTTGAACACGGGTATACGGCTTGCATATACCCGCCAACAAGCTGCTGAAGGGGGCGCAGCTCATTTGCAACAAGCCGTTCCTCCGGATATTTGCCCGGCTGAACATACAGAATACGGATTTTGTTTTCGTTAGACATTGCAATAACTCCTTTTTGACAATAAAAATACCGCTGTATCGGGTGATACAGCGGGGGTTACAAAGAATTGGTGTGTTCATACATTAATACGGCATGGCTCCGCTTACCGGGACGTCAATCACTTTTACCATACAATATTCCTTTCAAATAAGTAAGCCTACCCGAAAGAAAAAGCCCGGCAAGTCAAAAGCTTGTCGGGCAAAAAGCGGATTTACTTTTCGCTATTTCCTATCGTTCACTGCTCACGCAGAAAATTCAAGAAGGTTTGGATGCCGCCGCCAAGTTTCTTTACCTGTTCGGGTCTTACGCCCTTCAGGTCGGAGACATCGTAGAAATCGCCGTTTTGGGTCGTTTGGGTCAGCATACCGGCATCACTGCCGAAGATGGAATTCGTGACGCCGATAAACTCATCGCCCCAGAAGCAGCAATCCTCGGCAGCAAAGCCAAAACGGGCAAACAGAGCATCGACATTGTCGCTTTTGCCGGTGGGACCGACCTCCAGATATTTTGCATCGGTTGTGGCGCGCAGCGGCATTTCCGGCGTACCGAAGGATTCTGCCATCGCAATGACCGATTCAATACTGTCAATGCCGTGCTGCTGCAGGATGTGCTGCAGGCGGGCGGCCTCACCCTCCTGTAAAAACAGATTCTCGCCGCGGTTGTTGGCGGGCATCAGGTCAATCTTGCAGTAATTCGGGCGGCTGAAAACAATATCGGTGTTCATGCCGTATTTTTCCAACAGCTCGCGGTGGATACGGTAGCAGGCATCGTGTACGGCAAGGATGCCCTTGGCATCCGGCACACGGTCAACAAGGATGGTCGGCTTCCCTGTAGCATCATACCCATAGTCGAACGCGCCGCGCCCCAGACCGAGATACAGGTTTTCCAGCTGCTTCGGCGTAAAATGGCTGTGCAGCTTTCCGCCTGCAATGTTCTCGTAGGTCGTACCGCTGACGATGCAGAGCTTTACCCCTTTATCCAGCAGCGGGCGCATTGCGTTGACGGCATCCTCGACAGGCGCTTTGCGGGAGAGAACCGCTGTGCCGTCCCAATCAAAAAAGATTGCTTTATAGTGCTTCATGGCAGGTTGCCCCTTTCTCGGTCAGTTCGTAAGGCTTGCCCTCGACAAGGAAGTTGACGGCATCTCCGCTTTGCAGCGTGATGGTCCAGCCGTCCGGCAGCACATCCACCGCCAGCACGGACTCTTTGATTTTCACAGTGAAGTGATAGCCGTTCCACGCTTCTGGAATATAGAATTTGAACTCCGGCACGCCGTTTACAAGACGCAGACCGGCAAAGCCAAAGACAATGCTCTGCCATGTGCCGGCCATATTGGCGGCATGGATACCGGCGTAGAAGTTGTCATGGTAATCATCCAGATCCATCCGGGCAGACTGGGCAAAATAGGTGTAGGCGTCCTCGTGACGTCCGATACGGCTTGCCAGAATACCAAAGATGCAGGTGGAAAGCGAAGAATGATGCAGCGTTACGGTCTGATAGAAGTCGTAATTGCGCAGCAGCTCCTCATCGGTAAACAACGCACTGTACAGCATCATACCCATGATGGCATCTGCCTGCTTGCTCATTCGCTGGCGGTAGATGAACAGCGGGTGGTAGTTTTCGTACAGAAGATGCCGCTTTTCCGGCGGGATACGGGAATCATCCCACGGCTTGCGAAGCATAAAGCCATCGTCCTGCAAATAGACCTGCCGCTTTTCATCGTAAGCAAAATACATAGCATCGGCAGTCTTTTTCCACTGGGCAGGCTCGTCCGGGTCGAGATGAATTTTTTCGATCAGCTTTTGGTACGCATCAGGGCGCTGTTCTTTCAGCGTTTCCAGCGCATTGACGGCGGCATACAGGTTCTGCTGCGCCATCAGGTTCGTATAGAAGTTATTGTCCACAATGGCATTATACTCATCGGGGCCGGTCACGGAGCAGATGCAGTATTTACCGCCGCGGCACTCGGCAAAGCAGCCTACATCCGCCCAGACGCGGGCCGTTTCGCACAGAACCTCGGCTGCTTTGTCGGCAAGGTAGTCAATGTCGTTGGTGACAGTAACATAGAGCTGGAACGCATAGGCCACATCCGCATTGATGTGGTACTGCGCCGTACCCAGCGGGAAGTAGGTAGATGCTTCCTCACCATTGATCGTGCGCCAAGGATACAATGCACCGATGGGATGCCCCAGTACACGGGCACGGTCGCGCGCTTTATCCAGGGTGCTGTAGCGGTAGTCCAGCAGACTGCGTGCAAGCTCCGGTTGAGTATAGACAAAGACCGGCAGGACATACATTTCGGTGTCCCAGAAGTAGTGCCCCTCATACCCTTCGCCGGACAAGCCTTTGGCACCCATACCCGTTCTGCCATCACGTCCCGATGCCTGCATGATATGATACAGGTTGAAGCGCAGTCCCTGCTGCAGAGGCACATCGCCGTCCACGCGAATATCGGCAGTCGCCCAGAAATGCTCCATCATGGCAGTGTGGGCGGCAAACTCCTTATCATATCCGTCAGCGGCAAAGGCAGTCAGTTCCTCATTCACAAACGGGAGCATGGCGTCCTTGTCCATATCGAGGGAGTCGGTGTAGACGGTCAGCTTTTCCAGTGTGATCGTGTGACCCTGCTTGGCGGCAAAATCGTATTCGATCCAAGCATCGACATCGTTTGCCTGATGCCGGGTTGCAGCTGCTGCCTCCGAGAGCAGATGCACCGAGCCGCAGGCCATCGCCAGCTTGCTGTTGACAGCGGTGCTTTGGCAGGTCATAGTTTTGTCATCGGCGGTCAGTGCATCGGGCAGCAGATGACGTCCAAACGGACCGTAGTCCACCAGCGGATTTGTGGTACGAGTATGGTTTTCCACATCGGCGTCCAGTGCGCTGTGCAGCGTCAGCGTACCGCTGAAGTTCACGGGGGTAACGCTGTATCGCTGTGCCATGCGGTTTTTGTGAGCAAGGCTGACAAAGCGGATATTTTCCACCCGGACAGTTTTACCGTTGGGGGAGGTCCATTCAAAGCTGCGCACGACCTGACCGTGCTTCATATCCAGTGTGCGGCGGTAATTTTGCAGTGTGCCGGTACGGATGTCCATAGGCTCACCGTCCACCACAAGACGAATCGTCTTGCAGTTCGGCACATTCAGGATCGTCTGGCTCTCGGTCGGGAAGCCGAAGTTCCACTCGCCGTAGCGGACGTGCTCCTGCTCGTACAGGCCATTGAGGAAATTGCCCTCCAAGCCGTGCTGCTCGTCAAAATCGTAGGCTTCCTCATGGGTGCCGCGGGTGCCGATATAGCCGTTGGAAAGCGCAAACGTCGTTTCGTTGCGGTAGTTCATCGCAAGATCAAGGTGATCCTCCGTTACATTCCAAGGCTCAAAGGGATAAATTGGGGTCTTGTTGGTATCCATTGCAAATTCTCCTTACAGGTCTACTTTCCAGAATACCTCGTCTGCTTTTACAAACGAATACAGAAAATCCACGGCATCCGGCTTTAAGGCCGTTTTATGGCAGGAAATGGCGCGGTGCTTGAGGTTCTGCGCCAGTTCTTCGTTCAGCATTTCCTGCGGAACGGGCAGAACGATACGATTCTCCCAGCGCAGTGTACTGGCACTTTCCAGCCCCTCCGGGCAGGTCAGCGGACGAACACCGTCACGCAGCGGCCAGTTTTCATCCCCTGCGGGCGAATGGACAATGCCGGTATAGAGGGTCGGAACTTTTTTGCCAGCCTCACGGCGGCTGCGCAGTTCATCGCAGATAAACTGGTACAGCCCACTGTGATCACCGTGGGTATCGCAAAGTGCCGTGGTAATGATGCTGTCCGGTTCGATTTCATCAATGACGGCTTTTAAGTCCTGCACAAAGCCGGCTTTTGTATACGGCGCAGGCTTACCGAAATGCTGCGCGTGGAAATCCGACTTTTCGGGCAGACCGTAGGTTTCCGTGCCGCAGTGGGAGGGATGAACCTTGTTCTCATCGGTTTCGTCATACAAGCCCGCAAGAAAGCTCTCCGCCCGCGGCATACCGGTGTCAGCATAGCCAAGGAATGTCACCTGCTCATTCGGAACCCCCAGCATTTCCACGCCCGTCAATGTTTCACGCAGACGCGCATAGCCTACGCTGTGGTCGTGGCAGCCGTAGTCGCCGTTGGTCACCATTACCACATGGGGGTTCAGCCCCGCATGGGCAGCCGAATACAGCACACCGGCCGTCAAAAGCAGCTCATCGTCCTGATGGGGAACGATTACCATGATTTTACCAAAATCTGTGATTTTCATTTTCAATTACCCCTTCACAGCACCGGCAGCAACACCGGCAATAATATACTTCTGCATGAACAGATAGAAAATCATCAAAGGTGCAACGCCCAGCATCATCATCGGGAACATAGCAGTCCAGTCGGTGGAGAACTGACCGATGTTGCGGGAAACCTCCTGCAGGATGACATCGTTGGCACGGCTCTGCAGGAAGAGCAGCGGGGTCATAAACTCGTTCCAGACATTCAGCGTAACGATGATGATAACGGTAGCCATTACCGGCTTGAGCAGCGGAAATACGATGGTGAAGAACTTTTGCATCGTGCCGCAGCCGTCGATTTCAGCAGCCTCCTCCAGTTCAACAGGCACCGTAGAGTGAACGAATTCACGGAAGAGGAACACCGCCTGCGGCATATTCACAGCCACATCGACAAGAATGACGGCGAAGGGGCTGTTCATCAGGTGCAGCGCCTTGACGATCTTGTACAAGCTGACAATGTTCATCTGAAATGGCACGACCAGACCGGCCAGAAAGAACAGGAACAGTCGACCGCCGAGCTTGGAGCTTGTGCGCGCCAGTGCATACCCGGCCATACTGCCGAACAGCACGATGAGAAAGACGCTCATTGCCGTGATAAACAGCGTGTTAGCAAAGGCACGGGGAAATTCCATCTTCTGCCATGCATCAATGTAGTTTTGCAGATTGATAGTGCTGGGCAGCGCCAGTGGGCTGGCGGTAGCCTCCGCAGGAGATTTCAGCGTTGTGACGATCAGATAGTAAATAGGGACAGCCCAGAGAACAGCGAGCAAGACCATCAATGTTTCGGTAATGATCAGGCCGCGTCTTTCAAATTTACGCGTATTCATTGAATAGAGTCACTCCATTTCTGCATAATCGTGTTCATGATGGCACTCAGAATCATAACGACAACGAAGAAGCAAACGCCGAACGCCGCGCCCTGATTGTAGAAGCCGTCCGAGATGCCCTTGCGCATCATGACCATCATAACGGTTTGGGTGGCATCGCCGGGGCCGCCGCTGGTCATCGAGTAGATGACATCGAATGCCTTCATGCCGCCGATCAGGCCGGTGACAGCCACGATCTTGACCGAGGGGCACATCAGCGGCAGCGTGATACGGAAAAAGCGGGTGAAGCCGCTGGCACCGTCAATCTCGGCCGCCTCATACAAATCGCCCGAGATGCTCTGCAGGTTAGCGAGGAAGATGACCATCGCCCAGCCGGTCCACTGCCAGATCTGCGTGAGCAGGACAGAGTAAAGTGCGTTTTGCGAGGTGAAGAAGTTGAAAGTCGGCAGTCCCACTTTGGCCAGCAGGTTGTTGATAAGACCGTAGTTGGAGGACGAAAGGATGAAGTTCCACAGGTAGCCGATAATCAGCGAGGAGAATACTGCTGGGAAGAAGAAGGTTGCACGCAGCAGATTCCGGGTGCGCAGCTTCATATTCAGGATGACAGCCAGCGGCAGACCCAGCACGACCTGCGCACCGGTCAGCACCACGGCGTAAATCAAGGAGTTTTTGATGGCTGTACGCATCAGCGGGGAGCCAAGGACTTTTATGTAGTTTGCAAGACCCGTAAAGTGCAGATTTACGGGATTCATATCGGTATAATCGGTAAAGCTGTAATAGATCGTAAACAGGAACGGCACAATGCTGAACACCAGATACACGATCAGCGCCGGTGCCACAAACATGGCAAAGTATTTGCCCAATGAACCGGGCACATACTTCTTTTGGGTCTTTGTAGGCATTTCTGACCTCCATTTTTTGAAAAAAAGAGCCTCAAACCCTCGATTGAAAGTTTGAGGCCATGGTTACGGATCGGATTACTTGCTCAGCAGCTCAGCAACGGCAGCATCGACATTGGAGAGCGCGGCGGAGAGATCTTCCTCACCCAGCAGGTACTTCTGCATCTCGGTGCCGTAATCCTCGTGGGCACCAGCAGCAGCGCCCCACTCGTTCCAGGGGCAGTAGACATTGCCGGCGTTGATGGCAGTGGAAACGCTGGAGTAGACCTCAGGCAGGTCGAAGGAAACACCGCTCATGTAGGAGGAACCGCCCTGGTTGTTCTCCCACAGGGCCTTCTGACCTTCCTCGGTAGCGATAGCAGCCAGAACCTTGAGGGCTGCTTCCTTGTTGGCGCTGTTCTCGTTAACGGCGAAGCCGCAGCCGGGGCCGCCGATCAGCCAGCCGGCGCTGGCCTTGGTGCCGTAGAAAGGCATCATGTTGAGGTTGAGGTCGGGGTTCTTGGACTGGATGGCCTCCAGATCCCACGGGCCGGAGCAGAACATAGCGGCATTGCCGGTGGCGAACTCTTCCAGAGCCTGATCGTGGTCGATACCGGTCATATCGGTGGTGTAAACACCGCTGGTGATCATCTCGCTCCACTTTTCGAGGTACGGATTCCAAGTGCCGTTCAGAGTAGCCTGACCCTCGCGATATTTGCCGCCGAAGTCTTTGCCCTCATCAGTGGAGAGGTACTCGGCAGTGACAAACGCCATGGAGTTCTTCAGCATCGGCTCCCAAGATTTCAGACCGGCAGCCAGCGGCTTGATGCCGAGGTCTTGGAACTTCTTGCAGACATCCAGATACTCGTCAAAGGTGGTGGGCAGTGCAATGTTGTTCTGCTCGAACAGATCAACATTGTAGTAGATGCCCTCGAACCAAGAGATGCCGGGCAATGCGTAAGTCTTGCCGTCATAGCTGTAAACGGAAGTGCCGGCATCAGAGAACTTCGCGCCGAGGTCGCTCACATCGGCCAGATAGCCAAGTTTTGCGTGCTTCAGGGCAGAAGCGGGAGATTCGCAGATGATGTCGGGACCTTCACCGGCAGAAAGCTGGGTATCCACGATGGTGTCGTAGTTGGAGTTGTCGATGAACTGATACTCGATCTGAACATCGGGAACAGCCTCGCCCAGATAGTCAAGCAGTGCCTTGACGGTGTCCTCGCTGTTCCAGTAGGTCATGCGCAGCGTAACCTTGTCACCGGATGCGGTGCTTTCTGCCGTAGTGCTGCTGGCAGTGCTTTCAGTGGCGGTGCTGCTAGAGGTGGCGGTAGAGGAGCCACCGCAGGCGGCGAGGGACAGAGCCATCGACGCTGCGAGCACGGATGCGATTGCTTTTTTCATGTTTGTTTTCCTCCTTGCAGTGTGTTCTGCTTTCGATGGCTTTATTGTACCCGAAATGTCCAAAATGCGAAATAGAACATTTTTTCGAAAACTAACACTATTTTACAGAACACCCCACCGACAGAAATTGTATCGGTGGGGTGCAATCAGGCTTCAGTGGGTGTTTCTTTTTCCAATGTGCGGTTCAATTTCAAGGTGAAGCAGGTCTCGCCGTCCTCTGTGATTGATGGGAAAAGCCCGCTGCCGGAGCCGTAGTACAGCTCAATGCGCTCACAGATATTATAAATACCGTACCCTGTACCGGGGGTGCGCATGACTTCGGCCACCTTTTGCAGGTCGATAGCGCCGCCATTGTTGATGACGCGGAACACGATGAACTCATCCTCGCCGCGGCATTCGATGCGGATATGCCCTTTTCCGTCCTCCTCTTCATACTCTAAGCCGTGCTTGACGGCATTTTCCACGATGGGCTGCAGCATGAAGTTGAGCATCCGGTAATCAAGCTGGCTTTCCTCAATGTCGTATTCGGCATCAAAGCCGTTGTCATGAGTCAGCTGTTGGATACGCACATACGCCTTGATGTTTTCCAGCTCTGAACGCACCGTGGTTAAAGGCTGACCGTTGTTCAGGCAGGTGCGGTAGAATTTTGCCAGCAATCCCGTTATCTCGCTGATGTCATCATTGCCGGAGCGCAGCGCCTTCCACTTGATGTTGGACAGACTGTTGTACAGGAAATGCGGGTTGATCATCGCCTGTAGGGCGCGCAGTTCACTGGCTTTCTTTTCGATCTCCATCGTATAGACCTGATGGATCATATCATTCAGCCGGTGCGTCATCTGCCCCATGCTGTTTGTCACCACGCCGATTTCATCGGTATCCGTGGTAGAAAGTTCCTTATCCAGATGCCCTTCTGCCACATATTCTGCGTACTCCTGTAATTTCAGAATACGGCGGGTCAGGGCTGTAGCCAACAGGTTAATGACTGCAATGGAAAGGAACAGGCAAATCAACACCACCAAAATCGTTGTATTCAAAATCGGCTGCAGTTCTTTCGTGATGTTCGCTTTGTCCAGATAGTAATAAATGCTCCAGCCGCTGACTTCCATCCGGCTTTTATAGAGCACCCCCTGCTCAAGCGCGGCGGTCTCGCTGCCATCCTCGGCCAACAGGCGCACGGCTTCGTCCAAAGCATCCACACCGCTGTTGCGGGCATAGACGGTCTGACCGTTTTCGTCCACGATACGGATGCCGTTGTCCAGATAATTCATACTGTCGGTGGCATCTAACAGCGAGGCCGGATAGCAGAACATCCGCAGCACTGCTATGACCTCACTGCTGGAATTCGTATCGAGAATTGCACGGTTGGCACAAATCTCTACCCCATCGTAAGTCCAGTGGGTGGCATAGCTGTCCAGCGCCTGCTGATACCAAGCCTGTTGGCTGACAGTATCATCCACCGGCAGCAGGAAGTTGCCGATTTTGTCGCGGACTTTTGTGGAGTAGACCTCCATTCCCTTGACATAGGCGTCCCCTGCAATAAAGTACCAGAAGGTCGGCTCGACCGAGGTGTTCATGACCTGCGCCATCGTCATGGCGCTGGCACCGCTGTTTTCCAGCGCATTGCGGAATGTCAGATTATACGCAAGAAACCGCACCGTGGAGGCTTCCCGCTGGAAGCGGGTATCCAGTTCCGAGGTCAGGCGCGTCAGGTTGCTTTCCATTGTGCTGCGTATTTGGCGTTCGGTGTTTTCCTTCGACTGCTGGTAGCTGTAAATGCCCAGCACAAGGATCGGCACCATAACCAGAATGCTGAAGCTGATCAGCAGCTTACTGCGAATAGGCAGCTTATAGGCAAACCATTTATACAATGCTTTCATCGCGTTCGCCCTCCCTGTACTGGCGGGGCGTTACGCCGAAATAGTTCTTGAACAGCTTATTGAAGTAGGAGGGGTTGTCGTAACCGCAGTTCTTGGCGATTTGGGAAATTTTCAAATTGCCATCTGCTACCATGCGCCGCGCCTTGTACATACGCAGGTCTGTGATGTATTTGATAAGATTCTGCCCAGTCATCTGCTTAAAGATGTAACTCAGGTACGAAGGCGTAATATATACTTTTTCCGCAATGTATTCCAGGCTTAACGGTTTGCCGTATTCGGCATCCACAATTTTCTGCACCTGACGAATGATAGCGGAGCTGTCCTCCGTTTGCGGTTCTGGTGTTCCCTGCAAAGATGCCATAATTTCTTCCAGCACACCGCACATGGCTGCTGCCGTATTACAGCTTAAAATCCGATTGATACCGCGCCCGATCTCGTTGCGGTCTTGTATGCCGTAAGCACGATACATCTGCGCTAGTAAATCATACAGGACATGATACATATACATCTTGCTCAAAGAACGGTTTTGCCCAAGCTGCTGTATCAGGCGTTGTACCGCGGACAGAAAAATCTCCGGGCGATGTTCGTTCAGCGCGGCCTGCACCTCGGCACGGAGCTTTTCTATGGCTTCTGCATAGTAGCTGACCGACGCACCGATTTCCTTCTCCAGCAGGAGCGCATCGGGTGCTTCATACAGTTCGTTGCGAATTCTTGACAACGCCTGCGCACGGGTCGAGATATTCTCCAAACCGGCAAAATCTATGCCCAGCAGCAGCGAGGCTTCACAGCCATTCTGCCGGAGCTTTTCCTGTATGTCTTTCAGCTTATCGCCCAGACGATCAGACAAATCATATTTGCTGTAAAAGAGGACGAAGGCTTCATCGGGGTAAGTATTGATGTATTCAAACTTATACTGCGTACAGTCCTTCAGTATTTGACAAAACGTATCTTCATTGGTAGCAAAGTAGTCGTTCTCGGTCTGCACATGAAGTAAGCAAAGCGCCTGACCGGGAAACAATTCTTCCGTACTATGTGCTTTCCCCAAGCCCGTTCCTGTCACAAGGCGGAATAAAAGCTGCTGACGATATTCCTCGCCGCGCTGCTGCTCATCTTTTTTCTTTTCAGCCAACTCGTCGCACTGTGCCAGAATCTGTGCCATAACGCGCTGGAATTCATCGACCTCGATGGGTTTTAGCAGGTAGCTGACAGCCTGTGCCGCCATCGCCTTTTTGGCAAACTCAAACTCCCCGTAGGCGCTGAAAACGAGGATACGCACATCGGGGTATTTTTCAAAAGTGTGCCGTGCCAGCTCCAAGCCGTCCATCTGCGGCATTTTTACATCCGTAAGTAAAATGTCGATGGGGTGGGTTCGCATATATTCAAGCGCCGTTTTCCCGTTGGTTGCCTGTGCGACCTCCAACGGGAGTTTATATTTTTCAATCAGGAAAGAAATGCCTTCGCGCTCGATGGATTCATCATCGACGATCAAAATCTTGTACATTTTGCACCTGCTCTGTCTAATTTTGAGGGATAGCATTTTGCCCTTTCACATTTAAGTATACAGTATGCGCAAAATTATTCAAGGCACATTCCTAAATTATGTGGATTATTCTACACAATGGCTACCGGAATGCCCGTACACCACTATTGCGGTACAACCACTAGCTGCAAGGGGTTCATTCTCACGCTATTTTGCATTACCTCAAAATGCAGGTGGTTGCCGTAGCTGTCATTCCAGCCGCTGACCAGCACCGTGCCGCCGTGGGTAGCTAAGATGGGGGTACCCTCCGGCGTAGGAATGTCCGTGACGCAGTGTCCAGCTCCTTATGCGTTAGACGGGGGCGTTTGCTTGGTAGCCACCTTCGCCGCCACAAACCACCGTCCATCTTCAAACCACAATTCGCGCTCTTTGCCTTGAATCATACAGGTATAGCGGTCCCCAACACCGCCCACATCGGCGGCACGGCGGCAGATGTCCTTGATCTTGTCGATTTTGTAAACCTGCCCTTTATCAAAAATAATCTGCAGAGGTCGCAATCTTCCCTCGGTGCTGAAGCGCACATCGACTTCCACATAGCGCTTTTCTCGTTGAATCATTTACGATGCCTCCTATGCCGTATGAAAATACCCGACCGGGTGGATGTTGTGGTCGTCGTAGGCGTTGATGCCGCCCAAAACGGGGTCCGTGTACACGACCGCCCGCTGTACACTGCGGTAACCGTATCGCTGGCGCAGGGTGTCCACGGCTTTGTCGATGTGCTCCAGCTTCTCGCGCTTTTCCTCATTGGAGAAAAAGCCTAATTGCACTGCGCAGTCTGCAGGGCACAGATCGGCACCGCGCACACCGATGCCGCGCAGGGGCTTCGGCCACGAATAATTGCGCTTGAACAAATCAAAGGCAATGCGGGCAATTTCTATACTTACATTGGTGGGGGTGTCCAGTTTTCGACGGCGCGTAAAGCCGGACAGTTCATTGTCCCGCACATAAATCTCCACTACATTGCACTTGCTGCCGAGGTCGCGCATACGCATGGCAACGCTTTCGGAGAGCAGCACCAACATCAGCCATACATCCTCATCTGTGGTCAAATCGCGCGGCGTGGTGGCGCTGTTACCAACGCTCTTGATGGCGGTATGCGCATTTTGTTTGGCAACAGGGGTCTGATCCAGCCCCCGCGCAAATGCAGAGAGCGTATAGCCCATCACACCAAACCAGCCTTTGAGCGTTTCGGGATTTGTCTCGGCAAGCTGCCCAATAGTGCGAATACCATAGCTGCTTAATTTTCGCTGTGTGGCTGCACCAACATACAAGAGATCTCCCGCAGGCAACGGATATACGATTTCCTTATAGTTTTCCGGCTCAATAATTGTGATGCCATCCGGCTTTTTGTAGTCACTGCCGAGTTTCGCGGTAATTTTGTTGAAAGAAACACCAATGGAAACGGTGATACCCAATTCACGCTTTATACGCACACTGATTTCCTTTGCGATCTTGACGGGGCTTCCGAACAACCCTACGCTGCCGGTTATATCCAGCCATGCTTCGTCAAGCCCAAAGGATTCAACTTGATCTGTATAATCATTAAAAACTTCTCGCACATAGCCGCTGTACTTCTGGTATTTTCCATAGCTGGCGGGTACAATAATTAAGTCACGGCAGTGCTGCTTGGCTTCCCATATTGGCATCCCTGTTTTCACGCCCACCCGCTTGGCGGGGTAACTGGCGGTAAGTACAATGCCGTGCCGCGCCTCCGGGTCGCCGCACACGGCAATGCTTTTTCCGCGCAGTTCCGGGTGTTCCTGCATTTCGACGCTTGCGTAGTCGGGTAAGAGATAGGCATTACTGCCCACCCCTCCCCTAAGAACCGTACGTGACAGTTTCCCGTCATACGGCTCAAGCCTTTCAAAGCCTATTACTGCCGCAATAAGCCGGTCGCAATAATGGAAAAGAATGGATTCTTTTGTGATATCTTGGATGAACCAAATAGTTCATCGTGTGCATTCCATTGGTGTATTTGTGACACCGCGCACCGGTTTCCGGGGTTAAGCGATCCCCACAAAGCGCGCAGTGCCCTTTCTGAATTCGAAAGATTTTCCTGAGCGTGGCATTGCCTTTTACACTGATACGCATTTTATCCGTTTCCCGTTCTTCAAAATACAGCTGCCATTCCTCATCATAGGGATTGGCTCTGTCCTGAATTTTGGGGTAGCGGGCAATTTTCACATCGCTCGCGTATTCCAAGGCATAGTACCCTGCACTGCCATCTGCTCTCCGCCATTGGACAGAGAATGTCCAGGTACGATTGCCAATACGGTGGAAATATCGTTGGGCAATCCAGCGACCTCCTTTGTTATGGTGCCGTCTTTTGGCCCATTTCCATAATGCCTGGTAAATCTGAAAGTCGGCATGGTGAAATACCTTGGAGGCGACGTTGAAGCGGTGGAAGTTTGTCCATCCTCGGATAATAGGATTCAGTTTGGCAATGAGGTCTTGTTGGCGTGCCATCCGATTTGCCCGAATCACTGCTCGAATTTTAGCGAGAAATGCTTTTTCGGATGCTTTAGATGGCCGTGTAAGCAATTTTCCTTTGAACTTTCGGATGTTACATCCCAGGAATTCAAACCCATCTTCGATATGTGTGATCTTTGTCTTTTCTTCTGAAAGGGTAAGGCCTCGCTCTTGCAGAAATTGCCGGATGAGAGGCTTTACCTGTTCATCTAGCATCTCAGGGCTTTCTCCCGTCACAATGAAGTCATCAGCATATCGAGTAAAGTTGATTTTGGGATTGTACATCCGACCGTTCCTGTACTTGCGGACAAATCTTTCTTTCAGTAAGGACTCTAATCCATCCAGTGTCATATTACAGAGTACGGTCGAAATCGTACCGCCCTGCGGGGTGCCTTCTTCCGTATTGTGGAAGGTTTCATCATCTATGAAGCCACTCTTTAGAAATTTTCCAAGGATTTCTTTGTCCATCGGAATATTGTCCATTAGCCACTCGTGGCTGATATGGTCAAAGCATCCCTTGATGTCTCCCTCCAAAATCCAAGCTGGTGATGTGCCGCGGCTTAGACTTGTGAAACAGTGTTCAATGGCATCTTGCACGCAACGACCTTTGCGGAATCCGTATGAGTGAGTATCCGCCGTTGTTTCCGCAACGGGGTCTAGCGCAAACCTGTACAGGGTTTGTATGGCTCTGTCTGTCATAGTTGGAATGCTGAGAGGGCGAAGCTTACCGTTTTTCTTTGGTATATACACGCGCCTAAGCGGTGACGGTCGGTAGCCGTGTCGTTTTAATTTTCCGACCGCTTTCAATTTACCGTCAGGAGTGTCCCAAAGTTCATAGTCAACACCGGAAGTTCGCTTCCCTCTGTTTTCTGTCACTTGTTTCACTGCAAGCACTTTCGCATAATACGAGTGCGTCAGTGTCCATTGCAGGGCTTTGACCTTGCCCCACTTTTCTTCCTTTGCGGCCTTTGCAATACGCATTTGCAGTTTCTTCACGCACTTCTCAACATTGGCAAAGTCAATGTTTTGCCAGCGCTGGCCGGTGTGAGGAGCCGCACACAGTTTCCTGTTCATCTGCTTTACCACTTTCAGAAATTTCTCAAATTCTCTTGCAAAGAAAGACTAGACGGAAGTCTGCTCCCTTTCGGGCAAGGTAATGTTGCAACCTCTATCCCGGCCGTTACAGCCCGGCATTCGCTTTTTCCGTCCTCCTGTACCCGCACCCTCATTAGCGTCCCTCACGGGAAACCTTCCATGTAGTTATGGGAAGATACGGGCTTACCACGTTCCACTTGATTGATACAGATAACGTAGACTCTGCCTTTTCGCCGGAAGTCATTTGACCGTGTGCTCCTATGCATTCAGAGGAACATCCGACTTCAGCCCCATTTTGGGTCAGGCCTGACAGCAACTTTGGCCTGTTCTGCAATAACGACGTTTATCAGCAGTTCAGATTTCTTAGTCATATTATCTTCGCCTGCTCCCTGACTGCATCGTTGCTAACAGTCTTGCGGCTTCCTCGCGGTTGCCACTCCTTCTCATTCAGAGAAAGGGCTACTGTGTCCCGTTCCGTTTCCTCATGGGCATTACTGACCACTTTGTGAACGGTAGGCGCCGCCGACGGCACGACGGGTCCTTTCATTTAGAGGACAATCAATCGAGTGACTTGCGTGTCACACAAAACAGTTGCAATCGCAATGCAGTATATGCCGCTGTCCCATATTGTTCCCACCTCCTATACGCCTATTGTAACACCACAATGTTTCACTTTCAAGTGCATTTTACATGACTATAAGTGAAAATCCGTGTAATTGTACACTTGACTTTACATACCAAAAGCGGTACAATATAGCTGAGGTGATATACCGTGAGCAACTGGAATATGCGTATTCGTGCCGCGCGTGAGGCGCAGAAAATGACCCGCGAGATGGTCGTACAGAAAATGCAGCAGTTCCTGCCGGAATCCGAGAAGGCTGTGTCCACACGTTCCTTGATCTCATGGGAGGCCGGCGAGCGTGAACCCCGCGTTACCGTGGGTGTGGCGCTGGCAAAGGCTTTGGGGTTTGAGGATGTAGCAGATTTGTATCTGGACTCTGAGCCCAAACTGAATCCGGTGGGGCAGCAGCGTCTGGGGGAATACCGATTTATGCTGCTGCACACGGCAGAGTTTACCGAAAAACCGGAACCGACACTGCGATTGCTGCCAGTCTATTTACAGCCCGCCTCTGCCGGTACCGGTCAGTGGCTGGACGATGACGCCCAAGAAATGACCGAAGTGGACGAATCCGTACCCGCCAAGGCGGAGTTCGGTGTCCGCATCGCCGGTGACAGTATGGAGCCGCGCTTTGTGAACGGGCAGACCGTTTGGGTCAAAGCGGCACAAGACGCTAACAACGGTGATATTGTGCTTTGCACCTTGAACGACCAAAGCTATTGCAAAAAGCTGCGCAAGGACGAAAACGGCATTGCGCTGATTTCCCTGAATAAAAAATATGCCCCCATCCCTGTGCGGGAGGAGGACGAGTTCAGAATCGCCGGTATTGTAGTAGGATAAGGAAGGAGCGTCGCGTATGTGTGGACGGTATCAGTTTTCTGCCGATGAATATAAAGAGATTCGCCAGATCGTGCGCGATGCACAGCGCCGCAGCGAGGGAAACGAACTCAATTTCCCAATGGCAGGGGATATTTGCCCCTCGCAGGTGGCACCGGTGCTGGTTTCACGCGGGGAGAAGATCGTGGGCGAGTTTCAGCAATGGGGGCTGCCCGGTTTCCGCGGCAGACAGCAAATCATCAATGCCCGCGCCGAAACGGTGACGGAAAAACCGATGTTTCGCCGCAGTGTTGCCTTCCAGCGCTGCGTGATTCCCGCCACCGGCTTTTATGAGTGGGACAGCGCCAAGCACAAATATTTTTTTCAAATGCCGGGACAGCCGATTTACTTGGCGGGCATTTATGATAATATAAGTGGTGTGAACTGCTTTATCATTCTGACCACCGCGCCCAATGATTCGGTAGCACCCATCCACGACCGTATGCCGTTGCTGCTCTCCCACGAGCAGGTGCGCCCGTGGTTGGTGGACGCCGGTGCGGCGCTGGAGCTGCTTTGCAGCCGCCCGCCGCTGCTGCTGCGTACAAGCTGTGATGGGCAGTTGGGCTTTGATGATCTTGCGTGAGAGGGATCTATGGATCAAATCGAGAAATTTGTAAAGGATTCGGGGCTGACGATTTCTGCCTACAATGTCTGTTTTTATGACAGCAACGGCACCGATGAAATTCTGGACAACATTCTTTGCGGCAAAAAACGCGCCAACACGGGGTTGTTCAATCTGTTTGAAACCCAGATGCAGCTTCTGCCGCGCACAGGTGATTACACGGTCGTGTTGGACAGCGATATGCAGCCGCGTTGCATTACCCGCACCACAAAGGTGGAGGTTGTCCCGTTTGAAGATGTGACGGCAGATTGTGCCGCCGCCGAGGGGGACGGCACCCTTGCCGCGTGGAAGAAAGCCCACCGCAAGACGTTTGCCGCAGCGTGTGAGGAAATCGGCATCGATTTTGACGAAAGAATGAAGTGCGTCTGCGAGTATTTTGATGTGGTTTACCGCGCAGTTGGACAGTGAGATAAATCTTGCTAATGTATTTCTCAAGAGTTTTTTTAGATTTTCCGATTTTCTTTTGGAAAAAGGGAGCATTAAATTGAATCCACAGCAGTTGTGGATTTTTGAAAAAGATATATAATAGAGTCAGTGGTTACTGTTGCTTGAGTGTTTCCATCGCTCTCGCGTAGTAGATGCGGAGAAACTTGTCGACTCCGGCCATTTTAGCTACGTTATACGGATTCCCTTCCTGTTCCTTTTTGAGCAGAAAAAGGTAGACAGGGTCATCTTGAGGTCGTGTAAGTTTGAGTGCCTGCATAACCTCAAAGCAATACTTTCTGAGAGCCGCATTCCCACGTTTTGATATGTGGCGATTGTAGCTCTCAAATGTTCCAGACTGATATGGAGGCGGATCGTTACCAGCATAAGCGTTGAGTGCTTTTCCACTGTGAAAGCGGCGGATATCTCCAATTTCAGCAAGGATAAGGGGACCGAGTCGATCCACAACACCAGCCATAGAGCGCAGAACAGCGTATTCGGGCAACGTTTCAGCTAATAAATAATGTCTTGAAATCAGGGATGAGGTAGAAAGGAAAGTTCCATGACAAAAGATGAAGTAAAA
>OLRC01000402.1_pt1 | contig 33005 bp, 31 predicted proteins | sample 1672081 | NCBI WGS metagenome assembly OLRC01 (sample SAMEA3136643, study PRJEB25190) | human gut metagenome | biome: human gut; feature: human-associated habitat; material: faeces | place: Austria | collected 2013
GGTGCGAGTGTGCGAATTTCAGAATCGCACATTATTTCTTCATCTTCCTGCTGAACTCGTTCAGCGTCTGGATATGCCAGAGGCTTTTGCGGGTGATAGAGCGGAAGGTCAGGGAGCAGAAGGAATCCACAAGAAAGATTTTCGGGATACAGAACTTCAGTCCCTTTTGAAAGGCTTTCAGCGACCTGCGGCTGCACCAGTTGTGGACGGTGGTCAGGGTGTAGCCGATCAGGGTTACCACATCCTTTACCGTGACCACATCCGGGTATTTGCGCAGCAGCTTTTCATAGTAGCCGTGCATCTGCCGCAGCGTGTCCTCCGGCAGTTCCTTAGAGAGCCTCGCCACATAGTGGGTGCCGTACCATCCCTTCGGCGCAGAATAGAGTTCTGGAAAAATCGCCCGCTCCTCCAAGTATGCTTTCACATCCTCTTTTCGGATTTTATAGCACCGGGTTTTCTTACCCGACCACTCGCAGGGCACCTTGCCGCTTTTGAGCAGGTGCAGCGCCGTGGACTTGCTGATGTGGCAGATGCGGAAAAATTGCTCCTTGTTCATCACCTCGGGAACGCTGTCCCAGTTGACGGGAAATACATCCATTTGTAACACCTCAAAAATAGATTTTCGTCGGTTGGAAGCTCTATTCTGCGGTGTATAGCCGTCTTCCGGTTTTTCTCTCCTATCTTCCCGCATTTCTCTCCAAAATCGGGAAAAATGCCGATTTGAACCCACTTTCAAAAAAGCCTGTCCTGCAAGGCTTTCCGAGCGAAAAAGCCTGATTTCAAGCGGCTTTCGGCGGGCACGGGGCTTACAGAAACGACCCCAAAACGGACATCCCCGTCACAGTTGTATAAAAGACTCGAAATCAGTTTGCGAGCAATCGCACATGGGTTCGAATCCCATCCTCTCCGCCAAAAAAGTCCAGTAAACTCAAGGGTTTGCTGGACTTTCCTTTTTTGCACAGCTCCTCAAATTTGTCGATTTTTCCTGTTAGAACGGCCCGTTTTTCGTGTTAGAACGGCATGTTTTTTAGTCGAAAACCGGGTTCAAATCCGGTTCTGTTATTTTGCCCTGCTCGGTTACATTTTCCCAGCGGCTCCCGAAATCATCTGACCTCGGAAGAAACATTCCCTGCTCCATGGCCTGCGCCGAGGATATTTTGGATCTGTAGTCGAGATGGGCATAGATATTGGCGGTCGTGCTGAAATCCGAGTGGCCGAGCCATTCCTGGATTTGCTTCAGCGGCACGCCGTTGGCCAGCAGCAAGCTGGCGCAGCTATGGCGAAGATCATGAAACCGCATCTTCGGCATCCCGTGTTTTGCTATGTACTTAGGAAAGTACTCCGTCAAATAGTTCGGGCGCATGCGCTCTCCCAGTTCGTTCACAAAGACATAACCGTCGTAATCGTAGTTATAGCAATTGCCGCAAACTTTCTTGTTGAGTTCCTGCGCTTCCTTGACCTTTTGAAAGTAGTCGCGGAAGCTCCCCACCAGGGGAAGCGTTCTCAGGCTCGATTTGGTTTTAGCAGAATCCTGCTCGATGATCTTCGTGGTGCCGTCGATCGTTGCTTCAGTGACTGTTCGTTTGATGGTCAGCGTTCCGCGATTGAAATCGATCGCATCCCACTTTAACCCGAACACCTCACCACGGCGCAGTCCATAAAAAGCAGCAACCAAAACCGGAAGCTCCAGCCGCGTTCCCTTGACAACCTCAAACAGCTTCTGCATTTGCTCTGCGTCAAGAAAGGTCGGCTGAAACGAGTTCTTCCTCGGCCTATCCACCTTCATAGCAACATTCTGCGGTACCATGTCGGTTTTCATCGCATACTTCAAAGCCTGGTAAATCACCGCATGATAGTGGATAACGGAATTCGGCGTGACGTTTTTCAGCTTCTCCGTATAAAACTGTTGGATGTGCCGAGCCTCCAGTTCTTTCAAGGTTAGCTCCTTTTTGCGGAAATACGGGCCAATCGTGCTTTTGACCATTCCTTGATACGAGCCGAATGTTGCGGGCTTGATTCTCGCTCTGACAATCTCAAGCCATTGATCCAAATAATCTGCAAAGAGCATATTGGAGTTTAATTCTCCAGCAGCCGGAGGAATCTCAAATTCGCTGCGAATACGAATAAGCTCCTGTTCTGCCCGCCGCTTATTGCCTTTTTGGGGCAATCCTGTCGATACCCATTTTTGATGGCGTTTTCCTGCTGCGTCCTGATAGCTGAGAACGGCATAATAGTAGCCGTTCTTCAGCGCAAGAGTTCCTGATACCATTTTTATTACCTCCGAAATCATTGAATTGTATACTGCTTTTTCAAAAGAGTCTGAAATCAGCGTATTTGTATCCTTGGCCCTTGTACTTCAGGCTGCGAATATGTATTTGTGATGTCAGTGAAAAACAAAAAAGGCCACCGACAAGGCAGACCTATAGATAGAACTATAGTGTCTTACCTTGCCGGTGGCCTCTCACGTATGTCTGGAATAACTACCGGTTCATGTTCGGGCGGTTGCCCACGATCAAGTGACCTGGAAGCGGATTTAGCGCGGCCCTGTTTCAGCCCGACCGTTCCGTCGTGATGTCGTTGATTCAGTTGTTATAGGAACTCGCTTCGATGATCTTCAGGCAGATCAATGGGGGGGATTATCATCCCGCCAGATAAGGACTCATGCCATGCTCGTGCAGCCATGCCGTTGCCTTATTCACAATGGCTTCCGGCGCATCCTTAATGCCACAGATGGCCTTGTACACAGATGCCCAGAAAACTGTACCGGGTGTCTGCGCAATTTCCGTTTCTCCATATTTGATCATGTAGGCCTCGATCTTCTTTCGGTCAAGGCTGAACAGTGCCTCGTTGCGTTCCTTTACGAAAGCCTCTAACATCGTCATATCAATGCTCCCTCAATTCCAAGTCACTATGCTCCATTCCAATCGGTGCATATATGTCAATCACATCGTGCCTTCTGCCCACTACCGTGCGGACCATTTCGGCACTGCATTTCGTGCAAATAACTCTGATTTGATTTTTCTTGTTTTTTAGCCCCGCTACCTGCGTCTTACAGTTTGGGCAATACCAAGAGTAAATCGTCCAGTCCTCCAGCATCGCCATTCTCCTTCTATCTTTTCTTGTTCAACGGAATGAGGAGATTGCAATCCGCCATCTGATATACCGGAACACGCTTGCTTTTAGCGTACTCCAATATCTGAACGGCGTTATGGCAGTGTTCACATTCCATCCATCCGTCGGTCTCATCTAAATCGAGACTTCTGTTGACTGTGCCGCAAATGGGGCATTTCACATCTTTTGCATTCAAAGCAACACATCTCCCATCGAATCAAGATTATTGTTTAGAGTGATTTTATTACGTGCCGAGCAACGCCTTGTACCTGAAAGCTTCGCAGCTTTATGGTCTTGCCCGGGTACTGCTCCTCGTTTTCGTATTCGAGGATGTAATACCCGCTGTCCTCGTCGTAGCCGGCGTATCGCTTCAGCGTATTCTGGTTGTCCTCGTCCAGCGCAACGACTATATTCCCTTCGAGAGCAGGGCAATTGCGCTCGATAACAAGCAGATCGTCCTCGTCAATTCCGGCATCCACCATGGAATCGCCTTTGGCGCGGAGAATGTAGAAATCTCCCTTGCCAAACATAGAGACCGGGAGGCTGACATATTCCTCAATCGACTCTTCCTCATCCTCCGGATTGCCGCAGCGAATAGAGCCGACTAACGGGGCGGATACATAGGCCGTTTTCATTTTGGCGCTCTGGGGGGCAGACAAGATACCTCTACTGTAATCAATCAGGTTGCGGTCACTCAGTTCCTGAAGGTAGCGATGCGTAGTGGATCTGGCAACGCCAACGCCCTCAGCAACATCGTTGATCGTAGGAGAGCTGTGGTGCTCCTGATAATACTTGTTTACGAACTTCAATATCCTGTCCAGAGTTTCTTGATTCTTTGTTCTCATATCAGCACCTCTGTTTCTATATAGGATTTTAAATCCCATAATGCTATTATACTCAGACAAAAAAGAAATGCAATAGGTTTGTAGAAAAGCAAAACGAGGTGGCGATTTTGTTCGTCACCTCGTTTAATTATGTTTTTGTTACCGCTGCTTATTGGAATAGTCGATGATTGCGTTAAAGTTGTACTCAAATGCCTATTGTTGAAATATACTCCTTTCCAACTTTGGCATCACCTTTCTTAAAACGCAACAATGTCCATTCCCGTTTGCTCATTTTTAACAGTCATCGTTTTTTCACCGTTAAAAGTACGATCAGCATTTTCTTCCTGATGCATCAGGTATCTCCCCTTGTGAAGATCATAAGCCGTTATCAGATCTTTTCCTTCACCAGGAAGATGCTCATCAAACACAAGGATATCGTTATCCGTTACGAAACACTCATTGAACATGTAGCCCATGTCAAAATCGAAATCCAATGCCAAGATGATTCTTTGTTCTCTGCAGTCGAAAATCGCATAACGACCATCATCCCAGCCACCTTCGTGAACAAAGTACAACCGGTCTGTACCGTCTATCTCGTACAGTTCATCGAACTGGCAAGGAACGATTTCATTTCCATCATGATCAATCACGCCCCAGTGTTCATTCTCACACCAGTACCGGTTATTCTCGTCTATGCTCCATTCGCCTTTACATACAACAGCATGGCCGCCTTCAAAGTTCTTTGCAAATATATATTGCGGAGCAATTTTAACATTGAGGTTCTTATCCAACCAGCCCCACATACCTGCACAGCTTTCAAGATTATGATGGTACTGTAAGTCAATATCATTCAAAGTGCTTACCATTACCAAACCTTCAGAATAGCCACCGCAGAACGGATAAATGTAAATCGATGTATCTTGATACTCAGTTGGAATGACTTTGGCTGTCATAGTGTTTTTATCTAAAAGATATACCGGATTATGCGGATCCAGATTTCCAATATGGCCTACTCCAAATCCATCGTCGGCATAATCGAACTGTGCTACATGAACATTGTCCATACCTGCGTAACTGAACTCCTCGATGGGATAACTATTAAAGTATAATTCAGCTGCAGAAATGGAATATCCATTAACGAAAGACAATCCTTGACCGCGTTGAGGATAATTTCTATATCCCATCCAGTCAGGAGGAGCTATATGGTCAGCAAGATTTCCGTGTGCAAACATTTTGTCTGTAAAGCAGAAGCGACCAATTTCCCCGATTTCATCGTATTCAGAAGATTCTTCGATCGGTGACCCATCATCCTTTGTTATTTGCGGTTCTGCCGGTTTGAAATCATATCTGCGAATCTCACCATTATCGAAAACCATTCTCACCGAGAAACGAGAAACACTATCGGAAGGGAGGAAAGACACTTTGCTTATCTGTGGATACTCATTTCCTATGTCTGTTTCCGGAGTAATATCAGTAACTAACAACTCTCGGAAGTTATCGTCCAAAGGCTTTTCTACAATATTGCAAATCCTATCAGTGTCATTCGTTACGCTGAAAGAAATATAACAATAGTTTTCAAGATAGGGTACTGCGGAAAACAGAACATCGCTATAGCGGACATATGCCATTTTCATTTTGCCATACCTCTCGTAATTGCTTGCCAGGTTGCTATAGAATCCATCGCTCAGTGTACGACTGCCATTGAAATGTTCAAGCCCGACATCCTCGGTGCAAATTGCTTTTAACAAATCAAGATTCTGGGTATTATATGCTGCCATCAAGCGAGGTACCATTTCAAATATTTCCGGGCGAGGATAAAAAAGCAGAATGTTTCTGCCCTCAACATTATGAAGAATCCACATTTCGGGAGAATTGTCAGTATTTCCATAACCGCCAACCTTATACTTCTTTTGCCCCTCCTCATCAACATACGCATCAACCTTCAGATATACAATGATTATCATTCTGTTTTGCGATAAAGGATATGAATGCAGTCTCCGGCAATATTCCGCGTCAAGATAAACAGTCGGTTGCTTTCCGTATGAATATACATAGATCGCATAGTCTTTTTGCTTTCGGGTACAGGTATAACCTATACAGTCATCCTCAATTTCAGTGCCTGTAACAGAAAATCCGATGTTATTGAGCCATTCGCAAACAAATCCGTCGGATTCCTTCCAAACATAGACCCCAGCTTCATCCTCATCTGGAGTTACGTTATCCCGCATTTGTTTGATGGTTTCTTCTTTACCATAAAACCCAGCGAGGAGTTCTTTAATATTTGTTGGTATAATACCCCTGATTGCCACCGAACTACCTTCGGGCCTAAATAGTTTGAGATAGTTTCCGTCCCGACTGAGAAGAATGTTAGAAATTTTAGCGTCACCATTAAGCTGGATGAATATTACGGCTGCGAGTTTATCCCCCTGATGCTCAACTGCGCACCATTTTCCCATATAGATGCTTGGCAAATCATCTTGAGTTTGCAATGCTTCACTCGTTAGAATTACTTTACATGTATATTGGTTTGTTTCGTCAAGATTACTTGCCACATCATTTAGCCGGTCAATAATCCTGTTTGCACCAACTGACATACGATCCGCATACTCAGAACGATAAATGCACTTTTCAGACAAGTATTCTCTGAGAATGTCCGCTTTGCAACTGCACATGCCATATGCCAGCATGGATAAAGCATGAAGTTCCTCATCGTATCCGAATACGCAGGTACGGGGATCCAATTTCCAGATTTCATCTACAAATCCGAACTTGTTGATGCTGATTGCAAAAGCAACGGTAGATTTTCCCTCATTGTCAACAACAAGTGCGTCCCAACCAAGAAGTTCTTCGAAATCACTCGACAGGATATGCATTATCTTACATTCTGCGGGTGTCGACGGAATAATTGCAGAAATGTTTCTTTCGATCTCTTCATTACCAATAACAGAACAGATTATCTCATCGTGAAAAGAAACCGATTCCGCACAAGCACGAGGAAATCTATGAAAAGCATGATTCTCGACACTATTGGCAAAGACCTTTACTGCATTCTTATAGTTCGGAATAAAACCGTCGCCAAGTCTATACGGAATATCAAAAGGAGCCTCTGCGTATTTATCTCTCGCAAAAGGTGCACCATCAAAGCGCTCCGGCTCAAGTGCTACATCATAAGACAACAAAGCCTCGCAGCGGATGAATGAGTCCTCCTCAGGGTTTGCAATCTTATCCTTACGCGCAACAACTGCAATACGGCCTATTTTAGTTTCAACCTCGAGCTCATAAAATTCTGCCCGCACATCTTCGAACTCAAATTCCCATTCATCAACCGAGGATATCTTTCCTGCAATAATGACATTTCCGTTTCCGTTGTCACGGACATAGCCTTCCTCAACAACTTCATTCGCTATGTATTGCACCTGGTCCCCAGAAAACGCAACAATTTGTCCGTAAAGCTTGTCTCCTGTTTTTGTGTTAGGAAGAACATCCGGGCATATAACTCTAACCGGAAATGCTTCCTGCGACAGTTCATTGTGCACTTGATAATAATGAACCGTACCGTTATTAGAGATTACTTTATCGAGAATCAGGAACATCTTATCTTTTCCACTGAAATGAATGTCTGTTCCAAGGATGGAGCCGTCAAAAGACCTACACTGTTCAAACTCAATTTCACCGGGGAAAGTATGAAGATAATAATCACAAGCATAACCAGGGATAACGTATCTAACATTATCCATTATACTTTGATTCAGTTTCTCGAAAAGTCCTTCGTCTTCAACGATCTTTTCGATCCCAATAGATTTATAGATATTCAACATAGCTTTCGCCTCACCAACCACATGTATTTATATAAAAGTATTTATCCTTATATAACTCCGTCCATTCGATAAGCCCTTCTAATAGACTTTTACTATTTTCGCGGTCTTCCCACATGCGTTTTCCAGATCTTCCCAAGTGTTTTGCAGTTCCTTGGTTTTGGATTGTATTAGAATCATAATCGACACCGGCAATCGTTTCAAAGGCCTCATCAAAGTTATCAGCGGAAACGAAAGATTTCCAATAGGCAAGTGTGTCAAGCCATGTTTTCATGGGAATATGAATATTCCCATATTCATCAAACTCTACGCCGGCACAATCCATAAACAAGTATAAGTATTCATAGTATGGTTCACTGATCCGAATCAGGTGTTCTCTGTTATCATAGTCATCATTTTCTTCATTCCACTCATTATTAACCGGGTAAAAATCCACAAAAGTATAAAAGTCGCGATACTCAAATAATTCCGGCATACAGAGATCAATTCTCTTCACCAATCCAGACTCATTTAACGTGACATCAACTATGACTACATTTTCCTTGTCATCAATTGTCTGCCTCATCTCAAGACATAGTTTTCCAGGAGTGTATATGAGGCCCAGGGAGGCGACTTCCGTTTTTCCACCATTAAGACTTACTGAGGCGTTTTTGATGGGGTTGCAGTTTCCAAGCAACTCAACGATGCTACAGCCTGGAAAGTTCCCGCTTTTCGCAAGAGAGTTTCCTTTTCCCGTAAAATACGCTTTAATTGCTTCGTAGCCAGTATTCGGTGTCGGCACCCATTGCGACTCCATAACGCAATCCTGAGCCAGTAAGGGAAAAAGCCTTTCAAAATTTCCAGTTGTATATGCGTCTTCCAATACAGAAAGAACATCATACAATCTGCTGTTTGCTTCCATTTTGCAGTTCATTTTTTATTCCTCCAATCTGTTCATCCTTCTGTATTGTAATAAGAAGATAGCAACATTTGGTCGCCTTTAATACGACATTTAATTTATCTTATTAAGATTATCCTGCATGATAGTTTCTCCGAGAACAGCTGTAAAGATTTTATGTTCTAAAAGCCAATCCACTTTGCTCGCATCAATTACAGATCGTAGACATCTTTAACGAGATTCAACATTTCGTCAAGCAAAGGTTTCATTACTGAGTCTGCATATTTCATTGCCTCGAAAATATCATAAACTACTACCGGGGCTGTGTCGTAGTTTTCAGCGCACTGCGGGTTATACAATATATCTCCAAGAAGTGCAGTACACTTTGATATGACATTATCGCTTAAAGCAGAAATGTCTCCAAGGAACCATTCTCCACGAAGATCCTTGCCGCGAATGATTTCACCATATAAATCACATCTCTTGTCCAACAGCGCATTATCGAATCCTTTATATACGGACACCATCGCACATGTTGCCTCATTTGCAATCGAGCGGCGATCCTTTCGCGCACTTGCAGCAGCGTAATCCATAATAACAAACATTGCTGGCATTAGTTCAAACTCAGGGTTTTGTGCGATGGGAGACGTTTTTGCAATTTTCAACATTGCCTTGTAATGGCTGGCAAAAATGGTTTCTGCTGTTTTCTTTTTTCAAATAACATAAAAAGACGACCTCCATTTTGTTATAGTTTTAATGGTACAATTATATTTTACACATTCTAATAATGGATTTGGTCGCCTTTACCACGACATTTTTATCGGCCAATCAGTTTCTGCTCGAGACGAAACAATATTTCATTTACATCATTTAGGTTGTAAACATGCTCTCTGAAGAAATACTCAATTACTATGTCTCTTTTACTACTATGAGATAAAACATAGCCGGCTCTGGAAAGAATGTCGTTTGCTTCAGAGAGGGAAAGCTGAAGAGCAAGGGATAACGCAATGCACGTATCTTTTGCCGGTTTATATGTACGATCTGATACAATCTTAGAAAATAACCGACGGTCAACCTGCGCAGCTTTATAAACATCAGAATCACGCATATGCTTGATGTTAATGTAATCAAGCATTTTGTCCACAAAGCTCATATTCGTATTGATTTCCAATGTACGTAGTGCTTTCAGCGGTGAGTCAGAGGAAGACAAACTACGAACCGCTCTGTCAATTGACTGGCTGTCGTAATTATCTCTGAAACTATATTGGACATCCCGGTCGCTAAACTTAATGTCAAGGGTTTTTAGGCTGTACTTAACCTCACTTGTTTCATCATTCTTCGCCTCTGGTTCTTCGCTATAGCTATACTTTGTTTGAGGCTCCGAATTGCGGCTGAATTTTGGCTCAGCTCTTCGGCTATATCTAATTCCGGAAGATGTTCCCGAAGGTGTCTTAGGCGATTCTTTGTAGTTTTCATTTACAAAAATTTTTACTACTTCAACGCTCTTAGCGATTTTTCGTTCACGAAACCATTTGAGCATGTCATCACCTCGCAATTTCGGCATCTTACTATGCCAATTTACATTTAACCGTATTCCGTGTCCCCCAAAAACGGACTTTTATGTCACAGAGACTCAGCAATATTGATTATTTCCTTTTTCCTGCGTATTCCAGTGTTTGATATGCACCACCGCTTTTCTTTCTGCATAAGCCACAACTAAGTCCGAGCTGTCAATCATATTGTTGTTTCTTATGGTAATAGCAGCCTTAAAATACGCCGAGCATGATTCTTGGCAAACTTCAACCTCGTCATAATAAGAGTTTAGAGACTCCGTATTATCCTCATATACTGCCTTTGGATAAGGCATAACCCTAACAAAGACACTGTTATCGTCTCGCACAGCACGCTTTCCTCTCCGAACTGTAGAAGCGGCGATTTGATCAAAATCTCTGTCTTGACCAACAAGGAACTTAACATATTGTTTTTCATGGATCAAATCCCAAACAATTTTCTCGACTTGTTCTTCAACTTCGGAAAATCGCCTATCATTTGATGCCTAAAAAATGACACCGTATAAGTATCCAACAAAACGTATCACTCCTATGCCTCGAGATTATCTGCGGCTTCTTTTACCATTTGGATGTACTCAGCCTTTACATTTTCCGGGGATTTGATTTTTACTCTTCCGCCAAATCCGAACACCCAACTATAAAACACATGGGTTGCTGCAATTTCGACCTCTGCTCTGAATGTATTCATGTTATTGGCGCAGGTTCTTACGCCTTCACCAAACCGGTCTATGATAGCGTCCATTACGCTGTTGTCACAGACCAGTTCGACGGTGCAACGCTCGCTGTCGTACATTCTAAACATCGTGTTAAGGTATTCGTTTATATCGAAATCCTCCGGTTTGGAAACCGCGTCTGTTCCAAGAACCCCGGGTTGCTTGCAGACTCGGTCAATACGAAAACTGCCGATGTTTTTATGCTTATCTGAATATCCGACCATGTAATAATCCCCATTCCATACGAGGTAGTATGGAATGAAAACATACTGATCTCCGTCGTTCTTGATTTTCTTTTCTTTACGCACGTTGTACTGATAATACTGGAACGCAATCCTTTTATTCGAGTTGATTGCTTCATTTACTGCGTCAACAATCAGAAGAATCTGTTCGTTCACCAGCTTAATACGTCCCTCTGGGAATATGTTTCTTTTCAGTTCGTTTCCTTTATGGGATCCAGCAAACTTGCTTATCTTTGCAACCAGTTGCTCACTCTTTTGGGCAGAGATAAACCTCGACGATTCGACCGCATCGATAAGCAACTTTAACTCTGCAATATCAAATTCACGACTTACGAGATGATACTTGTTTTGGGTTTCTGACAAAGCCAGCGGTTTCGCTCGTCTGTGTCCTCCAAGCCGGGTAACCCATGCTGACGCAAATTAGAAACCGTCTGCCGCGCATTGATAACTGCCGTAGGATAATTCTGCGCAATCTTCGCTGTTACCGCAGCATCACCCTTCCGGTAATTCGGTTCTTTGGCCAGCAAGCGATCCATCACCCGCTGCTTTTGGCAACGGTTTGAATTGATGGCGCATACATGTCGTAATGCAGCATCAGCCAATACTCAATGCAGCCTGTCGTCATCAGAAGGCGGACCTTGATCCCGGGCTTTTTTCGCAGCGAGCGAAGCCGCTTGATGATTTTCATCCGGGCATCCCATAAGCCAACATCCTTTGTTTCCACATCAAAAAAGAACCAAATCTCATCTGTGACTTCGGCGTAGCCTTGATAGGCTTTGTCCTTTTGAAATTTGCTGTCCGCTTCTTCAAAAAGCCCGGTGGAGCTTGGCCGCTTGATGGACGCAACATCTTTGAATTCTTTTCTCAGGAAGTCCGTGTAGACCTGTTCACTTTCCCCCTCGCAGAACACCACGATATATGGTTTGCTCTTTTTTGTAGGACGTGGCATTTACTCCACCTCCTCGATTTCAACATCTGGGGTTGCACCGTATTTGCCAACAAGGTACCCTTTGCGGATATTCTCCGTCGTGCGGGTGGAAAACTCGCTGATCGTATACAACTCAGAAGCGCCGTCTTTGTCACGCTTATCAACAAAATACAGCTGATCCTTTCGCAGCAGCTCCAGATTCATCAACTCCGTATTGTGTGTTGTAAAAACGATCTGTGCGCCATTCGGATTTGTGGTCTTGCTTTGGAACTTTGCGATGATATAGTTCACCAGCATGGGGTGAAGCTCACGCTCCAGCTCATCCACCAGTAAGATGCCGCCGGTACGCAGCGCAGACTCGATTGCAGGGGCCAGTGCCATCAGCTTTCTGGTACCGTCCGACTCATCAGAAAGCTCCAGCGAATAGGCCGCCTTCCGGCCATCACGGTTTTCACCCTGGTGGCTGGCCTTTGCGGAAACCTCACCCATTTTCAAGCGTACTTCTCCATTGTTGGAGGTTTCGGCGAGAGTATGCATAAACTGCACCAGTGCAACCTTGATCCCCTCCGGGATGTTATCCGGCAGGCTTTCGTCATCTTGAATCTCATTGCTGTTGAACTCAAACTGCATATCCAAGATGCCCAAGTCTGCTGCCTTTGCATAATCCGAAATTGCCCTCAGCATATTCTTATCTTCCGAATACTCGATCAATTGCTGCGGAATATCAGAATAGTCCCGTGAAAAGAACACCTGATCCCGGAACCACCGCATAGCAGCAACACAAGCCGCATCGTTCATGGTGCATGCCACTGAGAAGAACAGCTGGTTTTCAGCGACCATTTCGCCGATCAGCGCTCGCTTTGATTTATCCTCTGTAAAATCGAAGTGCTGCTCTGTACGCTTAAACACCAAAGCTTTCTGCCCCTTCGGCGCATGGTAGAGATACTCTGCGTAAATCTTCTCGCGCGTAGCGGCGAAGCCATACCAATATTTCACGCCGCCCGAAGTGTACTCAAATGCAAACTCCGTAGGTTCATCCTTGGAGTAGTCATTCAGCGCAAACGGATTGACAGGAATCGCGGCGCGCTCGTGCTGCGTTCTCTGCGCATTTCGGATAAACTGAACGGCCAGCCAAAAGGCACGAATCACATTACTCTTACCACCGCCGTTTTTGCCGTAAATTGCAATGGCAGGAAGCAGCTTTACTGTAGACGACAGCGGAATCAAGCAACTTTTGAAGGAACTCAGTCCGGTCGCTTCCATGGAAAGCATCGCCTCATCCCGAAAAGAACGATAGTTTTTGAAGCGAAATTCAATCAGCATTAAAATCACCTCCGTATATTTCATCTATAGTATACCACCGATTTTTCGGAAATACAATCTGTAAAATCAAAATTTCTGATTTTTGCTTCTTAATTTCGAATTAAATGCCCATCATCTCCTTCACAAGCCGGTCTGCCATCTTCACGGAACCCACCAGAATCAGCATATTGAAAATCAGCTCGCCGATGTAGCTCCACACCATAGAAGCCGGAGCTGCATTCGGATCAACAACAGGCGGGCTGGACGCAAACACGGAGAAGATGATGCAGGCCAGAACAATGATCGCTCCCTCCAGGCATACCGACGCATAGCTTTTCAGGAAGCTCTTGCCGATGTTCTGCGTAGGTTCTCCGGCAAAGGCCGAAAGAGGAGCCGGGGCGAGCGCTGTGTACATGTACATTTTGAAAAAACGGCCATAGACGCTCATAATCATCACGAAGGACAGCACCCAAATGAACAGTCCACCGATCAGCGTCACAGCCCACAGGGGGATAGACTCAAAGAATCCGCAGTCCTCCACCGCTGTGATGATCTCCTGCGGCAGCACCGTTGCCTGTGGGCTTCCAAAGCCGGCAGAATTCATAATCGTACTGACCACGCCCTGAATAATCTCCAAAATTGCCATCATCAGCTCCATGCCGTAGGTAATCAATCCCTTGGCAATCGCAAAGCGAACGAACAGCTTCACTGCGTGCTCCGGCTTTTTCAGCTCGGCAAAAGAGCCGCAGGTCTTTACGACTCCCACCACAAAGAACAGAACCAGCAGAGCATAGCCGATGGCCTGCAGTGCTCCGTGGATGCTGCAAATAATCGACCAAATCGAGCCGCCTTTGAATGTCTGCGGTGACTGCGTAATCAACTGCCAAATCTCAGACAGCTTATCGTTCCATACTTCCAACGCATTTTCGAGGTTCTGCACAACCCAGTTATCCGACATTCATTACACCTCCCTTCGGGGCGGTCTTTGCGACCGCCCCTTTTGCGGAAACCGGATCAGCCAACAATGAGGTTGAGGATTTCCTTGGCAAAGGTGATGATGACGCCGCCGGCCAGGGTCAGAAAACCGTTGGAACGCTGGCTCGGATCGTGGGACTGGAAGCTGAGACCGACCTGCACAATGCCCCAGCCAAGCAGAATCAGGCCGACCGCACGGATGAGGCCGAAGATAAAGTCGCTGAGGTTGTTGACGACGGTAATGGGGTCGCCTGCGGCAAAGGCGGTCACGCCCATGCTCATGGTAATCGTAAGGGCGAGGACAGCCATCACATAAATGCGGTAGCCCTTCTTGACCTTGCCGGGAATCTCCGGCTTGTTGATGTTCTTCTTCGAATTAAGCTTCTTCATTGTCTTTTTTCTCCTTTTCATCAAGTAGTTCTTCCAGTTCTTCTCCCGAGTAGAGCAAGAATTCATGTTTTTCTGTCTCCAGCTTTTCAGCGTTTTTGACAGCCTTCTTGTCGAAGCAGAACGCCATGGAAGCAATGCTTCAATTCTCTGGAGGAGGACAGCGAACTGCGAATTACCCTCTCCGGTGCCTTCGCCCAGTCTGAGAGTGAATCCATCTCCGCCAATGTCACATGGGGGAAACGCTGCGCCATGGAGGCCGGAAAGGTCAGCATCCAATATAAAAAGCTGTACGGCTACCGCAAGGGTGAGGATGGTCAGCCGGAGATCATTCCGGAACAAGCTGAAATCGTCTGAACGCTATCTCACCGGAGCCAGCCTGCGGATGATCAAAGGGGAACTGGAACAGCAAGGCGTCAAGTGCTCCGAGGATTCCCCGGAGTGGACCATCTCCCGCATCCGCAGCATCCTGCAGAATGAAAAATACTGCGGCGATGTGCTGATGCAGAAGACCTTCCGGCAAGACTTTATCAACCACAAGGCCATCAAGAATACAGGCCAGCTTCCGATGTACAGCAGCATGCCGGAACTGCTTGACGAAGCGCTTCATTTGAATTGGACGCAGAACGTGGTCATCATGGAAGCAGAACTACCCACAGAGGAGCGCTGCTGGTACATCCGGCAGGCCGCTGCACAGAGCCTATCCAAGTCGGAGCTTCTGCGAATGATCGAGGATTCCGAGCATTTGGAAAGTGTTCTCGACGAAAAGGTCGATGTGTGGTATAATGTGGACAACGATGAGATTTCGGAGAGAACGCAGTATGAAGAAAATTCTGTTTATCTGCCATGGCAATATCTGCCGCAGCCCGATGGCCGAGTTTGTAATGAAGGACTTGGTAAAGAAGGCTGGGCTGGCATCACAGTTTCATATCGAATCGGCGGCCACCAGCCGGGAGGAGATCGGCAACCCGGTCTATCCTCCGGCACGGCGCAAGCTGGCAGAGCATGGGATCACCTGCAGCAATCACACGGCACGGCAGCTCACCAATCAGGACTACGACGAATACGACCTGTTGATCGGCATGGACAGTGCCAACCTGCGGGATATGTACCGCATCTGCGGCGGCGACTATGCAGGCAAGATGTCCCTCCTGATGGACCATACTACCCGCCCCGGCAATGTGGCAGACCCGTGGCACACCGAGGACTTCGAGTCAACTTGGCGGGATGTGCTGGAGGGCTGCCAGGGGTTGCTGAAAGAATTCATGACAGAATGAGGTGATTCAAATGGCACAGAATGATAAGATCCAGCTATTCGAGGACAAACGTATCCGCACGGCGTGGGACGAGGAAAAGGAAGAATGGTACTTTTCCATCGTCGATGTGGTAGCTGTGCTGACTGACCAGCCGGATCAGCGCCATGCGGCGAAATATTGGAGTGTTCTCAAGACTCGCTTAAAAAAAGAAGGTAGTGAGTTGACTACAAATTGTAGTCAACTGAAAATGCGCTCCGCAGATGGCAAGCGATACAATACCGATGTGGCCGACACGGAGCAGCTTCTCCGCCTTATCCAGTCTATTCCTTCCCCGAAGGCAGAACCGTTCAAGCTGTGGCTGGCGCAGGTTGGCCGGGAGCGTATCGAGGAGACCATTGATCCGGAGCTGACCATCGAGCGGGCACTGGAAACCTACCTTAAGAAGGGATACAGCCGCGAGTGGATCAACCAACGGTTACAGGCTATTCAAGTCCGCAAGGAATTGAGCGATGAATGGGATGCCCGCAGCGTTCAGAAGGGCGTGGAGTACGCCATACTCACCGATGAAATCTCCCGCGCTTGGTCTGGGATGTCCACCCGGCAGTACAAGAATCTGAAGGGCTTGAAAAAAGAGAATCTCCGTGATAATATGACCACACTGGAACTGGTGCTGAACATGCTGGCGGAGGCCACTACTACAGAGATATCCAAGCAAAAAGCACCGAGTACATTTTCGGAGAATATGGCAGTCGCTCGTGAAGGCGGTGAGGCCGCTGGAATTGCCCGGAAAGCAGTGGGGAAGCGCACGGGTGTTCCTGTCATCACACCCAGGAACGCCGCACAGCTCAATCAGGTCGTGACGAACCTGCTGGAAGGTGCGATTTCTGACATGCCGGAAAAGCCGAAAGATAAGTAAGCGTTGCGTGTCAAGATTTCCTTGCTGTCATACAGCGATTTTTTTGAAAGCAAATTTCGAAAAAATCTATAGTGTTGAGTTATGCCACGAAGTGCGGTAGTCCATGATACAATGGGCTACCGTACTTTTTTATTTTCCTATTAAAAAAACGCCGTGATACGGGAAAATCCAGACAAGGGGGTGCAAAAGCCCGGCCGGTCTGGATTTTTCTTTATTCGGAGAACTTCTTTCCTCAAGCTGCTCTTGCACCCCCTAATGAGAAAAATCAAAATGTTCTATCGGCTTTGACTAATCATCATTGCCATGTTTTAGCCTGTTATTTCGTTTTGCAGAGTAATGCGTATCAGAAAGAATGTGTCAGCATTTTGAAAATACACATCGCAGTTATAGCCCTTCAATTTCCGGCAAGCGGAAAGACCATCAACGGTATTTCTGCCAAGTCGGCTGAAGCTTTTACTACCCCTGTCCGTCTCCGGCAGACGCCCCCGCCTCCATACGCCCTTGGTTAGCCCTCACTAACCCTTTATATAGCCCATTTCCCGGACATTTCTCATTTTTGTCCTCCTGTCACGCACATTCCTCTTCGTGCAGTAAGTCATTCGGCGAACCGATTCGGTATTCCATTTTTGAAGAAACTGTTAAATTCGGCAAAAATGCTCCTGCATAAGAGAAAATTTTCAATAAAAATTTCGTCAAAATATATTTCTCAAGAATTGCAATCTCTTCCAAATCGTGCTATGATTGGCAAAACCATACTTGCTCGGTATGCAGCAGGGCAGCCGCTTCCGGCACACCGTATGGTCAATTCTAACCGGCTGACGCCGGGGAAAGAGAGAGTGAGCTTATGAAACACGCAAAGCCCATGAAGCGGGCATTGTCCGTGCTGCTGGCTCTGGTTCTGAGCCTGAGTCTGGTCACGCCCACTTGGGCCGCCGACAAGACGCCTGCCAGCGGCACCGGCAACGGCCTCACCTGGGAAAAGATCGACAACCGTTCCACCGATCTGCGTTTGGACAAGAACAACGCTGAGAAGGTGGCACAAGACACTCCGGAATATGCAGACACCGACGTAGTCCGTGTCTCCATCGTTCTGAAAGATGCCTCCACGCTGGCGAAGGGTTACTCCAGCGAGGATATCGCTACCAATTCTGCGGCCATGAAGTACCGCCAGAAGCTGGAGACCAAGCAGGAGAAGATGGCTAAGACCATCTCCAAAAAGGCTCTGGGCGGTGAGGCTCTGGACGTGGTCTGGAACCTGACTCTGGCGGCCAACATCATCTCCGCCAATGTGGAATACGGCCAGATCGAAAAGATCGAAAAGATCTCCGGCGTCGAGGCCGTGCTCATTGAGACCCGCTACGAGCCCTGCGTGGTGAAGGACAATGAGACCACCGATCCCAACATGGCTACCTCCGGCAGCATGATTGGCTCCCATGTGGCTTGGGCGGACGGTTATACCGGCGCCGGCTCCAAGGTGGCCATCATCGATACCGGTGCTGACACCGACCATCCCTCTCTGGATCCCGATGCCTTCACCTATGCCGTGAAGGACAGCGGTGCCACGCTGATGACCGCTGCTGATCTGACGGATACCGTTCTGGAGCAGCTGAACGCCTCCAAGAAGATGCCCGGCGTCACCGCCGATCAGCTGTACGTCAACGCCAAGATCCCCTACGGCTTCAACTACGTGGATGACGATCTGGATATCACCCACGCCAACGACAATCAAGGCGACCATGGCTCCCACGTCACCGGCATTGCCGCCGGCAACCGTTTCATCAAGAACGAGGACGGCTCCTTCTCCCCCGCTCTGGATACCGCTCTGACGCAGGGCGTGGTTCCGGATGCTCAGGTGTTCGTTATGAAGGTGTTCGGCACCAACGGCGGCGCTAAAGACTCCGACTACATGGCCGCCATTGAGGACGCCATCCTGCTGGGTGCTGATTCCGTGAACCTGTCTCTGGGCAGCGGCAACCCCGGCACCTCCCGCAACTCCTATGCCGCTTATCAGGCCATCATGGAGAACATCACCAATAGCGGCACCGTGGTGTCCATCTCCGCCGGCAACTCCGGCAACTGGTTCGAGAACACTGCCAACCAGTATCCCTATGCCGAGAGCAACAGCTGGACCACCACCGGCTCCCCCGGCTCCTACACCAACTCTCTGGGCGTTGCCTCCGTAGATAACGTGGGCGGCACCGGTGATTACGTGGAAGTGGCCGGCAAGAAGCTCTTCTACACCGACACCACCAGCGCTCCCATCCAGGCTCTGACAACTCTGGCCGGTGAGCAGCAGTTCGTGTATGTGGACACCGCCGGTAATGCCGAGGATTTTGCCGCCGTAAAGGATATCCTCACCGGTAAGATCGCCATCTGCAACCGTGGCTCCATCGCCTTCACCGACAAGGGCAACAACGCCATCTCCAACGGTGCCATTGCCCTGATCGTGGCCAACAACGAGGCCGGCACCATCAGCATGGCTACCGATGGCTATAACTACACGGCCCCCTATGTCTCCATGCTGCAGGCCGACGGCGAGTACATCAAGGCCAGCTCCGAGAAGCACACCACCGATTCCGGTCTTGTGTACTACACCGGCACCATGACCGTGGGTGCTTCCGCCGCTGTCAACCATGCCTCCGCCGACTACTACACCATGAGCAGCTTCTCCAGCTGGGGCGTTCCCGGTTCTCTGGAGATGAAGCCCGAGATCACCGCCCCTGGCGGCAACATCTACTCCCTGAAGGACGGCGGTACCTATCAGAATATGTCCGGCACCTCCATGGCCGCTCCTCAGATCACCGGTATGGCCGCTCTGGTGGCTCAGTACATCCGTGAGAATGATCTCGCCGAGCAGACCGGTCTCACCGTCCGTCAGCTGGCTCAGTCCCTGCTGATGTCCACCGCCGAACCCATGGTGGAGGATTACGGTAAGGACGGTGACGGCTACTATCCCGTGCTGCGTCAGGGTGCCGGTCTGGCCAACGTGGCCAATGCCGTTACCTCCGGCACCTACATCCTGATGGATGAGGGCGCCAACGCCGGCGCTGCCGACGGCAAGGTCAAGGTGGAGCTGGGCGACGATCCCGCCCGCACCGGCAAGTACTCCTTCGGCTTCACCATCCACAATCTGGAGGACGAGGCTGCTTACTTCGACCTGAGCGCCGACTTCTTCACGCAGAGTCTGATGTCCTCCGACGGTGTGAACTTCGAGGACACCTGGACCGACCCCGTGGCCTCCAACGTCAAGTGGACCGTGGACGGCGAATACGCTGCTTTCCTGAACGATACACTGAAAGATTGTGACTTTAACGGCGACGGTAAGGTCGATGCCGATGACGGTCAAGCTCTGCTGGACTATGTCACCGGCGTGCGTGCCGACATTGCGCACAAGGACGCCGCTGACTTCGACAACGACAACGGCATCGACACCTACGATGCTTACCTGTTCTTCAAGGAATTGGGTACTGCTCCCGTGGTGATCCCCGCCGGCGGCAGCCTGCACGTCACCGCCGATGTGACTCTGCTGGGGCTGGATGCCTACGATAAGGCCAGCGACAACACCGGCACCTATGTGGAGGGCTATGTGTTCGCCAACGAGGCCGCCACCGCCGAGGGTGAGCAGGGCGACAGCCACTCCATCCCCGTGTTGGGCTACTATGGCAGCTGGACCGACTCCTCCATGTTCGATATCGGCAGCTATATCGCCTATGCCAACGGGCTGGAGACCCGCGCCCCCTATATGTATGCCTATAATGGTGACAATTCCGTAAACAATCAGGCCCTGACCATCAAGGCCGTGGGCGAAACGAAGGCCTACTACTTCGGCGGCAACCCCTTCGGTCTGGACAACTTCTATGATGCTGCCCGTGATGCCATCAATCCGGAGATCAACAATTTCTACAAGATGACCTTCACCGCCATCCGCAACGCCGCCGCTTCCCGCCTGACCATCACCGACGGCAACGGCAAGGTTCTCTCCAGCAGCGATCTGGGAGAGGTCTCCTCCGCCTTCTACTACAGCAGCGGTGCCACTTGGACCAGCACCCAGTACGCCCTGAACATGGGCGATACCCCCAACACAGCTGACGGCACCTACCTGAATGTGGACCTGACTCTGGCCCCTGAGTACTACGTCAGCTACGACAAGGACGGCAACGCCACCGTGGATTGGGATGCTCTGTCCGACGGCGCTACCATGCACTATGGCATGGTCGTGGATAAGACGGCTCCCACCGTCTCCAACGTGAATCTGGGTACCGACGCCGAGGGCAACAAGGTCCTGACCTTCACCGCCGGCGACGACCAGTATATGTCCGCCGTGGCCCTGCTGGACTACGACAAGGGCAGCGTCGTCAGCAAAGCGGCCGGTTCTCCCGAGGGCGCTGCCAAGGGTGCCAGCCAGAACTTCACCCTGTCTCTGGGCGATTCTACGGCTACCCATCTGCTGCTGCAGGTGTACGACTACGCCGAGAACTACGTCACCTACAAGCTGAACCTGAACCCCGATGAGCTGGCCGGTGATGTCACCGTGAAGCTCAGCACCGAGGCCCTGACCCTCTTCAAGGGCAACGTCGCCAAGCTCACCGCCAGCGTGGAGCCCTTCGGCGTACAGCCCGACACCGTGACCTGGTCCTCCGACAACACCGACGTGGCCACCGTCAGCGACAATGGTCTCGTCACCGCTGTGGGCAAGGGTACTGCCAACATCACTGCCACCTCCGTGAAGGATCCCTCCGTCAGCGCCACCTGCGTGGTCACAGTCAAGGCGGTGGAGGTCACCCTGAACGGCGCTCTGCAGGATGCCAAGGGCAAGGCTGAACTCTTCACCTGGGATCTGGCCAACGATGCCACTTGGACCGCCGGTTCCGAGCTGGAAGCCGGTTCCGTGAGTGCCACCACTCTGGACGACGACAACAACACCCTGCTGCTGTTGGATGGCGACAGCTACAACATGCACGAGGTAGATCTGGCCACCGGCAAGAACCTGCACACTTGGAACGGTATCGACGGCGGCAACGGCAGCAATCTCCCCCTGTTCGATATCGCTCACAGCTACCTGTACTCCGGCGAACAGAACGGCAGCAACATGGTTTGGATCTACGGCTACTATGTGTCCACTCTGCAGCATCCCGATGAACTGGATGCCAGCGCTTACAATCTCCAGCAGACACTGGCCACGCAGGACGCCAACTTCTTCACCGCCATTGCCAACATGGGCTATTACGATGTGAGAGTCGGCAGCACCCTTTGCCCCGCAGATGTGTTTGTCGCACTGGACGATGCCGGCAACATCTGGACGCTGGGATATGTCTACTACAACAATACGGTCAAGATGTACACTCTGGACGATGTGGAAAAGACCACTCTGCCTGAGCTGAGCTATCCCGGCTTCGACCAGTACGATTCCTCCATGTCCTCTCTGGTCTATGCCGAGGAGGAGAGCGGCGACGTGCTGTATCTGTCCTACTTCAACGGCGAGACCAACGATATCTATCGTCTGGCCTATTCCACCGACGACGGCGGCACCCATTACTGGGATGCCAGTCTGTTGGGCGACGTGGGCAGCGAGGTGTGGCCTGCCACTCTGTACTCCGCCGTTCCCGCCACCTCCGGCGAGGCCGGTAACAACGCCGTCACCGTGAAGAATGCTCTGGGCGATGTGACTCTGGATGCCGCCTCCGCTATGGTGGAGACGCAGGCCAAGGCCCTGACCCCTGCCTCCGTCACCGGCAGCCTGAACACTGCCAACGGCGAGGGTACCGGTGCCGTCAAGCCCGCCGATGCCGGGACCACGACCCCCGTTTCCTCCATCACTGTCTCCAAGGATGAAAAGACCGTCACCGTCACCGTGGTTCCCAAGAACGACGATGTCACCACCAACGGCCTCTTCACCGTGGACTATGACGCCAGCGTCCTGACTCTGGCCGACGTCACCTTCGCCTCTCAGTACTCCTCTCACAAGGATGCCGACGGCAAGGTCACGCTGGGCTATGTGGATGTGGACGGCCTGCAGGCCGGTACCGCTGCGGCGACCCTGACCTTCACCGTCAGCGATCCCACCGCCGTGGATACCTCCACCGCCGTCACCGTCCACCAGACGGAGATCAACGATCAGACTGTGGACGTCACCGAGGATCTCACCGCTGACTTCCATCAGGACACCAAGGTCGTGAACGCCAAGCCCGCCACCTGCACCGAGGACGGCTACACCGGTGATACGGTCTGCGCCACCTGCGGTAAGGTCCTGGCTAAGGGCGAGGTCATCAAGGCTCTGGGCCACGACTACAAGGATGGCACCTGCACTCGCTGCGGCGATAAGCAGCCCGGCGTCAACACCGGCGACAACAGCACCATGACCATGTGGACCATGTCCGCTGTGATGGCTCTGGCCGGCGCCGCCGTACTGGTCCTGCGCAGCCGCAAGGAGAAGTACGAGGGCTGACCCCTAAGTCTCCGCAGTATCATCTGCCATAAGATCAGCCCTCCGGCGAAAGCCGGAGGGCTGTCTTTCATGTATCCGCAGTACCATCGCCGGCAGGCGTGTTTGCCCTGATCCATCGATGGTACTCCACACACAAAGGCAGTGGGCAAAAGCCCGCTGCCTTTTCTCATTTTTTCAGTTCAAAGCTCCCGGCCCATCAAAACACCGCCACGATGCCGCTGACATCGTCGCCGGGCTTCAACCGGGGATAGCGGTTGCAGCGGCTGTCCGCCGCCTCCCGCTGCCGCAGCTGCCGATACAGCTCCTGCAAGCACGGCTCCTCCGCTCCCAGCAGAGCCTCCCGCTGGCCGGAAAAGCCGTCGGAGAACAGCACCACTCGGAAGAGTTCTTCCCTCCGGTACACCCGATGAGTGCCGTGCCGGGCCGCCTCCGGGGCGAAGCCTGCGATCCAGTAGCCTCCCGGCCGGTTCATCATCCGCCGGTGCCGCAGCAGCATCTCTCGCACCTCCGGCAGCTGCCGTGCCTCGATGACGTCGATACCTCGCTCCCGGTGCAGACGGCACATCTCCGCCACCACAGCGCCGTCCAGACGGCTCACCGCCTCCTGGGACACCAACTCCGGCCCACGCCCGTCCCGGAAGCGTACCCCGGCGGCGCAGTCCCCCAGCACGAATACCTCCACCTGCTCCCCCGTCTCCCGGAGGATAGCCAGCGCCGCCGAGACGCCCTCCGTCTCCGGCGGAACACCGCATCGCCGCCGAAGGGTCTCAATGCCCGCCGCCACCATGTGGGGCAGATCCTCCCCCTCTGCACCGGCCACGGCATCCGCCAACAGGCGGACATACTCCCGCACCTCCGGCACACGGGGATCCTTCACCAGCGGCGTGGAGCCGTCCACCACCATGGCGATATCCTCTCCCAGCCGGATATAGTCCTGATTCTCCGCTGCGCCGGGGCAGCAGAGCTGCTGTGTGATGTTCATGCCTTCTCCTTCCGTTCCGCCAGCAGCGTCCGGACAATGCGCTCCAGATAGTCGCCGCCCGGCTCCGTGGCGTCCACATACTGCATCCCGCCCAAGCTCAGCTCCATGCCCGGCGTCAGCTCCACATCGTCCAAGTTCACCCGCAGGATGGGCTTGCCGCAGTGCAGAGCGTAGTTGATCTCATTGCGGACAAAGCCCGGCTGGATGGACTCGTGGGAGGCAAATAGCAGCACCTGCCACGAATCCCGTATCTTCTCTGCGATGAACTCCCGGAAATCGCTGCCGGCCTCGATGCCGTCGTCGTACCACAGCCGGATGCCCCGCTGCATCAGCTGCTCCACTATGGGGTACACCCGGTCGCTGTTGATGTGGGCATAGCTGACGAAGCAGTATGGCTCTGCTCCCTCATAAGCCTTCGGTCCCCGCCCCGGCACAAAGGTCTTGGGCTTAGGCAAGGACGGCACGGACTTGCGCAGCTTCTCCATCTCTCCCTGAAAGTACTCCCGCTGCTCCTGCAGCAGGATCACCGTCTCGCAGTGGCGATAGTCCAGCAGCCGCAGGGCGTAGTCCTTCCGGGCGGAGCTCTCCGTGGCAACGGCCTTGTTGATAAGGCTGTACGCCTCGGCGTAGCGGCCCCGCTGGGCCACCACACGGGCCTTGGTGCAGTAGAACTTGGCATAGGCCGGGTCCAGCCGGATGGCATCCTCCACCGCTCGCTCCACGTCGGCGTAGTACTCTCTGCGCACCTGCTCCCGCATCTCTCCCCGGCTCTTTTCGCAGGTGTAGACGAACAGATGGGCGAACAGATGCAGATACCCCGCATTGTCCCGGTGCTGCCGTGCGTCCTCACGGGCCAGCTCCAGCAGCTCCAGCGCATCGAAGAAGGTCTCCGCCTCCAGCTGGAACAAAATCAGCAGATGGTGATAGGAGGGGTGTCCCGCAAAGTGTGGATTCTCCTCGAACAGCGCCTGCAGCTGCTGATAGTCCTTCCGATTGCGGTAGATGATGGTCAGGGCATAGAAGGCCCGGTAGGCCAGATTCTCCTCCCCCTCCGCCACCAGCTGCCGCAGCTGCTGCACCAGCTGGGCGTCCATATGTCGGGTGCAGAAGGCGGACAGATCTGCCTCAAACTCCCGTGAGCACTCCTCCTCATGGGCCGTCAGTGCGCTTATCAGCTCCTGCATGGCGCTCCCCCTCTCGCAGCGATTCTTCTCCCCGGATTCTACCATATCCGTCTCCGATTGGCAACCACGCAAAAGCACCGACGGCCCCACAGACCGCCGGTGCTCTCTGTCATTTTACCCCGCCAAACAAATCCCACGGATACACCTGCGGCGGCGGACACGTCACATCCACCGGCTTCCCGGTGACGGGATGCCGGAAGCCCAGATGATACGACCACAGCGCCGCCGTACAGCCGGGAGCCTTGCTGCCGTAGCGGATATCCCCCAGCAGCGGCAGCCCACGGGAGGCGAACTGCACCCGGATCTGATGGGTGCGCCCCGTATAGAGCTGCACCCGCACCAGCGACAGCTCCTCCGTGCGCCCCACCTCCTCATAGGAGAGCCGGGCCTCCCGGACGCCCTTACGCATCCGCTTCACCACATAGCTCTTGTTGTGGGAGGCGTCCCGGAACAGCAGATCCGTCAGCGTGGCGGCCGGCTCCCGGGGATGCCCCCGCAGCACCGCCAGATACTCCTTGGTGATCTCATGAGCGGCTATGGCCGCCGTCAGCCTGCCCGTGACCTCCCGTCGCCGGGACAATACCATCACTCCGCCCACGATCCTGTCCAGCCGATGCACCGTGGCGATATAGTCAGGCTTCCCCGCCTGCCGGTAGTGCTCCGCCAGCATCCGTGGCAGGGATCGCCCGCTCTCGCTGTCCTCCGACAGCACCCCCACCGGCTTCACGCACACCACCAGATAGGGATCCTCATAGAGGATCCGCAGCTCCTCCGCCATACCATACACCTCCGCCCATAAAAAGCGGGCCTGCCCTTAGGGCAGACCCGCCCGTCTATCGTTTTTCAGCGTCCTCTTCTGCCGCCCCGGTAGGAGCTGCTCCGATACCGTCTGCCGCTGCGGCTGCCGTAGCGCCGGTTGCGGCGGAACACCTTCGCCCAAAGCACCAGCAGGATCACCAGCAGCACCAGTACCACCAGCGCCACCTTCACAATGGTGCGGGAGAGGAACTCCTCCACCGCCGCCTTGGCCACCAAAAACCGGGAGGCGCTGACGTCCGCCTGCGCCAGCAGCGGCACCGTGACGCACACCTGCCCGTTGTAGGAGATGGTCAGGGTCCCCATCTCCTGCCCCCGGGTGATAGGAGCATCCGCCACCTCATTTTTCAGCGTCACCGTCTGCTCCAGCTGATCCTTCGTCACGTCGGAGGGCAGGAACGCCTCGGCGTTCTCCGCCGGATAGAGCATCACGCAGTCCGTCTCCTTGGACAGGGCCACCGGCTGGCGGAACACGTCCTCCGTGGAGATCACCAACTGCTTGCTGAAGTTGTTGTAGCCGTAGTTATAGAGCCGTGCGCTCTCGGAAAAGCTCTCGATATGAGTCCCCTCGCCCTCGGCGCCCAGCACCACCGCCACCAGCCGCTTGCCGTCCCGCAGGCAGCTGGACACCAGACAGTACCCCGCCTCCGGCGTGGAGCCGGTCTTGCCGCAGTCCACCCCGTCATAGAGATAATCCAGAATACGCCAGTTGGAGAGCAGCGAGTTGGTGGTGTGCAGTTCCCGTGCCTCGGACTTGTTGGTGGCCGGCACCTCATAGGCCACGGAGCCGGTGATGGTCATGAAGGTCTCATGCTTCATGGCCTCCCGGAAGAACAGATAGATATCGTAGGCGGTGGTATAGTGGTTCACGTCGTGCAGGCCGTTGGTGTTGGCAAAGTGGGTGCCGGTGCAGCCCAGTTCCTGCGCCCGCTGGTTCATCAGCTCCACAAAGGCCTCACGGGAGCCGGATACCGTCTCCGCCAGAATGTCCGCCGCCTCGTTGGCGGACACCAGCAGCAGGCAGTACAGCAGCTGTTCCACCGTCAGCACCTCGCCCTCCTCGATGCCGGCGGAGCTACCCTCCGGGTCCTGATCGTTCACCACCGCCGATGCGGTGATGGGCTGATCCAGAGACAGCTTCCCGGCGTCCACGGCCTCCAGCGTCAGCAGGGCCGTCATCACCTTGGTGATGCTGGCGGGGTATTCCCTCTCCTGCTCATTCTGCCCAAAGATGATCCGCCCCTCATCGGCGTCCACCAGTACGGCCGCCTTGGCCTTGATCTCCAGCGCAGGCAGGGCGTAGGCCTGCGGGGTCAGCATCAGACTGACCATCAGCACGGTCAGCAAAAAAACAGATAGAATACGGCGAATTTTCATAGTAATTTTTCTCCATCTATGCTATAATGAGCCTATCTACCATCCGTAAGCAGGAGCCGGCCCTCATGCTCTCCGCCGGTATCAGCGGCCGTCAGCGGGGCAGCCCCCCTCCCGGCCGCAGGGTCGCTTTCCTCTTATTATAACAAAAATCGACCGGGAGTCAACTGCGGAAAAATGGGAAAGATCACAAAAACAGAAAAATATCTGCTGCTTCTGACGGCCATCTTCCTTCTGTGTCTGGCGCTGCTGTATTTTACCGACCACCGCAGCGCCGGCGGCGGGGACTACACCGTCACGCCCCAGTATACAGCGCAGGAGCCGGAGGCTCCCGATCCTCCCGCCGTCCCCGGCAAGGTGAACATCAACACCGCCGACGCCGCCCAACTGGAAGCGCTGGACGGCATCGGGCCCACACTGGCCCAGCGCATCGTGGCCTATCGGGAGGAGCACGGCCCCTTTACCGATATCGAGTCCATCATGGATGTCAACGGCATCGGTGAGGGCATTTTTGAAACCATCCGGCAGCAGATCACCGTGGAGGACGATACATGAAAATACTGGTAGTAGACGACGAAAAGCTCTTGGTCAAGGGCATCAAATTCAATCTGGAGAACGAGGGCTACCAGGTCCTCACCGCCTATGACGGCGCAACCGCCGTGGAGCTGGCCCGTCAGGAGACGCTGGACCTCATCATTCTGGACCTGATGATGCCCGGCCTCTCCGGCAGCGAGGCCTGCATGAAGATCCGGGAATTTTCCGACGTTCCCATCATCATGCTCACCGCCCGCAGCGAGGATGCCGACAAGATCATGGGCTTTGCCTGCGGGGCCGACGACTATGTCACCAAGCCCTTCAACATTCTGGAGCTGAAGGCCCGCATCCGGGCGCTGCTGCGGCGCTCCTCCGGCCAGAGCCGTCCGGCAGCCCAGCCGGATCCGGAGCTGCTGACGGTGGGTGACCTGACGCTGGACACCCGCCAGCGGGTGGCCATCCGGGACGGCAAGGCCATCGACCTCACCGCCAAGGAGTACGATCTGGTGGAGCTGCTGATGAAAAATCCCCGGCGGGTATACAGCCGAGAAAGCCTGATGGATCTGGTGTGGGGCTACTCCTACGCCGGGGACTATCGCACGGTGGATGTCCACATCCGCCGCCTGCGGGAGAAGCTGGAGCGTGTTCCGGCGGAGCCCGCCTATATCATCACCAAGTGGGGAGTGGGTTACTATTTTGCCGGGGAAGATCAGCCTACAATTTAAGTTCGGCCTGAGCTATATTCTGGTAATTCTGGCGGTGCTGCTGCTGCTGAATACCTACCCCCTTCTGGTGTCCCAGAATCTGGTATTCCGCACCAAGCAGACCGCCATGGTCGGCAGCGTCAAGATCGCCGAGGCGGCCCTGTCAGGTCTGGCCGACCTGACGGAGGACAATGTGGCCCAGGCTATGTCCGCCGTGGAGGAGACCGGCGTCTCCCGTGTGCTGGTCACGGACACCGCCGGGCGCATCCTCTATGACACCCGTGAGGGGGACAACGCCCGTGGACTCTACGCCTTTTATACGGAGATCGCACAGGCCCTGCGGGGCAACGACACCTTTTACTGCCGCTACGACGGCGAGGCATTCCTGAGCCGGGGCGCCTCCCCGGTGGTGTACCACAACCAGATCGTGGGAGCGGTCTACGCCTACGAGTACGACACCGTACAGGCGGAGTTGCTGCGGAGCTTCCAGACCAATATCATGCGCATCTCTCTTCTGGTGGCCCTGTTCGTGCTGTTCCTCAGCGCTCTGCTCTCCCGGATGTTCACCCGCCGCATCAGTGACCTGCTGCAGGCCATCCGTCAGGTACGGGAGGGGGCTTACAGTCACCGGGCCAAGGTGACGGGCTCCGACGAGATCGCCCAGCTGGCAGCGGAGTTCAACAGCCTCACCGACCGTCTCCAGCGCACGGAGAGCGCCCGCCGCCAGTTTGTCTCCGATGCCAGCCACGAGCTGAAAACGCCGCTGGCGGGTATCCGCCTGCTGACGGACTCCATTCTTCAGACCGACGACATGAACGCCGAGACCACACGGGAATTTGTGGCGGACATCGGCGAGGAGGCTCAGCGTCTGACTCGTATCACCGAGGATCTGCTGCGCCTGACCCGGCTGGACAGCGGAGCCGCCGCCGAGCCTGCGCCGGTGGCGGTGGCCCCGGTGCTGCGCCGGGTGGTACGGATGCTGGCGGTGGTGGCACGGGAGCAGGAAACCACTCTCTCCTACGAGGCGGACGAGGGCGCCGTGGTGCTGGCCACCGAGGACGATCTGCACCAAATTCTATATAACCTTATGGAAAACGGCATCAAATATTCCGGCCACATGGGCTTCGTCCACACCGCTCTGACGGTGGAGGGCGGAGACGTGGTGATCCGGGTAGAGGACAACGGCGTCGGGATCTCCGACGAGGATATGCCCCACATTTTCGAGCGCTTTTACCGGGTGGACAAGGCCCGCTCCCGTGAGGTGGGCGGCACCGGTCTGGGCCTGAGCATCGTCAGCGATACGGTGCGCCGCCGGGGCGGCACGGTGTCCGTGGCCCACCGCCCCGCAGGACAGGGTACCCTCTTCACCGTCCGTCTGCCCCAGGTCACAGAGGAAGGAGGGAGCGCATGAAGCGGCTTCTCGCAGCTCTGCTGACATTTTTTGCGCTGCTGGCCCTCACCGGCTGCGGCGGCCCCTCCTCTGACGGTCCTCACCTGCTGCTGTATTATCCCGCCCCCTCCGGCGGCTCCCCCGGCGGCGATGCCATCGTCAGCCGCAGCGTCGATTGGGCCGCCAACAGCACTCTCCCCGCCGAGCAGCAGGTGCGCCGGGTGGTGTCCCTTCTGCTGGAGGACAGCGCCGACGGCAGTCTGGAAAGTCCCATCCCTGCCAGCACCCGGCTACTGGCTTGTCAGGTCTCCGCCGGCGCTGCGTGGGTGGATTTCTCCAGCGCCTACGGCCAGCTGTCCGGCATGGAGCTCACCATTGCCGACTACTGCGTGACCCTGTCCCTGTCCCAGATCGTGGGCATCTACTCCGTCCGCATCACCGTCAACGGCACGGAGCTTATCTACCGGGACAGCAACATCTTTCTGGCCGGGGACGTGCTGATGACCAGTCAGGATGACGTGGTGCAGAACCTCTCCCTGCGGCTCTACTTCCCGGATCGGGAGACTGGAGAGCTGACGGCGGAGGAGCGCCTGCTGACGGTCTACGAGGGCGAAAGCCAGGCGGAGGTGATCCTGTCGGCCCTGAAGGCCGGGCCGGAGAGTGAGAGCCTGTCTCCCCTGCTGCCCACCGGCTTTGCGGTGCTGACGGTACGCACCGAGGGCGGCATCTGCTACCTGAACCTCCCCAAGGGGGATCAGTACCTGATGCCGGAGGACGAGACGGAGCAGCAGCGCATGGTGCAGGGCTTGGTGAATTCCCTGTGCTCTGCCCGTGGTGTCCGGCAGATACAGCTTCTGCTGGACGGCGAGGTAGCCTCCTCCTTGGGCAGCGTGGAGATCAGCCAGCCCTTCTCCCCCATCCGATAAATCCTTCACCCGGAATCTCACATTTTCAATCGTAAGGAGAACATCATGTCTGCTGCTAACGGCACACAGCGGGATATTGGCCTGGATCTGACCAGGATCCTGGCCTTTCTGGCCGTCCCGTCTGTCCATTTCTTTCTGAATTCCACCTACTATGACACGGCCATCGTCGGCCCCCGCATGGCGCTGATGACCGTCATGCGTACCGCCTTTATGGTCTGCGTCCCCCTGTATATGCTGCTCTCCGGCTACCTCTCTGCGGAAAAGCACATCCCTCTGACCCGCCCCGGTCTGCTGGGGTATTACAAAAAGCTTCTCCCCATTTTCCTCACCTACGCCCTCTCCACTGGGGTCATCCTGCTGTATCGGGCGCTATGGCTGGGAGAGGAGCAGACCATCCTCAGCGCCGTGAAGAATCTGCTGAGCTTCCAGCAGTATTCGTGGTATATGAATATGTACTTCGGGCTGCTGCTTCTGACGCCGTTTCTCAACGCCCTGTGGCAGAGTCTCGCCACTCCCGCCGCCCGGCGGGCCCTGCTGGCGGTGCTGTTGGTACTGACCGTGCTGCCCGGTATGGTCAATATCTACAATCTGCATAGTGCCGAGACCCTGCTGCATCCGTGGCTCAGCACCTCCTATGACCAGCTGGTGCCGGACTGGTGGCAGCGGCTCTATCCCATCACCTATTACTTTTTAGGAGGCTATCTCCGGGCCCATGTGGACATCAAGCGCCTGCGGACCGGGCGGCTGGCGGCCCTTCTGCTGCTGGCGGTGCTGTGCTTCGGCGGCTACAACGTCTGGCGCAATCAGGGCATCCCCTTCGTCTGGGGCAGCTGGTGCGACTGGGGGAGCCTGCAAAACGTGGTGGACACGGTGCTGGTATTTCTTCTTCTGAACTCCATCCGATATTCCACCCCCCCTACCTCCATTACACGTTTTACCGGCTATCTCTCCAAGCTGACCCTCGGTGCCTATCTGGTGTCGTGGATACCGGACAACTACCTGTACACCATGCTGAAATCTGCTGTCCCCTCGGTGACGGATCAGCTGAATTACTTCCCCCTGACGGTGGGCGGCACCATCCTCATCTCCCTGCTGCTGGCCGCCGTGGTGGAGTGCTGCGTCTCGCTGCTGATGCGTCTGCTCCGCCGCTCCGCCAAGGTGCGAACCGCCGGCACAGCTCAGGCATAGGATGATGCGGGGGCAGCGCCGGTCAGGGATTTTCCCCGGCGGCGTATAAATCCGGCGGCTGCGTGGGAGAATGAAGTTGACCCGCTGCGGCGGGTACTTCTTCCGGCGGAGTGTGGACTTTGTGGATACCAATGTCAGACGTGGAGAGATCTACTATGCCGATCTCAGCCCTGTGGTGGGCAGTGAGCAGGGCGGCGTGCGTCCGGTGCTCATCGTGCAGAACGACACCGGCAACCGCCACAGCCCCACCGTCATCGCAGCGGCCATCACCTCCCAGACGGGGAAGGCCAAGCTGCCCACCCATATCGAGGTGGCGGCCCAGTGCTGCGGCCTGCCCAAGGATTCGGTGATCCTGTTGGAGCAGATCCGTACGCTGGATAAGCGGCGGCTGCGGGAGCGGATGGGTAAGGTGGACGGAACGGTGATGCAGCGGGTAGACGCCGCCATTGCCGTGAGCTTCGGACTGTCCAACAGCCGTCTGGTATGACGCTACATACCGGACGGAGCATAAAAGGGAGGGCCAGTGCATAGAATGCGCTGGCCCT
>OLRC01000425.1_pt1 | contig 31881 bp, 46 predicted proteins | sample 1672081 | NCBI WGS metagenome assembly OLRC01 (sample SAMEA3136643, study PRJEB25190) | human gut metagenome | biome: human gut; feature: human-associated habitat; material: faeces | place: Austria | collected 2013
AATCCAAGAGGATATATAGCTCTTTTAGAGTTTACACAGAATTAATTACAGTCTCGCATAAGATTTAGGTGCTTTCATAATCCATTCGCCCTCATCATTCATAACCATTGTTTTTGTAACGTGTATCGTGTGATTCTTGATATCGGACTTCTGTAATGCACAGATCTCACCTCTTCGCATAGCTCCAAACGCTGCGAGGAGAATTGGCACTTCCATGATAGTTCCTTCTGATGCACGAACAATCTTCTTAATGTCCACTTCTGTAGGAATGTAAATGTTGCTCCTGAGTTTTTTCGGAAGAGTGATATTGATTACAATTCCCGGACGAAATCTTTTCATTACCGCACTGATCAGTCCGTTCATGTCACGAACAGACTTAGGCGATAGCTCTGTAGATGCCTTATTAATCACCTTTTGAATTACGCTTTGTGTGATTTCCTTTAGCTGATATTCTTTAAGCGGTACCATGCAATTACGCTGCATACTCTTGTACTTTCTGATGCTGGACGGTGAGAGGACAGCGGATCGTTCCTGGATGTACTTTTCTAGTGCATCACCGAAAGTCATTTGTACTTCTTCATCTTTCTTGATTTCTTTGTTATCTGCCCATTCAGCAGCCATTGCTTCAGCTTTTCTTTTTCCTCTTGCCGATGGATCATCACAAGTGAAAGACTTATAGATTCTTTTCTGTTTCTGCTTCTTTGTTTTCGGATCAATAACAGGCTTTCCGTTTTTATCTAAGACAATTTCATAGTGGCTGAATACCTGACATCTCCAGGATCCGGAAGGTAACTTCTTAGCTGTTGCCATATAATCATCTCCTTTTAAAAAATAACAACCCAACAATAGAACAAGAGTTCTGATTGATTGACTGCTCCGAAGATGATACAATATTCATTGGATTTTGGAGTATCTCTTCGGAGTTACTAAAAGAAGCACATTGGCGTGTGTTTCTGCCAGTTGACCGTTCCTGTTGGCGCAGGAGCGGTTTCTTTTTTGGTATTAATTAAAAGAAAGTCTGCGAACTTCATTTGCAGTATTGGTATTACATTTGATTTCCTTTTGAACTCTCGTTCCTGTTTCTGTAGATTCGAATACTAAAAATGCAACGGTATCTAATTCCTGCTGTTTTGTCGTAGTAGTTGTGTTGACTTTTGTTTTCTTTCCGAGGGATGCGCCGACGACGGCACCGACAGGTCCAGCAACTGCAGCACCAATTAGTGCGCTGCCAGCACGACCGTGAGTTTTATTATTTCCGGTTGTTTTGCTGATTAAATTGTATTGAGGACCGTCCCAAATAAAATCAACCAGTTTAAAGTGTCCAGCGCCTTCCTGAAAAGAATTTCCGAAATAATATAAACCATTTCCATCTTTACGGAATTTTAAACCACCTATATTGTATTGTATTTCAGCTTTTTTTAAGGCTTTGATGCGATCGCGCTCAGCCTTTTCGGCTTGTCGCTTCTCCCAGTCAGCTAAATGTTCTTCTGGAGTCTTTTTGGCAGTGGCTTCAAAGAAGCTGCGGTCGTCTTCAGTCAATGTAGAAATTTCATTATTTTCTATTTTTTGCCTTAAGTCAGCATATCTAGAAGCGTTATCCCAGCTTCCTTTTAATTTGTCTAAAAAACCCATGTTTTTTTATCCCTCTCTTTCTTTTGTGAGACCTGTTCCTTACGAGCCACCACTGCTCGTATATATAATCCCTTGTGAGGTTATATCACATCATTTCAACTACTACCAGATTCGGAATGAAGTATATAATATAGTTATCAACGGTAGTATATACTCCATACTTATCACGGTAGCAGCTGATACATTCTTCTAGATATTCTTCTGTAACATCCAGAAAGTCTGCAATTTCATATTTATTTTGACATCCAGCATTGAATGCGTGGATAATTCCAACAAGTCCGATCAGGCGGTTATAGCCATGTAATCGGGCTTGACGTTCCTGTTTCCGGTTCTCCAGTTTGGACTGATCTCGAATATCACCTGTGGAAGTATAGTAGTGTCCAAGTTCTTCAGCAAGAACATTGGCTTTCTGTCGTGATGTCTTAATATCATGCCGGATAGCAATTTTGTTTCCTTTTATTCTTCCATCTCCACTTTGCAGTGGCTTTTCCTTTACAACTAATCCAATATTGCGAGCTTCGTCTAAAAGTATTTCATAAGAATTCACTTACAACACCTCCATTATAATTGTACTAAGCAATCTGTCCTATAAAAGTGGACTATGGAGATTAGAAGTTTTCGTCATCCATGATGTCATCATCATGTTGCCTCATCTCATCCGTTACTTCTATATCGGTACGTTCATGAGCTGCCTGGACGGCTAACTCTTCTTCCATTTGCTGGTTCATGAGCAAATTTTTTGAATAGGTAAGAACTCTTTTCTGATTCGGAGAAGAGAGTTTTCCGTATATGTCAAGAAGTTCTTTATGCTCTCCGTGAAATTTAGATACGTTGCTCTTGAATTTATCATAGATTTCTTTCGGAGCTTCTTTTCCGGAGAAATTTGTGTCTATCTGTTCCCAACCCATTAAATCACTAGGGGATGTCTGTAGCACATCAGCAAAAGCAAGTATCTTTGACTGAGGCAAGTCTACTAACCCTTTTTCTATTTTTGCAATCATACTTTTATCAGCATAACCCAGCTTAGTTGCTAAATCAGTCTGCGTTAATTGCAATTCTAATCTTCTCTTTTTTATGTTTTTATATAATTGAAGCATTTTGCGTACCTCCTTGATTTCAATATATCACAAGATTGAAAAATATTCAACATTTTTGTAAAAATGGTTGACACACATTCAACCCTGTGGTATATTGATGATGTTGAATAAAGTTCAACCAGAAAGGAGGGGAGTTGCCTTGGCAGACATCAAACTTTTAAAAGAAAGAATTGCTGATAGCGGAATGACAGTCAAAGCCATTTGCGAAAAAAGCGGTATTCTTAGAGAAACATTCTACAATCGTTTAAAAGGTGGAGAGTTTACAGCTTCTGAAATCGTTGGATTAACAAAGACGCTAAAACTTTCAAGGTCAGATAGAGACAAAATTTTTTTAAATGAAAAGTTGAATTAAATGACACTTCAGAGAGGAATCACAGAAATGAACGAATTACTAAAAATCAATTATGAAACAGAACAGCCGACAGTATCGGCAAGAGATTTACATGAAAAACTGGAAATTAGCAAACGATTCTCTGTATGGTTTGAGACGAACAGTAAAGGATTTGTTGAAGGACAGGATTATACAAGTGTACTTTCAGGTACGGTTGTAAACAATGGAGCAACAAGGGAAATCCAAGACTTCAATATTTCTACAGAGATGGCGAAGCATATTTGCCTAATGAGCAGAACTGAAAAAGGGATGCAATGCAGACAATACTTCATTGATCTTGAGAAAGCCTGGAATACACCAGAGCAGATTATGGCTAGAGCGTTGATGATGGCGAATCGCTCAATTAATTCTCTAAAAGACAGATGTAAGTTTCTCGGAGAACAGGTGGTTGAGCAACAGCAGATTATCACGGAGCTACAGCCTAAAGCAAATTATGTTGATAAGATTCTTCAATCGAAGTCACTGGTAACAATCACACAGATCGCAAAGGACTACGGACTTAGCGGAAGAAAAATGAATCAGATTCTCAAGGACTCGAAGATTCAATACAAAGTCGGCGGTCAGTGGGTGCTGTATTCCAAGTACCAGAACAATGGGTATGTACATAGCCGGACGATTGATATCACAAGAACTGATGGTAGACCGGATGTGACAATGCAGACAGAATGGACGCAGAAAGGCAGACTTTTCTTATATGAAGAATTGAAAAAGCAAGGCTATATTCCGGTGATTGAGCAGGTGGCGTGAGGGGTGCTGATGAAGTGAGGTGAAAAGATGATAGAAAAGATATCGGTAATAGCGGTTGCAGTAGCCGCCATACTGACGGCTATCAACCAAATATCCATAGTTATTACAGCAAAGCAATTATGGCGGCAACAGCAGCAACTACAGCGGCAATTAGAGAAGCTACAGAAAGAATTGTCTGGACGATAAAACGTTTTGTTTCTATCTGGGATTCTTCTTTAGAATCCGCTTGCATTTCCAAAAGCATATTATGAGTTTCCTTCAATAAGTTATCGCGCTCGCTTTGCTTATTGATTTCGTCAACCATTAGTTGGGCGTGCCAGTCGGAATTCATATAATATCGCCTCCTTAATTTATATTTGGCATGGCAGTGCCTGTTTAGAGTATAGGAGAAGAAATAGAAAATAGCAAGAGAGGAGAACGCAATGAAGAGAAGTATAAATCACAAGAGATACAGTGGATATCCAGAAGAATTAAGCCTATTGAAAGGATTTAAGGTTGTCGGAGTCGGATGTGGAGATATCGACAAAGAGGGTGCAACAAGCATTATGCTGATGAATGATCATAACGTTGCTGTCGATTTGAACATCACGGATGAAGGAACATACATCAGCGAGTTCTATGCACTGACAGAGGACATGATCCCACGCACTTATGATGACTAGAGAGGTGAGAAGAGATGCCAAAATTAAAAATATCTGACAGGGAAAGGCAGAACAGAATACTTCTTGCAATCATTGAGTCAGGAAAGACTATGACAGCTATTGATACTCAGAAGCTTTCAAAACTGACCGGTATCCCGCCGAGCACTCTGTACCAAAGATTAAGTCAGCCGGATAATATCCGAATCAGTGAATTAAGAGAAATCCTAAGGGTGCTCAAAATCACTGATGAGGAAAAGGCGAAGATAGGTAGGGAAGTGATATGAGAGATTGTAGTTTCTGTAAAGAAAAAAACAGATGCATGGAAAGAAGTAGATGTATTCCGTGTTCATCATTTAAGAAAGAAGGTGAGAAAAATGAATCAGATCGACATCCAAAGAAGAGCAATGCAGATAGTTGATATCAAGAGACAGCCAAGAAGAATTAAGAACAATTATAGAGAAGAAACAATGTCAGCTGTTATGACAGTAGTTGCGATGGGATTGGTAGTTGTCTTAGGAATTGCAACATGGGTTATCTTCGGATACTAAAAAAGAGTGCCATAGCAAAGGCTGCAACCTTCAGGCACTCAGGTAAAAAACCAACTTAATAATACCATTTTGGAGAGGGGAAAGCAATGGAAGAAAAAACATTAGAAGTAAGCGTAGCCAAATTTATGGAGCTGTGCAGAACAGATGCTCGTATGGATGCTTTAATCTCATAGATCGAGAGCGAAGAAGTCGCTCAGTACGATTACGTTAATGTCAAAACCATCAAAGCGATTATCGGCATGTGTGACGAATAAGGAGGAAGGAACATGAACGAATTATCATTAAACATTCAGCAGAATTCAGGCTGTATTGAATTAAATTTTGAAGAAATAGAGGAAAGACTGGATAAGAAATTAGCAGAATACAAAGGAGCTGTATTTACGGAGGAAACAAAAGATATTGCAAAGGCTGAATTGGCAAGTCTTCGTAAATTTAAGAAAGAATTTGAAGATGCAAGGAAAAATGTTAAAAAAGAATGGATGAAGCCCTATGATGATTTTGAGCAGAAGATGAAGATTTTAACAGGAAAAATCGACCAGCCGATTCATTTAATCGATTCGCAGGTGAAGGATTTTGAGAAAAAAAGAAAAGAAGAAAAACGCCTCCGGATCAAGGAAATTTATGCCGATCTGATTGGAAATATGAAGGAATACCTGTCGTTAGAAAAAATTTATGATCCAAAATGGGAGAATGCAACGACAACAGAGAAATCAATAAAGGAAGCTATCAACATGGCTGTAGATAAGGTGAAAACAGATGTGAATGTAATTTGTGGAATGAGATCTGAATCTGTAGGGAAGGCTTTGAAAAAATATAAGGATACTCTGAATCTGCAAGAGTGCATCCAATACATAAACAAGTATGAGGAGCAGAAAGCGGAAATTCTCCGCAGAGAAGAAGAACGTAAAAAACAGGAGTGCGAGGAGGCACAACGCAGGTTAGAGGAAGAGATTCGCAGAGAAGAAAGAGAGCGGATTGAAAGAGAAAACCAAATTAAAGAAACAGCTGTTGCAGAAGCCGTCGCGAAAGCGAAATTTGCAGAAGCAGAGGTGACAGGTCTGGAAAATGATACAGAATTGCCGTTTGTGCAGCCAACAACGATTACAGCATTTTACAAAATTGTTGCAACGCCGGAAGAACTGGAAGAAGTGGAAATGGCATTTAACAGTATTGGAATCTGGTTTGAAAGGAGACTGGGATAATGGATAGTGGAGAAAAAACAGCTACATTACAAAATCCAAAGATTTATGCTGCAATAGCGGGGGTCATCTCGGATTGCGGATTTGTTTCTAAGGACAAAGTAAACAAACAGCAAGGGTTTAAGTATAGAAGCGTGGATGATGTGTTTAATGCACTTCATCCAGCACTGGCAAAGAATAAGGTGTTTATTGTTCCAACAATCTTGGAACGTAAAGAGGAAGTTATCGGACAGACTGCTAAAGGTGCAAAAATAATTAAAGTAGTCTGCAAAATTAAATTTACATTTTATGGAGAGGATGGATCTTCTTTTTGTTCCATAATCTACGGAGAAGGAATGGATATGGGGGATAAGGCAACAAATAAGGCAATGGCAATTGCTTATAAGTATGTATGCTTCCAGGTGTTCTGTATTCCAACAGAAGATATGAGTGATCCAGATGCAGAAAATCTGGAAGGGGAAATTGCGAATCCGTACCAAGAAACAAAAAAGACTAAAGGTCAGAAAAAAGAACCAGAAACAGAGCAGAATGCAAAGAAAGCGGAAGTTAATTCTAATAGTGATGTGCGAATCGATGCAGCTATGCTGCAGACAATCCGGGCAGAGCAGAAACGTACAGGTGTAGCTGATCGGGTTATTTTGTCGAGAAAATCAATCAAGGCAAAGAAAATCGAAGAAATGACGGTAGAGGAATTCAAAATTGTAATGGAGATTTTCAAGAAAACGCCAGATCTTGAAAGAGGAGAAAAAGATGATTAATAATGTGAATTTAACAGGGCGCCTGACACGTGATCCAGATGTGCATTACACAGATGGTGGCAAGACTATTGCCCGTTTCACAACTGCTGTAGATCGTAGATTCAAGCAGGAAGGAGGGCCAACAGCTGATTTCATCAGTTGTGTCACTTTTGGTAAGGCGGCCGAATTTATTGAAAAATATTTCCGTAAAGGAATGAAGATAGAAATTACAGGGAGGCTGCAGACAGGTTCTTATACCAATCAGGAAGGCACCAAGATCTATACAACAGATGTAATTGCAGAGCAGGTGGGATTCGGAGAGAGCAAATCAGCTTCCAACAATGATTCTGAAAGCATCAATAATTCCAATGGTTTTTCCGCATCAGGAAATGATGATGGATTTATGAATATTCCAGATGGAATTGATGAAGAACTTCCATTTAATTAGGAGTGATCAAGTGATTATACAGATAGACAGCAGGGAGAAGGCAAGAGCAATCAAAAAGATTGTGGAGGAATTTGATAAACAAGGGATTACGCATCCAGTAAGCAAGTTAATGGTTGGAGATTATATGAATTATGATAATCCAAGGTTAATTATTGACAGAAAACAGAATCTAACGGAACTGTGCAGTAATGTCTGTAGTGATCATGCACGATTCCGAAGAGAACTTGTATTGGCACAGGAAAATGAAATACAGCTTGTCATTCTTGTAGAACACGGGAAAGGTATAAAACGGCTAGAAGACGTTATTTGGTGGGACAATCCACGCCGATGGAAAAGGCAGTATAATCAGGAAACTGGAAAATGGAAGGATATTGAAACAAAAGCTATGCAGGGAGAAACACTGTACAAAATCCTGTGTACACAACAAAAAAAGTATGGGGTGAGGTATCTTTTTTGCGACAAAGAAGATACCGGTAGGAGGATAATAGAAATCCTCCGTGATGGTCTATGACAAGAGATGAAATTAAAGAAATGTATAATATGCGAGATGTATTGGCTCTTTATAGATTACAACCGGATCGGAAAGGATTCATCCATTGTCCCTTCCATCGTGGAGACAGAGATGCATCCATGAAGATCTATGACCGAGACTTCCATTGTTTTGCATGCGGAGCCCATGGAGATATTTTCTCGTTCATTATGCTGATGGAGTGCTGCGACTTTAAAGATGCCTTTCATCTGCTTGGTGGAGAGTACGAGAAGAAACCTACATTTCATTCAAAGCTGGTCCGATATCGTTCGGATCAGCGAAAAAAAATGAGGGACAAACAGAAGCGGAAAGAAAAAGACAGAAGATCACTAAATAATCTTTTGATCGATATTTACAGAGACTGGTGGAAGAGATCAGAACCTTTTTCTGACACTTGGACGGATTGTTATAACAAGCTGCAGTATCAGCTGTATTTGCATGATGAATATGACAAGGAGGCGAATGAAGCGCTAAATGAAAAAATTAAGTGAGTATGACAAGAAGAGCATTCTTGCTGAAGAAGTCTTTACAGAAATCTTTGAGCAAGAAGATGAGATTGAAAAGGCGCGGATGCTGCTTTCTTTTCAGGACAGAGCGAAGGAACTGGGCGTAAAACAGGGATTCGACACGATGTTAAAAGCTTACAAAAAAGCCGAGCAGGAAATGAACAAGAAGAGACGGAGTCGTAATGCTCTGAGTAACTGGACGGACTTTACCGGAAAATACGAGGCAATGAAATGCGGGTCATGGCTGGCGGCAGATGACGGCATAAGGACATTCAATAAGGATTATGATAATGAGGTCATTGTCTGCTATCATCCAATCCTCCCAATTGGACGCTTGAAGAATCTTGAAACGGGAGAAGAACAGATCAAACTGGCATACAAACGGAATCATCGCTGGACAGAGATTACAGTACCGAAAGATATCATATCTTCTGCCAGCAAAATTGTGAGTCTGTCAAAGCTTGGTGTTTCCGTAACTTCGGAGAATGCGAAGCTGTTGGTTAAATACCTGTCGGATGTAGAAAATTTGAATGATAATGATATCCCATTGCAGAAATCTACGTCAAAACTGGGATGGATTGGTGGAGATTTTATACCATACGATACGGACATCCTCTTTGATGGAGATCTGCAGTTCAAGCAGTTGTATGAAAGTATCCGGCAGCAAGGAAGCTATATGGAATGGTTGAATCATGTCTGCGAACTTCGGAAACGTGACCGGATGGAGATTAAATTTTTTCTTGCGGCATCCTTTGCCAGTGTTCTGGTTGGACTGCTCGGTGCGCTTCCATTCATTGTGGATCTATGGGGCGAAACAGAAGGTGGAAAGACAGTTGCCATGATGCTGGCCGCATCTGTATGGGCAAATCCGGCAGACAGTATGTACATAGGGGACTTTAAAACAACAGATGTACAGCTAGAGGTTCGGTCAGATCTGCTAAACAATCTGCCTTTGATGCTGGACGATTCAAGCAAGGTCAGCGCTAGAATCAGAGATAACTTTGAGGGTGTTGTATATGATCTGTGCTCCGGAAAGGGCAAGAGCCGATCAAACAGGGACTTAGGAATTCGAAAAGAAAACCGGTGGAAGAATGCGATACTGACCAATGGTGAGCGACCACTTAACTCTTATGTCACTCAGGGCGGAGCAATTAACCGTATCATCGAAGTGGAGTGTGATGAAAAAGTCTTTGAAGATCCCCAGTACACCGCCAACTTTTTGAAAAAGAATTATGGTTTTGCCGGGAAAGAATTTGTCAAAGAAGTAAAAGAAATTGGCATTGATCAGATCCGTGAGATGCAGATGGAGATTCAAAAAGAAATCTACAGACATGATGCCATGCAGAAGCAGAGCATTGCGCTTTCAGTGATTTTGACAGCGGACAAGATCGCCACAGAGCGGATATTCTGCGACGGTGAGTACATTGATATAGAGAGCGCTAAAAAGATGCTTGCAAGCCAAGCAGAGGTGTCAGAACATGAACGCTGTTATCATTACATACTAGACAAGATCAGCATGAATGGTCAGCGTTTTGACTCATCTGTAAATGTGGAGCAGTGGGGAATTATTGAACAGGGATATGCCATCATGTATGTGCAGGCGGCAAGAGATCTCTGTGCGAGCGGAGGATTTTCCTATAAGGCATTTATGAATTGGGCAGATAAAAATGCCTTGTTGCAGACAGATGGGAAGAATCAGACCAAACTCAAGAAGATTGAAAGGAAAACGGTTCGCTGCGTGTGGATCAAGCTGGACGAATCAAAAGACGCAGATGGATTCGAACGCGTGGCACAGGAAGAATTGCCTTTTAAATGAGTTGCATGGTAACAAAGTAACAGAAGTAACATTCAATATTTAATATATATAAGGTGTCGTGTGTGTATGTGTAATACACAAAGCAAGTCCTATATGCGAGAAAAGTCGTGTTACTGTTGTTACCGATTAAAAAAACACCGATTTGCCAAGGAAATACAAGGTTTTATGGTAACAAACATAGTTGTTACTGTAGTGTTACAGAAAGGAAAATTTGTAACCATGAATGAAATTAAGCATGAATACGTGGCAGAAATACAGAATGCCATATGGAAAGCGTACAAGGAAGTGCGAGAGACAAAAAGTGCAAGAGGATTTAATGATACCGTGCAAGCACTTGAAAATAAGTACAGTGAGGTCAGCAAGCCTATGTGTGATTTTATCAGCTGGTTGAAGTGTGCATGGGCACCAATCATTAATGAAATAGTGAGTGAATGCCAATGAAAAAACGGAAAGAAAGCAATAAAGCAGTGTTGGATGATGTGAAGATATGCAGCTTGTGCGGTGAACAGATTGTGGGAGACTATGAGTATATTAGGACGAAAAGACGGACAGAGATGTACTTCCATAAGGGAATGAGTTGCAGGAAAAGGAAAAAAAGAAGAATGGGTGAAAGTAAAATAAGAAAATGTATTATCTGCGGACGGCTCATCACGGCATCAAGAAGATATGCATACTGCAGTGATGAGTGTGCAGGTTATGCTAGCAAAGAGCGTGCTAGAGCAAAAATGCGTGAAATACAAGAGGAACATAGAAAATTTATTACAGAGACCAGGCAAAAGAAAAATATGAAGAAGCCGGGAAGAAAGTCAAAGCAGTACAGAAATGAGCTCATAAGAATAGCAGCGGAAGCGAGAGAGCATGGTATGAGTTATGGACAGTATGTTGGAATTTATGAATACCAGAAGGGGATGAAAATTTAAAATGAGTAGAATGATGGACGCAGATAAATTTCTTTCCTGGCTGAGTGAGGTCGAGGGTGAAATCAGGAAAGAGAAGATGAAAGAATGTCAGCCGGATCGGTATGATGACGGGCTGATGGCGGCAACAGGGACCGTCAGGGAGTATGTTGAGAAGATGTGCAGAATTGATGAAATGGAAAAGAAAAATGTCAAGAAAATTCTTGATGTGACATGCGGATCTAGAACAATTTGGTTCAATAAGAATCATCCTGCAGCCGTATATTGCGATATCCGTGAAGAAGAACTGACTGGAATATGGAAAAACGAATATGGACAATCTGAAAGAAAGTGTATTGTAAAACCAGATATACAGTGCGACTTTACAGATCTTCCGTTTGAGGATGAATCGTTTTGCCTGGTCGTGTTTGATCCGCCACATTTGAGATATTCCGGAGAAAATAGTTGGTTAGCAAAGAAATACGGAAGGTTGGACGAACACTGGCCAGAAATTCTACATGATGGATTTAGAGAATGTATGAGAGTTCTGAAAGAAGATGGCGTGCTGATCTTTAAATGGGCAGAGACGGACATTCCGGCGCAGAAAGTGTGGAAGGCTATAGGACAGAGACCATTATTCGGACATCATAGCGGAAAGAGGTCAAATACATTTTGGGGGTGTTATATGAAGGGACAAATCAATTAAAGCAATAGATAATGGTACCTTGACAATTGAATATTGATGGTTGGAATGGTATAATTTCCGTATTGAACATATCAAAAAGGAGAAATCATGGATAGATTGATTGAGTTTTTAACAACAAAAGTTGGTTATGTGTTGACAGTTATATTAGGATTTATTGTGCCAGGAAATGTTTTGATTTTTGTCTGGAATAGGAATATGTATTTGGAGATTGATATTATAAAATTATTGATTTTATCATTTTCTATTTCATTTGTCACATTGATTCCCAATTTGATAGCTGTTATTGCTATGAATTTTATTAATGGTGTAAATAAAAGCTCAAATGACAAAGAAGAAACAAAATTCGATATATTATATAACATTGGATTCTCAGTTGGACTTGTTGTAATTGAAATGATTTTTGTTATATTCATGGCAATATGTACGGAGAATTTTCAACTTAAGACTTATATTATGTATGCAGGGCTAGCAATAACGGGAATAATAATTATATACAGCGCTGTTATATTACTAAAACAGTTAATAAAGAAAATAAGAAAATAAAATGTTTACCAACCATCAATATTCGGTGGTTGGTATTTTTTTACGCTTTTTTAAGGAGAAGAGGTGAAAAATTGAAGAAAATATTATGCTTAATTTTAATTTGCATTTTCTTGGTCGGTTGCTCCAATGATGTTTCAGACAAGGATCGTGAGCCACAAGAAGAAATCACATATACCTACGAAGATGTGGATGCAACCATCACTTACATAGATATGCAGAAATGGTTCGCTATTTGTCCTCGATGGGAGTGGAAAATAGAAGTTGAATATGATGGCATGACCTATAAAGAAGACGATTATGCGAGCGGTGGAATGAACGGCCCAAGTTTTGCAGATAGTCAAGAGGGTGATTCGATAAGAGTTGAAATAACCAATAAATACGTAAATGGTGAATTGGTAGACAGGTATATATCAGAGATTGAATAGTGATAAAGGAACGAATTATGATTGATTTGGAGAAAGAAAAGAAGAACTTCCAGAACCATGTAGCAACATTCACAGATTATGGAAACATCAAGATTCTGGATTTTAAAAGACCAGATAGTAATGAATACCGCATCAGATTTCTTTTTGAGGAAGACCATTACAGATTACATATATCCGGAGATCTAGGGGAGCTGATTGCTTCCAATTACAAAAACATGGTGTTTGAACTGTTCGAGGAACATTTTACAGACAATACGGGATATTTTTCAGAGAAAATCGACTGCATGAATAGAGCAATGTACTATTACGATGAAGAACAGGCGGTAAAAGACATCATGGAATATCTAGAAGAAGAGGAATATCTGGAAGAAAGGCAAGATGGTGGTGTTGACATTGAGCTTTGGGTTAGTAATGTCCTGACAGACTTTTCAGAAGAGTGCGGAATTCAAGGCAGAGGATATAACGAACTGTCAGAATATATTTATGAAGCAAATGAGCGCGTAAGAGATTTTGGAAGAGTAAATACAGGCATCTTAGATTTGTACATGCTGGCATTTAAACTGGCGATGAAGCAATTGAGAGAAAGGAGCGAATTATAATGGCTAAATTTAATATTGAAGTGGAACTGGACTGGGTAGACGAGGAAAGCGGATACACAATTGATGAAGAAATTAAAGAACAGGTTGTAAGTGGTGTGAAAGATGCACTTCTTAGAAAAGCAACAGATGAGGCAGTACAGAGAGTGGATAAGGCTATTGCAGATAAGATTCTTGAAGCAGAAGAAACAATTCAAGATACTGTAGACAAATTTGTTAAGACTGTATCGGAAGAAAAGATTGCAGAGATTATGATTCCTGTAAAAGAAGATTCTTGGAGTAGCAAAGTAGCATATATACCGTTGTCTGAATATGTAGGAAAGCGGTTTGGATTGTTTCTTACAGAGAAGAGATACGATAGAGACGGACGCACTGCAAGTTATTCCAGTGACAAAAACCTATCTGCTGCCGATCTCATTACGAGACGATATTTGGAAAAAGAACTTGGTACAAAAGTAGAAAATATGATTGCTACTGCAAAAAGAGAAGTAGAAGAAAGTCTTGTAAAGTCACTGGAACAGAAATTAAAAGAGAATCTTGCGAAAGAAACGATCGAGAGAATGAATATTCCTGATGTTTTAAAGAGATTCAGCGAGATGGCACTTGAAGATAGAAAGGAATAGCAGATGGGAGAAAGGAACGAAAACAACGTGGAGTACACAAATCAAAAAGAAATAGATGCGCTAAATGAAAAGTTAAAAAAGATAGATGAAAATCTAAAACTTGGAAGATTTGGCGTGAATGAAAGTAATAAGGCTATAAATGCCGGTTTGACCATTGCGATAAAGGGAAATAAGAAGAAAATAGATGCTTTAAAAGATATTGGATTCAAAATTGTAGATCGATTCAAGGAACAAGATACGTGCGTATCATGGTATAGCAGTGGAAGATATAGAGGTTATAAAATGTTTGTGACTATGGAGAAGCCTTTATAGTAGGGAGAAAGTTCTGAATGAATTAAAGCATGAAGAATCAGAAGCACTTAGAAGATATAGTGAATCAAAGGGAACGGCTTATGCATTTTCTGATAAATGTTCCTGTGATAATTGGGCGAAAGCCATTGGAATTGTTAAGCGAGGTGGAGTAGATGAAAAATAAAGAGCAGACAAATGCTTGTTACGGTTGCTTCGGAGCTGCAAATGGTGATTGTGATGAGTGCGCTAAGGATTGGAGTGATAAACAGTGAATCGGAGTACAGACACACGCTGGAGTCCTGCGGAAATCCAGCAGAACCAAAAAGAACATTATGCTGCTATGGCAGGACATCCACCTGATCGGAAGGCAAGCGAGAAGTTTCATCGACCGGCATACCAGGCAGGAAAGCTGATTGAAACACAAGGGCAGCAGTTGTGGCATGGAGATGTTACTGGATATATAGCTAGAAAATACAAGATAAGGGGTGATGCCAATGGAGAAGAGACTGGAAGAGAACAATGTGAAGAACGAGAACAACCGGAAAAAAGAGTATCTGAGAGGATACAGAGCTAACAGAAGACGAATCAGCAGAATTGATGATGAGGTGAGAGAACTTAGGGAGCTTGCAGAATCTACGAAAGCAACAGACTATTCTGGGATGCCACATGGTAGTGGAAATCAGAAAGATTTGTCAGATGAACTGGCAAGAATAGATTCACTGGAGAAAAAACTTGAGATGGAAAAGAGTAAATGCATCGAATCATATATATCCATCGAGAATCAGATTAAGACAGTAAAGAATGAGGACGAGAATGATGTATTGTTTTACAGATATGTGAAAGGCCTTCGATGGTGGGAGATTGCTGAGAAGATGGACTGTACTGAAAGATGGGTACATAAGTTACATGGAAAAGCACTGGAACATTTGAAAATACAAAAATGATTTACTACAGTTCCTTGAAGTTCAGTATAAATGTGTGAGAGAATTACAATGAGCCTGAGGCGGAAAGCTGATGGCTCGTCCTCTCTTTATATGAAACCCAAGAAGCACCTGCGCAGGAATGTGCGGGTGTTTTTCTGTTGTATAATGTCGAAGTTTGGAATATTATGGAAGTAGGTTTTATATGTACGGAGGAAGAAGAGATGAAAAATATAATTGAAATATTTGGAAACATGAGTGATGACTTGAAAGGAGCGATAATAACGGCTGTTTTAACTTCTATAATTTCTATAATTGGATTCATTTTGACAAACAAAAATATGAGTAAAAATTTAAAAAATGAATTAAAAAAAGAAAAAACTACGGTACATATTCAAAAAACATCAGAAATACCATATGATATATTGTGCTTGATGGACATGATGGTTAAAAATCCATCATCTGAAGAGACTCTGAATGAGTTTAAAAAAATTATGAATACTGTTTGTGCGTATGGATCAAAAGATGCTATAAAAATCGCATCTACAATGCAGAGTGAAAACTATGAGTTGGTTGAAGGAGAAAAGAAAAATACATATAGAATGTTATCTTTTTATTCCTTACTCGTTACACAAATTAAATATGATGTAACCAATATTGTGAATAGTCCGGAGTTATGGTTTAAGCTGAAAATAAAGGATTATCGTAATTCACGTGATAAAATGATAAAAGAAAATAACAAAATTGTAGATGAATTGGATTTAAATAAAGATTTCATAATTTAAAGATATTGTTATGTAGAAAATAATATACAAAAGAAGATAATTTTTGCGGCACCCTCCGGGGTGCTTTTCTAATGCGAAAATATAAATTTCAAAACGAAACGAATGCGAGGTGAAGGTATATGGCAAGAGCACCAGATCCACGAATCGAGCAGGCGAAGGCAATGTACCTGAAAGGCGCCAAATTAGTTGAGATTGCAAGTCAACTAAGTTTGCCGGAAGGAACCGTTCGAAGATGGAAGTGCACCCGTAATTGGGATAGCGAACGTTCGGATAAAAAAAGCGAACGTTCGGATAAAAAGAAAGGCGGCCAACCGGGAAATAAAAATGCAGAAGGACATGGTGGGACGGGTCCACCGGAAAACAAAAATGCAGAGAAATATGGTTTCTTCAGTAAGTATCTCCCGGATGAAACACGGGAGATTTTTTCTGCCATTGAACAGGCAGACCCACTGGATCTGCTATGGCATCAGATACAGATTGCGTATGCAGCTATTGTCAGGGCGCAGCGGATAGCTTATGTCAAGGATCAGGATGATAAGACTATTGAGAAGATAGAAGAAAAGGTTGGCAATGTAATAGGTCAAAAATGGGAAGTGCAGCAGGCATGGGATAAACAGGAAAATTTTCTGAAAGCTCAGGCAAGAGCGCAAGGAGAACTCAGAGTAATGATCAAGCAGTATGACGAGATGCTTCATAAGGATTGGGAAACCGCAAGCGAAGAGCAGAAGGCTAGAATTGAACAGATTCGTACCAACACTGCAAGGATGAGCGGTGGAGATAGTGACATGGATGAAGGGGTGGAGATTATCAATGATGCGCCAGAAGAAACAGGTCCGGATATCAGACATTGTGATTCCGAAGTATCTGCCGATATTCAATAACCGAAGTATCAAGCATATCATCCTGACATCTGGTCGTGCCGGGACGAAATCCAGTTATGCAGCTATCAGGTCAGATTATCAACTTGTATCAGATGCCAATGGCTCTGTGGTTGTGCTGCGTAAGCATCATAACAAGCTGCGGAAAACAGTTTACAAGGAGATGCTCCGAGGAATCAACCGTTTGGAGATTCCGAAAAGTAAGTTCCGGATTACAAAGTCTCCAATGGAGATCACTTATAAGAAGTATGGAACAACGATGTATTTTGCCGGATCAGATGGCATTGATGATACGAAAGGTATTATTGATGAGGATAAACCGATCAAGTTGGTTGTGCTAGACGAGTTGACAGAATTCTTTGATGATGGTGAGGGAGAGGATGAGTTAAGTAATATCGAAGCTACTTTTGTTCGTGGGAATAAAGGTGGTTTCCAAATGATTTATCTGTATAACCCACCGAAGAATCCGAATGCACCGATTAACCAGTGGTGCAAGAAGATGGAGAAACGTTCCGACTGTGTTCATATCCATACAGATTACAGAGATGTACCTGCTGCCTGGCTGGGACCTGATTTGATTGCTTCTGCCAAGGCAATGGAGGCTGCTGATCCGAAAATGTACAGATGGGTTTGGCTTGGAGAATCAGTAGGAGTAGATGAACTGATTTATTACATGTTCGGAGAAAGGCACAGACAGAAACCGGATCCAGATAGAAGATACGACAGAATCTACATTGGTGGTGACTATGGACAGCAGAATGCAACAACATTTCAGGCATTTGGTCTTGATACTTACAGAAAGAAGTTTCCAGGACTTGGAGAGTATTATCACAGTGGTCGAGAGACTGGAAAACAGAAAAGTCCGTCAGAATATGCGCAGGATCTGGTTGAGTTCATGGATGAGTTGCATGAACAGTATGAGAACCGGATCTTTTATATTTTTTTGGATCCATCTGCAAAAGGTCTGGCAGAAGAGGTCAGGAGAGCTACCAGAACCGGACTGGACTATCAGGTGTTTCTGCGGGATGCGGAAAATGATGTGGCGCTTGGAATCAGCCAGGTACAGAAAGCACTGGTATTCGATATCATGTCGATTTCCCCGAAGCAGGAATATGCGGTACAGGAGTTTGGAACCTACGAGTATGATAAGAAATCCATTGAAAAGGGAAAAGAAGTGCCGGTGAAGGAAGCGGATCACTGCATGGATGCCATACGCTATGTGGTTATGGGCGCCTGGAGCAAGATCAAACATTGGCTACCTAAAGATGAAACGCCGGAAGAAATAGACATATGCGATATCAGCAGCAGGGAGGTGAGAGAAGAGGATGAATATCTTTAATTATTTCAGAAAGAAGGGAATCGATACGGTAGATGCTTCATTCTATCGTAAGATTGATGAGTGGATCAGCTGGTACAATTCCAATGTCCGGCAGTTTACATTTTACAAGGTATATACCGGACGCGGTACAAGTAAACGATGCCGCAGAAAGAGCATGGGAATGGCAAAGAAGCTGTCTGAAGACATTGCAGATCTGCTTCTGAACGAGAGAGTTATGATTACACTGGAAGACGAAGCAACACAGGAATTTGTGCAGAAGGTTCTAGATAATAATCATTTTCTGGTTATGGGAAATGATTACCAGGAACGGAAGGCGTATTCTGGAACAGTGGCGTATATTCCTTATCTGTATAATGCGGTTGTACAGGAAGACGGAACGATATCGGCAGGGGAGATTGGGATCAACTATGTGGATGCCAAGAACATTTATCCGGTCAGTTGGAATAATGGAGAGGTTACGGAGTGTATTTTTACGTTCGTGCATACAGTCCGCCAGAAGAAATACGTGCAGATCCAGTTCCATCGGATTGAAGAAAAGGGAATGTATGTGATTGAGAACAGCGTTCTGGAATGCACAAAAGGCAGTACGGAATGGCGAGAGCTGACAGAACAGGAATGGAAACAGCTGAAACCATTTACAAATCTGGCAGCCAGAACCGAGACCGGATCCACAGAACCACAGTTTGTTATTGACAGACTGAATATCACAAACAATGCAGCAGAGTGCAATCCAATGGGAATTGCGATTTTTGCAAATGCAATCGATACTCTGAAAAAGCTGGACATGGAATTTGATTCTTACTGCAACGAGTTTGATCTTGGAAGAAAAAGAATCTTTGTTGCTCCGGAAATGCTGACGAACGAAGATGGATCTCCAACCTTTGATCCAGATGACAGCGTGTTCTATTCGCTTCCGGAAGATTACGATAAGAACCAGACTGGTCTGATCAAAGAAGTGGACATGAGTCTTCGGGTAGAGCAGCACAGCAAGGCAATCAAGGATGATCTGAATTATCTGTCTCTGAAATGTGGATTCGGAACAGAAAGATACCGGTTTGATGGGGCAGGAGTAAAGACTGCGACAGAGATCATTTCTGAGAACTCAGATATGTACCGGATGCTGAAAAAGCATGAGACGATTCTGGAAGATGTCCTGGAGCGGCTGATCAGAATCATTATCCGACTCGGGATTGTGACAGGGAACGCACTGGATATAAATACAGATATTGTGATTGCTTTTGACGATTCTATTATCGAGGATAAAGGCGCAGAGCGGCAGCAGGACCGTCAGGATGTCAGCATGGGAGTGATGCGGCATGAAGAATACCGTGCAAAATGGTACGGGGAGACCGTGGAGCAAGCAAGGCAAAATCTACCAGAGCAGAATCAGGTGATGGAATAATATGCGAGATGATTACAAGAATCAGATGGCCAGTAAGATTGCTGGAAGATATCAAGATTTAGAACTCCGAATCATGAAGGATATTGTCCGGCGAATCAAGAAAACCGGAAAGATTACAAGCACAGCAGACTGGCAGATTAACAGATTGCTTATTTTGGGTTATTCTTCAGAAGACATTGAAAAGGAAATTAAGAAAACGCTCGATGCTTCTTATCCAGAAATGTTTGAGTTGTATGATAAGGTAATTGATTGGGAATATGTCAGGAATAAGGACATATATGAACAAATCAACGTAGAGCACATACCATTTGACCAGAACGAGCAACTTAAGCAGATTACAGATGCAATTATTGATCAAAGTTTTGCAGATTTGGAAAATATAACAAATTCGCTTGGTTTTTACTTGGATTATGTAGATGGTAAAAAGGTTATAACACCGCTGGCGCAGGTTTATACAAATTATCTTGATTCAGCATGTTTCGATATTGTAACCGGAGCATTCGATTACAACAGTGTGCTGCGTAGAGTTGTGACTCAGCTTACCAATAGCGGACTTCGACAGATCGATTATTCCTCCGGAAGAGCCAATCGGGTTGATGTAGCTGCAAGGAAAGCTGTCATGACGGCAGTCAGCCAGATTACCGGAAAGATATCAGAGTACAATGCAAAAAAGCTTGGAACAGAATATTTCGAAGTTGAATGGCACGCCGGAGCGCGTCCGACTCATTCTGTGTGGCAGGGAAGAGTTTGGAAGGAAGAACAGTTGTATTCGGTATGCGGTCTTGGAACGGTAACGGGTCTCTTGGGTGCTAACTGTTATCATACATATTATCCGTTCTTTCCTGGTATATCTGAGCGTAATTGGTCTGATGATTGGTTGGATGCAAAGAATAAGGAAGAGGCAGAACCTAAGATGTTTGCAGGCAAGAGATATACTCTGTATGAAGCAAAGCAGAGACAGCGTCAGATGGAGACAGCAATGCGAGCACAGCGCGAAAAAGTGCAGCTGCTGCAGCATGGGGGCGTAGATCCGCAGGAAGTAATGCTTATGAAAGCAAAATACCAAGGTCAGCTTAATGAATATGCTAAATTTTCTAAAAAGATGAAACTGGAACAGGAACGTGAGAGAATATATCTTGATATGCGTGGAAGAATAGCAACTAATTCGGAGCAACAGAATTCTATGTTTCCACCGGAGATGATTCAAAATGCATCAAGTGATATTGCTCAGTATAAGAAATACAGGGAAATTTTGGGAGATTCTATCGGATCACTTGTAAAGTTTGGTCAGTTAAAATATAATGATAGTGAGAAATGGGAAAAGGTTCAAAGCAAATTTTTCACATATCTTGAGATTGACAAGAAAGATTGGTCTCAAGAGTTCAAGATTAAATCCAAACAAGCATATGATAGATTCAGAGAGCAAGGAGAAGAATTATCAGTTCATGCTTTGAGTCGATTGCCAAGATTGAATAAGCCAGGATATGAAGTGATTCACGAAAAAGATGTTCTCGAGCTGGTAAAAACAAAGTCGAATTATTCTGAAGGAGAAGAAAAAATAATTTGGTTCAGTCCAAGCAAACAGCTTGTAGTTATAAAAAATAAAAACTCTGGTGATATAGTTAGTATTGTTCGGAGAAAAAACAAGAAGGAAGGATGGACAGATGCAGGTTTTTAGAAAATATATGAATTATATAAAGGATTTTCTTGAAAATACTCCAGAAGATATATATGAGTTTTCTATTATCCTTGAAGATGCGTTAGTTGATGAGTATGATGCAATGCATGCGGAACAGCCGAGAGCAACTGAAATATTGGCAGAAGAAACCCCGGACATTTGCGCATCAGCAGAACCGGGGATGAAACCAAAAGAAATTGAAGAATTCAAACGTAAATTGGAAATTGAATACAACAAAGCATTAAACGCAGTTGTGTAGCTACCACCAGTCAATATGGCCGGTGGTATTTTTGTACTCGTTTTCAGGAGGTGATCCAGTGATTGAAATAAGAATAGCTTCAAATAGTATCCACATGACGGGACATGCCTGCCGGAAAGGTGCAGACGGCATTGACAGGGTGTGTGCCGGAGTATCTGCACTTACCTGTAATCTGATCAATTCGCTCAGAGACCTGACGGGAGACCGGATCAGAGCCGATACTGGAAGTGGAATAACGAGGATCGAGTGGGAGCAGCTCTCAGATAAAGGGAAGCTCCTGATTGATTCGTGGGTTCTTGGGTTGACGGATATCAACCGGGAATATAATTGCATAACATTTTTGTAAGAGACATCCTTTGGGATGTTTTTCTTATGCCCAAAACGTGAAGGCGTGAAAAGCTCGAGAGCCTGTCGAGGCAAAACGGAGGTAAGTACGATGTACAAAAAAAGAATGATGTTACAGCTCTTTGAAGACGGCGCAGGAGCTGGCTCTGGTGGACAGGGCGGAAATGCCGGGACTGGAAACGGCAGCCAGGGATCTGCTGGAAATGCATCCGGAGCACATGGAACCGGAACATATACTTATGAACAGTTGGAAGAAATTGCAAGTTCACGAGCCAAGAAGTCTGAAAGAGTTGCATTGGCGAACTTCTTCAGGGGTCAGGGCATGACAGAAGAGGAAGTTACCCAGGCAATTACTAAATTTAAAATAGACAGAGCTGCGAATCAGCCCAATGTGGCACAGCTGCAGCAGGATCTGGAAGATTCAAGAAATGAAGTCCAGCAGATGAAGAACGAGAAGTTCTTATCCGGCAAAGGTGTCAAGGCTGATGATCTGGACTATGTGACTTACAAGGTTTCCAAAATGGTAGATGACAAAACGACATTTGAAAAGGCAGCAGAGAAGTTTTTAGAGGAGAATCCGAAATTTGCCGGTGGAGGTTCTTACCGGATTGCAGATTCTTCTGCGGGTAATTCTTCAAATGGTTCCGGTGGGAACATGAACGCTTCCATCAATGACCGGATCAGAGCTGCCGCGCGAAGATAACGGAGGTAGAGTAAATGCAAAATAGAAGAATGAATTTAAGATTGTTTGACACAGATGCAAACATCATTGATCGTACCGGAGCAGAGGCTCTGATTCCAATTCAGGAATCCAATGAGATCATCCAGGGAACAATCGCACAGTCAGCTGTACTATCAAGGGGGCGTAAGCTGGCAAACATGACAAGCAAGCAGTATAAAATGCCGGTACTGGATATGCTGCCGATTGCTTATTTTGTAAATGGTGATAACGGACAGAAGAAAACTACGAAACAGGCATGGGATAAGAAATTTATCACTGCCGAAGAGATTGCAGTTATTGTTCCGATTCCGGAAGCAGTCCTGGATGATTCCGAGTACGACATCTGGGGAGAGGTAAAGCCAAGAGTAACAGAGGCGTTTGGAAAGGTTATCGACAGTGCGGTATTATTTGGTGAAAATAAACCGTCTACATGGAGAGATGATGTGGTTGCAACCGCAACAAAGGCAAATGCTGTTATCACATTAGGAGCGGCTGACAGTCTGTATGACAAGATCATGGCAGAAGACGGAGTGATTGCACACGTTGAAGACTGTGGATACTTTGTGAACGGCCATATGGCAGATATTTCCATGAGAGCTAAACTCAGAGGTCTGAAGAATGCAAACGGAGATCCGTTGTTCAAGCAGGATCTGCAGGGCTCTACCCAGTATGCGCTGGATGGATCACCGATGAATTTCCCGAACAATGGTGCATTTGATAAGTCAAAGGCGCTTATGATTTCCGGAGATTTCTCACAGCTGGTATATTCCATCAGACAGGATATTACTTTCAAGCTGTTTACGGAAGGTGTTGTTCAGAATACAGATGGCACAATCGCATACAACCTGATGCAGAACGATATGGTTGCGCTTCGTGCAGTGATGCGTCTTGGATGGGAAATCCCGAACCCGATCAATTCACTGAAGACAGACAAGACCAAGAGATGTCCGTTTGCAGTTCTGAAATCCGGTGAGTAAGGGAAGGTGATGATCCATGCAGGTCACGTATGGATATTATGCAGACGAATATGGAGGAAGAACCATTCCGGAACAGGACTTTCGAAAAGCCGAAAGGCAGGCAGAAGCCTATATCCGGCATTTGACTTATGTGAAAGGTGATCTCTTTGCTGTGGAAAATGACGCGGTAAAAGATGCTGTTTGCGCTGCAGCAGAGGTTTATTACAAATACAATGCACAGCAGCAGTCAGAAACCCCGTTGGTGAAGTCAGAAAATAATGACGGATACAGTGTCACTTATGTTACAGAGCAGACGGATGGAAAGACAGCAGAAGAGATTGTGAAGAAAAAGGTATATGATGCGGTATATCCTTATCTTCTTCCTACTGGATGGCTGTCAAGAAAGGTGGGGATGCGTTGTGATCACAAATATGGATGTGACTGTTTATAACAGGAAATACGATGAGACCACTCGTTTTGATACCTGGTCCCGGACAGTCTTGCACGGCGTTCATGTTTATGTAGATCATAAGACCGCAGTTTCAGATAACGGTCTGAACAGTGCGGAAGTCTATAAGATCCGTATTCCTGCGGATATTCCAGAAGCAGATCAGTATCTCCCGCCGGAAGAGTATGCCTGTTGTGGAGGCTTCGGAAACTGGACTATACAGAACGGGGATCAGATCGTGCTCGGTGAGTGCTGTCAGGAGATTGAGAAGCCGGCGGATTTGAAAAAGCTGTTCCAGAGGCATTGCAAGGTGACAAGCTGGTCAGATAACCGGTTTGGGACGCTTCCACATTGGAGAATCGGAGGTGAGTAAGATGGCAGGAAAGAAAGAATTCCGGATCACAACTCCGAGAGGCAGCGTATTTACGGTGACTGGCAAGAATGGTTCTACCACGGCACGGCTGGAATGGGCTCCGGGATTCGCACAGAAAAAAGCGGAGGGATTTTCAAGGGCGCAGGCATTTGTAGATTCCGAGTGTCTGCGCTACATGAATCCATTGACACCGAGAAGAACCGGGATGCTGATTAAGTCCGGGACGCTTGGTACAGTGGTTGGTTCTGGTTCCATTGAATATCTTGCTCCGTATGCCCGCCGGCAGTATTATGAGCATAAAACTAAGGCAAGATGGTTTGAAACAATGAAAGCGAGCCATAAAGATGCCATAAGGGAAGGAGCTGAGAAACTTGCCGGACAGTAAACGGAAACCGATTATTGATAGTATCCGGGAGTATGTAAGGACTTATCCAGATATCGATAACCGGAAGATCAATATTGATTATCTTGGTGATGGAATGGAATATTCCATTGATCCAATCGGCGTAGATCCTATCTATAAGAGATATGTGGACGGGAGCTGTCTGAAGCAGTTCCAGTTCGCTCTGATAAGTAAGGAAGCCTACGATGGGGACGCCAGAACCGGTATTGCCAACAGCGGATTTTATCAGCAGTTTGAAGAGTGGATAGAACAGAATAACCTGAATGATATTGTTCCGGAGCTGGACGGGCACGATGCTATCAGGGTAGAAGTGCTGCAGTCCGGCTATTTATTTAGTACAGAGGTCGATCTGGGACGGTATCAGATGATATGCAGATTGATTTATAAGTAAGGAGTGTGAAGAAATGGCAAGTGAAAAAATGTTAGTTGGCAGACATAAGAGAGTGGCTTTTATGGATGCTGACGGATCAGGAAAGACATTTACCAGAATGACGGGATTTACCTCTCTGTCAGATGGAAAGAACTCAACAGAATACAGCCGGCAGTATGTGGATGAGGCGTCTGAAAGAAGTGACGTAGTCGGTTATGCGCCGGCAATCGATTACGAATTTGACCGGTATACCAATGATCCGGTACATGAAAAGATTGCAGCAATTACTGACGATGAGATTCTCGGAACAGAAGCGCAGGTTGATATTGTGGTGGTAGATCTGTTTGAACAGAAGACATCGGAAACAACTTGTACTGCACGAAAGAGAACATGGAGTGTAATTCCGGATACAGAAGGGGACGGTACGGATGCCCTGATTTACAAAGGCAGCTTTAAAGCGGCCGGAGAAATCACAAAGGGTACTGCAACCACCACAGACGGATGGGGGACCTGTACATTCACTGCTGGCGGAGAATAAAGAAGAAATGGGAGAGTGAGCCTATGAGCCTTTGGAAATTTGGAGATTTTGAAGCAGACGTGGATTTCACGGATGCGGATTTTTTAGATGCGATCGATGAAGCGAAAGCAGCAATGCATGAAGCGGAGCAGAATGTTCCGGTAGTCGGAAAAAACAGTGATATCATCCGTGCACAGTGCGCTTGTTTCTATGTGTTCTTCGATACCCTTTTTGGAGAGGGAGCCGGAGAAAGAATTCTTCGTGGAAAAAACAGCGTTATGTTGTGCAACGAGGCAGCAGAGTCGCTTCTGGCATTTGAAGATGCAGAAACAAAAGCATTTGAAAGCAAATATGGTAAGTACGAACCGAACAGGAACGCGCCACAGCAGTTCCCGCAGTCCTACCAGAACGGGAACCGCCAGCAGAGAAGATCTCAGCAGAGAAAGAACAAGAATTATAATCGCAATAACTAGGTGATATTGTATGAATATTCTGTACGAAAGATTTCCGGAATCAGTGAAAGTAAATGGGGAGTATTATCTGGTTATCACTGATTTCCGTGAATGGCTGCGTTTTGCAGAGCTTGTGGAAGATGATTCGGTTCCGTGGCAGATAAAATGCAGATTACTACTGCAATGGTACACAGACAGGATTCCTGATGATATCGAAGCGGCTATATATGCTCTTGGAGATTTCTTCACATGTAAAAAGATGTACCAGGAAGATTCTGAGGAAGAAGAGGAAGAGCAAAAAAGAATCAAGCCGGTGTTTTCGTTTTCGGAAGATGCCGGCTGTATTTATGCCGCATTCCGTGAAGCTTATGGAATTGACTTGCAGAAAGTTAATTATATGCACTGGTTTGAGTTCCGGAGCTTATTTGACTGGCTTCCTGACAGCACGGAAATTAAGCAGAGAATCATGTACCGTGCGATTGATCCTGGAACAGTCCAGGATAAGAACGAGCGGAAACGTATTAAGAAAATCCAGAGAGCTATCGCATTGAAGCAGAAGAGACACAAGATGAATGATTATGAGATAGGAGATATGTTCTCGTGATGGATATTAAAATACCGACAAGGCGTGAGTGGTATAAATGTCCGTACTGTGGACAGAATCTGCTCGTGCACACAGATGCGGCGGTTTGTTCCGGCGTGTATGTGAAATGCCGCAGATGTCGGCGAGAAGTAGAAATTAAAATTAAGAAATAAGCATTTGTGAGCCCGTGAGCCGTGCTATCAGAAAGGGTGATAGTATTGGCAGACGGGTATTTGAATTTTGATACCAAGATAAATGAAAAAGGATTTAATGAGGGCATAAGCAAACTCGGAAAGCTTGGGAAGAGTGGATTATCAGCAGTAAGTAAAGCAACTGCAGCTTCTGTGGCGGCAGTCGGTGCTGCATCTGGAGTTATCGTAAAAACATCTCTCGGCATTGTTGCCGACATGGAACAGCAAGTTGGCGGTGTAGAAACGCTATTTAAAAACAGCGCAGATACAGTTATTAAGAATGCGAACAGGGCATATAAAACAGCTCAGTTGTCAGCGAATAATTATATGTCAACAGTAACGAGTTTTTCCGCATCGTTACTGCAAGGACTTGGCGGTGATACTGCAAAAGCTGCAGAGATAGCAGATATGGCGATTATCGATATGGCAGATAATGCCAATAAGATGGGTACGAATATGCAAGATATCCAGAACGCCTATCAAGGATTCGCCAAGCAGAATTATACGATGCTCGACAATCTAAAGTTAGGTTACGGTGGTACTCAGTCGGAAATGATTCGGCTGATTAATGATTCCGGAATTCTAAATGAAAAGATAGAAAATCTGGATAATGTCACGTTTGACCAGATGATACAAGCCATTCACAAGATTCAGGAAAATCTCGGTATAACGGGAACATCAGCGGAAGAAGCTTCAACTACCATTGAGGGATCCGTAAATTCTGCAAAAGCCGCTCTGGAAGATTTCGCAGCTGGTGTAATTAGTGCAAATGATCTTGTAGATACTGTATGGACTGCGACGGAAAACATTTTCAAGAATCTCGAAAAAATGCTTCCGCGCCTTGCATCAACAGGGATGGACGTAATAAAGGCGCTATCTGGAAAAATAGGAGAAGCTGCTCCGCAGTTAAAAGGAGTTACTGACGCCGTTGGCAATCTAGCTGATAAACTGGAAGGCATGAATTCCGAAGAGCTGATGAATCTCGGAAAGACTGCGGCTGTATTAGTAGGTTCTGTTCCAGCAATGTCTTTGTTTGGAAAAGGTATCGGAGATGTAAAGACAGCTGTTGATGGAATTAGCGGCATTGCTACCGATGCATTATCTGGTCTCGGAAAACTTCCGGGAGGATTTAAAAATGCTGCAAAATCAGCAACGGACTTTAAGAAAGATTTCGGAGGAAGTCTTAAAGGCTTAGGCAGTGCTATAACTGGACCGTTCCAAGTGCTGACACCGAAGCTTTCGAGTTCTGTTGGAAAAATTGGCGGTATAGTTTCAAGTGTACCGGGAAAAATAGGCGGGGCAGTTGGAAAAATTGGTTCTTCTGTAGCTTCTAAGATGCCGAAAGTAACTAAGGCATTTTCTCTTCTCGGAGATGCAACTGGCTATCTTGGTGCATGGGGCGGTCAAGTAGGATCCGCGCTACAAGGTGTTCTTGGAACTGTAGCTGGATTTATCCCTTCGTTCATTGGATTACTGAATTTTGGGACGGTTGCCGGAGTAGTAGTTGCCGGTCTTGGCTTAGTATACAGCCAGTTCGGGACACAGATTGACCAGATACTTACTCTTGTGCAGACTAAAGGCCCAGAGATTATAACGAATTTCGGTACAGGAATTACAGCGGCGTTACCTGGATTAATGTCACAGGGCGCAACGCTTATCCTTGGACTTATAAATGCCATCACAGCGAATCTGCCAGCGCTCATTACAGTTGGCGCAAGTATTATAGCAACCTTAGTAAGCAGTCTCGCAGAGCAGCTTCCACAGCTGATTCCGGCGGCATTTAACATGGTCCTTACTTTGGTAGAGTCACTGATTGATAATCTGCCACAGATTATAATGTCTGGACTTAAGTTGATGGAAGGCTTGGCACAGGGAATTGCAAACGCGATTCCGCAGGTGGCAGCGAAAGCACCGGTTATCATCGGCAAGCTGGCATCTACGATTATCACGAATTTGCCGAAGATTGTACAAACTGGTGTGAAGATCATCACACAGCTCGCAGTCGGACTGGTTCAGGGAATTCCGGCGCTTCTTGGTAAGATTCCATCCATGATCAGCCAGATCAAGAATGCATTTACCAGTGTAAACTGGGGCAGCGTTGGTATGAATATCATTTCCGGAATTGCAAGTGGTATATCCAGTGCGGTAGGAAGCCTGATCAGCGCGGCAACATCTGCGGCAAGTAGCGCATTAGATGCAATCAAGTCAAAACTTGGTATTCATTCGCCATCGAGAGTATTCCGGGACCAGGTTGGTAAGATGATGGCTCTTGGTATGGGAATCGGATTTGAGAAGAATATTCCGGTCGGATCCATGAATGCCGGAGTACAAAAAGCAGTCCAGAGCCTGCAGAGAAGTGTACAGCTTACGACATCCGTTAATCCAGATAAAACGGTTGGTGGAATAAAGAATAATCCGATCTTTAAGGATCAGGGATTTGATTACGACAGATTTGAACGTATCCAGAGGAAGATTGCAAAAGAAAATGGTAATAAGCCGGTATTCCTGGATACGAAACGGATAGACAGACCATTACCGAAAGGAGCAGTGCCACAGGTATGATTGTATATTATGAAAATATGAACGGCGAAAAGCTGAATCTTTTGAAAGCTCCTTTTCGTACAACGAAGACTGACTGGTTCGATGCGGACTGGTCAGAGTCTTCGGACGGATATGAAAAAACAGTGACGATTGATGTGTTTGGAAAGCGGAAAGAATTTCAGGCGAATATGGAGCAGCTATACCGGATCATTGCAGTTGATGCAGAAAGTGATTCCTATGGCAGATTATATGTAAATGGAGCTTATTTACGATGCAGGATATTAAAATCGGCAAAGGAAGGATGGAAAGGTTACGTCTATTCCGAGGTGGAACTTACCTTTCAGGCACCGGAGCTTGTGTGGGTGGTAGAAACTGGAAAACAATTCTTTCCACAGCCCGAAGAAGAGGCAGCTGCAGGTATTGATTTTCCGTATAATCATCCGTTTGACTTTGCAGGAGTGAAGCGCGGGACCGCTGTGTTGGAAGTAGAGCATATTATTCCGAGTGATTTCCAGATAATTATCTACGGACCATGCGTGAATCCAAGAATCTTAATCAATGATTATCCTTATGAGGTATTTGTGACACTGGAACGAAATGAATATCTTGTGATCGACAGCAGATCTTGTAAGGTTATGAGATATTTATCAAATGGAACTGTGCAGAATGCATTTAATGAGAGAGCGCTGGAACATAGCATATTTGAGAAAATTCCTTCCGGGCTTTTAAATATCAACTGGTCGGGAGACTTTGGTTTTGATTTGACCTTATTTTTGAACAGGAGGGAGCCGCCGTGGTAACACTGGCAGATAAGAATCTACATGAGATTGGATATGTGAAAGATGCTAATTTTACTGCAGATGTGAATGGAGAGTACGAGTTTTCAGTTCAGATCGCAAGATCAAACTGGTATCCGGAATTGAACTTTTCCAGTTATATATACATTGTTGGTACAGAATATGGTGGAATTATCGGTGAGATCCTGACGGATACCACTCTTGATTATGTGGAAGTGAAAGGGCTCACCTGGCGTGGATTTTTGCAGTACAAAGTGATTGAGCCGCCGGCAGGATCTGATTACAAGAAAGTAACAGGGGAAATACATCAGGTTATGAAAGCATTGATTGAACCGGAGTTTAGTGGCTTGTATGTAGTGTCTTCCAGGAATACAGAAATCACGGTTAGTAATTATCTGTTTGACCGCTACTGTACCTTGCTTGCAGGGATTAGCAAGATGCTGAAAAGCAAAGAGTATAGGTTGAACATCCGGTTCCTTCGGGAGCAGGGAGAACCGGGATATCTGCTGATAGAAGCAGTTCCTGTTGTAGATTATTCAAAAAAACTGGAACTGTCGAAAGACATGCAGCTGAATTATACAATGGATGATAAGCGGAATGGAGTGAATCATCTGATCGTAGCAGGAAAGGGAGAACTTCAGGAAAGAAATGTATTCCATCTGTATGTACAGAAAAACGGTAGTATTGGAAAAGAAAAATATTATACCGGGTTGGATGAAATCACGGAGGTGTACGAAAATACATCAACGGAGACGGATGAACTTGAGAAAAATGCAATTGAACGACTTCAGGACCGAATGAATAAGAAGACATTCAAAATGGATGTTGCAAGTCTTGGACTTCAGGTCGGTATTGGAGATATCGTAGGAGGCAGAGATTACCTGACCGGGATGTATATGTCAAAGCCTGTAAAGAACATCATCTATGAAATCACAAATGATGTAGAATCAATTACTTATAAATTGGAAGGAGAAGATGAAGAATGAAAATTGTATCTGGAAGAACCGGATCACCCCATGTGACTTCGCAGCAGTTCCGGCAGATGCTGGAAGGAATACTGGGACAGGACAGTTATATTCTCACGAGCGGAGAAAATCTGAAACCGGAATTGAGTTCTAACAATCTACTCAAGATCCGGAGCGGGATGATGTGCCATCATGGATGTATTTCCTGTGTGGAAATCGGAACTTATGATGAGGTCACTCTGACGAATGGATCACATGGAATGCAGAGAATTGACCTCGTGGTAAACCGGTATACCAGGAATGCGGAGACAGAGGTTGAAAAATGCGAATGGAAGGTGATCACCGGGACAGCAAAGGCGAGCAGCCCAGCAGTTCCGACATATACGAAGGGCAATCTTCAGGAGGGAGATCTTGTAGATGAGTGTCCGGTATTTGAAATTCACTACAATGGAATCAATGTTACGGAGGTGAAGAGCCTGTTGAGTGTAGCGGGATCACTTGCTGAATTAAATGGCAAATTAGAAGAAAAGAAGTATAGCATATCACAAGGAGGATCGCTTGCTATAAGAAACCAGCGTATCACAAAA
>OLRC01000436.1_pt1 | contig 31516 bp, 25 predicted proteins | sample 1672081 | NCBI WGS metagenome assembly OLRC01 (sample SAMEA3136643, study PRJEB25190) | human gut metagenome | biome: human gut; feature: human-associated habitat; material: faeces | place: Austria | collected 2013
TCGCCCGCCGCCGCGGGGACCTCCGCGGGCAGGCCCAGCGCGGCCAGGATCTCCCCCGCCGCCTCGTCCCACTCGCCGCCCGCCGCGGCCTCGGCCAGCTCCGAGCCCGGGTAGCGCAGGCTCAGCGCCGCGAGCTCCCAGGCGGCGGCGCGGGTTTGCCAGAGCTCGTCATTCACAGCCGCGTCCTTCATGCTTTTCCTTCCTCTTCTTGAAAACCTTCGCGAGCCAGGGCCAATGCACCGCGACATGCACGAGCATCAGAGCCAGCAACAGCTTTGCGGACATCGCGTGCAGCGGATCCCAAAAGTAGTAGCCGTCCGCGTACAGCCCCAGCGCCGGCAGCACCGCGCCCGACACCATGACCCCCGACACCATCACGACCATGACCACGGCGACAATGACGAGGTCGAGCACGGCGTTTCCCGTGCGCGCCCACGATAGACGCACAAACGACCCGCGCACGGCCTCAATCACCCAGTCGACGTGCATCGCAGCATGCACGAAAAAAATGACCGGCATGCCGAGGCCTAACCACTCATGGATGCCGATGCCCGTGACGGCCGGGTTCGCTGCCACCAGGTAGACGGCAAGGGCGGCGATGTCGATCGCCAGATTGCGCCTGTCCATCCCCTACCCCTTCCGCACGATCAGCACAAGGCCCACGACCAAGGCCACGGGCGCCAGAATCCACAGGTTCAGGCTCGCGTCGGACGCCTGATGGTAGCGCGTGGCCAGCGTGTCCCAAGCGTGGCACTCGACAGACGCACACCCCGCCTCGGGGCACGCCATCTCGTGGACGCCGTCGGGCTCGGGCACGTCGTCGAAACCGTGACACGACCCCGATGCGCACCCGACGGCCGGGCACGGGGAATCAACCTCGACGGCTCGGATGCCGGTCGCGGGATCGGCGGCGATTCCGACCGCGAACACGCAGGCTCCGACAACGGCGAACGCCGCGAGCGTTATGAGGAATCTCCGAACCATGGCTCACCTTCCGCAATCGAAGAAGCGGGGATCCGGGGCGCCGGATCCCCGTCTGGCAGGCTAATGCGAGCGCTCGGTCGGCTTGAGGGGCAGGAACTTGAGGCCCACGAGGAGCATCAACGCCCCCAGCCCGAAGACGCCCAGCACGATCCCGAATTCCATCGGCGTCGGCCAGTACACCATGCCCTGGTAGGCGCCCGCCATGCCCGACGTCCAGTCGGTCACCGTGTACTGCGTCATGGGACCGGCGTAGTCCAGGTTCGGAATCTGGAACCCGCCCACCAGCAGCTGCACGCGCTTGCAGAAGATACCGGCGATAGCCAGCAGCGACGCGACCACGATGAGCGGGTTCGTGCGCAGCTTCGGAGTAAAGGCGATCACGGCGGTGGCGGCGCAGCCCAGCACCTCGATCCAGAAGAAGGGCGCCAGCGCTCCGGTGGTCAGCATGGCCACGATATCGGCTCCCGACCCGGCCGGGAAGCCCTCGGTGAGCAGGTCGCAGCCGAAGAAGTACAGGTCCACGCAAACGAACACGCCGAGGAGCTTGAGCATCTTGACGACGTGCTTCTGGTCGAGCTCCAAATAGCCCGCCTTGCGCAGCGCGATGACCACGACGAGCACGAGCGCCACGCCACACACCAGCGCCGAGGACACGAACCACGGGGCCAGAAGGGCGGTGTGCCACATCTCGCGACCCTGCTGCAGCCCGAAGATCCATGCGGTCACGCTGTGCACGAGGATGGCCGTGATCAGCGCGATGGTGGAGATCACGCGCAGCGATACGGCCGAGCCCTTGCCCGACTCGTAGCGCAGCATGGCCCACAAATACACGATGGAAAGGACGAGGTACGTTGCCAGCACCGCGATGTCCCACATGAGCGGCGAACCCAGGTTCGAGTACGCGAACAGCTCCCACAGGCGCAGCGGCTGGCCGAGATCCACGACCACGAATCCGATGGCCAGCACTGTGCAGCAGATCGAGGTCCACACGGCCACCTTCGAGATGCCGCCGAACCCCTCGACCCCCAGCACGCGCGGCGCGCTCGAGATGATCAGCCCGCCGGCCGACAGGCCCACCAGGAACATGAACATGGTGATGTAGAGCCCCCAGGAATCGAAGTTGCGCATGCCCGTCTGCACGAGGCCGCCGGACAGCTGCATGCCCCAGAGCACCAGCCCCGCGACGGTGAGCACGGCGGCAACCGCGATGCCGATGTTGAGCCCCTTGCCCCCGAATCTGGCAGCAGGAACCTTGGCGGCAGGCGCCGCCGAAGCGTTATCAGTCATGATTGTTCTCCTCTCGCCCTAGACGAGGTAGTAAACAGATGGTTTGGTATCCTTCTCGGGAAGCAGCTGCATCACCTTGCGCTCGCGAATGAGCTTGGACACCTCGGACTCGGGGTCGTCGAGATCGCCCCAAACGCGTGCGCGCGCAAGACAGGTTTTCACGCACATAGGATCTTCGCCTTTCGCAAGCCTATGCCAGCAGAACGTGCATTTTTCAACCGTGTGCTTCTGATGCTCGGGAACATCCGCATCTCCGCTATCGAAGCCGATGTAGTGCGCCGGCTCCTCCCAGTTGAACGAACGCACGCCAACGTACGGACACGCCGCCATGCACATACGACAACCTATGCATTTGTCGTAATCCTGACGCACCACTCCGGTATCAGGGTCTTTGTACGTAGCGCCCACGGGGCATACTTTCACGCAGGCGGGATTCTCGCAATGCTGGCAAGCGACGGTGATATAGCTCATGGTCGCATCGGGGAACGTCCCTTCTGGCGTGTCCATCGATTCCCCGCCCTTGGTCAGAACCCTGTTCCACCACGTACCCTCTGGCAGGTTGTTTTCAATACGACACGATACTGAACAGGTATGACAGCCAATACAGCGCTTCGTGTCGATTGCGAATCCGTATCTCATAATATGCCTCCTCCTTACGCCTTCCTGAAATCGACCAACGCGTCATAGGGTGAAGCAGCCGACGGATACGGATCCATCTTCGGCTGAGACATCTCCTGGTAGCCTCCGGCCACAAATGCAGAACGCGGCCAACCCTTGGGTATAGACACGATGCCAGGCGCTATCGACTCATCCACAAGGCACTTCAGAACGCAATGGCCGCGATCGTTGAAGACCTCGATCAAGTCGCCGGACGCAACGCCTCGTTCCTCTGCATCCTTCCCGTTGACCTTGGCTAACGGCTCTGGATCGAGTTCGCGCAATATCGGTACCCTATCCCACTGCGTATGCACGCGGAAGCGCGAGTGTTCCTGCAGATACACCAGGGGGTATTTTTCGCGCAAAGGATTGTCGATGCCCACTTCCTCGGGTTCGCGATAGTAGACCACGCGCTCGTTAGCGATGCGATCCGACAAATCCTGTCCATAGTCTAAGCGAGGAACCGGTTTCTCCATATACAAACGAACGAGACCCTTTTCGGTCGAGAGCGGCTCGTTCACTCCCGTTATGTACGTCCCTCCAGGTTCACCAGTTGTCTGGATCACTTTTTCCTCACGAAGGCGCTCGAGCGTCACGTTCTTCGCCTTCGATGCGGCGTTGCTGAAAAGAATGCTGGTCAAGCTCTCGAAATCGAGATCCTTGGGGAACGATTGTTCGAATCCCAATGCTCGACCCAACAACCCGGCAATCTCGCTGTCGGATTTGCTTTCATACAAAGGCTCGATGGCCTTTTCTTGAAGGATGGTGTAGGGGTTGTTGTATCCAGCGCGAACATCCTCGACCTCGTACCACGAAGTGGCCGGAAGAACCATGTCGGCGCAGAGAGCGGAATCCGTCATCTCCATATCAACGACCACATAGTAATCGAGACTCGGCAGCAGCTTCTCATAAAAATCGCGCTGACCGGGGAAATTGCTGGCAGGGTTAGCGCAGTACGAGATCATCACCTTGATAGGGAACGGCTTGCCGTTCAGCTTCCCCGTCGATGCCGTCTCCGCGATGATTCCGTAAGGAATCACGCCATTAAGCTGTTTGTACTCCTTGGTAATCCACATGCTCGTCGTATCCGGAGAATACCGCGTCGTGAACACGCCCGTGAAACCGGCGCCCTTCTTCATGAGGTTGCCCGTCAAAGCCATGAGGATCGCGATCGACCAGGTGTTCAGATACCCGTTCATGTAATGGTCAAGACCATACGTGATGTTCACCGAAACAGCCCTTTCGGAGGCGAAGCGCTCGGCAAAATCCTCGATGAAACCCTCCTCGAGCCCGGTAAGACGGCTCGCCTCAGTGACGGAGTAGTCCTTCAGCTGGCGCAGCAACAGGGTGAGGGCCGTTTCCACCTCGATTCCGTCCTTGGTGACGAACGATCCCTCGAATGCAGGCTCCTGAGCCTCTCCATAAAGCGCGATGTCTTCCGTTGCAAGATCCCACACATAGAAGTCATCGACAGGCTTTTTGGTTTCAGGGTCGACGGGAACCTCCTCGTAGTCGCTCTTTCGCAGGAAAAGACCTGTATCCTTGCGAACGAGGAAAGGCGCATCCGATTTAGTTTTGATGAAGTCCCAGTCGACGAGATCCTCCTTGACGATATGGGCGCACATCGCCAATGCAAGATATCCGTCATGGCCGGGATTGACGCGTATGAATTCATCAGAACGATGGGCTGTTGCGGATTTAATGGGATCGATGGTGATGACCTTCGTACCGTTTTCTTTCGCCCATTGTATCCACCGCCAGCTGTGAGGATGGGTGAACACCGGATTCGTGCCCCACACGACCACCATAGATGCGTCCATCACGCTGTTCGGCTCGTTGCAGTAACGCCAATCGCCCGTGCCGAGCACGCGATCAATGCCATGGCCTGCGGCGTAATCGTAGCAAGCAGCAGTCTTGACGCCACCGATGCAAGCCGACAAGCGCGGGAACAGACCGTATATGCCGTTGACGTATCCGTAATTGCCGGAAGCAGCGTCGAACACGATCGACGACCCGCCGTACTGATCGATAGCGGCCTGCATGTGCGAGGCGATCTCCTGAATAGCCTCATCCCAGCTAACTCGCTCCCATTCACCTGCGCCGCGCTCGGTGCCCTCTACACGACGCATGGGATATTGAATTCTCGTTTGACTGTAAATGCGCTCGACATACGAAAGCCCCTTCAAGCAACAGCTTGTATACCCAGGCTCTGGATAATCACCAGGTTCGAGCTTAACGAGCCTCCCGTCTCGAACATGCGCCAAAAGGCGACACGACCCCATGCAGTTTGAACGGCAATTGCAGTTGAATATCTCGTCTTGCACGATAGTCGCATCTGTTTCGGCAATAGCTGAAGCATAGGGAACGAGCGACGATCCGACAACTGCAGCACCTGCAGCAGCACCTGTCGTTTTGAGAAAACCCCGGCGTGTCAGTCCGCGATGTGGACTGCTTGTTCCTGACATTACTCCTCCTCAAAAGATCGTGTCAGAATATCCCCTTTGCGGATGGTGTCGGGAAAACGGCTCGACGAGCAGGCGATCCAACGCGCAACGCCCCGAACCCCTCGTACCCAAGCGCAATCTTATCGGATATCCCCTGGTTACTCCTGATAAGAATTGGCCAAATCCTCATATTTGTCATGTTATCATATTGTTATAGTTCAATGCAATTATATGAACTATCCTATCTAGGGGATAATGAATGCAGGGCATCTTGCGGCTGACACGATGAGGCGCTCGACAAGCGAGCGCCTTCGCATGGCAAACGGCCGCGACGTTATCGGTTGGCACCGCACGGGATCCTTCGACTGCGCGGCTCCGCCGCTCCGCTCAGGATGACAAAAGAACGAGCCGTCAACCCCGTCCCCTCGTCCCGCCGTCCCTCCGCCTCATTCTCCCTTGAACAGCTTGCTCACGTCGAAGCCGTCGGCCAGGCTGCTAGGCGCGAGCAGGATGCCCTTGCCGTCCTTGGCGCCCTCGTAAGCCAGGTTCATCGCGCGCAGCTGCATGGCCTTGGGGTTCTTGTCGTACACCTCGGCGGCCTCGACGAACATCTCGGAGATGTCCTTCTCCACCTCGGCCAGGATGACGCGCGCGTTGCGCTCGCGCTCGGCCTGGGCCTCCTTCGACAGCGCGTCCTGCAAGCCGCGCGGCACCATGATGTCGCGGATCTCCACGCTCATGACCGTGATCCCCCACTGCTCGCACTTCGCGCCCATCACCTCCTGCAGCTCGCGGTCGATCTGCTTGCGGCGCATCGACAAATCCGCCAGGTTCAGCTGGCCGATAGCGTCGCGCATGGCCGTCTGCGCCGACCACAGCACCGCCTTCGGGTAGTTCTCCACCTCGAGGCACGCCTTCTCGGCGTCCCACACCATCCAGAAGAGGATGGCGTCCACGTCCACCGGCACCAGGTCGGCCGTCAGCGCCGCCTCGGCCGAGAACGACGAGGTCATCACGCGATGGTCGATATGAATGGCCGTGTACTCGGCGAACGGGACGAGCACGTACAGCCCCGGCCCCGCCACGCGGTTGAAACGGCCGAAGCGCAGCACCGTCACGCGCTCCCATTGCGGCGCGACGCGGATGCAGCTGGCGCACACCAGGCCCGCGGCGACGGCGGCGACCGCCGTCCACACCGACAGCCACGGCAGCGTCGCCGCGAACACGACGCCGAACCCCAGCGCGAACATCACGAGCGCGAACAGGTACACGCCCGCCCTCGTCGCCTCGTTCGGCTCCAGCTCGGTGGACGCCACCGATCGGCGGTCGTCGTCCTTGACCTTCGACGTCTTCGATTTCTCGCTTCTCAGGCTGAACTTCATACCCTACCCTTCCAACGTTTCGAGCCGGCTCTCCACGAGGGCCACGATGTCCGCGCGCGGCACGCCCAGCTCGCGGCATTGCTGAATGAACGCGTCCGCCAGCGACTCCGCCGCGTTGTCGGCCGTCTCGCTGGCGTTTCGGTACTTGTCGTGCACGAAGGTGCCACGGCCGCGCTTCGAGACGATGTAGCCGTCCCGCTCGATGTCCTGGTACACCTTGCTCACCGTGTTGTAGTTGATCCCCAGGTCCACCGCCATCTCCCGCACGGTGGGAAGCTTGTCGCCCGTGGCGTAGTACCCCGAGGTGATCAGGTAGATCAGGCGGTTGCGCAGCTGCAGCCAGATAGGGATGCCGCTGTCGTCGTCGATGGTGATCTGTATGGTTTTGCTCTCAGTCGTCACGCTGTCCTGCAATCATGTCGTCGAAGTCATACCTGCGTTGCCCCCTCATCATATCGCACCGAGCGCAAGGGGCGTGAAGCTCGCCGCGGCCACGATGCAATATCGCAGAAGAAGTCCACCGGCCAGCACGCCCAGCGACGACGCCATCATGGCGGCTCGCCCAGGCAGCAGGCGCCCGACCGCATGCAAAGCGAGCGGAACCGCCAGCCCGACCGCGCATACGCCGACCCAGAACGTCAAAGCCAGCGACCCGGCGAGCAAGGCCTCGCACGAGGCCCGCGCCGTCTGGGTGTACCCGCTCTGCACGGCCAGAAACGCGACGAGTACGGCGGCCTCGATGCAGCCGAGCACCGCGCCCGCACCCCATGCGACGCGCGACACTTCGCACGACGGCGGCGAGAGCGCCGCGTCGAGCCCCACGATCACCGCTGCGCCGCACGACAGCGACGACGCCATGAACAGCGCGATCAGCCAAGGCGTATGCCAGAAGTCGATGGACACCATGTCCGACAGAAGCAAGCCGGTGTACCCCATCACCCCGAGCGCGCACGCGCCGCCGAGCACGCAGCACGTCCAAAGCGCCGCCCGCGGCACCTCGCTCGCAACCAGCGCCCACACGGCCAACGCGCCCGACACCGCCGTCAGCAGCGCCACCAGCCACGCGCCCACCGACAGCACGGATTGGAACGGGGTGAAGACCACGAGCCATACGCGCTCGACGTTGCCCAGGTCCAGCAGCAAGAACATCCCCGCCAGCGCCATGAGGCAGGGCGCGGCGTAGAAACCCGCTTGGCAGGTGCGCGCCAGCTTCTCGCTGGCGTCGCTTCTGCGCACGGCGTCCCACACGCACGCGCAGGCCGCCGCGAAGAACGCGCCGGCACCCGCCCCCGCGAGGAACAGGTACGCCACGATGTACCAGCCGAACACCACCGCACTCCCCCTACAGCGCCGCCATGCGCCGGCCCGACCGCAGCAGGCGCTCTTCCGTCAGTATATCATAGGATATTAGTTCAAGTGAGAGTGCGCGTGCGTTACCAAACCCGTTGATTCTTGCCACGCTCCTGAACAGGCGATACGCACCATATCCCCTGTTCAGACTCTTGTGAGAACATGGACAAAACCAACCGTTTTGGTAATTTCCCAAGCACGCAGGACGGCTCAGGCGAAGAACGCGCCGCCCTCTCGGCGGAAGAAGCCTTCGGACACGAGGTCGGCCACGATGGACTCGAACGTGGCCGCGTCCACGCCGTCGCGCCCGGCGGCGCGCTCGAAGGCGTCGAGGCGCTCGGCCAGCTCGTCGGCGCCGATGCCCGGCTCGGCCAGCACGACGCGCACGAGCTCGGCGCGCTTCTGCCGCCGCGAGCCCTCGAAGGCCGACTGGCGCGCGTAGTGGGCGCTGCGCCGCGAAGGGTTCGCCACGAGCGTCTTAAGGTGCGCGCCGTAATCGAGCAGCGCGTAGTACCAGGCCCGGGCGTCGTCCTCAGGACAGGTGGACGCAACAAGCGGCGCCAGCTCGCGGTCGGAAACCTTGTCGCGGTCGGGGAACAGCTCGTGCAGGAACACCGTGCGCACGTTCGTCTCGATGTACACGGAGGGGCGGTTGTAGGCGAACGCCATAACGCCCGCCGCCGTGGCCGGACCGATGCCCGGAAGCGTTTCCAGCTCCTCAGCCGTGTCGGGCAGCAGCCCTCCCCGCTCGGCCGAACACGTCTCGGCCGCCCGCTTGAGCGCAAGCGCACGGCGGTTGTACCCCAGCCCCTGCCACTGCGCCAGCACGTCTGCCGTGCCCGCGGCGGCCAGGGAGTCGACGGTGGGAAACAGCGACAGGAAGCGTGTCCAGTGCTTCTCGACGCGAGCCACCTGAGTCTGTTGCAGCATGACCTCGCTGACCAGCACGGCGTACGGGTCGTCGATGTAACGCCAGGGCAGGTCGCGATGCAGCCGAGCGCCCTCGCGGCGCACAAGCTCCACGAACTCGTCGCGCCCGAGCGCCTCGGACGGCCACGCAATCGAGCCGGAACCCGCTATGCGCACGATTCGCACGCGCTCGCGTCGTCGGCGTCGGGAGCCTCCGCGGCAATGCGCGGCGTGGGCGCGGCGCATTGCGCAGCGCAGCGGACGGCGGCCGGAACCGCGTCTGCGTCCTTCGCCTTCGCCATAGCGGCTTCCACCACCGGATGCGACGCCCCCTGCTCGATGAGGTCCTTGAGCGTGATAGCGCCGAAGTAGGCGTTCAGCAGCCGATCGGCTCCCTGCCACAGCTTGTTGTAGGCGCAGTCCTTCTGTTTGTCGCAGTAAGCGGGATCCATCACGCACAGCGAGATGCTCACCGGCCCCTGAACCGCCTCGAGCACTTCCAGCAGGGTCACGGCGGCCGGATCGCAGTTGAGCGCGAGCCCGCCGCGGGCGCCGCGCACCGTCTTGATGAGCCCGCCCTTCACCAGATCGTGCTGGATGCTGCGCGCGAAGGCGTAGGGAATGTCCTCCTGCTCGGCGATGTCGGACACCGACACGTAGGAATCCCCGCTCTTGTAGGCGGCCCTCAGTATCCGGCAGGCGTAGTCGCAGCGGCGCGTGACGTCCATTAGTTTCCCTCTTCCCCGTCGAGCAGGTCTTCCAGATGCTCCAACTCGCGCCTGAAGTCGTTCACGACCGCCTCTTCGAGCGCGCGGTACTCGTCGGAATCGAGCGGCTGGTAAGCCGCCAGCTTGTCGTACAGGTTGTCCGCCGTCACCGGCAGGTAGCGGCGCGCGACGAGGCTGGCCTTGTAGGCCTCCTCGATGGCCTCGCGGGCGGCCATGTACATGTCGTAGCGCGGCATCTGCGCCGAGTAGCGCACGAGCGACGCGCGGTCGATGCCTCGCAGCGACGGATGCTCGCGGGCTATCTCCATCCAGATGTCGTCGCGCTCGGACACCGTGGGGAAGTCGATGTCGATCACCGACAGCGGCTCCAGGAGGTCGAAGAAGAACGGATCGATCTCCCCCGCCTCGGACGACGACGCCAGCACGAACACGTCGGGGTTCTCCACCGCCGAGCGGATGAGGCTGATGGCCTCGCGCGCGCCCCGCGACAGGCTGGCCATGATGAACCCGCCCAGATCGTCGCCAGCCGACTCCACCATGGGCGACATCCACAGATCCAGGTCCTCCAGCATGAGCACGCCAGCGCCCTCGAAGGCGTTGCGCGCCGCGTTGAGCTTCGGCTGGCGGTCGGCCTGCGCCATGACGCACAGCACCGGCATCCCCTGAAGGTTCTCCTCCATGTGCATGCGGATGGCCGGCAGCCCCAGCTCGCCCAGCGTGGCCGCCATGAATCGGTTCGCGTCCTCGCGCGCCGGAGAACGGAACAGCAGCGCGTCGGAGGCCGGCATGCGGTCCAGGCCGTGGCGCGCATTCAGCAGCTCCACCAGCTCTTGGAAGCGCTCGTCGTGCTGCATGCCCACCCCGAAGTCGCGCATGAGCTTCACGGTCTCGTCGTAGCCCACGAGCTCGCGATACGTTATGTTCTCGAGGGACGACACCACCGCATGAGCGTCGGCATCGTCGCCGCATGCCTGGATGGCCTCGGCGAGCGACTTCTGCACCTCGGAGACGGACGGGGCCTTTTCGCCCTCCTCGCCGCCCTCGTCCGCCGCAGCGCTCTGAGCGGCCTGCGGCGCAGCCTCGGCGACGCACGCCGAAGACGGCTCGGTGACGTGCTCCACCCGCATGAGGCGCGCGGCATCGAAGCCCAGGAAGTCCTGGGAGATCATGTCGGTCATGTCCTCCAGGTCCTCGCGCGAAAGGCCGTACTCCTCCAGCTTGTCGAGCGCGAGGCTCTGCAGCTGCTCGGCGCAAGCCGCGGCCTCGTCCGAGGACAGGTAGGGCTCGAGGCGCTCGAACGCGTATTCGGCGATGGAGCGCTCCTTGAGCTTGCAGGCCAGCTGCCAGGCCTGCTTCAGGCCCTCGAGCGCCGCTTCGTCGACGGCGGAGCCTTCGCCGTGCTGCGCTCGCTCGAACGCCGCCAGGTACAGATGCATGCCGAGGACCGCGTCGCCCGAAGCGCACGCCTGGGAAGCGAGCCGCAGGTACTCGGTCGAGGAATTGCTATGCTCGTCGTTCTGGCTGGGCGAGCTGTTCGCATCGTTCTCAAACATGAACCCAACCTCCTTTTCGATGTGATCGCACGTCGCGAGAAAATGACTATGTCCAGGTCACATTTTACCCAAGAAGAAAGCCCCCGCATAGGTCGAACCGCAAAAACCCCAAAACGTAAGCAACCCGAAGGGTATGAGCGCAAGGCTCTACCAGTCGAGGATCTCCCAGCCCTTTTCGCGCGCGGTGCGGGCGAGCGGCCGATCGGGCGACACGGCGCGAGGGTGCTCCGCGGCCGACAGCACGGCGCGGTCGGAATGATGGTCGCCGTACGCGTAGGCGAGCTCCCAGTTGCCCGGCCCGAAACGGCTATCGCCGAAGCGGCGCACGGCGGCCAGCTTCTCCTCCCCCTCCACCGGCAGGCCCTCCACCGCGCGGGTGTAGGTGCCGTCGGTGGCCACGCTCATGCGCGTGGATATCTGGTTGTCGAACGGATGGTGCTCCATGGCGCGCAGGATGATAGGCTCGAACGTGGCCGAGATGACCACCACGGTGTCCCCCGCCTCGGCGTGGGCGCGCATGGCGGCATCCGCCTCGAGCCTGAACAGCGGCGCGATGCGCTCGTCGTAGAACTCGGCGAGGAAGGCGTCCACCTCGGCGGCGGGCTTGCCCTCGAACGCCGTGAACACGAGGCCGCGCACGGCCGCCTCGTTCTGCGGCAGGCGCAGCTTGTAGGCGGCCGCCCACAGAAGGATGCGGAAGACGACTCGCTTCTTCAGCATCTTGCGACGCAGAAGGTGGCTGACCAGCAGCACGGGCGAGTTGCCCGCGATGCTGGTGCCGTCGAAGTCGAACACGGCAAGGCGCGCCTTGCTTTCAGGCGCGCCTTGCATCTGCGCTGATGCGCTCTCAGTTCCCGTTGCGGGCATACGTCGCTGTTCCCATTCCCTGAGCGAGGGGGCGAAGACGCGCCCGTATGCGCTAGTCCTCCACCTCGTCAATCGTCTCGGTGAACTGAGAATTATACAACTCCGCGTAGAAACCGCCAAGCGCCAGCAGTTCCTCGTGCGTGCCCTGCTCCACGATGTCGCCGTCGCGGATGACGAGGATGAGATCCGCGCTCTTGATGGTGGACAGGCGATGCGCGATGACGAACGAGGTGCGCCCGGCCATGAGGTTGTCCATAGCCTTCTGGATACGCTCCTCGGTGCGCGTGTCCACCGAGCTGGTGGCCTCGTCGAGGATGAGCATGCGGCGGTCGGCCAGGATGGCGCGCGCTATGGTCAGCAGCTGGCGCTGGCCCTGGCTGATGTTGCTGGCGTCCTCGTTGATCTCGGTGTCGTAGCCCTGCGGCAGCGTCTGGATGAAGTGGTTGACGTAGGCCGCCTTCGCCGCCGCCTCCACCTCCTCGTCGGTGGCGTCCAGCTTGCCGTAGCGGATGTTGTCGCGGATGGTGCCGTGGAACAGCCACGTGTCCTGCAACACCATGCCGAACAGGCTGCGCAGATCGTCGCGCGCGAAATCGCGGATGTCCGTGCCGCCGATCTTGATGCAGCCCGACTGCACGTCGTAGAAGCGCATGAGCAGCTTGACCATGGTGGTCTTGCCGGCGCCCGTGGGGCCGACCAGCGCGACGGTCTGGCCTTCCGACACCTGGGCCGAGAAGTCCTTGATCACCGGCTTCTCCGGATCGTAGCCGAAGCGCACGTGGTCGAACTGCACGTTGCACTCCACGTCGGCGGTGCGGGCGGTCGCATGGTCGGGCTCCTCCTCGGGCGCGTCGAGGAACTCGAAGATGCGCTCGGCGGCCGCGGCCATCTGCTGCAGCACGTTGGACACCTGCGTGAGCTGGGTGATGGGCTGCGTGAAGTTCTTCACGTACTGGATGAACGCCTGGATGTCGCCCACCGTGATGATGCCCTGCACGGCCAGGAAGCTGCCGGCGATGGCGACGGCCACGTAGCCCAGGTTGCCGACGAACGTCATGATAGGCTGCATGAGGCCGCTGAAGAACTGCGACTTCCACGCCGACCCGTACAGCTTCGCGTTCGTCTCGTTGAAGCGGTCGACCGTGCCGTCCTCGCGGTTGAACGCCTTCACGATAGCGTGACCCGAGAACGTCTCCTCCACGATGCCGTTGATCTTGCCGAGCGTGCGCTGCTGCGCCACGAAGTACTTCTGCGAGCGCTTCACCACCACCATGATGAGCACGACGGAAACCGGAAGAATGACCACGGTGATCAGCGTCATGAGCGGGTTGATGGACAGCATCATGATGAGCACGCCGACGATGGTGGTCACCGACGTGATGAGCTGGGTGACGCCCTGGTTCAGGCTCTGGCCCAGCGTGTCCACGTCGTTCGTGATGCGCGACAGGGTGTCGCCCACGCTCGTGCGCTCGAAGTAGCCCATGGGCATGCGGTCGATCTTGTCGGCGATGGCGCCGCGCAGCTGGTAGCACGTGCGCTGCGAAACCGAGCTCATGATCCAGCCCTGCACGAACGAGCATGCCGCGGACAGCAGGTACAGGCCCAGCGTGAACACGAGGATCCGCGCGATCGCGTCGAAGTCGATGCCGCCCGAGCCGTCGATCTTCGCCACGATGCCGTTGAACAGCTCGGTAGTGGCCGTGGACAGCACCTTCGGCCCCACGATGTTGAAGATGGTGGAGCCCACGGCGAATACGAGAACCACCACGATGGCCGCCTTGAAGCGACCCATGAAGGCGATCAGCTTGGCAAGCGTTCCCTTGAGGTTCTTCGGCTTCTCGCCGGGCATCATGCGCCCGCCGGGACCGTGGCCCATGGGTCCGCGGCGAGGTTCCTGCGCCTGGGCGTTCTCCTGCGCGCTCATGCCGCATCACCTCCGTTCAGCTCGGCTTCCGACAGCTGGGACATCGCGATCTCCCGATACTCCTCGCAGGTTTCCATCAGCTCCTCGTGCGTGCCCTGGCCCACGATGCGGCCGTCGTCCAGCACCACGATGCGGTCGGCATGCAGCACCGTCGAGATGCGCTGCGCCACGATGACCACGGTCTTGCCGCCCAGGCGCGTGTGCAGCTCCTGGCGCAGCGCGGCGTCGGTCTTGTAGTCGAGCGCCGAGAAGCTGTCGTCGAACAGGTAGGCGCGCGCCTCGGTGGCCAGCGCGCGGGCGATGGCCAGGCGCTGGCGCTGGCCGCCCGACACGTTCGAGCCGCCTTGCGACACGCGCGTGCCCAGGCCTTCCTCCTTCGAGGCGACGAATTCCGACGCCTGGGCGATGTCGACGGCCTCCCTGATGCGGTCGACGGGCATCCCCTCGTCCGCGTAGGCCACGTTCGACTCGATGGTGCCTGAGAACAGAAACGCCTTCTGCGGCACGTAGCCCAACTGCTCGCGCAGCGCCTGCTGCGTGACGTCGCGCACATCCACGCCGTCGATGGTGACCGAGCCCTCCGTCACGTCGTAGAAGCGCTCGATGAGCTTGATGACCGTCGACTTGCCCGATCCGGTGGAGCCGATGAGCGCCGTGGTCTTGCCGGGCTCGGCCGTGAAGTCGATGTGCTCGAGCACGCACTCCTTCGAATCGCCGTAACGGAAGCTCACATCGTTGAAGGCGATGGTCGCGCCTTCGCCCGACCGGCGCAGCTCGGCGTCGCGGGCCTTGTCGGCGGCCGGGTCGCAGATGGTGGGCTTTGTTTCCAGCACCTCGTTCACGCGCTGGGCCGCCACGTCGGCGCGCGGCAGCATGATGGAGATCATGCCGATCATGAGGAAGCTCATGATGATGACCATCGCGTAGGTGATGAACGCGATGAGGTCGCCCGTCTGGATGGTGCCGTTGTCGATGTAGCTGCCGCCCACCCACACGATGAGCACCGACACGCCATTCATGATGAGCATCATCAGGGGCATCATGAACGTCATGACGCGGTTCGTGAACAGCTGCGTCTTCATGAGCTTGGTGGAAGCCTCGTCGAAGCGCTTCTCCTCGTAAGGCTGGCGGTCGAACGCGCGGATGACGGGCAGGCCCGTGAGGATCTCGCGCGACACGAGGTTCACGCGGTCGATGAGGGTCTGCATGATCTGGAACTTGGGCAGCGCCACGCGCATCAGCACCATGATGAGCACGAAGATGACCGCCACGGCCAAGATGATGATCCAGCTCATGGCGAGGTTCGTGCGCGAAACCATGATGATGCCGCCGATGGCGAGGATGGGCGCGTACAGCACCATGCGCAGCAGCATGACGGTGACCATCTGCACCAGCTGGATGTCGTTCGTGCCGCGCGTGATGAGCGAGGCGGCCGAGAAACTTTGCACCTCGGCGTCCGAGAACGACACCACGCGGCGGAACAGCTTCGAGCGCAGCGTGGCGCCCACCTTCGCGGCCGTGCGCGAGGCGATGAAGCCCACGAGCACGGCGGCGACCATGCCGAGGGCGGCAAGCCCCAACATCAGGAGGCCGATGCGCACGAGGTAGCCCATCTGCATGTCGGACAGATTGTAGCCGAGCGACTCGTACTCAGCCTTGGCGGCGGCGATGGCCTGCTGGTCGACGATGGAGTCGCCCATGTCCCCCATATGCTGCTTGGCCTCGTCCAGCATATCGAGGATCTTCTGCTTGTCGATAGCGCCGGCCTCGTAGGCCTGCATCACCTGGTCGAGGTCGAGGTCGGGGATCTGGCTGGAATAATGGATGGCAACCAGCGGCAGGGCCACCATGCGGTCGAGCTCCTCCTGCTCCTTCTTGCCCTGGTCGTTGAGCTTGTACGTGCCGTCGTCCGTCTCGGTGTAAGCGTCGCGGAACGTCTGCTCGTCGTCGACCGGAAGCATCATAGCGATCTCGTCATGGGTCTTGGCCGTCATCTCGTCGGTGGCCGCATGCTCCACGCCGGACTGCTGGATGCCCACATCGACGATATCGGACGTGTAGTGCGGCAGCGCCAGGTCGGTGAACGCCTGCACGACGAGCAGGCACACGATGAGCAGCACGGCCACCTTGCAGTTCTTCAGATAGCGAATTATGCGCACGGCGCCTCATCTCCTTCCGCGCGGCTCTTGCACGTCGCCTCAGGATCCAGCTCGTGGAACTCGACCACTTTGCGCAGGATGCGAACGAGATGCCGCATGTCCTCGATACCCACGTGCTCCATGACCGCGTCCATGTGCTCGTCGCGCAAACGTCTGCCCTCGGCAGCGAAGCGCTCGCCCTCTTCGGTGAGGCTTACCGACACGGCGCGGTAATCGCCGCTTGCGCGGTGCCGCTCGATGAGGCCCTTCTCCTCGAGGGTCTTGAACGTCTGGGACAACGCGCTCGGCGTCGTGTGCGTCAGCTCCGCGACGCGACCCGGCCTGACGTCCTCGCACGTATGCTGAAGAGCGCTGACCGTCATCATCGTGCGCGCCTCGGACGGCGTCACGCCTTCGGGCGTTGGCGGCGTGAACCGCTCGCGCCGTGAGCGCTGCATAAGCTCGTACAGCTCGCGTTTCGTCTCATTGAACGAATCCGTCATCTCATCTTCCTTGCCTTCGATTCCTGTCGTATACAATTTAGTCGCTAAACTTTATCACTACTGTGAAATTTCACACCAAAATGTTTCCCTCATCACAGAACCTGCATGCGAACCCGGCGCACGCTTTCCCAAACTTTTTCAAATTGGGGTATTGCGCGAATCGGCGACACCCGGTAATATATTCCGCGCTGCAAAGCACGGGGTGTTAGCTCAGTTGGTTAGAGCGCCGGCCTGTCACGTCGGAGGTCGCGAGTTCGAGTCTCGTACATCCCGCCATCTGAATGCTAAGAACCCGCTTCGGCGGGTTCTTTTCGTATCGGGGAAATTCGTCATAATAATGATTGCACGGCGAAGGTTCTTCCGGTAGAATAGCTTTCGCTGCAAAGCACGGGGTGTTAGCTCAGTTGGTTAGAGCGCCGGCCTGTCACGTCGGAGGTCGCGAGTTCGAGTCTCGTACATCCCGCCATCTGAATGCAGAAAGCCCGCCGATCGGCGGGCTTTTTTCTTGCTCGAAGCGGGCGCGGAAGATGCGGCCCCTCCCCGTCAGCGGGCGGCGCGCTGTTCGGTGCGCATGACCGACAGCACGCGCAACGGCGCGGCGCCTTCGGGGGCTACGGCATCGGCTGCTTCGCAGCACGCGCGCAGCAACACGTCGGGACGTAGCGAGCCCGTCGGCTTCGATTCCAGCGAGAACGTGGCCACGGCGCCGGACAGCTCCAGCTCCCCCACGAGGAAATCGGCCGTGCACAGCACTTTCTCCTTCTTCTTGCGCACCACCGTCACTTCGTCTGGCACCGGAAAGGTTGCGGGAGGGTGCGACAGCAGCGCGCGGTAGACGGCGATAGGGTATGCCGCCGATGCGGCCGGCGCGTGCGGCTCGATGTAGTCGCACGCCTTCACCATCAGGTCGGGCACGCTTGCGCGCTGCAGCGCCTCGAGCGCCTCGTCGACAGGCACGTAGCGCGTCATCTGCAGGTCTGCCAGCTCGTGCGTGCCGCCCACACCCACGGGCAACGCCGCGCCGAACGCGATCTTCATATGGGGCGAGAAGCCCTGGCTCACTGCGAACGGCAGGCCTGCGCGGCGCACCGCGCGCTCGAGGGCGCGCGCCACTTCGAGATGAGACAGCATCGCCAGGCGTCCCTGCTTGCAGAACGTCATGCGCAGACGGAACAGGTTCGGATCAGGCATGGGTCGCCTCCTTTCCGGCGCCTTCGCGCCGCGCGGGATCCTTCGTCTCGCTTCGCTCTCCCAGGATGACGGAGGAGGCGTCGGCTTCGCCGCTTTGCCCGGGATGGCGAAGGAGCTCGGATTCGGCGCTTCGTCCAGGACGGCACGAGGGCTCGACCGCGTTCGAGCCGGACGCCACGCGGGGCTGGGCCAGCTCGTTGTCCACCCCGAGCGTCGGGCACGCGCCGCAGGCCGAGCAGTTCTCGAACGTGCAGTCGGGCGTCGTGCGGCCCTCGTCGGCCAAGCGGCGCTCGCGCGCCAGCCACCGCGTCGACACGCCGGTGGAGATATGCTCCCACGGCATGACGCGGGTCGTGGGATACGCCGTCTGCGCGATGGCGGCCGGGTCGATGCCCACCTCGTCCGCCGCCTCGCGCCAAGCGGCCTCTGCGAAGCACTCGGTCCACGCGTCGAAGCGCGCGCCCCGGCGCCAGGCGGCCTCCACCCACGCGGCGGCCTCGCGCCCCGCGCGGCTCATCACGGCCTCCACGAAGCTGGTGGCCGGATCATGCCAGTGCACGTCCACGGCGCGGTACTTCACCGAGTTGCGCAGCAGCTGCACGCGCCGCAGCGCCTCCTCGGGAGGGATCTGCCCGTCCCACTGGAACGGCGTCTGCGCCTTCGGCACGAACAGCGCGCACGACACGCTCATGCGCAAGGATCCGCGCTGCTCGGGCGGCGTGGCGGCCTTCATGCGGTCGTAGGCTCGCTGCGCGAGGCTCGCGATGCCCTTGATGTCGTCGTCGGTCTCGGTGGGAAGGCCTATCATGAAGTACAGCTTGCAGCGGCGCCACCCCGCCTTGAACGCGGCGTCCAACGCGCCGAACAGGTCGTCTTCGGTGACGTTCTTGTTGATGACGTTGCGCAGGCGCTGCGTGCCCGCCTCGGGCGCGAACGTGAGGCCGCCCTTCTTCTGGCCGGCCACCAGCTCGGCCATATCCACGCCGAACGAGTCGAGGCGCTGCGAAGGCACCGAGATGCGCACGCCCTTCCCGTCGCAGGCGCGGTTGATGCGCGTGAGGATAGAGGCGATCTGCGAGTGGTCGGTGGACGACAGCGACGTGAGGCTGACCTCGTCGTAGCCCGTCTCGGCCAGGCCTTGCACCACCGATTCCACCACGTTGTCGGCCGAGCGCTCGCGCACGGGGCGGTACATCATGCCCGCCTGGCAGAAGCGGCAGCCGCGGGCGCACCCGCGCAGGATCTCGACGTTCAGCCGATCGTGCACCACCTCGGTGAACGGCACGATGCACGGCTCCCAGCCAGGGCTTTCCGCGAAGCCCTCGAACAGGCTCTTCTCGATGCGCAGAGGCAGGCCCTCTTCCAAAGGCTCGATCCACGAGCCCGCTTCCTGCGCCTCGTCCTCGGCACGCCAGCGGTACAGCGACGGCACGTACCAGCCCGGCTCGTCAGCCAGCGCGCGCAGGATGTCGGCGCGCGCAGCGCCCTCGGCGCGCAGGCGGCGGACGACGGCCAGGCCGCGCGGCAAGGCCTCCTCCCCTTCGCCGATGCTGAACGCGTCGAAGAACGGCGCGTAGGGCTCGGGGTTGTAGGCGCAGGGGCCGCCCCCCACCACGAGCGGGTCGCTTTCAGCGCGCTCGTCTGCATGCAGCGGGATGCCTGCCAAATCGAGCGTCTCAAGCACGTTCGTAGCCGCCAGCTCGTGCGGCAGCGTGATGCCCACGGCGTCGAACTCGGCGAGCGGCGCGCAGCTCTCTATGCTGAACAGCGGGATGCCCTCGGCGCGCAGCGTGTCGCACATGGCGGGCGCAGGAAGAAACGCGCGCTCGGCGGCCATCCCGTCGACGGCGTTCACCACGTTCACGAGGATGCGCAGCGCCTGGTTCGCCTGCCCCAGCTCGTAGGTATCGGGATACACCATGCAGAAGCGGAAGTCCGCTTCGGGCTTGTACACGCAGCCGAACTCGTGGTTGAGGTAGCGCGCGGGGCGCTCCGCAGCGGCGAGCAGCGGCTCCAGACGCGGCCAGAGATCCGTCATCGAACTCGTTTCCCTTCTTCGGTTTGCTTTAGCGGGAGAATCAGCGGACTTTGCCGGAAGCGAAGCGCGTGAGGGCGGCATCGCGCACCCCGCCGGCCGCCTGTGCCGCGCGCCCGGCGCGGTCGCGCACGGCGTCCATGGCCTTCGCCCCGGTCGCCTGCGCCTTCTGCGCAGCGCGCTTCGCGGCGGCCTGCACCACCTTGTCGCGCGCCGCGGCCACGGCGTCGGTGAGCTTGCCCAGCGTGGCTCCGTCCTCGTAGTACTCGATGGCCGCGCGCCCCATGGCGACGGTGCCCGTGTAGCCGATGGCGGCTTTCACGGCCCAGCCGAGCGCGGGTACGAACGCCACCAGCTGGCGCGCCACCGCGCGGCAGGCGAACGCGCCGCCCACGAGGGCCGCAAGCTCCTTCACGCGCTCCATGTTGAGCTCTTCTCCGTACGCGGCGGCAATCATGAGCAGCATCTTCGCTTGGTTGAGCGTCATGACCGGCATGTCGGCGCCTGGAATGATGACCAGCAGGCCCACGCCCGCGTTCTGCAGCGCCGTAGAGTTCACGGCTTCCAGCGACAGGGGCTTGCGCACGAACGGGAACGCCAGCGCGAACGCGAGGCGCTTGTCGTTGCATGCGGCGATCACCCAGCCGCCCATGCGCTCGCTGAGCGAGCCGACGGCGGCGCCGTCGAGAGCGTACGGCTCGTTCGGCGAACCGGCGCCCAGAGCCTGCACGGCCTCGGCGCCGCCCGCAGCGGCATCGGGCGCCGGCAGCACAGCCGACTCGGCCTTGGGGGGCTTGGGGAAGACGAGGTCGCCCTGCGGGATGGGCGCGCCCTGCGCCTTCGCGATGTCGGCCACGAGGGCGGGCAGCGTGGTGACCACCATCACGGGGACGCCCGCCGCGCGAACCTGCGCCGCGTACTCCCCCACCTGCTCGTTCAAACCCGCCACGATGACGGCCATGTCGTCGCCCGAGAACGGCGCGAACGGGCGGCCGTCGAGGTACATGAGCGACACGCGGGCGTGCGGCGACGCGCTGGCGAACGCTTGGCGCACGTGCGCCTGCACGTCGCCCGGCGCGCTGTCGTCGAGGTAGACGCTCACCGACAGCGTCGTGCGACGCGCCTCGTCGATGTTGGTGGCTTCGTCGATAACCGCTTTGATGTCAACGGGTAGCTGCATAACCGCCCCTTTTCCTAGCGTTGCTTCTGGATGTTGTGAGTCCATACCGAGCCGATCATGCCGAGCATGATGAAGTTCATCACCATGCCCGTCGCTCCGTAGCTCACGAACGGCAGGGGGATGCCCGTGATGGGCATGAGCCCGCAATCCATGCCGATGTTTTCAAGAATCTGGAACAACCACATGCCGACGACGCACATGACGATGGTCATGCCGAACAGATCGCTCGAAGCGCCGGCAATGCGAAAGCTTATCAAAACCAGGCCGGCATACAAGGCCAGCAGCGCCATTACACCTAAAAACCCCAGTTCCTCGGCCAGCACGCAGAAGATGAAGTCGGTGGGAGCCTCGGGCAGGATGCCCAGCGTATGCTGCGTTCCCTGGAACAGGCCCTTGCCGAACAGGCCGCCCGACCCGATGGCGATCTGAGCCTGCTTGAGGTTGTAGCTCTCGCCCGTGGGGTCGATGTCGGGATCGAGGAACACGAGCAGGCGGTTGCGCTGATATTGCTTGAGCAGCTTGTACTCGCCGGTGGAGTTGTAGATGATCTGGTCTACGACGAACACGGCGATGACGGCCGCAACGAAGGCCGCGAGGGTGATCAGCAGGTACTTCGGACGCGCACCGCCTACCACGAGGGCGACCGCGCCGATGCATAGGTACACCAGGCCCGTGCCCAGGTCGGGCTGCGTCATGATGCAGGCGAACGGCACCAGCATGAGGCCGAGGGCCTTGACGTACTCGCGCGGGTCGTCCAGCCTGCCGCCGTAGCGCGCCATGATGCTGGCGTCCAGCAGGATGACCGTGATCTTGGCGAACTCGCCCGGCTGGACCTGTATGCCCAACTTGAGCCACGACTGCGCGCCCATGCCCGCGTCGGTTCCCAGCCCCGGTATGTGGGGCGAGAGGATGAGCGCCACGTTGACGATGAGGAACAGCATGGTGAAGTCCGACAGGCGGCGGTAGTCGAACCTCCAGACCAGCACCATGAACACGATTCCCAACGCGACGCCCGCCAGCTGGTTCGTGAACGAGTAGTCGCGGTCGTTGGCCACGGCCGACATCACGACGACGAGCCCGTACGACACCAGCAGCGCCACTACGAGGATGAACGGGATGTTGAGCCACGGGAAGCGTCGCGCGCGCGTGGCCTGCGCCACGATCTTGTCGGGCGCTTTCACTGAATCGATCTGCGGTAGCTGCGGCATAACGCCTCCTTTCCTCGCCTCGTCTAGTCGGTACGGCCGCCGGACGTCGCGGCGCCCGCGCCTTCGAGGACCTTGCCGGTGGCTCCGGCGATCACGCCCATGCCGGCGCCAGGATCCTCCGCGGACTCGCTGGCAAGCGCAGCCGCCAGAACCTTCGCGCCCAGCGGGGCCGCCACGGCCGAACCGCCGCCGCCGTGCTCGACCACGCAGGCCACCACGTACTGCGGATCGTCCACCGGCGCGTAGCAGGCGAACCACGCGGTGTCGGCCATGTTGGTGTACTCGGCGGTACCCGTCTTGCACGCCACCGTAGCGGGGTCGATGCCCTGCTCGTTGAGCAGCTTCGACACGTCGGCGTTGTCGGTCGCCACGCCGTTGAGGGCGTCGCGCATGAACGCGAGGTCGGCTTCGGGAACGTCCAGCTCCCCCGCGGTCTCCACCTTGACCGAGGCGGCCACGTCGCCGCTGGCGTTGCGAACCTCCTTGAGCAGGTGGGGCTTCAGCAGCTTGCCGGTGGCGACGGCACCGTAGGCGACGGCCACCTGCAAGGGCGTGACGAGAACGTAGCCCTGGCCGATGATCATGTTCGTCATGTCGCCGCCCTTCCACACCGCCTCTTCGGGCGTGTTGCGGAAATGCTCCAGTTTCCATTCCGGCGTGGGAATGACGCCCACCGATTCGCCACCGAGATCGATGCCGGTGTAGCGGTCGAAGTGGAACTTCGCGAGGTAGTCCTGAAGGGCGGTCTGGCTGACCTGACCGTCCCGAGCCGCCTCGAAGAAGTCATGGGCGATCTGGTAGAATACGACGTCGCACGACTGCACGATGCCGCCGCGGAGGTCGAGCGTGCCGTGGCCCGAGTGCTTCCAGCACATCTGCTCCTGGCCCGTGCCCCAGCCGTCCCACGAGCCGTTGCACGTCCACGTGCGCTTCATGTCGGCGAAGCCGTTGGCCAGCGCCGCGAGGCCCGTGAACGTCTTGTACGTCGAGGCGGCGGGATACGTGCCCGAGATCGCACGGTTGAGCAGGGGCTTCTGAGCTTCTTTGGAATTGTACACGTCGTACACGTCGCTCGACACGGCGCCGATGAATTCGACCGGGTCGAACAGAGGGTAGTTCGCCATGGCCACGATGCCTCCGTCGCGAAGGTCCATGACCACCACCGAGCCCGCCACGCCGCTGCCCGTGCCGATAGTCCCGTTCTCAGGGGCGATGAGCGCGGCCAGCTCGCGGTCGGCCACGTACTGAACCGGCCCCTTGATGGCGAGGTGCACGTCCGAGCCCTTGGTTGGCTGCGTCTCGCTCACCACGCGCACCACGTTGCCGTCGGCGTTGGCGACCACCTTGCGCTTGCCGTGTTCGCCCGCCAGCAGATGATCGTACTGCAGCTCGATGCCCGACGCGCCCATGTCGTCGCCCAGCTCCACCTCGCGGCCTTCGCCGACGGTTTTCAGACCCTCTTCGGTGACGGGGCCCGTGTACCCCACCACGTGCGCGGCGAGCGCGCCGTAGGGGTAGTCGCGCACGTAGCGCTCCTCGATCTTGACCTTAGGGAACGCGTCGGAGTGCTCGGTGATGAAGGCGACGTCGCGAAGCCGCACGTCGCTCGCCACGACGCGCTGGCTCTGCGCGCCGGCCGTCGCATCCTGGATGCGCTGGCGCACCACGTTGTACGGCACGCCGAGCACCGCGGACAGGCGCTGCACCACGTCGCGGTCGTTGGCCACCTCCGCATCGGCCACCACGGTCAGCGACACGCGGTTCTTCACGAGCGGAACGCCGTTGACGTCGCAGATGTAGCCGCGCGGCGCTGGCGTGGAGACGGTGGCGTACTGGTTGTCGTCCGCTTTGCTGCGATACGCCTCGGACGACAGCACCTGCATGGTCCACAGCTTCGCCGTCAGCGTGCCGAAGATGCCCGCCGCCAGCACGCCCATGGCGACGAACCGCGACTTGAGGTTGTCGGCCGGGTTGGACGCCGGACGCTGCGCCGAGCCCGGGTGCGCCTGCATGGATCCGTTGACGCGACCGCCCGCGTTTCCGAGGCTCGATTTCACGCCCACCGAGCTGATTGAGCGAACGTCCTTCTTCACGCTCACGTTCGACGACTTCGCGTTGTTGCGCACGACGAACACGACGGATACTACGATGACGGCCACGACGAGCGTGGCGACGGCGGCGATGATGGCGGCGATCACGGCAAACGCCCCCTATCGCAGCCGGGGCGTGCGCGGTCCGCGGTCCTGAGCGCCGCTGGCAAGCAGACGCGCGATGATCGGATACAGCACGAGACCCACGACGCAGTCGTACAGCGTGCACGGCAGCGCACGGTACAGGAACGCGTCAACGGGGCTTGCCGACAGGCCCAGCCCGATGAGCAGCGCGCCGTACAGCATCTCGGCGGCGAACGTCGCGACGACGAAAATGGTCACCGGCATGAACAGCGTGTCGTTGTCGAGCACCGAGAACGCGCGCGATGCGATGAACGACACGATGACGAACAAGAACGCGTAGCCGCCGACGGGGCCCGAGCCCAAAAGGTCGCAGACGAGCCCCAGCGCAAACGGCAGCACGGGGCCGGCGTCGAGCGGGCGCGCGATGGCGACTACCAGCACGTAGGCCAGAAGGAAGTTCGGCTGCGCCGAGAACAGCGCGATGTTGGGGGCTACGACGATTTGCAGCAGCAAGGCGACGACCGCGCCTACGGCGATGACGACGCCTTCGCGTCCCAGGTTCACGATGCATCGCCTCCTTCGTTACCGTCGGCCTCGCCTACGGCGCCCACGCCGAACACCACAAGCACTTCTTCGAGGGCGCCCGTCGTGTCGTTCGGCGATACGATCACGCGCCTCGTGGACTCGCCCTGGCGGGTATCCACCTTCACGACGGTGCCGATGATGAGGCCGGGCGCGTAGCTGCCGCCCAGACCCGACGTGACCACCACGTCGCCAGGATTGACCACCGCGTCGGCATCGAGGTTCTCCAAATACAGCAGGCCTTCGAGCGACCCGCGCACGACGCCCTCCGCACGGCTCGACTCCACGCGCGCCGCGGCGCCGGAATCGGGGTCGGTGAGCAGGCGCACCTCGGCGGTATGCTCGCCCGCGCTGTACACCTGGCCGACGACGCCGGAAGTGCCCATGACCGTAAGGCCGGTCTCCACCCCGTCGGCCGTGCCCTTATCGATGGTGACCGCCTGGCTCCATGCCTGGTCGGGATTGCCGATGACGCGCGCTCCCACACCGTCGATCTCGTAGAGGCCCTTGAGCTCGAGCAGTTTCTGGAGACGTTGAGCCTCCTGCTTGTACTCGTCGGCCTGGCTCAGCAGCTCACGCAGCTCGGCGTTGCTCTCGCGCAGACCCGAGAGCGTGCTCTCGTCGGCCGTGAGGTTGCCGAAACCCTCGGCGGCATCGTTCACGCCCGCGCTTGCAGCCGCGCCGACGAACTTCAAAGGCGCAACTGCGCCGGACACGCCGCTCTGAACCGCGTGCAGCGGGCCGTCCTGGCCTTCGCGCGAGTACAACGTGACCAGCGCAAGCGAGGCTACGAGAAATGCGACGAGCAGAACTCGGCGCAGAAACACCGAGCTTCTCTGTTGGAAATTAAGCGCCATCGATAAGCCGGCTCAACCCTATTTCGAGCGCATGAGCGTCTGCTTGAGCGCCGTAGGCGTCTCGAGCACCTTGAGGCAGCCCATAACCACGTTCGTGAGCGCCGTCTCGCTCGTCCACACGGGAATCTCCAGCTTGTCGGTGAGATAGCGGTCGAGACCGGACAAGAGGCCGCCGCCGCCCGTCAGCAGGATGCCGTTCTGAATGATGTCGGAGGCAAGATCGGGGTTCGTTTTCTTGAACGTCTCCTTGATATGCACGACCATCTCCTCACAAGGCTGCACGAGCGCGGAGCGCACGTCCTCGGATTGGATGGTGACCTCCTTCGGCTGCTCGGTGATCACATCCTGGCCCGAGATGATCATGTCGCGCTCGCGACCGTCCTCGAACGGCAGGATGGAGCCGATCTTGATCTTGATGATCTCGGCTGTTCGCTCGCCGATCTTGATGCCCAGCAGGTCGCGCAGGTGCATGGCGATGGCCTCGTCCATGCGGTTGCCGGCCAGGCGCAGCGACGAGGAGGTGACGATGCCGCCGAGCGAGATGACGGCCACTTCCGTGGTGCCGCCGCCGATATCCACGACCATCGAGCCCGTCGGCTCGGTGACGGGCAGGTCGGCGCCCATGGCCGCGGCCATGGGCTCCTCGATGAGGTACGCCTGACGAGCGCCGGCCTGAACGGCAGCCTCGAACACCGCGCGCTTCTCCACCGAGGTTGCGCCGCACGGGATGCAGATGACGATGCGAGGCTTGGCCTGCCAGGGATACTTGCGCGGCGCCGCTTTGCTGATGAACGCCGAGATCATGGCCTCGGTCACGTCGTAGTCGGCCACTACGCCGTCGTGCAGGGGATGCTCGGCCGAGAACGCCTCGGGCGTATGGTTGATCATGTTCTTGGCTTCGTGACCCACTGCGAGCACGCGATGGGTCGCCTTCTCGATGGCGACAACCGAGGGCTCGTTGACAACGATGCCCTCGCCCGGGATGGCGACCAGTGTATTTGCAGTTCCGAGGTCGATGGCCATATCCGTGGACATCTGGCCAGTCAGACCCGAGAACATGTCTAAAAAGGACATACAGGAAACCCCTTGAATCTCGATTCCAGGTGAAACCGAATTCTAGCACAGGCGTTGACGCGATGATGAAAATCCACGAGGGGCACACCCGCGCCTCCGCCTCACCGCCCCTCTGTCTCACCCTCGTCTCAGACCAAAAAAGGCTGGAACCCGTAACGGATCCCAGCCTTTCCATCATAAGGGAACGAGACGTCAACACGTCCCTTTGTCTCAGTTTAGTGCACGCTGCAGCTGAGGCAGGGATCGTAGGCTCGCACGAGCTTCTCGATCTCGAGGCGCACGACGTCTTCCGCAGCCCCGTCGGCCGCCAGCTTCTCGGCCAAAAGGCGCATGTCGGCTTCCAGGTTCGCCACGTTCTGCGCCGTAGGCGTGAGAATGGACGCATGCATCACGCGTCCCTCGGCATCCAGCGTGAGGTCGTGGAACAGCGCGCCGCGCGGAGCCTCGGTGAAGCCCACGGCGCGCCCCGCCTTCACCTCGAAGGGCACGGGCAGGCTGGAGCTGGCGATGGCGCCCGGCTCGGCAAGCTTGCGGCACAGGTCGGCGCAGCGGTCGAGCGCATCCACGATCTCCACGGCCTGGGCCACGTTGTTCATGAACGGGTTCGCCTCAGGCGGGCGCAAGCCCGCCTTCGCGGCGGCCACCTTCGCGTTCTGCCCCAGGTTCTGCCACGATGCGTTGACGCGGGCCAGCGCGCCGGTGAAGTACGGGCTCTGCGTCTCGCGCACGCGCGCCAACAGAGCCGCCGAATGCGGCACCGCATGCTCCTCGATATGCTCCTGCACCTCGTTCGCATCGAAGACGATGCCCGCGTTCAGGAAAAACGCCTGGTCGGAGCATTCCACCGGGTAATAGTCGTCCTCCACCATGGCCAGCATGTCGCCGGCCGTAGCGATGTCGGGCACCTCGAAGCCGCGGAACAGATCCACCGCCTCAAGGGCGAAGTCCATCGCCGCATCCATCTTGTCTGCCAGCTCCAGATACTCGGCCGGCTCTATCTCGTGCGTGAAGCCCCCCACCACGGCGGTGATGGGATGGATGCTGCGACCTCCCACCTTCGTGCACAGCTCGTTGCCCAGCGCTTTGAGGCCCAGCGCCTGCTCGAACAGCTCGGGATCGGTCTGAGCCAGCGGGAACACGCTGGGCATGCCGAGGAAGTCAGGTGCGGCGAACACGAACAGATGCGACGCATGGTTCTGTAAATAGGAGCCGTACACCAGAAGCTCGCGCAGGGCGCGCGTGCGATCGGTCACCTCCACGCCGAACACGCGCTCGATGGCCTTGAGGTCGGTCACCACGTGGCTCGACGAGCAGATGCCGCAGATGCGCGAAGAGATGTAGGGGATCTCCTCGAAGCGGCGGCCGCGCACCATGCTCTCGAACAGGCGGGCCGGCTCGACGACGTTCATCTCGACGGTTTTCACTTCCCCGTCCTCGATGACCACGTGCACGTTGCCGTGGCCCTCGACGCGGGCGATATGATCGACGTGAATCGCTGTTTTCGTCATAGAATGCGTCCTCACTCGCTGCCCGCAAGGGCGGGGTTCGTCTGGTTGAACATCTCGAGCGCCTGGTCGAAGTCGGCGACCGACACGCCGTAGCGCGCCACCGCCTCGCGCGCCGACGCCAGGTTCGCATCGGGCGACAGCCCCCTGCACCCGTTGCACGGACGGCCCAGGTTAACGCACTTCGCGCCGCACCCGGCCGTGGTCACGAGCCCCAGGCACAGCTGCCCCTTTCCGAAGAAGCAGCTCGTCTCGTTGCGCTTGCAGTCGCCGCACATCGTGCGCGAGGGATACGTCTTGTTCGAGCCGTACAGCGCGCGCTGCAGCACGTCGATGAAGTCGTAGCTGTCGATGGGGCACGCACGCACCTCGAAGTCCACGTCGATGACGGCGCCCACCGCGCGCGGCGCCACCATGTCGCCGCAGGCCGACGGCACCCGATCGTACACCTGCCCAGGACGCTCGAGGAACCCCTCTGCGGCCATGCCGGGAATGCCGGCCGTCGTGGCGCATGCGCCCACGGCGATGATCGCGCCCGCCTTCTCGCGCAGGCTGCGCACCGTCGCTTCGGATTCCTCGGTGGTGACGGCGCCCTCGATGATGGCCACGTCGAAGTCCTCGGGCATGGGATCGCTCGAGGCCAGCTGCCAATAGCGCAGATCGATCTGACCGAGCACGTCCAGCAGGTGCGCCTCGGCGTTCGTGATCTGCAGTTGGCAGCCGAAGCAGCTGGCCAGGCCCACGACCACCACGCGCGGCGCGGACGGCTTCTCCTGGCAGGCTATGCAGTTTCCGTTCATGTCGCGCTTCTCCATCCTACATCGACCCCTGGATGTTCTTGGCTTCCCAATAGTTGAACACGGGCCCGTCGATGCACACGTACTGATGCCCGATCTGGCAGTGGCCGCACTTGCCCATGCCGCACTTCATATGGCGCTCGAAGCTCACGTAGATATGGTCGTAGCTGATGCCCTTCTTCCGCATCTCGTCGATGGCGAACCTATACATCACCGGCGGCCCGCACAGGGCGCCGAACGTGTTGGCGGCATCGATCTCCAAATGCTCGAAAGGCTTTGTGACCAGGCCGACCTCGCCGTCCCACGTGTCGTCGGGATGATCCACCGTCAGGTACAGGTCGAAGTCCTTGCGATGGCGCCACATCTCGAACTGCTGGCGGAACATCACCTCGGAGGGGTTCTTCGAACCGTAGATGATGGTGACCTTGCCGAACTCGGAACGCTCGTCGTGGATGTTGTTGATGAGCGAGCGCAGAGGAGCGATGCCGAGGCCGCCCGCCACCAGCAGGATGTCGTGCCCCTTCATGTCCTCGAACGGGAAGCCTCGGCCGAACGGGCCGCGCAGGCCCACGATGTCGCCGCACTGCATCTTGTGCAGCACCTCGGTGAAGTGGCCGGTGCGACGCACGCACAGCTCGATGAAGCCGCGCTTGGACGGCGAGCTGGATATGGAGATAGGTGCCTCGCCCACCCCGAAGATGGACACCTCGACGAACTGGCCCGGCTCGTGCGAGAACGCATCGCGGATGCGCTCGTCGATAAGGCGGAACTCGAACAGCTTCTCCGTCTCGGTGAGGTCGATGATGGACGTGATGCGCGCCGGCCAGGGCCGATACGGATTCGCCGCCATCATCTGCTCGCCCGACAGGGGAGCCGCCTCGTCGAAGAACGGTTTGACCTGGACGGTGGACACCGCGCAGCTACTGGGCATCTTGCATCCCCTTCCTCTCGAAGAACTCGAGCACCTCGATGGGGTTGATGTTCGCCTTGCACGCCTTCACGCAGCGACCGCACCCCACGCACAGCATGCGGTCATGGTTCGCGAGGAACCCGTTGAGCTTGTGGTACATGCGATGCCGCACGCGGTTGCGCCCGTCGCCGCGGAAGTTGTGGCCGCCGGCCACCTGCGCGAACTGCGGCGCAGTGCACGCGTCCCACACGCGCTCGCGCCGACCCGCCTCGCCGGAGGGATCGAACGTGTCCTGGATGTCGAAGCAGAAGCACGTGGGGCACACCGCCGAGCACGCCGTGCACGACAGGCAGCGTCCGCCCAGCTCCTCCCAGAACGGGTCCTTATGGAACGCGTCCATGAGCATGGCCACGTCCTGGATGTCGGGAATAGCGTCGTTGAACGCCTCCTGGCGCCGACGCGTGGCGTGGCGGAACTCGATACGGTCCTCGTCGGTGGCCACGCGCGGGTTGCACGCCGCCTCGAGGATGTTCGCCGCCTCGACGCTGGATATGCTGACCAGGTACTTGCCGCCGATATCCTGCAAAAACAGGTCGTAGCCGAAACGCGCCTCGTCGGAGCCCCACAAATGGCAGAAGCACGTCTCGGAGGGCATGCAGCTGATCCCCACGATGAGCGTGGCGTTGCGCCGGGCGACGTAGTAGGGGTCGGGATAGCGGCCGTCCTTGAACACGAGGTCGAGCCGGTTCACCGCGTTGATGTCGCAGGCATGCGCGCCGAAGATGACGCGCGGCGTGATCTCGGCGGCGAAGTCGGTCACGCTGTTCGTGCGCGCGTCGAAGGACATGAGCGTCTCCTCGGGCGGCAGGAAGTACTTCTTCGGCGAAGCCATGGTGGTAGGATAGGCAAGCTCGATGTCGTCGGGCGATTCGATGGTCTCGAAGGCGTAGCCCTGGTCGCGCTTGACCGGAGCCACCACTTCGTAGGTTTCCATGAACGCCGACACGAGCGAGGGAAGTTCAGCAGCGTCGATGACTCGATAGAGCATGCTCACGTCCTTTTCTCGTCTGGTATCCCGCGCAGCCTTCGGTGCGCGAAGCTCCGAAAAACAAAAAACGCGCCGTCGCTCGAGCGAAAGGCTCGTACGCGGCGGCGCGCTCGGAACGTGCTTTACGCGAAGAAGATGCCGATCTCGCGCTCGGCGGATTCCGGGGAATCGGAGCCATGGATGACATTCTCGTCCATGATGAGGCCGAAATCGCCGCGAATCGTGCCGG
>OLRC01000445.1_pt1 | contig 31280 bp, 29 predicted proteins | sample 1672081 | NCBI WGS metagenome assembly OLRC01 (sample SAMEA3136643, study PRJEB25190) | human gut metagenome | biome: human gut; feature: human-associated habitat; material: faeces | place: Austria | collected 2013
ACGCATTCCGCGAAAAGGAAGTTCCGAGCGAGGCTATCGGCCAGCTCCGATCCTACTATGAAAAGACCTGCCCCCGTCTTGTCCCGGAGATTGCAACGGAGTTGATCGTCTTGGACAAGGATGCACAGCCGGCGCTGGAGAGCTCAGCGGGCTATAATCAATTTCTCATCGGAGCACCGCACTACCTGCTCCTTATGTCTGCCCCGCATTCCTATGCGGCCATCAACGCCGGCTACATGATGGAAGATCTCGTCCTCAAGCTGACTGAGTTGGACATTGACACCTGCTGGATGACCTTCACCGACAGCGACAAAATCAAAAAGGCACTGTCTCTCGCCACCCCGTTAGAGGTGGCGGCAATCGTTGCCTTTGGCTACGGGGAAAAGAACGCAAAAAAACTGCGGCTGAATATCCTAAGTATGTCTCAGATCGATGTGCGGGCCGAGCAGCAGTACTACGCGCCCAAAAAGGGCGTGCATGATTTGGTTCACATGGGGAGCTGGAGCAACAAGTCTGGGCTTGACGAGATGATGGACTTCTACGACGATATGCTCTGGCAGTCCTTCTACGCCGCTTCGCTCTCCCCCAGCTATCTCAACCGTCAGCCCTATGGCTTCCTTGTGCAGGATCACAGCATCTATTTGGTGCAGCAGGAGGATGCCTACACCGATAATTTGGATGCCGCATTGGATCTCGGTATTGTCATGCTCCACTTCTCCGCCGTCGCCTCCAAGTGGGCGGGGCAGGTACGCTGGGAACTTTCACCTGTTGCGCCCGACGGCCTGCCGGAAGGACTTCGCTCCGCTGCGGTGTACCACATGTAACGACTCTGGGGGAAGCAAGGCAACGGTAAAATGCGCGACCGCCGATCCGCGGTTGAGCGTATGTTTCGTTAGAAAAGAAGAACCTATCAGTCAGAGTCTGAGTAAGGAAAAAAGGAGGTATATTTTATATGGCTATCCAAACGGTAACAGATGCCATCCGCTATGTAGGGGTGGATGATAACACATTGGCACTCTTTGAAAACCAGTACCCCGTCCAGCCTATGGGAGTGAGCTACAACTCCTATGTCATTCTGGATGAGAAGATCGCCGTGATGGACAGCGTGGACGCACGGGCGGCGGAAGAATGGCTTTCCAATGTGGCGCGGGTGTTGGAGGGGCGCAGCCCCGACTATCTTGTGGTCACACACATGGAGCCGGATCATTCCGGCAGCCTCATGCGGCTGGCACAAAAGTACCCGGAGATGAAGATCGTGGGAAACGCGAAAACATTTACCATGATCAAGCAGTTCTTCGGCACAGGTGCATTTTCGGAAGACCGTATGCTGGAGGTTGGCGAAAGAGATACGCTTTCCTTGGGTTTGCACCGGCTGCGCTTTCTGTTGGCGCCGATGGTACACTGGCCGGAGGTGATGGCAGCGTATGAAGAGGAGGAAAAGATCCTGTTCTCGGCGGATGCCTTCGGCCGCTTCGGTTCACTGGAACGGACTGCCCGTGCCCCCTGGGCGCCGCAGGCCCGGCGGTATTATTACAACATCGTCGGAAAGTATGGCGCACAGGTGCAGGCGCTACTGAAAAAAATCTCCGCGCTGGAGATTAAAACGATCTGCCCGCTCCATGGCCCTATGCTCACAGAAGACTTGGGGGAGTATCTGCGGCTCTATGATCTCTGGTCACAATGGAAACCGGAAAAACCGGAGGGCATCCTGATCGCTCACGCATCCATCCATGGAAATACCGCATATGCATCGGAGGCCCTCAAGAGCAAGCTGAAGGGAAAAGGTGCGCAAGTCACCATGTGCGATCTGACGGCAACAGACCTTTCCTATGCCGTGACCAGCGCATTCTACTGTGGGAAACTGGTGTTGGCCTGCTCCACTTATGACGGAGGACTGTTCCCGCCAATGAAGGCCTTTTTGGATCATTTACAGACAAAGGGATTCCGAAACCGCCGGATCGGCCTCATGGAAAACGGCTCATGGGCCCCTGCTGCCGCGCGGCTGATGCGCTCCGAGCTGGAAAAGATGAAGGAACTCCGACTGTGTGAAACAGATGTATCGCTGCGCGGCGCACTGAACAAAACCAGCGAAGCGCAGATGGACGCTCTGGTGGCGGAGCTCTGCGCGGAGTAGGCGGCGAGTCTGGCTTCGTCTGTCCGCCCGATGCCTCAAAAGCAAAACATCGTCGCTGATTTATTTAGACAACAATATGGCGTTGAGTGATGTCGAAGCTTTGAAAATGGATCGAAGCGCAGCCGCAGATGTTCTCTGCGGCTGCGCTTTTTGCATTTTGACCACGGTGTAAACGGATGGCTTTGACCGTTGTCCTCGGTTTCTAAGGAGACACGAAGTGTGCTACATGGAAGCGTATGCGGATAAGTCCTTTGATGTGGTGATCGTGTCCAATACCATAATTGATACTTCTTCAGCTTTCAATGAAAATTCATCAGCTTGTCTAAATTTTATTCGGTGTAATTGTGCATTATGAACATCTTTTTTACAAAAAAAGCATAGGGCTGTCATCCCGACAGCCCTACAAATACTCTATTAAGGATTATTCAATGTTGTTGGCACCACCGCCCTGCGCAGCATATCCGCCGTACTTGCTACATTTTGAAGCATTCCTGTAATCCGGAAAAATTTCGAATTTAAATAAAAAGAACCCTATAGCAAGTGATATGTACCAAAATTTCTGGACACAAGCTTAAAATTTAAGAATTAGGTTATTCCCACCACTTAAGTTTTTTGTTATTGCGACTTCTTCTACGTTTATGTACCTGTTTATCAGTTTCCGCATAGATGGAAAATTTATTGAAGTCCCACCAAAACCACTCTAGCATAAGGCCGAACAAATCCTCATCGCCAAAATAGCTGTACTCGTTGCACAGGTTCATCATCGTCCCATAATAGCGGGCAAGCAAGCACTTCAAGTCCTCCTGATTATGATTTTTAGCGCCCTTAAAGTGCTCATCAAAACTTTTCCGTCACCCTTTTAATCCTTCCAACTTATTCGAGAGGCGCCTCCGCTTACGGTAGACGTTCGATACAGAGCAATCAATTTGCAATGCGATTTTGCCTATATCCAGCGCCAAGAGATACACCAGCAGTTTTATTCTTCCTGGTTCAAACGCTGCAATTCCTTCTGAAGCGCCACTTCGATTTCCACTTCACGGAACATCTCGGCAGCACGCTCATCTTGAGGCTCATCCAGAATATCATCAAGTGAAATCGTTACAATACTTTTCCTCTTATGGGCAGCATAGCAAATTGCGTGCCACTCCAGCCGCCGCGTAATGTACTTGGTGAAGCGCCCCTTCAGAACGCTATTCTCATTCTTTTCTTCGTCAGACATTTGATCATATAATGCCCGAAGTTCATCCTGAATCATAATACTTCCTCCGTTTACTTGTTTTTTTAAGAGCAAGTAAAGGAGGAGGCGCACGGGCCATTCCAGAGCCAAACAGACATAGTATAATAAAAAATAGGCTCCCGAATTGGCACACGTTTGTCACTTCCCCTCAAAAGGTAAGAGAACAAATCGACTGAAATTTTGGAGCCTATTTTTTCGATTTTACAAAATGTTAACAATTAATATTCAGAGGTTTCTACTCTTACGCACTTGATGTTAAATGTGTATTCACACACTTGCACGGTTAAGCACAACATTTTCCATACAAGCGCATAGTATCGCCGTCTCTATTATAAATCATCGCTTGTCCGATAATTTGCACTTTGAACTTTTAACAAGAATTTGTACAAATCAGGCATTCATTCAACCAAATCCGATTGAATTTCAGCAAGAGTTTGCTGTTCCTGACGGACTTTCTGTTCCTGCAAATTTACGTCTCTTAATTGTTCCATTAATTCATCCATCCGATGCCCCATTTCTTGTGCGAGGACATTTACCTTATCAATCTCTACCGATTGGTCGATGCCCTCTTTTTCGAGGTATGCTGCTGCATTGCGGTATGCTTGAAGTTCCGTACTATGTTGATTGAAATATTCCATCTTTTGATTTAAGGGTTTTGCTGCATACTCAATTCCTTCACTGGTGAATTCGGAACCGAGGGCATCTTCGGGGACCCATGCACCATCCAACACTGCGGCTCGGTACAGCACCTGTCCAGTCGCTTTTTTTACTTTGGTTTCGATACCTGCCACTTTCAGCTTATCCGCAAAGTCCGCCATGCCGGTTGCCGAGCCAAGGATAACTGTAATTGTTTCCCGCAGGTATTTTTGCTCTTGTGCATTGTCGGACAGTCGAGCGCAAATACCGGCATAGGTAAATGTATCAGTATCAGATAGGCTATTATCCCGGACAGATCGACCCGCACCCTCCAGCAAATAGCTCATATGCTTACCGCGAATTGTAGGTGTGATTTCCAGTCCTTTTGCCATAGAAAGAAACTGACTATAATCCGTTGCCCGCTCCAAGCAAAAATTCAGCCTCTTTCGGATTTCCGTCCGGTTGGATACAGATTTCTTTTTCCCTGCGTTTTCAGGATACAGTTGCCCAATCTTTTGTGGATCATCAATCACGGATAAATGTGCTTCCATGCACAAGCGGTCAGAAATATCCCGTATCTGACATGCCGTGCGGTAAGGCACCGTTCGCAGTTTCTTATAGTCGTAAAAGGAAACTGCATTGAGCATGATGTGGTTATGGATATGACCTTTATCAATGTGGGTCGCCACCACATACTCGTACTTGCCGCCTGTGTATTCAAATGCCAGTTTCTTCCCCAGCTCATGCGCCTGCTCAGGCGTGACAGCATCTTCTGGAGAAAAAGACTGTATCAGGTGATAGGCAAGATTTGTGGAACGCTTTCTTTTCAGATTTCGTGCCTCGTGTGCAAGTACCGCAGTCATTTCAAAGTCGATAGAAGCTGTTTGAGGCTCACAATTATAGCCTGACACCAGCATCTGACCGTCGGTCTTGTCCGGGTTTTCAATATAAGCCAGTGCCTTGCCGAGAGTAGATTTTGTCGCGTGGATTTTTGTTATAGCCATAGAAGCTCCCTAAAAGAAAAATGCCCTATGTGAAATGAGTCTCACATAGGGCATCTGCCTGTAATTATTGTTTTGTTGATTCCGCCTCCATCATAAGGCGGTCAAAATCGCTTTGGTACTGCCTGTCCTGTATAACGCGGTACTTTTCAAATTCACTTTCTGCGAAAGCCTTTGCGATTGCCGCTGTAACCTTTCCTTTATCTTTTAGAATTTCGGCATCGTTGAATTGCAGGAAAGCGTCCAGTTTCTCTGCCCAGTCCTGCATCGTCATAGGAATATGCCGCCGTGCTTGGCGCGTTGCATAGTCAAGGTACATTGTTACAATCTCATTCAGTTCTTGTAACTCATCTTGCTGCAAATAGTTCTTTGCAACAGAAACATCGGCTTTGACTATCTTCCCGTTGGGGGCATTCTTCCATGAGGTCAACCCCATGTGGTCTTTTGTGTGGTCTGCCCGTTGCACAATGACTTCTGCGGCAGTACTGCCATGAACAGCGTAGTGCATTTTATTCTGAACGGTTGCAAAAAAGTCTTTGGTCGTTTTGCTGTCTACCGAGTAATCTACGGCAGTAGCATAAATATCCGTAATTTTCTGGTAAAAGCGGCGCTCGCTGGCGCGGATTTCCTGTATTTCGGAAACCAAATGGTCGAAGTAATCTTCATCAAAGATTTGCCCATTAATAAGCCGATCCTTATCCAGAACATATCCCTGCCGGGTAAATGTATCCAGCACTTTGGTTGCCCATTGACGGAATTGTGTGGCACGGGTGGAATTGGTGCGGTAGCCAACAGCAATAATGGCGGGCAGGGAGTAGAATTTGTAGTGATAGGTCTTGCCATTATCTGCAACTTGTGCAAATTTTGCACAAGTTGTACTTTCGGATAATTCATTTTCCGCAAAAATATTCCGCAGATGTTTGGCAACAACACTGCGGTCAACATCAAACAGTTGTCCGATGCCTTTTTGCGTCAGCCAGACCTCGTGATCCTGAACGCGAACTTCTATGCCATCTGTCTCTGAATCTTTCGTGAACACAAGAAAATCTGCTGTGCTGTTACGAACATACCGTTCTGTGCCTGCCATCGCTGCTCTCCTTACATCAGTACAATGTAAGAATAGTATATCATGCTTTTCAATAAGAGCAAAGCCCATTTTCACGATTTCCCATACAAATGGACTTATCTCTCATCACGTTCATTTTCTTGTGTATCATGCTGATGTTCCTCTCCCATGCATTTAGCATACAATTCTGGCGTGCATTTGAGAGTAATCGGCTTCGGATATAGCTCAAGGAAAATCAGGGGTGAGTGATATTTTTTCTCATATTTTGTAATTTGACTATCCGTTAAACTTATCAGATCTTCGCCACCGTCTCCGCATATCAGAAACGGACCTGCGAAGAAATCCGTTGGACCATATAAGCGGTTCGGTGGTATCACCTCATTGCTTCCGCGCAGAAATGCACAACTACATAAACAAAAAAGCAGAGAGTCATCCGTAAGAGGATAACTCTCTGCTTTTTTGTAAAGCCTTTTCTGCACAAGTTTGGTGTCAATGTGGTGTCAAATCCGCCAAACCGGGTTGATAAAAGGCGTTGAATCAATGCTTTTTAGTCAATGGGCTTCATCGTCGGGAACAGCAGAACATCGCGGATCGATGCGCTGTCGGTCAGAAGCATGACAAGACGGTCGACGCCGAAGCCGAGACCACCCGTCGGGGGCAGACCATACTCCAGCGCGTTGACATAGTCATAATCGACCTGTGCCCGGCACTCCGGCTCGATGGCCTTGCGCTCGGCGACCTGGCGCTCGAAGCGGGCTTTCTGGTCGATGGGGTCGTTCAGTTCGCTGAACGCATTGCCGTACTCGGTGCAGTCGATAAAATACTCGAAACGCTCGGTGAAAGCCGGGTCGCCGGGCTTGCGCTTGGCAAGCGGGCTAATCTCGACAGGGTAGTCGTAGATGAACGTAGGCTGGATGAGCTTGTCCTCGACAAAGGCGTCGAAGAACTCAGCCAGGATAGCCCCCTTGGTCGGGACTTCGGGCAGCTCCACATGGTGCTCCTTGGCGGCTGCGATAGCGTCCTCATCAGTCTTCCAGTCGTTGAAATCAACACCGGAATACTTCTTGACGGCCTCGACCATGGTCAGTCGCTCCCAATGGCCCATGTCGATCTGCTTACCCTGGTAGGTGATTTCCAGGCTGCCGCAGACCTTGAGGGCCAGGCGCTTGTACATTTCCTCTACCAAATCCATCATACCGTGGAAGTCGGTGAAAGCCTGGTACAGCTCGATGGTCGTGAACTCGGGGTTATGCTTCGGGTCCATGCCCTCGTTGCGGAAGATGCGGCCGACCTCATACACGCGGTCCATACCACCCACGATCAGGCGCTTGAGGTACAACTCGGTCTCAATGCGCAGCACCATGTCCATGTTCAGGGTGTTGTGGTGGGTGTAGAAGGGGCGGGCGGACGCACCGATCTCAAACGGGGTCAGGATGGGTGTGTCGACCTCCAGGAAACCCTTCTCGTCCAGGTAGGCACGGATTTCCTTCAGAATCAGGCTGCGCTTGACGAAGGTGTCCTTGACCTCGGGGTTGACGATAAGGTCAACATAGCGCTGACGGTAGCGGGCCTCGCGGTCGGTCAGGCCGTGGAACTTCTCGGGCAGGGGAAGCAGGCTCTTGGAGAGCAGGGTCAGCTCACTGATGCGGACGGAAATCTCGCCCATCTTGGTGCGGAACACTTCGCCCTTGACGCCGATGATATCACCGATGTCCAGCTTTTTGAAAGAGGCATAGGCCTCATCGCCCAGCAGATCGCGCTTGACAAAAATCTGAATGTCGCCCTTCTGGTCGCGCAGATGGGCAAAGCTGGCCTTGCCCATGACGCGCTTGGACATCATGCGGCCGGCCAAAGAGACGATCTTACCGGTCTCGGCTTCGGCGGGCAGGTCGGCAAACTCCTGTTTGAGGTCGGCCGAGTACGCATCCTGCGCATATTTTGTGATTTCAAAGGGGTTGTGACCGGCTTCGCACAGGTCAGCCAGCTTTTGGCGGCGCACGGCGGCCTGCTGGCTGATTTCCTGCTCGGTCTGGGGCTTATTCTGCTCCATGTGAGATCGTCCTTTCGTGATTTTTTGATTTCAAATGCTTACTTGGAACGGGAAACTTCCAGCAGCTTGTAGGTGATGATATTGCCGTTGGGCAGGGTGACATGAAAGCTGTCGCCGACTTTGCAGCCGATCATGGCAGCGCCAACCGGGCTCTCGTCGCTGATGCGGTTCAGGTCCATATCCGCCTCGGTGGAGCCGGTCAGGTCGTACTCCTCGGCGTCCTCCAGGTCATCGCCCTCGGCCAGAATCTTGACGTGCATACCGATGGAAGCCGTGTCGTTGGACAGCTCGCTCTCATCCATGATGCGGGCCAGCTTCAGGGTGGCCTCCAGGTCGGCGATGCGGGCCTCCACAGAAGCCTGCTCCTCCTTGGCGGCGTCGTACTCGGCGTTCTCGCTCAAATCGCCGTAGCCGCGGGCAACCTTGATCTTGTCAGCGACTTCCTTACGTTTGACGGTGCGCAGGTTTTCCAGTTCCTGCTCCAGTTTATTATAGCCCTCGCGGGTAACGACAACTTCTTTAGCCATAGCAGTGTCTCCTAACGTAAAATGGATAGTAAAAGTAGTGCGGCACCAACTGGGGAGCCGCACCAACTTAGATATTATATAGGTTTAAATGGGATTTGTCAAGTCACAACGTCATTTATCCAGCTGCAGCAGGCCAACTTTGCGGTAAACTTTGCTGACGGTGCGGTTGGCCAGGCGGGAGGCACGCTCGGCGCCGTTCTTGAGCACCTCATCCACATAGGCTTTGTCGGCCAGAATACGGCCATACTCGGCCTGCACGGGGGCCAGCGCATCGGCGGTGACTTCGGCCACAGCCAGTTTGAAGTCGCCATAGCCCTTGCCCTCAAACTCGGCGGCGATCTCATCGTTGGACTTGCCGGTAAAGGTGCTGTAAATGCACATCAGGTTGGACACGCCGGGCTTCGTCTCACGGTCAAAGCGGACAACGCCGTCGGAGTCGGTCACGGCGCGCTTGAACTTGCGCACGATGGCGTCCTTGTCGTCGGTCATCAGGATGAAGCTGTTGACGTTCGTGTCGGACTTGCTCATCTTTTTAGTCGGTTCGGCCAGCGACATGATTTTCGCGCCGGCGGCAGGGACGTAGCCCTCCGGCAGGGTGAAAGTGTCGCCGTAGATGCCGTTGAAGCGGCCTGCGATATCGCGGGCAATCTCCAGGTGCTGGGTCTGGTCCTGGCCCACGGGAACGAGGTCTGCGTTATAAATCAGGATATCCGCCGCCATCAGCACCGGGTAGGTGAACAGGCCGCCGTTGACGTTGTCGGGGTGCTTGGCGCTCTTGTCCTTGAACTGGGTCATGCGGGACAGCTCGCCGAACTGGGTGTTGCAGGCCAGCACCCAAGAAAGCTCTGTATGCGCCGGCACATGGCTCTGCACGAACAGAACGTGCTCCTTCGGGTCGATGCCCACGGCCAGCAGCAGGGCGGCCAGCTCACGGGTGCGGCGGCGCAGGTCGGCAGGCACCTGGCGCACGGTCAGGCTATGCAGGTCGGCCACCATGTACAGGCAGTCATAGTCAGATTGCAGCAGTGCCCAGTTGCGCACCGCGCCGATATAGTTGCCCAGGGTGGGCGTGCCGGTGGGCTGAATGCCCGAAAGAATGCGTTTGCGTTTTTCTTCTGCCATGGTACTTTATCTCCATTCGTTATAAATCACTTTTTCAATGCAAGGGAAGAATATGCTTTATTCGTATTCCGTCGCCGCCGCCATCGTGCGCATCCAGCGCAGAGCAGCCGTCTCAACGGCAGACACCTGCATGGGATATACGGTGATGCCATTGACCGCCTCCTTGCCGAACCGTTCTCCCACGCAAATTTTCACGCAGGACTAGGCAGTTCATGTGTTTTCGTGTACAATATAGAATATAATCAAACAGAAGATATTTGTCAATGTTTTACACCCCTGAAACTGATAGTTTTATGTGAAGGAATGTTACAGCTATGGTCAAAATTCTATTCATCTGCCACGGCAACATCTGCCGCAGTCCGATGGCGGAGTTTGTGATGAAAGATTTAGCCGCCAAGGCCGGGGCAGGGGAGCGATTTGTCATTGATTCCGCTGCCACCAGCACCGAGGAGATCGGCAACCCGGTCTACCCACCGGCGCGGCGGGAGCTGGCGGCCCATGGCGTTGCCTGCGGGGCGCATGCGGCGCGGCAGATGACCCGGACCGACTATGACAAATACGACCTGCTCATCGGCATGGACAGTGCCAACATCCGCAATATGACCCGCCTCTGCGGCGGAGACCCGGCGGGTAAAATCCACCGCCTGCTGGACTGCACTGACCGCCCCGGCGACGTGGCCGACCCCTGGTACACCGGGGATTTTGCGGCCACCTGGCGGGATGTTCTGGACGGCTGCACGGCGCTTCTGGAAATGCTGACCAATAAAAAATAGACAAACCGGCCAACAAGTGCTATAATAAGACTACCTCTAAATATGCACCAACTACAATCCGAAAGGAACGTGTGAATAGAATGGGAAAATATTTCGGTACTGACGGTTTCCGCGGCGAGGCCGGTGTCAACTTGACCGCCGACCACGCCTACAAGGTAGGCCGCTTCCTTGGCTGGTATTACGGTATGCTGCGCCAGCGCAACGGCGAGGCGACCGCCCCGCGCATCGTCATCGGCAAGGATACCCGCCGCAGCTCCTATATGTTTGAGTACAGCCTCGTCGCGGGCCTGACCGCCAGCGGCGCGGACGCCTACTTGCTGCACGTCACCACCACCCCCAGCGTAGCCTACATTGCCCGTGTAGACGACTTCGACTGCGGTATCATGATCTCCGCCAGCCACAACCCTTACTATGACAACGGCATCAAGCTCATTGACTGCTACGGCGAGAAAATGGACGAAGAGACGTTGCTCCTGGTCGAGGCTTACCTCGACGGGCACCTGCACGTTTTCGACCAGGATTGGCCCGAGCTGCCTTTCGCCAGCCGCGACAAGATCGGCTGCACGGTGGACTATGTGGCAGGCCGCAACCGCTACATGGGCTACCTGATTTCCCTGGGCATCTACTCCTTCCGCGGTGTCAAGGTCGGCCTGGACTGCGCCAACGGCTCCAGCTGGTACATTGCCAAGAGCGTGTTTGACGCTCTCGGCGCGGACACTTACGTCATCAACAACAAGCCCAACGGCCTGAATATCAATCTCAACGCCGGTTCCACCCACATTGAGGGCTTGCAGAAGTTCGTCGTTGAGAACCACCTTGACATCGGCTTTGCCTACGACGGCGACGCCGACCGCTGCCTCTGCGTGGATGAGAAGGGCAACGTCGTCACCGGCGACCATATCCTGTACATCTACGGCTGCTATATGAAGGAGCGCGGCAAGCTCATCACCAACACGGTCGTCACCACCGTTATGTCCAACTTCGGCCTGTACAAGGCTTTTGATGCGCAGGGCATCGACTACGCCAAGACCGCCGTGGGCGACAAATATGTGTATGAGTATATGGCGAAAAACGGCTGCCGCATCGGCGGCGAGCAGAGCGGCCATATCATCTTCTCCAAGTACGCCAGCACCGGTGACGGCATCCTGACGAGCCTGAAGATGATGGAGGTCATGCTGGCGAAGAAGAAGCCAATGAGCGAGCTGGCCGCCCCACTGAAGATTTACCCGCAGGTTCTGGAAAATGTCCATGTCACCGACAAAAAGGCCGCACAGGACGACGCAGACGTCCAGGCGGCCGTCAAGGCCGTGGCCGAGGCCCTGGGCAGCACCGGCCGTATCCTGGTCCGTGAGTCCGGCACCGAGCCGCTGGTTCGCGTGATGGTCGAAGCTCCCGAGCATGAGACTTGCGAAAAGTACGTCGCCCAGGTCGTGGACGTCATCAAGGCCAAGGGTTACGCCATCTGAATTTGAACCCTGCATGAAGCTTTGCACCGCGCTGTTGAAAAGGCAGCGCGGTGTTTTTTGGTGGAATTGAAACGTTTCCCTTGCAATGTGTCTCTCCACCTGCTACAATAAATTATATTATTTGTAAGGAGCGATCACCCATGAACTGGCAGCAGGCGTGTGAACTGCCCTATTACGGCGGCAGCGACCTCGGTGCAAATCCTGCGGCGGAGGAAACTGTTTTCAAGCTGTGGGCACCCACGGCCTGCGGGGTCGTAGTCTGCCTGTATGCAACCGGCACCGATGCCGAGCCCGGCGCCGGGGAGCGCGGCGTGCATGAGCTGCACCGCGAGGCCGACGGCGTGTGGGCCATCACCCTGCCGGGCAACCTGCACGGAACCTACTATCTCTACCGCGTCTACTTCCCGGACGGCCGTATGCAGGAGGTCGTGGACCCCTACGCGCGCAGCGCCGGTGCCAACGGCCAGCGCGGCATGGTGCTGGACTTGACCCGTGCCGCCCCCGAGGGCTGGGACGCAGACGCGCGCCCCGCCATACCGCCCCACGCCCGCAGCGTGTGGGAGGTGCATGTGGCGGACTTCTCCGCCGATGCGCGCAGCGGTGTGCGCCCCGAATGGCGCGGGAAATTCATGGGCTTTACCCAGCCCGACACCACGCTGGACGGTGACGGCGCGCATCCGACCTGCCTGAACTACCTGAAGGGGCTGGGCGTCAGCCATGTGCAGCTGCAGCCGATCTTTGACTACGCCACCGTGGACGAAACTCGCCCTGACGGCGGCTACAACTGGGGCTATGACCCCCAAAACTACAATGTGCCGGAGGGCAGCTTTGCCACGGATCCGTTCCACGGCGAGGTTCGCGTGCGCGAGTGCCGCGCCATGGTGGCAGCCCTGCACCGCGCGGGGCTGGGCGTTATCATGGATGTGGTCTACAACCACACCTATTACAGTGAAAGCTGCCTTGAGCGGACAGTCCCCGGCTACTGGAACCGCCGCTGGCCCAACGACAGCATGACCAATGGCTCCGGCTGCGGCTGCGACCTTGCCAGCGAGCGCCCCATGGTGCGCAAATTCATCGTGGATTCGGTGCTGTACTGGGCCAAAACCTACCACATCGACGGCTTCCGCTTTGATCTGATGGCGCTGGAGGATGTGGACACGATGAACGCGATCCGCGCCGCGCTCGACAGCCTGCCCGGCGGCGAAAGCATCCTGATGTACGGCGAGCCATGGATGGGCGGCGGTACGAATCTGGAGGGCGGCGCACGCCCTGCCGACAAGCGCGCACTCGATGCGCTGAGTGACAGGATCGGCTTTTTCTGTGATGATACGCGCGATTGCATCAAGGGCAATGTCTTTGATGCCGCCAACGCCGGCTATGTCAACGGCGCGCCCCAGCACGGCTATGATGTCATCCACTCGATCAGTGCATGGCACAATGGTGCGCACGGCTTTTGGCCACGGCGCGCCGGGCAGGTGGTGCAGTATGTCTCCGCCCACGACAACTATACCCTGTGGGACAAGTTGGCCGCCGTGGCCCGCCGCGGGGATTATGACTGGCCCGATGCCGACATGCTGGCGCAGAACCGCATGACGGCAGGCATCTACCTGACCTGTCAGGGGCTTCCCTTTATGCAGGCGGGCGAGGAATGGGGCCGTACCAAGTATGGCGACCACAACAGCTACAAGGGCCCTCTCAGCACAAACCGGCTGGACTGGGCCCGCGCCCACCGCCCGGAGTTTGCTGCGCTGACGGCCTTTTACCGCGGTATGCTGGCCATCCGCCGCGCCTACCCGCGCCTGAGCGGCGCGGCAGGGGAGCCGGAGCCGTTCCTGCTCGCGCTGCCGGGATGGCTCATCGGCTTTGTGCCGGAGCATGACGACACTGCTGCCAAGGGTCAGCTGGCTGTCTACTACAACCCCGAGCGCACCCGCCAGTGGGCCAGCCTGCCCGCCGGTACCTGGCGCAAGCTCAGCGACGGCGTCCACGCCGGGGTAACACCCTTTGGCCCCCGTTTCCGTGATGCGTTGGAGCTGGCCCCCACGAGCGTGACGGTGCTGGTAGCGGAATGAGATGCATTGGGAGAGGGTTGACCTCTCCTTTTTTTGTATCCCGGTAGGGGCGGGGCATGCCCCGCCCTCAACCATCCCGTAAATGTCCGTTTTCCATTACGCCGAGGGCCGGGCATGCCCGGCCCCTACCGTGTGGTTTGTTCACAAATTATCCATTTGACAGATTGTTCGATTTTCCGTATAATTATTCTTATACGATTTGTAAAGAATCCTGCATCTGCTACGATTTGTTTACCCACCGCGGACAAAAAAGAAAAGGGAGGCCATCAACCATGAGCGATTACGCAGCCATCGAAAAGGAAGCCCGCATTTTTACCGAGGAATGTGTCACCAACAACCGCATTGATCCCACGCTGTTTGCCCAATACGACATCAAGCGCGGTCTACGCGACAAAAACGGCAAGGGCGTACTGGCGGGCATCACGAACATTTCCCGCATCGACGCCTTTGAGGAGCGCGACGGCCAGAAGGTTCCCTGCGAGGGCAAGCTCTGGTACCGCGGCTACAACGTCTATGACCTGATCCGCGGTCTGCGCGGCAAGCGCTATGCGTTTGAGGGCGCGGCCTATCTGCTGCTGCTCGGCGACCTGCCGAACAAAGAGCAGCTCGAGAACTTCACCGCCTGCCTTGCCAAATGCCGCGACCTGCCGACAAACTTTGTGCGCGACGTCATCATGAAGGCCCCCAGTCACGACCTGATGAACTCGCTGACCCGCAGCGTGCTGACGCTGGCCAACTACGATGACGACATCGGCAAGACCGACCTGCAGACCCAGCTGGAACAGTGCATCAAGCTCATCAGCGTTTTCCCGATGCTGGCGGTCTACGGCTACCACGCCTACAATTACTATGAGTGCGGCGGCAGCATGTACATCCACCGCCCCGACCCGAGCCTGTCCACGGCGGAAAACCTGCTGAAGATGCTGCGCCCCGACCAGAAGTACACCGACCTCGAGGCCCACGTGCTGGACATTGCCCTGCTGCTGCACATGGAGCACGGCGGCGGCAACAACTCAACCTTCACGACCCGCGTCGTCACCTCGTCCGGGTCGGACACCTACTCCGTCATCGCGGCGGCGCTTTCCAGCCTGAAGGGCCCCAAGCACGGCGGCGCGAACATCAAGGTCATGCAGATGATGGACGACATCCGCGCCCACGTCGCCGACCCGCTGGACGAGGAGGCCATGGCTGATTATCTGGGCCGCATTGTGGACCGCCAGGCGTTCGACCAGAAGGGCTTGATCTACGGCATGGGCCATGCGGTCTACTCGCTGAGCGACCCGCGCGCGGTGGTGTTCAAGAGCTTTGTCCACCAGCTGGCCGACGCCAAGGGCCGCAGCCGCGACTTTGAGTATTACAACACGATCGAGCGGCTGGCCCCGCAGGTCATTGCCGAGAAGCGCCATATTTATAAGGGTGTCTCGACGAACGTGGACTTCTACTCCGGCTTTGTGTATGACATGCTGGGCATCCCGGTGGAACTGTACACGCCGATCTTTGCCATTGCGCGTATCGTCGGCTGGTCCGCCCACCGCATGGAGGAGCTGGTCAACATGGACAAAATCATCCGCCCCGCCTACCAGAGCATCATGCAGCCGCGTGACTACGTCCCGTTGGAAGAACGCTGAAAATAAAACCGGGAAGTGCCGTTTTGACGCTTCCCGGTTTTGCTTATCGGTGGATATACATACGGGTCATCTCATCCTCACCGTCGCCCTGCACCATGCACAAAAACTCCCAGCCGTATCGCTCATAAAAGCCCTTCCATAGAAAAAGAGAAGCACTTTCCCATGTTGGAAACCGCGCTTCTCTTTTCTGCTCTCTTAGTAGTTGCTGCTCTTCAGCTCAAAATAGCTCTGCGGATGGGCGCAGACCGGGCACTTGACCGGCGCGTGCTGGCCGATATAGACAAAACCGCAGTTGCGGCACTGCCAGACCTGCTCGGTCTCGCGGGCGTAGACCTTGCCAGCTTCGATGTTGGCGGCCAGGGCCTTGTAGCGCTCTTCGTGGTCCTTCTCGATGGCGGCGACCATCGTGAACAGGGCCGCAACCTGGTTGAAGCCCTCCTCCTTCGCCTCGGCGGCCATGCGCGGGTACATCGAGGTATGCTCCTCGTTCTCGCCCGCGGCGGCCATCTTCAGGCAGGTCAGCGTGTCGGGGATCTCGCCGTTCTCCATCAGGAGTTTGAACCAAATTTTGGCGTGCTCTTTCTCGTTGTTGGCGGTCTCGGTGAAGATGGCGCTGATCTGCTCGTAGCCTTCCTTCTTGGCCTTGGATGCAAAGTAGGTGTACTTGTTGCGGGCCTGGCTCTCCCCTGCGAAAGCCTCCCACAGGTTTTTCTCGGTCTTGCTGCCTCTGAGTTCCATAGTGAATACCTCCGTTTTAAATTAGGATTTGTTCTTAATTTTCTTCTATTATACCATAAGAAGTGCGTATGTCAAGTCAAATATCGGAAACAACTCTTGTGTATTTTGCCCAAAACGTTGACAAATCATCCAAAATAGTGTACCATCTGAATAGGAGTTAATCTTAAATCCCTAAAGGAGGTCTGCCCATGACCCGCCAACGCGCCCTGATACTGGACATTATGCGTGAAAAATGCCCCGAGCATATGACCGCTGACGAAATTTTCAGCCACGCGCGGCAGGCCATGCCGCACATTGCCCGCGGCACCGTGTACCGCAACCTAAAGCTTATGGAGCTGGACGGCGAGATCGGCCACCTGGAAATGCCGGACGGCCCCGACCGCTACGACGCCAACCCCAGCCCCCACGGCCATCTGCTGTGCGAAAGCTGTGGCGACCTGGCCGACCTGCCGGTGGTGGGGCTGATCCGCGATATTGAGTCCGCCATCGGCACCGAGGTACGCGGTTACACGCTGACGATCCGGTATATCTGCCCCAAATGCCGCGCTAAAAACGCGCAGTGACCCTTGCCGCCCAACCGTGGGCGGTATTTTTGTAAAAGCGAGGTTGGTACTTATGGCAAAGCAGCGCGACCCTGTATTAGATAGTATGCGCGGCATCGGCATCGTGCTTATGGTGCTGGGGCACTCGGGCTTTCCCGGCACCGGTTTTATCTATCTTTTCCACATGGCACTGTTTTTTATGCTCAGCGGGTGGCTTTTCAGCCTGCGGGGCGGGCTGGTACATTTTGCCAAGCGCAAGGTGGTCACGCTCTGGCTGCCCTTTGTGCTGGCCAACACGGCGTTCACGGTGCTGAACAACCTGTTCCTGCGCCTGAATATTTTAACCGGGGATGAGCGCATTCTGGCGCTGCCCGGCAATATCGTCACCACGCCCACAACGCTGAAAGACATCATCGGCCGCACGGCGCACTGGTGCGTGTTTGACGGCGGCACCCAGCTGGGCGGGGCGCTGTGGTTCATCCAGGCGCTGTTCCAGATTTCTATTTTGTACGCTGTCGTGGAATTTTTGCTGCAGAAGCTGCTGCGCGGCGGTGATACACTGATTGCCCAGGGGCTTGTCTCCGGCGTGCTGCTCTGGGTGGGCTGGCGCTGTGGTCTGGCTGGGTGGAACGTCTGGGGGCTTGGCATTGCGGCCAGCTGTTACAGCCTGTTCTACCTGGGGACCGTGCTGCGCTGCACCGCCCGCAGCGACGTCAAACCGCTGCACCGCGCCGGGCTGGCTGCTGCCGCGTTTGTGCTGCTGGCCGTGCTGGGGCAGTTTGGCTCCGTTGGCCTGGCGGGCAACGGCTACCCCGGGCCGATTTTCCTGCTGGCCGCCAGTCTGGCGGGCTGGGTGCTGGTGCGGCAGGCCGCGTGTCTGGCGGCGGCATGGCCGAAATTCAGCGCCGTGCTGGCCTACCTGGGCCGCGCCACAATGCCCATTGTCATTTTGCATTTCTTGAGCTTCAAACTCGTGACCTGGCTTGGGCTGCTGGCCACCGGCGGCGAGCCGTACCTGCTGGCCGCGTTCCCCACCTATTTCACCGGCGGCCTTTGGTGGCTGGCGTATACTGTGGTTGGCCTGGCTTTGCCGCTGGCAGGGGATTGGGTTTACAAGAAAGTGCGGGAAGCCTTCCCCCTTGGGGGAAGGTGGCCGAAGGCCGGATGAGGGGCGGCTTTGCCTTGCCGCCCCATAAGGAAACGCACCCCTCATCAGTCCGCTTCGCGGACAGCTTCTCCCTCGGGAGAAGCCAAAGCGCCAAAATTTTCGAGCCCTTCGGGGCTCTTTTTTGATATATTTCCGCCTCCATCGGCGTTATAAGGGTGAAAGGAGGTCGAGCCTATGCAGACTGAACAGGACCTGGAAAAACTCGTACATACCCACACTGCCGCCCTGCTGCGCTACTGTACCGGCCTGCTGGGGTGTGAAGCCGATGCCCAGGACGCCGTGCAGAGAACCTTCATCAAGGCATGGCAGCAGCGCCGCACCCTGCGGGGCGACGGCACCGACAACGAATGCGCGTGGCTCTACCGCATCGCCTACCGCACCGCGCTGGATATGCTGCGGGCAGCCCGCCGCGCGGCCAACTACCCAACGCCGGAACCGCGGGAACAGGACCCAGGCATCAGCGACGAACTGCGTACCGCGCTGGCCGCTCTGCCGCCGCTCGACCGGGCGCTGGTGTTGGAGCGCGTGCTGGACGGCCTGGACTATGCCGCGCTGGCACGCATCCACGGGCGGCCCGCCGCCTACCTGCGCACACGCTATCACCGGGCCAAAAAACAGCTGGCCTCACGATTGAGAGAGGGGGAGCACCATGACGAATGACCGCGATGAAGAATTTTTGCGCACGAAGCTGACTGACGGCCTGCACCCGGCCGAGGTCGATCTCTGGCCCGCCGTGGCCGAGGCTCTGCCCAACGCCCGCCCGGCATGGCCCTGGCGGCGTATCGCCCTCTGCCTGGCTGCGCCGCTGTTGATTGCAGCCGGGGTACTGGCGGGCACAGCAGAATTTACGAACCTGCGGGAGAACCCGCGCCCCTCCTTCGCGCCCGAGGCGAACACCGGGTATGCCATAACGTATGAGCGGCAGTATTTTACGCTGGATAGTGACTTACTGGCGGGGCTGACGGCAAACCACAACGGCGAGGTTTCCGCCGACGGCTGGTTGCCGATGAGCTGCGGCATCAACGGATTTTTGCACCTTCCTGATGAGGACGAGATGAACCGCTATTCCCGCGCAGTGCGCGGCTACGACAGTTGGGGCGAACTGACCGCTGCGGCCGACTTGCCGCTGGCACAGAACGCGCTGCTGGATACCGAAGCCAACAATTTTGCCGCCGTCTCGCTGTATCCGTCGGGCATGATCGAGATACCCGAAGAATACGACGGCCGCCCCTACACGCCGAAAGCGCAGGAATACCCGGCCGGGCTTATCCCCGTTGGGCACGGTGAAACGCCGGACAAGCTCTACCTGCGCACCGGCGCGCGCCATGGCATCTACGATGTGGAAATGATGGCTGTCGTCTATCTGGGCGACGCCGCGCCGGAGACCGTGGCCCAGCTCTACCGCCAAAAGAGCGCCGGGCTGACCTGGGAATGCGAAAGCTACCCAATGGCAAACGGCAACACTGCGCTGATTCCGCACTGCACCAGCAACCCGAACTCGATGCCCTATGTGCAGTCCAGCGCCTATTTTGCGCAGGATGGCATTTTGTATCAGGTTTATTGCCGCCCACACACGGACGGCCTGGATTACAGCGTCAAGCAGGAGGATATCTGGGCCGAACTGAAGGTGGTGCTGAATGGGTTTACATAATACGCACCTGGAAAACCTTGCAAAAAACGCTTGACAACTGTGGGATATCATGCTATATTGTTAGAGTTAGTTAAAGCTAACCGTAGTGAGTTTCCCTTTAGGAACCATAGCCCGCACAGTGCGGTTCTCTCCCCGTGCTGTGCGGTTTTATGGGGGCTTTGGTTAGCGTATGCTAACTATTGCAGAGGATAAGGAGCCGTCTCATGGCAGAACGTACCCGCGTTACCCCCAGCCCGCGCAGCTTCGCCTGCGATTTGGCAACCTTGTGTGCCCCCACGCTGGCCGGGCTCAAACCCGCCAGCCTCTTCCGCTACCAGCCCGCGCCCGGGCAGGACGCCGCCGACATGGCCGCCGCTTGGCACGCAGCGCTCGCGCCCCGCGGCGTCACGGTGCGGGTGCTCAAGCAGTGTCCGCGTACCGGGGCCGTGCTGGTCTATGTTTACCGCCCCGCGCGAGTGGCAAGACTGCTGGCAGACCCCCGCACGCTGGACTTTCTGGCAGGGGAGGGGTACGCCCTCGGCACTGCGGACGCCCTGCTGAATCAGCTGGCCGACCGGCTGTGCTGCGAGGGGGAATTCCCGCACGAGATCGGCGTTTTCTTAGGCTACCCGCTGGCGGATGTCATCGGTTTTATCGAGAATCGCGGTAAAAACTTTACTGCCTGCGGCTACTGGAAGGTCTACACCGACCCCACCGCCGCCCAGGCAGAGTTTGACCGCTACAAAAAATGCGAGCGCATCTACGCCCGCTGCTATTACAACGGCACCCCGATCCGGCGGCTGACTGTGGCCGCCTGACGATGCACCATAAAGAATGTACAAAGGAGTAGTTTACTATGAGCAAGATCGCAGTTATCTATTGGAGCGGCACCGGCAACACCGAGGCCATGGCTGATTTGGTCGCTAATGCAGCAACCGCTGCCGGCGCAGCTGTTGACAAGTTCACCGCATCTGAGTTCAATGCTGCCTCCGCCGGCGACTACACCGGCTTTGCGCTGGGCTGCCCCGCCATGGGCGCTGAGCAGCTGGAAGAGAGCGAGTTTGAGCCGATGTATCAGGATCTGCGCAGTTCCCTGAGTGGCAAGCCTGTCGGCCTGTTCGGCTCCTACGGCTGGGGCGACGGCGAGTGGATCCGCACCTGGGCCGAGGATGCCGAGGCTGCCGGTGCCCGCATGGTCGTTGAGCCTGTCATGGCCAACGGTGCCCCCGACGGCGACGCCGAGACTGCCTGCGCAGCCCTGGGCACCGCCCTTGCCAACGCGTGATATTCTCCATATCCATCATACCTGGGGGGGGCAGCAATGCCCCTCTTCTTTTTTATGTAAAGCTTTCTCCCCTGGGAGAAGGTGGCCGAAGGCCGGATGAGGGGCGCATTTGCCATAGCAACCCGTTCATAGGCAATAACGCCGCCTAGGTAGGGGCCGGGTATGTCTGGCCCTCGCCTTACCCGCAATATCTTGCTTCAAAGAGAGGTCTGGCAAGGCCGCCCCTCATCAGCCCGCTTCGCGGGCAGCTTTCCCCAAGGGGGGAAGCCTTTGCTTGCAGCATCCAAAAAGTTCCTACTTGACAATCTCGCAAAGTTAGTATATCCTAAGTTTGATTAGAAAGCACTAACCCGGAGGCTATCGTATGGCAAACGTTATTATTGTTCTGATCCTGGTCGTGGCTGTTGTCTACGGCATCTACAACTATGTACATCACCTGAACCATGGCGGCGGCTGCTGCGGTGAGCATGACGCCCCCGCCAGGAAGGTCAAGGCCGCCGACACCAACAAAAGCCATTACCTGCACCGTCTGGTCATGGGTGTGGACGGCATGACCTGCCAGAACTGCCAGCGCCATGTGGAGAACGCCCTGAACATCCTGCCGGACACCCTGGCCGAGGCAGACCTGAGTGCCCAGAAGGTGACGGTCTGGACCAAGGCCGACGCCGACGAAGACGCCATCCGTCAGGCCATCCGCGATGCCGGTTATCTGCCCCTACGCACGACGGAGAAAGAGTAAACACATTGGGTATGTCCTGTCCGTAGGGGCCGGGCCTGCCCGGTTCTCAACCTTGCGGCGGCCCACAGCGTTTCGGGTTGCGGCAGATGCGCGGGCCGGATATGTCTGTCCCCCTACAACTCTACTAAAAGGAACCACAAACTATGATGATAAACAAACGCCTGATCGCCATGATGGGCGATTCCAAACGGTATATCGCACGGAATGTGGCGCTGCAATGGGTGGCGCTGTTGGCCAATATTGCCATGATCTTTGCCGTGTCTGCGTTTTTGGCGGGGCTTGTGTACGGCCAGGGCAGTCTGTCCGCCGCGCTGCTTGTGCTGCTGGGAGCGCTCGTCGTGCGGTTCTTCTGCACCCGAGGCGCGGCTTCGGCCAGCTACAACGCCAGCTGCACCGTGAAAAAGACGCTGCGCGCCGCCATCTATGAAAAACTGCTGCGCCTGGGCGGCAGCTACACCCAGGCCGTGCCCACCGCCGAGGTCCTGCAGCTGGCGGGCGAGGGCGTCGAACAGCTCGAGACCTACTTCGGCGCGTACCTTCCGCAGTTTTTCTACGCCATGCTCGCGCCCCTCACACTGTTTATCGCGCTGGCCCCGGTCAGCCTGCGGGCAGCGGTCATTTTGATGATCTGCGTGCCGCTGATTCCGGTTTCCATCGTAGCTGTGCAGAAATTCGCCAAAAAACTTCTGGGCAAATACTGGGGCCAGTACGCCGCGCTGGGTGACAGCTTTCTGGAAAACCTTCAAGGGTTGACCACACTCAAAATCTACCAGGCAGACGAAGCCCGCCACGCGGCCATGAACCGCGAGGCCGAGCATTTCCGCAAGGTGACGATGAAAGTCCTGACGATGCAGCTGAACTCCATCATCGTTATGGACGTCATCGCCTACGGCGGCGCGGCGCTGGGCATTGCCGTGGCGGCTAAAGAGTTTGCCGCGGGCCGCGTGGGTTTGCAGGGCGCGCTCTGCATTTTGCTGTTGTCAGCGGATTTCTTCCTGCCCATGCGCGCGCTGGGGTCGTATTTCCACGTCGCCATGAACGGCATGGCCGCCAGCGATAAAATTTTTAAGCTGCTGGATCTGCCCGAGGGCGATGCCAGGACCGCCGAGATCGGCACGGGCTGCGCCATTGCCTGCCGTGACCTGCACTTTGGCTACACTGCCGAAAAAGAGACGCTGTACGGCTTGAATCTCGACTTTCCCCAGGGCAGCTTTACGGCGCTGGTGGGCGAGAGCGGCTGCGGCAAATCGACGATTGCTGCTGTACTGACCGGCCGCGCAGCTGGCTACACCGGCAGCGTAACCATCGGCGGGCAGGAGCTTTCTGCCGTCAACGAAGCAAACCTTTTGAAAAGCGTGACCCTCGTCAGCCTGGGCAGCCACCTGTTCAAGGGTACGGTGGCAGACAACCTGCGGATGGCCGCACCCGACGCCGACGACGGCGCACTGTGGGGCGCGTTGGAACAGGTCAACCTCGCAGATTTCCTGCGCAGCGAGGACGGCCTGAACACTCAGCTGGCCGAAGGCGGCAGCAACCTGTCCGGCGGCCAGCGGCAGCGTCTGGCGCTGGCCCGCGCCCTGCTGCATGACAGCCCCATCTATATCTTTGACGAAGCCACGTCTAATATTGACGTAGAGAGCGAGAACGATATCATGGCGGGCATCCATCGTCTGGCCGGGCGCAAGACGGTCATTTTGATTTCCCATCGCCTGGCCAACGTCACGAAAGCGGACAATATTTACGTGCTGGATCATGGGCACTCGGCAGGACAGGGCACACACGAAGCACTGCTGGCCCATGGCGGGCTGTACGCCGACCTGTGGAACCGCCAGCAGGCACTGGAAAACTACGGAAAGGGGGCGCAGTGATGGAAAACAAACGCACGCGCGGCAATTTCAACGTCATGTGCCGCCTTGTGGGGCTGGTCAAGCCGCTGGCCCCGGTCATGGTATGCGCCGTTCTGCTTGGTGTGACGGGCTTTCTTTGCGCTATCTTTATCCCGGTTCTGGGCGTCTATGCGCTGCTGGACACGCTGTTGGCCGCCGCGCCTATTGCCCTTGGCACCGTATGTATTTTGCTGCCGATTTTGGCCGTAGCCCGCGGCGTGCTGCACTACGCCGAGCAGGGCTGCAACCATTTTATTGCCTTCAAGCTGCTGGCCCTCATCCGCGACAAGGTCTTTGGCGTGCTGCGCCAGCTGGCCCCCGCGAAGCTGGAAGGCCGCGACAAGGGCGACCTGATTGCCGTGCTGACCGCCGACATTGAACTGCTGGAAGTTTTCTACGCCCACACGATCTCGCCCATCTGCATTGCGGTCATCGTAAGCATCGTTATGGCGTGCTTTATGGGAAGTTATGCGCCGCTGCTGGGACTCTACGCCGCCCTGGCCTACGCCATGATCGGCATCGGTGTCCCGGTGGCCGCCGCCAAGGGTTCGCGCAAGTCTGGCGAGAATTTTCGTGCGGAGTTCGGCGCTCTGAACGGTTTTGTGCTGGACAGCTTGCGCGGCGTGCGGGAGAGCCTGCAATACAACGACGGTGCGCACCGCTTAGCGCAGATCAACCAGCGCACCGACGCGCTGGCCGGGCAGGAGCGCCGCCTGAAAGAGGCTGGCGGCACGGCACAAGCCGTGACCGGGGCCATCATCCTGCTGCTGGACGGCGGTATGCTGGCGCTGGCGGGGTTCCTGTGCGCGTCGGGGACCATCGGTTTTGACGGTGCGCTGGTCTGCACCGTGGCGCTCATGAGCAGCTTTGGCCCAGTCATCGCGCTGGCAAACCTCGGTACCGGGCTGCAAAACACCTTTGCCGCAGGCAACCGCGTGTTGGACATCCTTGATGAGCAGCCTGCCGTGAAAGAAGTCGTCGGCGGCAAGGACATTGTGTTTAGTGGTGCCGACGCCCGCCGCGTGATCTTCGGCTACGGCGACAGCGAGATCTTAAAGGAAGTCACGCTGCACATCCCGCAGAACCAGGTCGTGGGCATCACCGGCCGCAGCGGCAGCGGCAAATCCACGTTGCTCAAACTGCTCATGCGGTTCTGGGATACCGATTTGGGCAGGGTGGAGATTTCCGGCGAGAACATCAAGGGGATCAACACGGCGTCGCTGCGCGCAGCGGAGAGCTTTGTCGAGCAGGATACCGTGCTGTTCCATGACAGTATTGAGGAAAATGTCAAAATTGCTAACCGGGACGCGACCCATGAGCAGGTCGTGGAGGCCTGCAAAAAGGCGTCCATCCACGACTTTATCATGACGCTGCCCCAGGGCTACGACACTCCCGTCGGTGAGCTGGGCGATACCCTCTCGGGCGGTGAGCGGCAGCGCCTTGGCGTGGCGCGGGCATTTTTGCATGACGCACCGTTCATTCTGCTGGACGAACCGACAAGCAATCTCGACAGCCTGAACGAGGCGGTCATCCTGCACAGCCTGGCCGAGGAACGCGCAAACAAGACCGTCGTGCTGGTATCCCACCGGGCATCGACGATGCGCATTGCCGACACGACCTATTCGGTCGAGAATGGGAGAATGAGCTGATGGCCGACAAGAACGTTGTAGGGGGCGGTGTTCCCGGCACCCCGGAGAAAAAGCGCCGGCAGGAGAAAGAAACGGTCGGCCTGATGATCGAGCTGTACTGCCGCGGCAACCACGGCACGCCGAAAGGCCAGCTCTGCCCCGACTGCGCGGCCCTGCGGGACTACGCCGATGCGCGGGTGGACCACTGCCCGCACATGGCGACCAAGACGTTTTGCAGCGTCTGCAAGACCCATTGCTACAAGCCCGAAATGCGGGAGCAGATCCGCCAGGTCATGCGCTGGAGCGGCCCCCGGATGCTGTTCCACCATCCCGTGCTGGCGATACGGCATCTGGTGGAGACAAGGAAACAGAAGAAGGCGCAATAAATACGCACAGGGCAGGGGAGTACCTTGCCCTGTTTTGTATTGTAGGGAGCCAGCTTTGCTGGCTGACGGCGCCCGTTGTGCGCCGTCAAGCGGTCAAGACCCTTCCCTTGCAAATCCGTTGGATAATGGGACTGCCGCCGTAAACGCTGCGGGTCGGGCATGCCCGGCCCCTACGACTCTATAAATGATGTACACGGCAACACCCGCCGCCAAGCATTTACGATTTATTCAAATTTTGCAAAGGTTAGTTACTGATAACTGTGCAATCTTCCAAAAGTGTTCGCCGTGCCTAACTCACATCTTGACACCGGGAGTTAGTGGTGGTAAACTACCGACGTAAGCGGTTAGAACGTTCTAACCGCGTGCTTTCATCCAATATGTTAGCATAGGCTAATGTGTTGCAGACTTGCAAAAAAGGGGAGTGTATGGAATGCCTTTGACGATGTCTAAAGCAGGCGATACCGTTACCATCCAGAAAATCACCGGCAAGGACGAAGTCCGCCAGCATCTGGCCGAGTTGGGTTTTGTTGTGGGCGAGACCGTTACCGTTGTCAACGAGATCAGTGGCAACCTCATCATCCAGGTCAAGGAAGCCCGCATTGCGCTGGACAAGACGCTGGCCATGCGTATTATTGTCGGCTGATAAAAAGGAAATCTCAGCCACAGGCTGTTTGATTTATTGTACCTTAAGAGGAGGAACAAAGTATGAAGACTCTGAAAGATGCACAGGTCGGCGAGACCGTCACCGTTGCCAAGCTGCATGGCGAAGGCCCTGTCAAGCGCCGCATCATGGACATGGGCCTGACCAAGGGCACCAAGGTCTACGTCCGCAAGGTAGCCCCCCTGGGCGACCCGATGGAACTGACCGTCCGTAACTACGAGCTCAGCGTCCGCAAGGCTGATGCTGAAATGATCGAGGTTGAGTAAATTTCAGAAAGGGGTATAATCAATGGCAATTAAAATTGCTCTGGCAGGCAACCCGAACTGCGGCAAAACCACCCTGTTCAACAGCCTGACCGGTTCTAACCAGTATGTCGGCAACTGGCCCGGCGTTACCGTTGAGAAGAAGGAAGGCAAGCTGAAGGGCCACGACGACGTCGTGATCCAAGACCTGCCCGGTATCTACTCTCTGTCTCCCTACACGCTGGAAGAGGTCGTCGCCCGCGGCTACCTGGTCAACGAGAAGCCCGACGCCATCCTGAATATCATCGATGGCACCAACATCGAGCGTAACCTCTATCTGACCACCCAGCTGATCGAGCTGGGCATCCCCGTTGTCATGGCAGTCAACATGATCGACCTGGTCCGCAAGAACGGCGACAAGATCGACCTGAACAAGCTGTCCAAGGAGCTGGGCTGCGAGGCCGTCGAGATCTCCGCCCTGAAGAACGAGGGCAGCGAGAAGGCCGCTGAGATGGCCGTCGCCGCCGCCAAGAAGGGCAAGGCCGGTGAGCTGCCTCACGTCTTTACCGGCAGTGTTGAGCACGCCATCGCCCACATTGAGGAGTCCATCCAGGGCAAGGTCGATGACCGCTTCCTGCGTTGGTACGCCGTCAAGCTGTTCGAGCGTGACGACAAGGTTCAGGCCGAGCTGAACCTGAATAAAGAGCTGCTCGACCACCTCGACGCACACATCACCGACTGCGAGAAGGAAATGGACGATGACGCCGAGAGCATCATCACCAACCAGCGCTACGCTTACATCAACGGCGTCGTTGACAAGGCCGTCAAGAAGAAGCCCCGCACCGAGAACCTGACCGCCTCCGATAAGATCGACCAGATCGTCACGAACCGTATCCTGGCTCTGCCGATCTTCGCGCTCATCATGTGGCTGATGTACGCCATCGCGATGGGCACCTCCGTTGCGGACGGCGGCATCGGCATCGGCACCTTTGCCACCGACTGGACGAACGATGTTCTGTTCGGTGAGATCGTCCCGAACGCCCTGGGCGGCCTGCTGGAGAGCATCGGCGTGGCTGGCTGGCTGTACGGCCTGATCATGGACGGCATCGTCGCCGGTGTCGGCGCGGTTCTGGGCTTCGTTCCCCAGATGCTCGTTCTGTTCTTCCTGCTGTCCATCCTCGAGGATGTCGGCTACATGGCCCGTGTCGCCTTCATCATGGACCGTATCTTCCGCCGCTTCGGTCTGTCCGGCAAGAGCTTCATCCCCATTCTGGTTGGTACCGGCTGCGGCGTTCCCGGTGTTATGGCTTCCCGTACCATCGAGAACGAGCGTGACCGCCGTATGACGATCATGACCACCTGCTTCATTCCCTGCGGTGCCAAGATGCCCATCATCGGCCTGATCGCAGGTGCTCTGTTCGGCGGCAACAGCTGGGTCGCCACCTCTGCTTACTTCATCGGCTTTGCAGCCATCATCATCTCCGGCATCATCCTGAAAAAGACGAAGTTGTTCGCCGGTGATCCTGCTCCGTTCGTTATGGAGCTGCCCGCTTACCATGTGCCCGCATGGGGCAACGTCCTGCGCGCTACTTGGGAGCGCGGCTGGTCCTTCATCAAGCGTGCCGGCACCGTCATTCTGGCTGCCACCATCATCCTGTGGTTCCTGCAGGGCTTCGGCTTCGAGAACGGCGCGTTCACGATGGTCGAGGATCAGGACAACTCCATCCTGGCTATCGTTGCAAGCGCAATTTCCTGGATCTTCATCCCGCAGGGCTTCGGCAACTGGCGTGCAACCGTCGCGTCCATCTCCGGCCTGATTGCCAAGGAGAATGTTGTCGGTACCTTCGGTGTTCTGTATCACTATGCTGACGAGCTGTCTGACAACGGCGACGAGATCTGGCCCGAGGTTGCTGCCAGCTTCACCGCAATCTCCGCTTACAGCTTCATGATCTTCAACCTGCTGTGCGCTCCCTGCTTCGCTGCTATGGGCGCCATCAAGCGCGAGATGAACAACGGCAAGTGGACCGCCATCGCCATTGGTTATATGTGCGCTCTGGCTTACTGCGCCGCTCTGGTGGTGTACCAGCTGGGCGGCATCATCACTGGTGAGGTCGGCTTCAACTTCTTCACCATCGTGGCTGCTGTGGTTCTGGTTGGCTTCATCTACCTGCTGGTCCGTCCCAACAAGTATGTTGGCGACAACGAGGTCAAAATCGACATCTCCAAGATCTAAAAGAACGCTTTGCACGGAAAGGGTGTGTTTTGTATGATGGAATTCCTCGCTGCAAATTTTAATCTGCCCACGATCATTGTGGCAGTCATCGTGTTTGGCGGTGTGGGCTGGATCACATGGCACTCCCACAAGCATGGCGGCGGCTGCAGTGGGTGCAGCGGCTGCGGCGAAGGCGGCTGCAATGGCAGCTGCAGCGGTTGCAGCGGCTGTTACTGAGCATTGAAATGATCCGCAAAGGGCGCGGGCTGGAAGTTTCGGCTCGCGCCCTTTTTTCAGAAACAAAAAGTTAGCTTTGGATAACATTGGAAAATCTATCAGAAAAGAGAGTGATCGGCATGGAACTGACGTCGGCGCATCTGCGCTATCTGCTGGCGATCTACGAAGTCTCACAGACCCATCTGGATATCAGCTCCCGCAGCATTGCCGAAAAGCTTGGCGTGACCAAGCCCTCGGTGGTGCGTATCATGAATCTGCTCATGGAGCGCGGCATGATCGTAAAGGAGCACTACGGCAAGATCTATATGACAGACCGGGGCATCTGGGTGGCAAAACAGGTGGATCGGGAGCTGAAAACGATCCTGACCCATTTCCCGCCGGTCGGTGAGCCGCTGAGCGAAGAAGAGCGCTTTACCGCTGCCCTTGCCATGACCAGTGCACTGCCGGAGCGCATCTTTACCGGCGAATATGAGCGTCTGTTTGGCAGTGATGCAGAAAAAGCAGAAACGGAGAAAGCCCAGTGATCAACAAAAAATTGCTGTCCTTTGACCGCGGTGCGCTGCGGTATGTGGGAGCCAATGTGGCTTTCCAATGGCTGGGGATGCTGTGCAACGTGATCTTTGTGCGGGCCATTGCCCAGCTGGTGGGCGCAGCCTTTGCGGGCAGCCTGACCAGTGCACAGCTGTGGCAGAACCTTGTGCTCTGCCTTGCCACGGTGCCCATGCGCTTTGCCTTTACCATGCTGGCATCGGCCATGAGCGATCAGGCTTCCAAGGATGTCAAGCGCACCCTGCGCAGCAGCATCTACGCAAAGCTTGCCCGCCTTGGCCCCAACTACACCGAGACGGCGGCCACCAGCGAGGTGGTGATGCTGGCCAGCGAAGGTGTGGAGCAGATCGACACCTACTTTGCAAAATACCTGCCGCAGCTGTTTTACAGCCTGCTGGCACCCGTTACCCTGTTTGTGCTGCTGGTGGGTGTGCACGCACGGTCGGCCATCATCCTGCTGTGCTGCGTGCCGCTGATCCCCATGTCCATTGTGGCAGTGCAGAAGTTTGCCAAAAAGCTGCTGGCGAACTACTGGGGCGAGTACACCACCCTTGGCGACAGCTTCCTTGAGAACATTCAGGGCCTGACCACCCTGAAAATTTATCAGGCCGACGGCTGGAAGCACGAGCAGATGAATGCGCAGGCCGAGCGCTTCCGCAGGATCACCATGAAGGTGCTCACCATGCAGCTGAACTCGGTGACACTGATGGACCTGATGGCTTACGGCGGTGCGGGCCTTGGCATCATCAGCGCGGTGGCTGCATTTGCGGCAGGCCGGCTAACCCTGACCGCCACATTGACCATCGTGCTGCTGGCGGCGGACTTTTTCCTGCCGCTGCGGCTGCTGGGCAGCTACTTCCACATTGCCATGAACGGTGCCGCTTCGGCAGAGAAGATCTTCAAGCTTCTGGCAGCGGAAGAGCCTGCCGATGGTGACCGCGTGCCCGGAGAGAATACGACTCTGAAGCTTGAGCATGTCACCTTTGGCTACGAGAAGGACCGCACCATCCTGAACGATGTCTCCTTTACCATTCCGCAGGGCAGCTTTGTCTCGCTGGTGGGTGAGAGCGGCTGCGGCAAAAGCACCATTGCGGCGCTGCTGTCCGGCAGCCGCACCGGCTATACCGGCAGCGTGACGCTGGGCGGCGTGCCGGTGCAGGAGCTGCAGCAGGAACAGCGTCTGCGCACCCTGACACTGGTGCCCCACAACGCCGCCATCTTCAAGGGTACGGTGGAGAGCAACCTGCGCATGGCAAAGCCGGACGCGGACGAGGCACAGCTCTGGGCGGCATTGGAACAGGTGAATCTGGCCGATTTCTGCCGCAGCCAGAACGGCCTGCAGACCGCTCTGCATGAGGGCGGCAGCAATCTTTCCGGCGGCCAGCGCCAGCGCCTTGCCATGGCCCGCGCCCTGCTGCACGATACGCCCATCTACCTCTTCGACGAGGCTACCTCCAACGTGGATGCCGAGAGCGAGAACGATATCATGCAGGCCATCCACAGTCTGGCCGGAAAAAAGACGATCATCCTCATCTCCCACCGTCTGGCAAACGTGGTGCACAGCGACTGCATCTATGCAATGAGCAATGGCCGTGTGATCGAGCAGGGCACACACGCCGAGCTGCTGGCAAAGCAGGGGGCTTACAGCCGCCTGTATCTGGCACA
>OLRC01000456.1_pt1 | contig 30922 bp, 28 predicted proteins | sample 1672081 | NCBI WGS metagenome assembly OLRC01 (sample SAMEA3136643, study PRJEB25190) | human gut metagenome | biome: human gut; feature: human-associated habitat; material: faeces | place: Austria | collected 2013
CGCTCTTCCGATCTGGGAATGCGGGGCGCTGCTGTGCTAAAAGGCTTCCCCCCTGGGGGGAAGCTGCCCGCAAAGCGGGCTGATGAGGGGCAAGTTTGCCATGCCACCCTACAAAGCGAAATTTACGGCAAGGCCCCCCTCATCCGGCCTGCGGCCACCTTCCCCCTTTGGGGGAAGGCTTTTTCGCTGCATTTTATTTACCGCCCAAACACGGAACTTAACCCGCTGAACAGATTCACGATGCTCTGCACCTGGGATTGCAGACTGTTCACGGTGTCCATCAGGGCGGGTAGCTGGGTCAGGACGTTGTTCAGCGCATCCACGTCGATTTTTTTCAACTGGTCGGTGATTTCCGGAAGGTCTTGCATCATGGCGTCCAGCTCGCTCTGGTCCAGCGTGGCAAGGCTCGTGTTCACCGTGTCGGCCAGGTCGTTGACGCGGCTGCAGGCGTCCATGACGTTGTTGTAGGCAATATTCATCCGCCAGCCGAAAAACGCCAGCGCCGCCAGAATCACGACCACCAGCACGACGCTTAAAATCATCCGTTTGCGCTGGTTGGCGATAATGCCGCGGTTCTGCCGGTCTTGCAGCTCCAGCTGGGCCTCAATGCGGTTCAGCTGGGCTTTCAGGTCGGCGGCATCCAGCTTGCCGTCACGGTTTTCATCGTTGGAGCGCGTCAAATCGTCCACGCGGGCTTTCAGCTGCTCATCCATTTTGGCGTTTACGTTTTCCATGTGGGGGCCTCCTTTTTGGGGTGCTGTGGTGTGGGGGCCGGTCGTGCCCGGCCCGCGGCTGTATCGGCAGATGCTGCTTACGGGTAAGTTGAGGACCGGACATATCCGACCCTTATGGCTGGCAGTTATTTATTTCTCGTATCCACCATCTCGAACCAGAACGTTGACCCTTTCCCGACAGCGCTGTTGACACCGAAGGCGAAGCCGTGCTGCTGCAGGATGGCTTTGGTGATGGACAGGCCCAGGCCGGTGCCGGTGCGGCCGCTGTCCTGCCGGGCGCGGTAGTAGCGGTCAAAAATGTAGGGTAAATCCTCTGGCGGGATGCCGGGGCCATGGTCCTCAATTTCAATGCGGCAGCCCTTTTCCTGCGGGATGGCCCGCAGCACCACGACGCCGTCCGCGCCGATGTGGTGGAACGCATTGCCCAGCAGGTTGTGCAGCACCCGCTCCATCATAGCGGGGTCAGCGCTCACCGGGCAGGCGTCGTCGGCCTGCAAGTCGAGCTTCCAGTGATTTTTGTCGCACAGTGCATCGTAGCGGCCCGCCACTTCAAAGCAAAGCTCGCTCATGTCAAAGTCAACAAGGTTCGGCTTTTCCGCGCCGCTCTGCACTTTGCTCAGTTCCATCACGCTGTTTACCAGCGTCGAGAGGCGATCCGTCTCATCGACAATAATGTTGCATTGCTCAGTGCGCTTGGCATCGTCACTGCCGGTCAGGTCGCGCACCGTCTCGGCGTAACCCTTTATCAGGGTCAGCGGCGTGCGCAGGTCGTGGCTGACGTTGGCGAGAATGTCCTTTTCCAGCTGGGCGCTGCGCTTGACCTCGGCGGCCATATAGTTGAAATCCTCGGCCAGACGTCCGATCTCGTCGTGGTGCTCCACCTTGATGGCGACGTCATAGTTGCCCGCTGCGATCTCCTGTGCGCCGTTGGACAGCTTGCGGATGGGGTTGGTGAACCAACGGCTGAACAGCATGGCAAACAGCAGGTCAAGCACCAGCAGAAGCAGCGCCACAGGGCCCAGGATCGATCGCAGCACCTCGGCGGCGGTGGTGATCTGTGCCAGACTTGTGGAGACGATGACGCCGTACTGGCCGTCTGCCGAGAGCCGCCCCACGCACATCTGCATGGTGGAACCGACCTTCACGATCTGGTACAACTCACCGTTCTGGAACAGCTTTTGCCGCAGCTGAATGGCCACATGGGTGTCCACATTGTAGCCGAACGCGCCGTCAAACGCACCGGTGCTCTCGTGCAGTAGGCAGGGGTACATGCTCTCGTAGGCTTTCAGGCAGCGCAGCGTTGTGTCGGAAAAATCAACGCAGCAGCTGTCCACATTGATTTTTTTGTCCTGGAATGTCTCGCTGACGCCGTCCCAGAAATCCTCGTTCAGCGTCAGGCCCAGATAGCTTCGGTTGGAGATCGCGCTGTCCGACTGGTCGATCAGCGCCGTGATGGCCGCCGCTTTGGCGTCCAGCTTATTGCGGATATTACGGTTGTACTGTGGTGCCAGCGCGTAGGTGATGATGCCCCACACCAGCAGCAGCGTAAACAGCGTAATGCCGCCGATAAACAGCATCAGCTGCCAGCGGATGCTTAATGCAAAGGGCTTTTTAGGTGTGTTGGGTTTTCTCATAGCGTATCCGGGTCGAATTTGTACCCGATGCCCCATACGGTGGTGATGTATTTGCGGCAGGGGCCAAGGTGGCTGCGCAGCATTTTGACGTGGGTGTCCACGGTGCGGTCCTCGCCGTAATAGTCGTAGTTCCAGACCTTTTGCAAAATCTTCTCGCGGCTCAGGGCAATGCCCTTGTTGCTGACGAGGAACACCAGCAGGTCAAACTCCTTGGGGGTCAGCGGGGCCTCCTGCCCGGCTACTTTCACGCTGTGGCTGGCCGTGTCGATGTGCAGGTCGCCAAAGGTGTAGCTGCCGGAGTCCTCGGCCGGTTTGGGCATCGTGCGGGCCAGCACGGCCTTGACGCGGGCCACAAGCTCCCGCGGGGAGAAGGGCTTGACAACGTAATCGTCGGCACCGCTTTCCAGGCCTGCCAGCTTGTCGTACTCCTCGCTGCGGGCGGTCAGCATGATGACCGGGGTCATGATCTTGCGGGTGCGCATCTCCCGCAGGCAGGTCATGCCGTCCATAAACGGCATCATAATGTCCAAAATCACCAGATCAATGCCGCCTTGGCTCAACGCACTGAGGGCAGCGGTACCGTCACCGGCTTCCTCGCAGGTGAAACCGGCATATTGCAGATGCTCACGGATGAGGTCACGGATACGCGGCTCATCGTCAACGATCAGAATTTTTGCCATGGGAAAAGACCTCCTTGCTGCTTTCTCCATTTCTATTTTACCACAATACAACGCAAGAGTGGAAGAATTGTGAAAAAATCGAAAAAAATTTACAAAAGTGTGATAGAATAGGAATATGAAATCCCGAAATGCAGGCGCGGTGCTGGTTTGCCTTTGGCGATGCCGAGGATCACTACAAATACCGTGCCGTCGTCATGCAGGCTTACCCGGTCGGGCGGTTCCCGGTGTTTGCGGGGCATAACTATATGCAGTACCAGATACGCGACCCGCGGGGCTTTGCGGCCATGCTGGACAGCATTATACAATATGACACCATGCCGGACCTGCCGATGGTGTGGCGCGAAAAATCGTAAAATCTGCAAACGGCGGTTGCATTTTGCCGCGCGGCGCGGTACAATGACGGCAGGAGAGTGACTACTTATGAAAATCCTGTTTTGTATTGTGTTGATTTTGGTGCTGCTGGTGCTGTTCGCCGTCTGGCCGAATAAGCGCAGGGATGCCCTGCGTGCGCCGTTTGTGGGGCATAACTGTGCCCACCGCGGCTACTTTGGCAAGGATCAGCGCCCGCCGGAGAACAGCCTGCCCGCCTTTGCCGCCGCCGCGCAGAATGGCTACGGCATCGAGCTGGATGTGCAGTTTACGTCGGACCGGCGGCTGGTGGTGTTCCACGATGACACGCTGGACCGCATGACCCCGGCCAAGGGCTTCGTACATGATATGGATTGGGCTGACTTCTCGGCACAGCCGCTGGCGGGCAGCAACGAGCACCCGCCGCTGTTTGCCGATATGCTGCGCACTGTGGCCGAAACAAACCCCGACACGCCGTTGATCGTGGAGATCAAGAGCCGCGCCGAGTACAGCAAGACCTACCTGGAAGAACTTTGCCGCGCCACGATCGCCGAGCTGAAAGCCTACCCCGGCCCCTACTGCATCGAGAGCTTTGACCCCCGCGTCGTGGGCATTGTGCGGCGGCAGGCTCCGGATATCCTGCGCGGCCAGCTGGCCGACAGCTACCAGAGCTACCGCAAGGATGGGACGCACGCCATTCCGGCGTTTGCGTTCTCCCACCTGTTCGGCAACTTTCTGGGGCGGCCGGATTTCATCGCCTGGTGCCCTGCCAAGCGCAACTGGGCCGTGAAGCTCAATGCAGCCTTGGGCGCTATGATGGTCATGTGGACGGCCCTGCCCGAGCATGACACCGCCAAGCTGGAAGCGGAGAACGACGCCGTTATCTTCCAGTGGTACGCGCCAAAGCAGAAATACCGGGAGTAACCGCTGGGCCGTAGGGGCGCATTCCATAGGCGCCCGCAATTCATGCACGATAACCGCATAAACGCCGCAGCCCCCGCATACATTGCAGTGACAATGTGTGAGGGGGCTGCGTTTATGTTTTTATTTACTGTTACCAAACCGGGTCTGCGGCAGGCCGGGGCGCTGGCCCTGTGCGCGGTGTGCCTGTGCGGCACGGTGGCTGCGGCGGTGCATTTTACCGGCGGGGCGGTCACGGTGTCGGCTGCGGCGGTGCCGGGCATCGAGACGACCCAGGACATCGGCACCTACTTTACCGGCTACGGCTTTGACACCGACCTTGCCAGTGCCGCCGTGGACAAAGTGAAGATTCCCAAAAAGTGGGACGACAGTTTCACGGCGTTCAACCAGATCGTACAGGAAAGCGGCCTGGATCTGGCCGACTACAAGGGTAAAACGGTGGAAAAGTGGACGGTGCTCTGCCCGCAGCTTTCCACCGGCGACCACGACACTTACTGCGTGCTGCTGGTCTACAAGGCCAAGGCCGTGGGGGCTTACCTGCTGCAAAAGCCGTCGGGTGAAGTGACGGGCCTTGTCACCGCCGCCAAAGCCAGCGCCGACGCCGCGTTGGAGGAAGGGGAGACCGTGGAAATTTCAGCAGATGCGTTCCCGGAGGATTAAACAAAAAGCCTTCCCCCATCGGGGGAAGGTGGCCGAGCAAAGCGAGGCCGGATGAGGGGGGCGTTCGTCTTGCTACCCATTTAGAGGGCAATATTGGCAATGCCGCCCCTCATCAGTCCGTTTCGCGGACAGCTTCTCCCGCGGGAGAAGCCTTTTACGCATCTTCAAACATCCACTTATCCCTCGGCAGTGCGAACACCACACCGCACAGCAGCAGCACGGCGGGGTCGCTGGTCAGGTGGATGACCTGGCTCTCCATGTAGCCGTAGGCCAGCATCGTGACCAGGCACGCCACGGCCTGCCACGCGCCGCGCCGGGCGTAGCCGTACAGGGCCGCCATCATCAGTGCGCAGACCAGAACGACCATGACCGGGCCGGTCAGGTAGAGCAGATACACAAAAATATTGTCCAGCGCGGGCCATTCCTGTAAGAATTGGCCCGCAATTTTTATGTCGAACACCCGGTAGGCCGCCCATGCCAGCGAAATGCGGCAGGTCAGCAAATCGTCGAGCTTTTTCAGCCAGCCGGGGCCGATATCGTTCGCCCACGGCCCGATTTTTACGACGAACAGCGGCAGAATATAGCTGACCGCCGCCAGCAACGGCACCAGCGCCGCACAGCCGCCAGCCGCCAGCCGCCCGACCGGGCGCGGGCCTTTGCGGGTGTACAGCTTGGCAAGCGCCAGCAGCAACACCAATAAACACGTACACAGCGCTGACGAACGGCTCTTGGGCGCTACCATCAAAAACACGCCCACGGCGGCCAGACCGCCCAGCTCGGCCCAGGTCAGCCGGGCACGGCGCAGCAGCACCCAGGCCAGCAGCAGGCCGAGCACCACCCCGCCGAAGGTGTTGGGGTGGCCGTACCCGAACATGAGCCGGTAACTGCCGTCGCGCTCACTGGCGGCGTTGGGTGCAATGATGCCCGCAAAGTGTAGCACCTGCACCAGTGCCAGCGTGGGCACGCCGCTGGCCAAAAACGCTTTCATCACACGGCGCAGCGGCACATCCTTGGCGGCCAGCAGCGCCACGCACAGGCCCAGCCACCAGATGTTCTGGCCGTTGAAATAGACCCACCGCGCCACAAAATACAGCATACCGGCGCACAAAATGCTGCGGCCATTGTACTTTGTACCCAGTAAAATTTTTGCCCCGAAGCACAGGTAGATGACCCAGTCCAGCACTGGGGAGACCCTCGTTTGCAGCCAGGGCCAGTTCTCCCGCGCCATGCTGTTGTTGAATACGACAAGGAACTCGTACACCATCACGCCAAGCAAAAACGCCCATGCACCGTATTTTTGGCGCAAATCGCCGCCGCGCGGGGTGAACAGCAGCCGCTCGTCATTCCACCAGCTGGCAGGGGACAAGCGCCGCCGCACCACCGGGGCAAAATCTATCACAGCCGCCGCCAGCAAAAGCAGCAGCAGCCCGTTTGCAAAACCAAACAAAAGGGGATACCTCCTAATGTAGAACTAAAGTTATTATAAACATTTCCCCCACGGTTTGACAACCCTTTTCCAGAATGTTATTCTTATACTGTATTATTATTAGTGGGAGGATGCCCCTATGAATGCTGAACAGTACCGCGCCGTTATCGGGTGGTTCAACGCCAGACCCGTCGCTAAAATGGCGCTGCGGGTCGTCAGCCGCGGCGCGGTGGCGCTGGTCTACCTGGGTTATCTCGGTATGCTGGCCTGGCTGGTCTGGCATCGCATGGGGCAGTTCTGGCCCGCGCTCGTCGTACCGGCGGCGGCGTTCCTGGTTGGGACGCTGGTGCGCAAGGCCATTGACCGCCCGCGCCCCTACACAGCGTTGGGGTTCACGCCGCTTTTCCCCAAGGATAAGGCCGGGCAGAGTATGCCCAGCCGCCACTGCTTCTCGGCAGCGGCCATCGCCGGGGCAGCGTGGTACGTGTTTCAGCCCTGGGGGCTGGCACTGGCCGTGCTGGCGGTGGTCATTGCGGTCTGCCGCGTCGTGACCGGGGTACACTATGTCAGCGACGTGCTGGCGGGCCTGGCCTTCGGCACAGTGTTTTCCGTACTGGGCTGGAACGCCTTTGTACTTGCGGCGTCTGCCCTGGGGTTCTACGCCATTATGCTTTTGTAAAAGGAACGTAATTATGAAAAAACTTGCTGGGGCCGCTTTGGCCGCTGTGACTGCGCTGGCCCTGACCGGGTGCAGCTTTCAAGATGTGATGCTCTACCTTTACGGCGGCGACAGCTTTGTGAAAAGCGACGAGCCGGACTATGCCCAGTGCGACGGCGGCAACGGCGTGACCGTTGTCTACGACCAGAACCAGTGGGAACAGCCGGTCATGGCGCAGGACGACACCCTGTCCCTGACGTCGGGCAATCAGCTGAGCTACACGGTGGTGCTGCTGCAAAAGACCGACGCCTACACGGACTTTCTGACCCAGTCCGGCCAGGAACTGGAAGAAACCACCGGCACGGTCAAGTATGATTTTGGTTTTACTGTGCCCGATGCCGCTGTGGAGGCTGTGCGCTACGACTGCGGCAGCTATCAGACGATTTTTGCGCAGATCGACTACGACTGCGGTGAGACGGTCTATGTGACCGCCGCCGCCCGCACCAGCGACTATGAGCCGATTCTGGACCTTTTGCAGGATGTCTGGCCCACCGGCCATGCGCCGGAAAACGCCCACACGGCCGACGCCACGACCAATGCCGTGACTGAGGAGGACGTGAACGGCGGGAGAAGCAAGAGTTTGGCGTAAAGGCAAAGCGACAAAGCCCGCGAAAAAAGCCTCCCCTCACAGGGGAGGCGGTCGGGCGATAGCGATGACCGGAAGGGCTTTGCCGCCTACTCGTGATTACCCGACTTACCTTATAAAATTCGTCCGCTTATCATTCTCCGCCGTCGGGATCTCGATCCCCGCAGCCTTGCCAGCCTCAATGCACTTGAGCATCCACGCCATGTTGCGGCCCAGGTTGCGCATGATCTGCAAGCCTTCCTCGTCGGAGAACACGTCCTCGGCCTTGCCGCCATGGACCATCGGCCAGTAGGTTGAGCTGATGAGCGGCATCTCAAAGAACTGCGGTACCTTCTCCATTGCTTCCAGTGCGGTGGTCGTACCAGCGCGGCGGGCACTGGTGACGACTGCGGCAGGCTTGTGGCGCAGGTACTTCCCGCCGCTGATGGCCAGCCGGTGCATAAAGCCCAGCATACTGGCCGCCGCCGTGGCGTAATGTACCGGTGCGCCAAACACGATGCCGTCAGCCTTTTCCACCAGCGGCAGCACGTCGGCCACCGGCCCGCCAAAGACGCATTTGCCCGCCTTGCCGCAGCCGCCGCAGCTTACACAGCCGCCCACCGGGGCCGCGCCGATGGGGAAGATCGTCGTTTCGATGCCCGCTTCGTTCAGCGTCTTGGCCACCTCGGCCAGTGCCGCGTTCGTGCAGCCGTTTTTGTGCGGGCTGCCGTTGATCAGTAGTACGTTCATAGTCAATACCCCCATTTTTGATTTGCTCTGTATACCATTATAGCATAGTACGCAAGCATTTGTGTAGGGGCGGCATATAGGCCGCCAGCGGCTTTCCGGCAGACGACCACTTGCGGGCCGCATATATGCGATCCCTGCTATGTTTAAACGAATCATTAAAGAAAGGTCCATCCCCATGACCACTACCTGCCTGAATTTTACCAAAAAATGCGGTGGATGTCCGCTGCTGGCCATGCCCTACCGGGAACAGCTGGCCCAAAAGCAGGCCCGCCTGCAAGAACTGCTGGGCGGCTTTGCGCCGGTCAAGGCCGTGCAGGGCATGGCCGACCCGCTGCATTATCGCAACAAGGCTATCGCCAGCTTTGCTGCCCAGCACGGCAAGCTCGTCTGCGGCCTGTACGCCGAGGGCACGCACAAGGTCCTGCCCGGTGCGGATTGCCTGCTGCAGGAGGATATTTTGAACAAAACGCTGGCCGCTGTGCTGGACGCCGCCCGCACCTGCCGCTGGACCGCCTACGACGAGGACCGCGGCACCGGGCTTTTGCGCCATACGGTGCTGCGCAGTTCCGCTGATGGCAAAGTGCTTGTCACACTGGTCACGCCTGGTCCCGAGCTGCCCGGCAGCAAGAATTTTTGCGCGGCGCTGCGAAAAAAAGCGCCGTGGGTCGTCAGCATCGTGCAGAACATCAACCCTACCAGCACCAGCGCTGTGCTGGGCAATCGCGAAAAAACGCTCTACGGCCCCGGCTTTGTGCTGGATACGCTGTGCGGCACGCAGTTTGCGATTTCCTCCCGCAGCTTTTACCAGGTCAACCGCACACAAACGGAAGTTCTGTACAAAAAGGCGTTGGAACTCGCCAAACTGACCGGTCGTGAGACAGTCGTTGATGCCTACTGCGGCATCGGAACGATCGGCCTGTGCGCTGCGCCGCAGGCAAAACAGGTCATCGGCGTCGAGCGCAATCCCGCCGCCGTGAAGGACGCCGCCGCCAATGCCCGCCGCAACAAAATCGCCAACGCCCACTTTGTCTGCGCCGATGCCACCGAATGGATGACGGCCGCCGCAGGCGAGGGCCTGCGCCCGGATGTGGTGTTCCTCGACCCGCCCCGCGCGGGCAGCACACCGGAGTGTATCGCCGCCGTGAACAAGATGAAGCCGCGCCGTGTCGTCTACGTCAGCTGCGACCCCGAGACCCTGGCCCGTGACGTCGCCGCCTTCACCCGCCTGGGCTGGCGCGCCGCCAAATTCTGCCCGGTAGACCTCTTCCCACAGACACGGCATGTGGAGACGGTATGTTTGCTGGTGCGTTAAAATTTCCTGTACTGTAAATTTGTTGTCAAAGGATTATAACAATGGGAAAAGAACTTTTTGATAATATTCCTAGCAAAGTGGCCGATTTGTTGAACGATGTGAAAAATGGCCGGATTGGTTTGCCAGACCTTCAACGCCCTTTTGTCTGGAAGGACAACAAGGTTCGTGAACTTCTTGATTCTATGATGAAAGGGTATCCTATTGGCTATATTATGCTTTGGTCTTCACCAGTTGACTATACAAATACTGCACATATTGGAAAGAACGAAAAGGTATACAAGCAGCCGGACGATCTTGTCATTGATGGGCAACAACGCTTAACCGCATTACTTGCAGCGATGTATGGAGTGCCAATCAAAGACAAAAACTATGCAGAACGCAGAATACGAATTTCTTTTAATCCTCTTACACGCGAATTTGCAGTATGGACACAAGCTTACGAACGTGATACCGAGTGGATAAGTGAAATTAGCAGTGTTTTTGCAGCTGATAAGGAACACACAATTTCTAAATTCAGAAAAGCTTACATCAGAACAGCAAACGAGGGACGCTTAAAAAATGAACGTCCAGAACTTACCGAAGAAGAGGAAGATGCGGTTGAGGAAAACATCAACGACCTCCTGAATCTTGGAATTTATTCTCTGCCAACTCTAAAAATCAATTCCAAGGCAGATGAAGAAGACGTTGCAGATATCTTTGTCCGTGTTAATTCTGGCGGGCAAAATCTAACCGAGAAAAACTTCATCGAAACATTGATTGCGGTTTATGATAATGAAGTCTACGATAAAATTAATAAGTTTTGCTCAGAATCGCGAATTCCTGCCAATGGAACTTCCTACAATCAGATTCTTCAGGTTGACCCCTCTCATCTAATTCGCGTGGCGGTGGGCGTAGGCTTTAAACGAGCGCGTTTACGGTATGCTTATATGTTGTTGCGTGGGAAAAACTTAAAAACTGGAGAAATCACACAGAATGTGCGTGAAGACAATCTAGCTATATTCAAAGATTCTTTAGATATGGCCACAAATCTTAACAACTGGCACGCTTTCATGAATGTATTCGTGTCTGCAGGTTATTTGAAAGGTAGTCTTGTTGCTTCTTCCAATGCCGTAGTGTTTAGCTATGTTTTGTACTTGATTGGAAAGTTTGAGTATAAAGTATCCTCTGTTGAATTGCAAAAAATCGTGCGAAAATGGATTTTCATGTCCACAATTACCGGATTTTATACGGTATCAACCGAAACAAAGGTCGAAAAGCAATTTGCTGATTTAAGAGATATTCATACGGCAAATGAATTTGTAGAATATCTGGACAGTGAAATATCAAATAGATTTACCGATGACTATTTCAAATATACATTGCCATCGGAACTGAATAGCTCTTCGGCCACTTCTCCTGCATGGTATGGATATGTTGCAGCCATCAATGTTTTAGGAACTCCAATGCTGTTTAGTACAACTCCGTTGTCACAGTATTTTTCACTTGGCTCAAGCGGGGACAAAAGCTCGGTTGACAAGCACCATATCTTTCCTAAACACTATCTTGAAACAATCGGATACGATAACGACCGAGATAGAAACCAAATCGCTAACTTTACCTATCTTGATTATAGCACTAACATCGACATTTCCGATGCACCGCCAGAAGAATATGTGAACCGTTACAGAGAAAAGCTTGGTAATGAAGGCTATAAACTAGCCTGTGCACAAAATGCACTGCCAGAAAATTTTGAAAAATTGTCATATCCAGAATTTTTAAAGCGGCGTCGAATTTTAATGGCTCAAATTATTAAGAAAGCATATACAAAATTAAATCAATAGAAAATGAGCAAAAGTAAACTACTTATCCACATTTACGGTGCCTTTGGCTCCGGAACGTCTACGCTGGGACGATACCTGGCGGAGAAATTCGGCTTTGCCTTTCTCGACTCCGACGATTATTTCTGGCTGCCCACCAACCCTAAATTTACTGCCAAGCGATCGATCGAGCAGCGTGTGCCGCTAATGCGGCGATATATGCGACCATCATCAGGCGTTTTTGCAATGGGTACGGGTACGATGACGGCTGCCCAGAGACCCGCAGCGCTGCCCTGCACGGCGCAGGGCAAAAGCGGCTGTCTTGCCCAATTCTTGTAGCGGACGGCACAGCCCCCTTGGCCGAAAACGCCGCCCGCATGGAGGAATTGCTATGTTCTGCAAACTGACACCCGAGGAAGAAGTGCGTATGCACATCCTTTTAAAGGGCATTGCCGATGACCCCAATGCGCTGGAAATGCAAAAGTTCATCCAGCACGGCAGTGTGACGACCTACGAGCATTGTATGCGGGTCACGCGCATTGCATTCTGGCTCAACATCCATCTGCGTGCCCACGCCGACGAGGCTGGCCTGGTAAAAGGTGCGTTCCTGCATGATTTTTACCTGTATGACTGGCATAATTGCAGCAATATCACGCACTGGCATGGCTTTAAGCACCCGCGCATTGCACGCTATAACGCTGAAGTTGTGTTTGCCTTGACCGACAAGGAAAAGGACATTATCCAAAGCCATATGTGGCCGCTGACTCCCACCGACATCCCCCACAGCCGCAAGGCCGCGCTGGTCTGCATGGCCGACAAGATGTCGTCGAGCTATGAGACGGTGTTGGAACGGCGTGCCAAACGAAAAAACAAATGAACCGTAGGGGCCGGGTATGCCCGGCCCTCAGCCATACCGATACAGAACGTTTGCCGTGAAGCCGCGGGCCGGAAATGTCCGGCCCCTACTGGGCGGCATAAAATATAAGGGAGGAACCATTCATGCCCGACCAATACACCCGCACCCGCGCCCAACTGGGCACACCCGCGCTGGACGCATTGCGCAAGGCCCATGTGGCCGTGTTCGGCATCGGCGGCGTCGGCGGCCAGGCCGTTGAGGTGCTGGCCCGCAGCGGGGTAGGGGAGCTGAGTTTGTTTGACAGCGACATCGTCGCGCTCTCCAACCTGAACCGCCAGCTGGTGGCGCTGCACTCCACGCTTGGTCAATACAAAGTGGACGCTATGGCCGCCCGCATTGCGGATATCGACCCCACCATCGTCGTACACGCCAACCGGATGTTTTATAACGCCGAAACAGCCGCCGATGTTGACCTGACGCAGTTTGATTACGTGCTGGACTGCATCGACACGGTCAGCGCCAAGCTGCTGCTGATCCGCCGTTGCAAAGAGGCCGGGGTGTCGATTCTGTGCAGCATGGGCGCAGCCAACAAGCTGGACCCGACAGCGTTCAAAGTGGCGGATATCGAGAAAACCACCGTTGACCCGCTGGCAAAGGTCATCCGCATCGAGTGCCGCAAGCGCCGCTTGGGCAAGGTCAAGGTCGTTTTTTCGGAGGAGCCGCCTCTGCCGCCGCTGGCAGGGGAGACGAGCGAGACCCCGGTTGCCGCACGGCGCACCGTGCCCGCCAGCAATGCCTTTGTGCCCGCCGCCTGCGGACTGGTCTGCGGATCGGAGGTCGTCAAGGACATTCTGCGCAAGGCCGGGGTCTACCGCGGCACAAAATAATAAAAGTAAGGATAATCCAAATGGTGCCGTGCGAATGGTAGATTCCCATTCGCACGGCACCTTTTAGGTGACGTTATATTATTCTGCCAGTAATTCAGCCTCGGCAAGGGTGGGGTCAAAAGTGCCTTGTACTGCGGGGAAAGATCGTGTGTTCAGTACATATCCTTTGGGAATTGTACGCGGTGTGTAACCGGTGATGAGCTTGAAGGCCCGGTTAAAGCTGCGAATGGTGTTGAAGCCGCAGCGCGACATGACATCGGTTACCTTCAAGTCTGGCTCGGCATTGATGATCTGCACAGCTTTTTCAATCCGCACAACATTCAGATATTGCGAAAAGGTCATGCCCGCCTGGCGTTTGAAGTAGCGGGAAAAGTAAGATTCCGAAACATTCATAAACAGGGCGGCATCGTAAAAGGTAATGCTGTAAAATTCGTGGTCGATGCGGTCCAGAAGCTGTTTGTAACGGGCGGTGACTTCGCTTGGCTGCTGATCGTTTGCGATAAGGGGTTCGCTGCGAAAGATGTCCGTCATCAATTCCTCAATCATGGCAATTGTGCGGACCTCAAAAAAGCGGGGCTGTTCCGAAAGTTCCTGCCGAATGGCAGTGAGCCTTTCCAGAACATTATAGTGATCCTGAAAAAGCGGCGTTGACAGCTGATAAGGATGTGTCAGCGGTTCACAGAGTTTCTCATCAAATAAGCATACCAACAGCAGACAATCAGGATCGGTATGGATGTAATGCACACACCCACTTTGGCAAAAAATGACACTCTTGGGCAGAAGAGTGTAGATTGTGTCGGCAACAATGACCTGGGCACAGCCTTCCATACAAACGATCATTTCATGCTCCATGTGCCAGTGGGATATATTCTGCAGGTTTCTGTACTTGCCAACCCACACTTTTTCACTGCCTACATAGGCGCGTTTTTCAAATTTTGTAAGCATAACAGGTTCTCACAATCCACTATGTCAATAAATGTCCATATATGGGAAAAGAATTGCTTTCATTCGGTGTCAGAATGGTATAATATTAACACAAAGATTCAAGAAAAGCAATGATTTAAATGTAAAATGCACAAATCGCAGGAGCGTGGAAATCCTGCTAGTTGTATGAATGACCTTTTTCTTCCTGGTTGCATGGTTGGTGATCGCGACACTGCCTGCACAGCGAAGAAGCGGAGAGTTAGATTGACTGACGCAAATAGAAGAATCAAGAACACAAGGTGGTGAAAAGGTACAGAACAAAATTGTATCCCTCATAGCAAGCGGTGCTTGCAGCCAAGGCACACACATTTTCAATCAAAATGGAAAGAAGGATAAACGATGACACACAGAAAACGTACTTCTATCTTATTGGTGATTTCATTCGTATTGATTTTGGTTGGCAGTTTCTTTTCTAACGCAATCAACACGGATTTTGGAAAAATTAAAACAGATCGCCTCTATCTGATGAATGACAATGGTTATACGGTAAGTGCAAGAATTTATATCCCCAAAACGGCAACGCAGGAGGCACCTGCCCCGGCCATGATTATCTGCCCCGGTGGTGACAGCCCGTCCGATTTGCTTACCCCCTGGGCCAGTGAGATTGCACGCCGTGGCTTTGTGGTAGCACTGGTGGACTATACCGGCTGTGGCGATACGGAAGTTGATAATGCTTCGCAGTATTGGACGAACCACGGTGCTATGGAGCTGGAAACAGTCTACGACTATCTGGCAAATCGGCCATTCGTAGACGCAACCCAGATTGGCGTGGGCGGACATTCCATGGGTTCGCTTTACAGCTATTGCCTGTCAACCAAACGTCAGGTTTCCCTGGTCATTTCTGATGTTATTTACAGCGAGGCTATGCCCACCTACGACCTGGACTTTGTACAGATCTCCGGGCAGCATGATGAAGGTCTGCTGGCGCGCGTCAATAAGATTGATGAATTGTTTAAAGATCCGTTCCTGACAGAACTGTTCGGCACGGATGAGATCGAACCCAACAAACTGTATGGCTCGTGGGAAGACCACAATGCACGCATCTTCTATGTGGTCAACCAGACGCATGCAGATGATATGTACTGGGGACAGTTTGTCCGCCTGGTAGTGGACTCCGCCATGAACAGCATGGAAGCACCTAATCCGCTTCCTGTAAGCAATATGATCTACGGCTGGAACTTTGTGGCGCTGTTTGTCGTGATCATTGGCATCGTTATGATGTTGTTCTGCGTGGCAGATCTGTTGCTGGATTCTGACCTGTTCTCGTCCCTGAAGCTGCCTGCCCCGCAGGTTACAGCAGGATTTGCCTTTAAGTCAAAGGGCTGGTGGATCTGCGCTGCTATTCTGGCACTGATTCCGGCACTGTTCTTCTTCCCCGGTACAGCGGTCGGCAACCAGATGGCTTCTAATAAACTGTTCCAGCTGGGTACTACCCCCAATGGCTTTCTGATCTGGAGCCTGTTCTCGGCTTGCGGCATGCTGGTATTCTTCCTTGCGTACCACTTTATGTATGGCAAAAAGAAAGGCTGCAATGTTTCCAGCTACGGCCTTGCCACAGGTAGTGATACCAAAGTACACATTGGTTATATTGTAAAATCTGCCGTCTTTGCACTGATCCTGTTTATGCTGGGATACTTTGTCCTGATGTTGATCTATCGCTATGCGGATACAGATGTTCACGGCCTCAGTGTCAGCTTCCGTCTGCTGAATGACGCCAAATGTGCAACGATGCCTTGGTATTGCCTTGGTATGCTGCCATACTTCCTGCTGGTTACGCTTGCAGGCAATACTTTACAGTTCCGCGGAGATGTCAGCAAAGGTAAGGATATGACCAAGTCGGTTATTTTGGGCGCCTGCATTGGCATGGTGGGTATGTTGCTGCTCTTCATCTTCTATGAAGTAACGCTGCGTCTGAACCGCCCGTTCTACACAGGTCATTTTGCACACTTCTACATGCTGCTCCTTTCTAATGTGCTGCTGCAGTTCTGCGTGGCTTCCGGTCTGGCAATTTTTATCCGCAGAAAGACCAACAGCATCTGGCCTGGTGTATTTATTGGTACGGCACTGGTTGCATTTGGCATGGTTAGCTCCAACAGTATTGCCATGATTATCTGATCTCTTGTGGAAGGCGTCCACGCATACAATAAAAAGAGCTGCTGAACAAAGCAATCCAAATCGATAAAGAGCGTACGCTTTAAAATGTTAGAAACAAAAGCATTAGAATATCTTCGCAAAGATGATGCGTGACAGCTCTAAGACACCGGTAAAATAAAATTAGCCTCGGTAAAGTAGGCGGGGCCGGCGAAAGCTGGCCCCGCTTTTATTTAAGGCGTGAAGCAGTGAGCTGGGTCGGCATCAGTCGATTGCAGAGCCGGACCGTGGGTTGTGCGGAAATCACAAGCCGGATAGGTGGCGGGAACGCTGCTGAAAGAAAACGCAAAAAAATAGGGATGACCTTGGTAAGAGGCTATCCCTGTTTTTTAGCTGATGTGTAAATCGCAGCTTTGGCAAATGCTTTTTGCTGCTTTTTAACGTATCTACGATGTCAGTATAAAATGAGGGCGTTTTGCATGAAAAATACCACTTTGACCCCGGCTTCTTCTTGACAAAAGCACTAAATCAAAGTAAAATTAGAACTAGGAAATAAAGAACCAGACGGCAGGTGTGACCTGCGCGTGGTTCCTTAAAGGGTGTCGCCCACCGGGAACGCCGCTTTTTTACGATATTTAACGTCTTTTTTGACGGTTCTGTGTATATTCTGCGTGCAGGGGCGTTGTGCGCCTTTTTGGCCGACCTGCCGCGTCTTTTACTGTAACAATATCATAAGTTAAGCGTCCCGCTGCGCCGCATCCTCCTAGTTAAATCAAGGAGTGAAACCGACTATGTCACCAATTTTGACCGTGGTGCTGGTCCTTGTTGCTGCTGTTGCTGCTGGGGCGCTTGGTTTTTACCTCGGCGGCGAGAACCGCAAGCGCACTGCCGAAGCCAAGATCGGCAGCGCCGAAGAGGAAGCCAAACGCATCGTGAACGATGCCATCAAGGCTGCCGAGCAGAAGCGCAAGGAAACCATCATCGAAGCGAAGGACGAAGCCTTCAAACTCAAGAGCGATGCCGACAAGGAAATCAAGGATCGCCGCGCCGAAATTTCCCGCCAGGAGCGCCGCATCGACCAGAAAGAGGAAGCCCTTGACAAGCGTACCACCCAGATGGAACGCAAAGAAGAGGACCTCAAGCGCCGCAGCGAGACGGTGGAAGCCCGCTTAGACGAACTGGAACAGCTGAAACTGCGCCAGACCGAAAAGCTGGAAACCATCGCGGCCATGTCCAAAGAGGACGCCCGCGCCGTGCTGCTGAAGCAGGTGGACGATGAGCTGACCCACGAAAAGGCTATGAAGATCAGCGCCTACCAGGCTAACATGAAGGACGAGTGCGACAACCTCGCCCGTGAGCTGGTTGGCCAGGCCATTGCCCGCTGCGCGGCTGACGCCACCAGCGAGGCCACCGTCAGCGTTGTGCCGCTGCCCAGCGACGAGATGAAGGGCCGCATCATTGGCCGCGAGGGCCGCAACATCCGTGCCCTGGAGACCGCCACCGGCTGTGACCTCATCATTGACGACACGCCGGAGGCTATCACGCTGTCCAGCTTTGACCAGACCCGCCGCGAGGTCGCCCGCATGGCGCTGGAACGCTTGATTGCTGATGGCCGTATCCACCCGGCCCGCATCGAGGAGACTGTCGACAAGTGCCGCCGCGAACTGGAAATTCAGATGAAGCGCGAGGGCGACAAAGCCATTATGGAGTTGGGCATTCACAGCCTGCATCCCGACCTGGTCAAGCTCATCGGCCGTTTGAAGTACCGCACCAGCTTTGGCCAGAATGTGCTGAGCCATTCTCTGGAAGTGGCCTGGTTGGCTGGCTTGATGGCCGGCGAGCTGGGTGTCAATGTCCAGCTGGCCCGCCGTGCCGGTTTGCTGCATGATATCGGCAAGGCGCTCGACCACGAGATTGAGGGCAGCCACGTCCAGATCGGCGTCGACATCTGCAAGAAGTACCGCGAAAACCCGCAGGTCATCCACGCCATCGAGGCCCACCATGGCGATGTGGAGCCGAAAACCACACTGGCGTTTATCATTATGGCCGCCGACGCGATTTCCGCCGCCCGCCCGGGTGCCCGCCGCGAGAACATGGAGAGCTACATCAAGCGTCTGGAAACGCTGGAAGCCCTCTGCAACGGCTTCGAGGGTGTCGAAAGCTCCTACGCCGTCCAGGCTGGCCGCGAGGTGCGCATCCTTGTTCAGCCCGACAAGGTCAGCGACGACGAGGTCATTCTGCTGGCCCGCAATGTCGCAAAGAAGATCGAGAACGAGCTGGATTACCCCGGCCAGATCAAGGTCAGCGTCATCCGCGAGAGCCGCGCCACCGAGTACGCGAAGTAAGTATGGCAATAGAAAAAGGCAACCCGATGTGGGTTGCCTTTTTTGTATAAAGATAAGAAAAATGGGTACCAGAGTGATACTATCAATACTTAGCATTTCAGTTCAGGTAACTTTTCCGGTTATAAGTAACATGAGTCTATCTCTTCTAAAGAACGAATCTTTATCCATGGTGGGCAGGTTTTTGTAGTCATTATTGATTTGAACAGAATCTCCGAGAAGATAGTGCTCGTAACAAGGAGCTTCATCAACACTAAGTGCAATATATTCTTGTGTCTCGGCAAAATATATTCCGACATATCCTTTACCATCATAGTAAAGGATAAAAGCGACTTTACCGCTTGGAGAAATATAGGCACCAAAATGGCCGTTTCCTCCTTCTTGCAGTGACGGAACCTCGGACATTTTGACGATTTCTTGGTATCTGGTTACAGTTTCTGTGGACCCATTAGGTGACTTTGTTTTGGTAGCTAAAAAAGTACTGTCTACATGAGTTGTTTCCTTTATTATATCAGATTTACCATACAGTTCACTCATTTCCGTCTGGATTGCGGTATGCAACATCCTGCAAGTCACATAAATAAGAAACTGCTGTATTATGAGGAAATGCCTCTCGATATTTTGCGGTATTCAACAGTAATGGGTCACTTTGCAGATACCATCTGTATAGCAAAAGTCCCTTAATGTTTTCGGAATTAAGCAGTTTATACAGTTTGTGCATCTCATTTTTGCGTTGTTCGCGATAAGTTTGGCTGTCAGTATCGATTTGTTTTAATTCGTTGTAGCCTCGACACATAGATAGCTTTCCGCTACCGCTTTTTGAAAGCTGATTATGCAAATATGTTCTCACATTCGTTGAATATTGTGGTGTGTTTTTAAATTTTTCAATCGTATTCCAAGCATCAGCGAATAAATTCAAAAAGAAAAGCGCCATCGATTCACTAATTGTTTCTTCAATCCACGGCGTACTCTTTGTATTCAGTGGCGAATTATAGTAGACTGCTGCATGAGTCATTTCGTGCCCTAATTGAAAGATAGCTTGACACCAATAGTCCAAACTATCAATCGCAATGTTAATGAAGTTCACTTCTGCGGGAGGATTATTTTTTGCTAGGCAAAACATTGGTGCTGCAGAATCAGCCGGACACTTCCTAATTTGAATTTTCTCATTCGGAAATTTTATTCCCAATTGCAAGTACATTTGTTCAATGGTTGTCACAATTATGTAAGCTATATCCTTTTCCTCAGCTGTAAAAATGCTATTGGTATTGCCAGTGCCTCCCAAAACAAATTCATATTTTAACATACTGTTTTATGTCAGCACCTCCTTCTTTCCAGTGACATATTCGTAGATAAGAGACTTTTTATAGTTTGACAGGATTTCAAGTTGTTTTTTCTTTTCCGCAAGAATTGAATTGACCTTTTCAATTTTTTCATCCAAATAGGATGCAATAGAAAAATTCAGGAACAAGTTCGCGGTTTGCTTTTATAGTGGTATAAGCGGAAGTGATGATGCCGTGTTCTTTTACCAACCCTGTTCGGAGACTACGTTTATCATTTTGCAAATCAGTAAGGCGTAAAACAATATCGTCTTTTTCGATAATGTTATATCCGTTGTAGTTCTCTGGTAAAAGTCCATCAACTGTATTGATATCTTTTCTGATAACTCTTCCATAACTTAAAGAGAGTAGGTTATTCTCCTTACCAAGAGTATTTCTACATTTTCTTTCGCAGAAATAATAATAAAGTGGATGCATTTGCCAAGTGGTTGGAATAGCTCCAACCCATTCAATCCCACTATCTTTCATTTCACGCATAGTTCCACCACCTTACCCGAACAGCTTCGCAATGCGCTGGCTGACAGACTGTTCCAGTTCTACAAACTGCTTTGCCAGTTCCTCACTGAGTACGGGCTGCTCGTACTTGTAGAAATACTGCGTGAAGGGAATCTCTGCGCCCGTCTTGATAACAGGTTTTTTGGCATCGACCTTTTCTTCCCAGAATGCCTTTGCATCCGGCACATGGGGCAGAACTTCCCGCACCATATAATCATCAATGGATTCCTCGTAAGGCACACGCTCGGTATCTTTGGAATCCTTATCGTAGAGAATTTCGCCGTGCTTATCCCTCTGGATTTCAGCATTTTTATCCATCACGGACAAGCCATCCGAAATTTTGTCCAGCAGCTTTTTATCATCGGTCACTTTTGCCAGCGCCTTGCGCAGTACCGGCATAAAGACTTCCGGGGAAAGATAGACTTCATCCGAAGCGGCGTCCTGCAAGGCAGAAATAATAGCCTCATAAACAGGCTTCTGCTCATACAGCTTGTCCAGCTTCATTTTGTCCTTGACGGAAATCTGCGAGCCCTGCTCTTCCAGTTCATCGACCTTTGCAGGGTCGTATACAGAACTCAATGTACCGTCTGCCAGTATCTGCTGGATGCGCTCCTCCGTGATGGCGTAGCTGCGCTGCAACGGCTGCATGACCGTATACTCACGGTACATAAATTCTTCGTTCTTGAAGATTTTGCAGTATTCATTTTCTTCAAATGCCGTGTACAGCTTAACGATTCTGTCGCGGTCCTCCGGCAACAATTCGTTTTTCTTATTGCCTGCGGCCTTGCGCAGCTTGTGGAAAATGCTGGTGGCATCAATCAACTGCACATAGCCCTTGCGTTCCGGGCGCTTGTTCTTGGACAAAATCCAGACATAGGTGGCGATACCCGTGTTGTAAAACAGGTCGGTGGGCAGCGCGATAATGGCTTCCAGCAAATCCTGTTCCAGAATCCAGCGGCGAATCTGGCTCTCGCCGGATGCTGTGCCGCCCGTAAACAGAGGACTGCCGTTCTCGATAATCGCAGCGCGACCCACCTTGTCGTCCATCTTATCAATGGCAGACTGCATAAAAATCAACTGGGAGTCGCCACCGCTCGGCAGACCTGCACCCCAGCGTCCATCCTTGCCGCGCTTGAACTCATTGCGGACGGCATCTTCCTGTCCGGCCTTGGCATCTTTTCCGGCCCACGGGGTCCCAAAAGGCGGGTTTTCCAGCACAAAGCGCATTTTGATGTTGGGGAAGCAATCCTCTTTGAAAGTATCCGCGTTGCGGAAGTTTTCAGTATTCTGGTCCTTAATCATCATCTCGGCCAGACCGACAGCATAAGACTGGGGCATAAACTCCTGCCCGAACAAGCGCACATCGGCGCTGGGATTGTAGTGCTTGATAAAACTGTACGCCGTGCTAAGCATACCGCCCGTTCCGCAGGCTTGGTCACAGACAGTGACAACCTTGCCATCGTCGAAAATATCGTCACAGCCCTCGCTGATAAGGACAGCAACAAGGCACTTGATAATATCGCGGCCCGTGTAAAACTGACCGGCATCCACATTCTGATAGAACTTGCCAATCAGATGCTCAAAGATATAGCCCATCTTGATGCTGTCGTAGGTCTTGGGGTCCAAATCCAAGTCGGCAAATGCCTGCACCACGCTGAACAGACATCCGTCCTTATCCATCTTGTCGATATGGCTGAACATTTCAAGTCCATTGAAGATTTCCTGCACTTCAGCGGAGAAGCCTTGAATGTACACTTTGAAATTGGATTTGATGTTGTCCGGCTCGTTGCACAGTTCTTTCAGCGTGTAGGGCGAGGTGTTATAGAACTGATATCCGGAAATGCGGTACATTGCCTTCGGCGGATAGTTCGGATTTTCTGCAAATTTGGCCAAAACCGCTTCCTTGTGCGGCTCCAAGGCGCACTCCAAGCGGCGCAGAATCGTCATCGGGATAATGACATCGCCGTACTTATCCGGCATATAGGAGCCGCGCAGTTTGTTGGCGATGCTCCAAATAAAGTTCACTTCCGGGGTGACATCAATTGGGGATTCATCCCACAGCGCGTCAAAGGCAATTTTGTTCGACATTATTATTCTCCGTTCGCAGTTCTCAATTTTCACGACAGGCGAACGGAGCTTATCATTCCATGCCAAGGCATGGAATGGAAAAGGAGCGCTCCTTTTCGCCTTTGTGCGAATTGGTTTGGCTCAACCTATTACTAAATATTATATCATTTTATAAAGCTGTCTGCCACCTCAAACCTTTATTCCGTGGGGAAATTGGTTGAATTATTTGCTGCATCCTCAATCGGAAATGGCTTCTTGATTTTTTCGGTACTAAGAACATCTCTCTTGGCCTTTTTCAATTCATAGTTGTACCGCGTCATTTCATCAATGAACGCCTTTTCTTTCGGACTCGCTTTTTAATAATCAATTTTGAATTTGTGACACATAGAAAAGAATGTGTCAAAGAAAAGCGTAGCATCCTTTTCACCTGATAAGTATTTCTGCTGATTATCCATACTTGATTTCTCCATTGTCACATACTAAGCAGTATAATCCACGCAACTGCTACAACAACTGCAATTAGCAACAGAATTCCACAACCAGAATTATCACCACCACCATTGTTATTACCATTATTCCGCTGCGGAGGTCTGTGTCCTCCACCACCGCCACTAGAACCACCAAAGTTACGGTCAAAGGCTTGCTTATAATGAGCATAACCTGTACTGCCAGAACCAAAGTAACCATAATCATTTGCCATAGTATTTTCCTCCCTCATTCGTAGTCCGGTAACGGTTTACTCAACTTACCTACCATATCCAATGCCGCCAGTCTTTCAGTCGCAATATTCATACGCTCAATTCCAACTGCATTTTCGATGGCAGATTCAGCACAATCTGCATACATAGCAAGAGCGTTCTTGATGACATTCACATCATATTCTCGCAGCGGACCAATATCGACATAACGGTTACGGCATTTTCTTTGCTGCTCCATTGGTTTCCTCCGTATAAAGAGATTTTTTCACTCAGAAAATCGAATTTTTTGTTTTCCTAATACCATTCTACCATTTTACAATACTCATAAATCGGACTTTGAGCTTTTTGGGTATTAGAACAATAGGCAAAGTTTTTGCTGAGAACTATCGTTATTGCACAAAAAAGCCATTCTTCGAACATGAAGAACGGCTTGGAATTTGGTAATGTTAGCGGTCTTGTGTGACCCACGCTGGAGGATTTTCTAGGAGTTTCTTGAATTCCTTAACGCTCATTTTGCTTTCTTCAGCAGCTTCTTCAACAGTAATATGTCCTTCTTTCACTGCCCAAAACAATACTTGTATCATTCCTATGCGAAGCCCCTCTTGAAAGCTTTCTTCAAACACACCTCTATAAAGGTCCGACATAATATTTTTCCCTTCTTATTAAATGACTTGATGAAGTCTTAAATCAAAATAGTGTTTAGCCTTTTATTTCATCTGTATCAGGCAACAGTTTGTCTCTTATATCATCCATGATGATTTCCCATCCTTTTTGATAATAATTTTTCCGCTTTTGGGTATGTAGAAATCTCTCTTTTGCAAAAAAACAGCCGCCCCTTGCGGAGCGGCCTAAGTAGTGGATGTTCTGTTGTTCTGTGGTGTTTGTATTTTTATAGTCATTTACTTACTCCCTTGTCATAAGTGTTTTTGTGTAAGTAAATACTATATTAGCATTTATTGCGGAAATAAGCAAATGGCTATATGTACAAAAATAGCGGCTTGAATTTGTGGAAGCAAAATATAAAAGCTGCCCTCGCAAGGAGAGCCGCTTTTATTTGTATTCACTTTGGTATCTAAAGTTCCATAACCAACAACACTGTAAACTATTGCGGTTAATTACACAATTTCATCAATTTCTATACTGGGAGTTGCACCATTTCTCGGAACCATGCCATAGCCTTAGCGCAATCCGCATCATTCATGGTGCAGGCAACAGAAAAGAACAACTGATTTTCAGCAACTATTTGGCTTATCAGTTTTCTGCGTGCTTTTGCTTCGGTGAAAGAGAATGTTTGTCCCTCTCTGGAAAAAACAAGTGCTTTCTGTCCCTTTGGTGCATGATACAAGGACTCCGAATGCACCTTTTCTTTTGTAGCAGAAAAGGAATACCAATATTTGATGCCATTCAAGGTATACACGAAACTGATTTGACCCAGTAGCCTCCATAGAAAGAACTGCCTCGTCTCGAAACGAGCGATAGTTTTCTACAGTAAATTCAATCAGCATATTTTGTCCCTTTTATTCACTTTCTTTAGGGTACGCCTCATCTGTGGCCGCTTGCTGCTTTTTTTGGCGTTCTTCCATCCTTTTTCGATAATATTTTGCAGACGGCCCCATATGTACATCGCAGTACATCCGCGTTTTGTGGTTGCTCAACTGGAAATAGTGGTCGCAGTGGCATTATTGACCAGTTAGTAGGTCTGTGTATGTATCTTAACCTCGACTATATATCGTCAAAAAGCCGTCCAACCATCGATGCGGATTACATAAATAAAGTCGCAAAGCGACATTATCGCGGAATGCAGAAACTCATGGATGAACTTGATGACCCTCTTAACGAGAAGAAACGCCAAAAGATTATTGAAGAAGCCGACCGAAAGCTGGATAATCTGCTTCAGGAGCATAAGCAAACAGCTTTTGCAGAAAAAATAATGGAAAGCGCAGAAGCAGACGAGAAGAAAATCCTCTTGAAAAAGAATATCATCCACAACATCGAAATGGTTGTTGCCGATTACACCTCGGACAGAATTGCGGCAGCAGTTGATAGAGTCTTAATTTCAACCGATGAAACAGACGAAAAAGTGCTGACCCGTGTAGTGATGAAACTGCTAACGGATTCGGAAAAGGAAACTCCAACGAAAAAGCAAAAAAGTAAAAAGAAACCTCTGCAAACATCTGACATGGTAAAGTTCATTATCGAGTAAATAAAAAGGAACCCTTTCTGCTCAACAGAATTGGTTCCTTGTTTTGTAATTGAAAAGAGAAAGCCACTTCCAACCCATTACAGTGGAAGTGGCTTTCGTTGTACTCCTATTAAGGATATAATTGTATTTTTCCTGTGTAAGCAAAAATTCCTTATTAAGATTATTGCTACTCATTAAGGATATAATTGTAAGTGGTCTTTTTAGCCAAAACGCCTTATTAAGGTTATAATTGTATTTCTTGTGTGCAAGGTAATACACGCTTATTAAGATTGTTTTGTCTTATTAAGGATATAATTGTAGATTTACAAAATTTATTCCGTCATTACAGATGCAGCACTCGATCCTTGATCTCTGCCGTCCGGCCCTGGTTCCAGAACTGGGTGCCGATATAGCCGCAGGTGCGGCGGGCAACGTTCAGCTTGTTCTGGTCGCGGTTATGGCACTTGGGGCACTCCCAGACCAGCTTGCCGTCCTCCGGCACAATCTGAATTTCACCGTCGTAGCCGCAGACCTGGCAGTAGTCGCTCTTGGTGTTCAGCTCGGCATACATGATGTTCTCGTAGATGAACTGCATGACCTTGATGACGGCCTCGAGGTTATCCTGCATGTTGGGCACTTCCACGTAGCTGATGGCACCGCCCGGGGACAGCTTCTGGAACTCGCTCTCGAATTTCAGCTTGGTGAAGGCGTCGATCTGCTCGGTGACGTGGACGTGGTAGGAATTTGTGATATAGTTGCGGTCAGTGATGCCCGGCACCACGCCGAAACGCTTCTGCAGGCACTTGGCGAACTTGTAGGTCGTGGATTCCAGCGGTGTGCCGTACAGGCTGAAATCAATATTGTGCTGGTTCTTCCACTTGGCGCAGGCGTCATTCATATGCTGCATCACGTTCAGCGCAAAGGGCTTGGCGGCGGGGTCGGTGTGGCTCTTGCCGGTCATATACTTGCAGCACTCATACAGGCCCGCATAGCCCAGGCTGATGGTGGAATAGCCGCCGTAGAGCAGCTTGTCGATGGGCTCGCCCTTCTTCAGGCGGGCCAGTGCGCCGTACTGCCACAGGATGGGCGCGGCGTCGCTCAGGGTGCCTTTCAGGCGGTTATGGCGGCACATCAGGGCCTTGTGGCACAGCTCCAAACGCTCGTCAAACAGCTGCCAGAACTTATCAAAATCGCCGCCGCTGGACAGAGCCACATCCACCAGGTTGATGGTGACAACGCCCTGATTGAAGCGGCCGTAATACTTGGGCTTACCGTTCTCGTCGATGTACGGCGTCAGGAAGCTGCGGCAGCCCATGCAGGTGAAGCAGTGGCCCTCGCCGTTGGCATCGACCTTGTATTCCAGCATCTTCTTCTCGCTGATATAGTCGGGCACCATGCGCTTGGCGGTGCACTTGGCGGCGAGTTTGGTCAGGTAGTAGTAGGGCTGGCCCTCGTAAATATTGTCGTCCTCCAGGACGTAAATCAGCTTAGGGAAGGCAGGGGTGATCCAGACGCCGGCTTCGTTCTTGACACCCTGGTAGCGCTGGCGCAGCATTTCCTCAACGACGATGGCCAAGTCGGACTTGAGACGCTGGTTGTCACCGGCCTCGTTCAGGTACATAAACACCGTGATGAACGGTGCCTGGCCGTTGGTGGTCATCAGCGTGACGACCTGATACTGGATCGTCTGCACGCCGCGCTTGATCTCCTCGCGCAGGCGCTTCTCGACGATCTCGGAGATTTTTTCCTCGCCGGGATCAATGCCCAGGTCCTTCATCTCGGCCTCGACATCGCGGCGGATCTTCTTGCGGCTGACATCGACAAAGGGGGCCAGATGGGTCAGGCTGATGCTCTGGCCGCCGTACTGGCTGGACGCAACTTGCGCGATGATCTGCGTGGCAATGTTGCAGGCGGTGGAGAAGGAGTGCGGCTTCTCAATCAAAGTGCCGGAAATGACCGTGCCGTTCTGCAGCATATCGTCCAGGTTGACGAGGTCGCAGTTGTGCATATGCTGGGCATAGTAGTCGGCATCGTGGAAGTGGATGATGCCTTCCTCGTGCGCCTTGACGATCTCCGGGGGAAGCAGCATACGCATCGTCAGATCCTTGCTGACCTCACCGGCCATATAGTCGCGCTGGACGCTGTTGACGGTGGGGTTCTTGTTGGAGTTTTCCTGCTTGACTTCCTCGTTGTTGCACTCGATCAGGGACAGAATCTTGTCGTCCGTGGTGTTGTGGGTGCGCTTGAGGCTCTGCACATAGCGGTAGGTGATGTACTTGCGGGCCACCTCATACGCGCCGGTGGCCATGATGGCATCCTCGACGATATCCTGAATCTCTTCCACGTTCATGGCGTGGCCGCGGGCATAGCAGACCTCCTGCACATGGTCGCTGATCTCGATGATCTGCTGCTTCGTCAAGCGCTGGGCCTCGGGCACGACCTTATTCGCCTTCGTGATGGCCGAAATGATTTTGGTGATGTCAAAGACAGCTTCGCTGCCGTTGCGCTTGATGATCTTCATGGTGACTCCTCTTTTTATAATAGAATAAACAGATGCGGAACATGGCAATACGCACTGTATAAAACACGTATCTGTTGCCGGGTTGTACAAAGCCCGTTTCGCGAGCAAGACTATAATACCGCAACCAGAGGGAAAAGTCAATGGATGAAACCACTAGATATTGTGTTATATGATATTCAAAGAACAAAATATTCCGTTTTCGTCGCCTCAACGTGCAAAAAGGATACTGCCAAAAATGAGGCAGAATTTTTAGTGATTTTGAGCGATTCTACACAAAATGACGCTGTATCGCAGAAAACGCACCGCTGTATTTTGTTTTCACGGTTGCATTATGTCGGTAAAGCTGGTATACTAGGTAAGGTTTTGGGGTATGCCCCAAGCCCTTACACAAGATATGGGGATGCCCCACAGGAGAACTGCCATGAACTACGCCACCATCAAATATTGTGATATTGCCAACGGGGAAGGGGTGCGCACCAGCCTGTTTGTCTCGGGCTGCCGCCGCCATTGTCCCAACTGTTTCAACGCAGTGGCGTGGGATTTCAACTATGGCGCGCCCTTTACCGACGCGGTGAAGGAGCAAATCATCGAGAGCCTGGCCCCCGGCTACATCAACGGTCTGTCGCTGCTGGGCGGCGAGCCGCTGGAGCCGGAAAACCAGCGTGCGCTGCTGCCCTTTATCAAAGAGGTAAAGGTCCGCTGCCCGGGTAAGACCATCTGGTGCTACACCGGCAACAATCTCGAACACGAGGTCTGGCAGCCCGGCTGCGGCCGCTGCGAGGTCACGGACGAGTTCCTACAATATATAGATGTGCTGGTGGACGGCGAATTTGTGCAGGACAAGTATGATATCAGCCTGCGGTTCCGCGGTTCGAGCAACCAGCGCATCATTGACATGAACAAGACCCGCGCGGCGGGAAAGATCGTCCTTTGGCAGGACGACCCGATTTTTGCGGATCACAAGATGTAACGGAGGCGGCCGCGGGCGGATATGGAGTCCGCTCCTGCGAACCGCAAGGCCGAGGTGCAGGGGCCGCAGATATGCGGCCCGCAGCCCTGCGGTAAGAAGCCGTCTGCCTTCCACGCGAGGGCCGGGTATGCCCGGCCCCTACACCTCTGCCATATTTCAAAAATAGGAGCAATCATCATCTACTATGTCCACCCCCGCTAAATCCAAATCCATGACCGAAGGGCCATTGGCCAAACAAATTCTGCTGGTCAGTCTGCCGCTGGCCCTGTCTAACCTTTTACAAATTCTGTTCAACCTGTCCGATGTTGCCGTTGTGGGCCGCTTTGCAGGCTCCACGGCGCTGGGCGCAGTCGGCTCCACGGCAACGTTCGTCACACTGTTCACCGGCTTTCTTATCGGCCTCAGCAACGGTATCAATGTGCTGGTGGCGCGGTTTTACGGTGCCAGGCACCCCAAGGACGTCAGCAAGACCGTCCATTCGGCGCTGCTGGTCAGCCTGGCGGCGGGTGTGCTGCTGCTGTTTATCGGTCTGGTCGGCTCGCCCGCGCTGCTGCGGCTGCTGAATACCAAAGAGGACCTGCTCCCCGGTGCCATCTTGTACCTGCGCGTCTACTTTTTGGGTATGCCCGCGCTGGCGCTCTATAACTTCGGCAACGCTGTGTTCAGCGCCATCGGCGATACCAAGAAGCCACTGACCTATCTTTCTATCGCAGGTGCGCTGAATATTGTGCTGAACCTGTTCTTCGTCATCGTCTGCAAGCTCGATGTCGCGGGTGTGGCGCTGGCCAGCACGATTGCCCAGTGCGTCTCGGCGGGGCTGATCCTGCACGCGCTGACAAAAGTCCGGGACTGCTATGCGCTGGACTTTCACAAGATAAAATTAGACATTCCAACGACAAAACGTATTTTGCTGCTGGGGATTCCGGCAGGCTTCCAGAACGCGATTTTCGCTATCGCTAACCTGTTTATCCAGGCGGGCGTCAACTCCTTCGACTCGCTGATGGTCAAGGGCAACTCGGCCGCCGCCAACGCGGATGCCCTGATTTATGACGCTATGGCGGCGTTTTACATGGCCTGCGCCAGCTTTATGAGCCAGAACTACGGTGCGGGCAAGCTGGACCGCGTAAAGAAAAGCTACTTCATCGCGCTGGCCTACTCCTTTGGGCTGGGCGCGGTGCTGGGCGGTGGGCTGCTGGTGTTCGGCCGCCAGTTCCTTGCGCTGTTCACCACCGAGAGCGCCGTCATCGACGCAGGCATGAAGCGCATCCTAGTCATGGGCTGGGCCTACTGCACCTCGGCTTTCATGGACTGCACGATTGCCGCCTCCCGCGGGCTGGGCCGGACCATCGGCCCCACCGTTATCGTTATTCTGGGGTCCTGCGTATTCCGCGTGGCGTGGGTCTACACGATCTTCGCCCACTTCCACACGATTCCCTCGCTGTACCTGCTGTATCCCTGCTCCTGGGCGCTGACTGCCGCCGCAGAGATCGCCTATTTTGTCTTTGCCTACCGCCAGTCCGTCCAGCGCTTGCAGCAGCACGACGCCCTGGCGCGCCTGTAAGGGGAGGGGAGAGGTATGGACACCAAAGCCACCATTTACGCCGCGCCAAAAGAACTGACCGACCGCCAACTCGTCAACACGCCCATCGGCTCGGTCTGCATGAGCCGCACCGAGTACGAGCTGTACCGGGCAGAACTGGAACTGCGCAAAGCCAAGGAAACGCAGCATTTATAACACGTCAGGCCCCCGGGCGCTGCTGCCTGCCAGCACGCCCGGGGGCCTTGTTTTTCAGTGTATAGAAGCACCCCGCCCACACATCACGAAAACCGTGACGTGCGGGCGGGGTGTTATGCTATGATTTTAAGCGCAGTCGCTCAAATTACAGCTGGGGGCCGGCAGAGACCAGAGCCTTGCCGTGCTCGTTGCCTTCGTACTTGGCGAAGT
>OLRC01000459.1_pt1 | contig 30807 bp, 20 predicted proteins | sample 1672081 | NCBI WGS metagenome assembly OLRC01 (sample SAMEA3136643, study PRJEB25190) | human gut metagenome | biome: human gut; feature: human-associated habitat; material: faeces | place: Austria | collected 2013
GGAAGACGCGGAGGTGCCGGCATGATGCGCTTAGTGTTCTCGGATCTGCGCGATCGCGCCGCCACGTGGATCGGCGCGTTTCTGGTAGCCGTGGCCTGCGGTTATATCGGCGGCTGGGCGGCATCGATGCTGGCGACTGCGGAAACGTATCGAAACTTAGATAGCATGGTTTGGACGATGGTCGCGTTCTCCTCGTTCGCGGCGGCGGTTGTTCTCGCATCGGCGGCGAACCTCACGGTGTCCGCGCAGCGACGGTCGTACGCTTTGTGGCAGATCGCCAACGTCGGCCCGCGAAGCGTGGGCGCGGTGGTGCTCGCTCAGCTCGCCGTCGTGGCGACGTTAGGCGCCGCATGCGGAACGCTCGTCGAAACGATCACGTACGCCCCTCTGTTTCCCTGGGTGTTCAGCTCCCCGTTCTACCAGCCGATCGACCAGGTGGTTCTCGAAGTGGGGGTTTCGAAGATGCCCGCAGTGTGGCTTACGGTGGCGGCCGTGTCCCTTGTCGGAGGATTGAGGGCCGCTCGCAGCGCGGGCAAGACGCCTCCTTTGGAAGCCCTGCGCGATTCCCAGCCGGAGCGCAAGGGGATGACGTGGCTGAGAGCGATCTTGTTCGCGGGTTTGGCGACGGGCACCTGCGCGCTTTTCGTCTTCATGGTTGAAGCGCAGTCGTACGCCGCACTGAGCAATGCGTTGTTCATGCCCCTTCTTGCGGTCGCAACGCTCGCGACTGTCGCTCCGGTGGTGCTTTCGGCGCTGATGAGGGCGTGGACGTCCTTCGTGCCGCAATCGCTTTGGAACGCTTGGTATCTGGCGCGACATACCGCGCGCTACGGCCTGTCCCTCAGCGCGTCGGTGGAGACACCGATCATGGTGGGTTTCGGGTTGGTGGCGGGCATCGCCTCGCTCAGCAACATGCTGGCCTTCTACGCGCAACAACAGAACTTGCTTGACTACAAGACCTCGCTCGATTTCACCTCGTCGCTCCTCATGCTCGGCGGCCCCGTCCTCCTGTGCGCCATCGGGGCGGCGGTCAGCGTGGTCATGACGTCGAAATCGCGCACCCGCGACGTGGCCCTGCTCATCGCTGGCGGCGCGCGGCCGCGCACGCTGCTGGCCGCGGCCGCGTGCGAGGCCTTCATCCATGCCGTCACGGCAACGCTGGCGGGCATGGCGGCCGTGGTCGTCTCCAACGCCGTCACCGCGTACGCCGTCGGCATGCCGCTGTTCGACGGGTTGGCTTTCGGAGAGGGTCTGGCCGTCTCGCTCGCGGGCTTCGTCCTCGTCCTCGCCGCGACGCTCGTGCCCACGCTCGCCGCCCTTCGCAAAGAGCCTGCAACCGTCCTCGCGATGGGGGAGTGAGTCGCGGACGTTTCAGGATTGGTCTTCGGCGGCCGCTTCGGCAGGCTCGCGACGGAATCGGCGCAACAGCGGAAGGGGCAGGGTGGCAGAGAATGCACGCTATGCACGATTTGCAGGCGCTTTCCGCTGTGATCCATGAAAGAAACCCCAGGTCGTCAAAAAAGACGATAAAGAAAATCGTGCATAGCGTTAAATCTCTTCCATGCGGGAGGCGACCCGCTGCTGATCCGGCTTCGGCAGCGGGCCGTTCGAGCCCCTCCTGCCTTGCGGCCTGCTTGGGTCGGCGGCTGCTGCGGGAAGTTGGCAAGCCGCGCCAATGTGGCCGCAGGTGCTTCTTTACCATTCTGACCTGCGAATAGTTAACTAGGGTTTTTCCCTAATGGGGTGGTGGGAATCCCCGAATACCCTCGTTTCTCGTGCATTCCGTCAATAAAAGTTGTATATTTTGTGAAGGAGAGATCGTCAGTCGAAGGGAGGAGATTGTATGGTTAAGACCAAGAGGAACAAACTCGCTGTCTGGACCGCCTCCGTCTGCGCATTCGGTATGGTCATGGGGCTGGTTGCATGTGCGCCCCAGGCTACCGAAGACGCTACGGAGCAGAAGGCAGATGAGAACAAGACGGTGCAGCAGGTGGAAACGCCTGAGCCCGATAAGTACGGCGTCGTCACCGCCGAGTCGTGGAAGGACGCGTATCCGGACCAGTACGCTTCGTACATGGAGAACAAGTCCAACGCGCCTCTTCAGGATGGCGGCGACAAGCACAATTATCTGGAGCTGTACCCGGCTCTGAACACCATGTACAAGGGTTATGCGTTCGCGCTCGGCTATGACGAGGCGGCCAGCCACCTGTACACGCTGCAGAGCGTGAAGGAAACTCCGCGCACCACGCAGAAAGAGCAGCTCGCCGGCTGCATCACCTGCAAGACCCCGCAGTTCACCGCCATGGTGAACGATGAGGGAGAAGGCGTGTACAAGGAGAAGTTCAACGACTTGATCGGCGAGTTCACCGAGCCGGTCAGCTGCTACAACTGCCACGAGAACGATCCTCAGTCGCTCAAGGTGACCGGTTCGTACTTCGTGAAGGCGCTGGGCAACGACGCGGGCGAGGGCAGCAAGGCCCCGATGAACTCCCAGGTGTGCGGCCAGTGCCACAACGAGTACTACTTCGATGGCGAGACCAAGGCCACGACGAACCCCTACACGGGCCTCGATCAGATGACCCCGGACGCCATCCTGGCTTACTACGACGAGCGCAACTTCAAGGATTGGAACCACGCTGACACGTTCGCTCCGATGATCAAGGTTCAGCATCCCGAGTTCGAGACCATGCACGGCGGCGAGCAGTCCCCGATGGCCAAGGCCGGCTACGGCTGCTCCGACTGCCACATGGCTCCCGCTGAGGGCGCGAACGGCGAGTACACGTCGCATAACTGGGTGAGCCCGCTCGAGAACAAGCAGCTCATCGAGAACGACTGCAGCAAGTGCCACGACGACCTGGAGAAGAAGGTCAAGGACATCCAGGCCAGCGAGGAAGAGCGCGTGACCGCGATCAGCGAGAAGATCGAGGACATGACCAACAAGATCGCTGCGAAGTACGCTGACGAGATCGCCGCCATGAAGGCTGCGAACGAGGCAAAGACCGATATCCCGGCTGCGTCCGAGGAGCTTGCCAAGCTGCAGAAGCTTCAGCGCAACGCGCAGTTCTACTGGGATTTCGTGATGGTTGAAAACAGCGAGGGAGCGCACAATTCCAAGCTGACCAACGAGACGCTCGACAAGGCCGAGGCTGCTGCCGACGAAGCCCTGGCGATGCTCGCTTAGCCGACAACGACGTTCTCTCCAACGTCTTTAGAGGGGTGGGGAAAGGAAGCCTGGCTTCCTTTCCCCGTCTTAGGACCCCTCGACCGGCTTGATGCATTGTTTTTGCCGAAAAAGGGCCGAATCACACGAAAAACGGGGTGAATCCGGGCTAATTCCCCCCAAATGGGTGATAGGTTTTTTGTCGGTTGACCGCTAGTATGCATGTGGTAAAGTGCTTGTGTTTCCGTTTGGCAGCGAAATCGATGCCACTTTGTAACGGAGACGACGGAAATGCAAGACGAGATCATGAGAAAGGGGGTTAGAGAGCATGAGCGAAGAGGAAACCAAAGTGGAAGCCGCCACTGAGGCACCTGCGACCGAGGGCTCTACGACCGAGGAAGCCGCTCCCAAGAAAAAGGGAAAGAAGTGGCCGATCGTCGTGGGCGTCGTCGTGGTTGTCTTGATTGCAGCCGGTGCCGGCTTCTGGGTTTGGCACGAGCAGCCGAGCTTCTGCGCCGCCATCTGCCACACGCCGATGGACGAGTACCTTGAGACGTACGAGCAGGAGCCTGGTACCACGGGCGTCGACAAGTGGGGCAACGAAGTGAGCAACACGAACGCGATGCTGGCCGTCTCGCACAAGGCCCAGGGCAAGGACTGCATGTCTTGCCACGTGCCCACGCTGAGCGAGCAGATGTCCGAGGGCATCAACTGGGTCACCGGCAACTACGTGTACCCGCTTGAGGAGCGCGACACGGACATGCTGACCGAGGCGCGCGGCCTTGACGGCGACGAGTTCTGCCTGAACGAGAGCTGCCACAACCTGACGCGCGACGACCTCGTGAAGGCTACGAGCGGTATGGAGTTCAACCCGCACAAGGCGCAGCACGGCGAGATCGAGTGCAGCGAGTGCCACAAGGCGCACCGCGCTTCCGTGATGTACTGCACGCAGTGCCACAGCGAGGCCGAAGTGCCCGAGGGCTGGCTGACGGTTGCCGAGGCCAACAAGCTTTCGACTGCGGCGTAAGCCACTGACAGCACCACCGCTCGTTCGCGAGCAAAGAACCGAATAAGCAAGAGGGAGCCCGCCGAAGCGCCATCGTACGCTTGGACGGGCTCCTTTTGTCAAAGGTCCGAGGAACGAAATGGTGGCCCTGCGAATGCGAGATATGCAGGAGGCTTCCACGCCGAGGCGCCGCGCATGGTGAATCTTTGAATTCGGCGCCATTGCGCTCCTCGGAACTTTGAGGTACGTGAAAATGACGGTTGGAGAGAGGCAATTGAGGAGGCGAGCGTGAACGCGAAAACGAAGCGTCGCATGGTTGTGGTGACCGGCATCATCGTCATTGTGCTGGTGGTTATCCTAGCTGTAGTCGGCGGTACGAGCTCGGCGAAGACCGTGTCGGTGGCAGAGGCTGCGACAGGGAGCTATGCGGATCAGAAGATCCAGGTGAGCGGCAACGTCGTCGAGAATTCATTCGCAACCGAAGGCAACGTGCTGACGTTCGACATCTACGATCCGAACGGGGACATCACCCAGCAGCTCCGCGTGCGCTTCGAGGGCGGCGTTTCCGCCACGTTCGGCAACGACGTGACGGCCATCTGCACGGGCAAAGTCGGCGAAGACGGCGTGCTCAACGCCAGCGAGCTGGTCACGAAGTGCCCGTCCAAGTACGAGAACGCCACGAACGCGTTGACGGTTTCCCAGTTGACGGGATACGGCGACGAGGTCGTCGACAAGCCGGTGAAGGTGGCCGGCGCGGTGAAGGACGGCACGCTGAAGGCGGCGGGCGAGGGCGACCGGTTCGTGCTCGTCGATCCCGAGAACGGCGAAGAGCTTGCCGTCGAGTTCAACGACGCGATCTCGGAGGAAGTGAAGGATGGCTCTTCGCTCGTCCTGACCGGATCCATGAACGCGCAGGGCAAGTTCTCCGCAACCGAAGTGGCCCTCGAAGGCTAGACCGGTTTCTACAAACGAAGGGCGGTCGCATAGCCGCCCCGAAAGGATAGTACATGCCAACTATAGGTTTGATAGGAGTGCTCGTCGCATTCGCCGGCGTAGCGGTGTCCATCGTGTGCCTGGTCGCGGGAGCCCTGTTGTCCCGCAAGAAGTCGGGCGGTGCAGGCGAGACGCTGACGTGGGGCGGGCATGTGGCCGTGCTGGTGACGCTGGCGGCTCTGACCGTGTGCTGCGGCGTGCTGGTGTACTGCTTCATGACCGGCGATACCAGCATCGAGTACGTGCTGCGCTATCGCAGCGACTCGTCCAGCGACATCGCCTGGCTCTACAAGCTGTCGGGTCTGTGGGCAGGCCGCGAAGGCTCGCTGTTGTTCTGGGGTTGGCTCATCGCCATCTTCAACTCGGTGGTGGCCGTTCGCAATATGAGGCAGGGCAGGAAGCTGGATTCCATGGCGCTGCTCGTGTCGCAGCTGGTGCTGGCGGCGTTCGTGGGCGTGATCCTATTCTCCGAAAGCAACATGCCGTTTGCGGCTACGCCCGCCAAGTACTTCGACGGCTCGGGCAACCTGACGGCTGCAGCTTCGGTGCTGGGCATGAACACGCTGCTGGAGCACTGGGCCATGGCCATCCATCCGCCCACTTTGTTCGTGGGCTACGCGGGTCTCACCATCCCGTTCGCGTACGCCATCGCGGCCATCATCGTGAACGATTCCTCTAAGGAATGGGTCGTGCGCTCGCAGCGCTACACGCTGTTCTCCTGGTTCTTCCTGGGCGTGGGCATCGGCCTGGGCGCCATCTGGGCGTACGTCGTGCTCGGTTGGGGCGGCTACTGGGGTTGGGACCCCGTCGAGAACGCCAGCTTGCTGTCGTGGATCGTGGGCGTCGCGCTCATCCACAGCTTCACCGTGTACCGCCAGCGCGGCGCGTTCAAGCGCTGGTCGGTCATGTGCGCGTGCCTGACCTTCGCGTTCGTTATCGTGGGCACGTTCATCTCCCGTTCGGGTCTCGTGCAGTCGGTGCACGCCTTCGAGGGCGATCCCGTGTCGCTCGCGCTGTTCGGCGCGCTCATCGGTGCGTCCATCCTGGCCGGCATCGTGGGTCTTATCGTGCGGTGGAAGAGCTTCGGCCCGGCCTCCTCGGGCGCCGACGACGTGGAGAACATGCTGTCGAAGGATGCCGCCTACTATTTCAACAACGTCATCATGGTCGTGTTCGCGGTGCTGCTGACGTACCTGACCGTCTCGTCGGCGCTTCCTGCTTTCCTGCCGTTCGGCGGCCAGACGGTGTCGGCCGGCACGTACAACGCCATCGCCCGCCCGCTCGGCGTGATCTACCTGGCCATCTTGGCCGTGTGCCCGCTGCTGTCGTGGGGCCGCACTGAAGGCAAGCAGTTCTGGAAGCGCGCCCGCATCCCGGGTATCTGCGCCGTCGTGCTGTTCGCCGTGCTCATGTTCTACTTCGTCACCTACCTGCTGCCCAGCTACGACGCCATTCTGGCGGTGGGCGGCACCGAGGCCGACGGCCTCTTGGAGCAGGGCCCGTCATGGTACTACAACGGCGTGGCCGTGGTGGGCTTGCTGGTGGCCAGCCTGCTGTTCTTCAATTCGCTGTTCATGCTGGGTCGCGCCATCCGCGGCTACCAGAAGGGGCACCAAGGCAACGTGCTGGCGTCCGCTTGGGGCATGCTGGTGAACCGCGCGTCCACGTTCGGCGGCTTCGTCGCCCACCTGGGCATGGCCGTGATCCTCGTGGGCCTCATCGGCTCCTCGATGTACGTGACCGAGAAGACCGGCTATGTGAAGTACGATGAGGAAACCGACTCGGCTTCCGAGCCTTTCGTCATCCAAGACTTCGAGCTGCGTTACACCGGCAATAATATCGCTCCGCAGCCGAACGACGATGACATCCTCTACACCGTGTACTTCGACGTGTACAAGAACGGTGAGTTCGTCGGGGCCGTTGATCCGACGGTGCAGTTCGTCCAGTCCACGCAGCAGCAGAAGCTGGTGGCCAGCGTCATCACGTTCCCGACCGAGGATCTGTTCGTCGTGTACCGCGGCGTGAACTCCGACGGTGACTTCTCGATGGACGTGCGCGTGAATCCGCTGATCCTGGAAGTGTGGATCGGCTTCGGCCTGCTGATGGCTGGCGTGCTGATAGCCACCGTCGGCCGCCGTGGCGCGAAGCGCAAGCTGGCCGACGGCACCGCGGCGCCTGCCGACGCGGATGCGGAAGCCGAGGTCGAGACCGCCGAGAAGCCCGAACCTGAGAAAGTCGAGGCGTAAAGCGCCATGGAGGCCGTTGTGGAACCTGCGATCAAGACCAAGAAGCTCTCGAAGGTGTTCGGCAACCGCCGGGCCGTCGACAACGTGTCGATCGAGGTGCCGCAGGGCGCGTTCCTGTCCATTTTCGGTCCGAACGGCGCGGGCAAGACCACGCTGCTGCGCGTGTTGTCCACGCTGTCGCGGGCAACGTCGGGCTCGGCCACGCTCATGGGCGTGGACTTGAAGGAGGATCCGGACAAGGCGCGCGACCACATAGGCTTCATCTCGCACAACTCGATGCTCTACCCCGATTTGACGGCTGAGCAGAATCTGATGATCTACGCGCGCCTCTACGGGGTGGTCGACCCCGGGGCGCGCGTCCTCGAGCTGCTGGAGGCGGTGGAGCTGAAACACCGCCGCCTCGACGTGGTGCGCACGTTCTCGCGCGGCATGACGCAGCGCCTGTCCATCGCCCGCGCGCTCATCCATGATCCCGACGTGGTGTTTCTGGACGAGCCGTACTCGGGGCTCGACCCGCACGCGGTGGAGATATTCGACGACCTGATCGACCAGCAGCGCGAGGGCCGCACGTTCGTCATGGTCAGCCATGACTTGCAGAAGGGCTTCGCCATGTGCACGCATGCGCTGGTGCTGGCGAAGGGCAAGGTGGTGGCGTTCGACGAGAAGGACGCGTTCGATTTCGACGAGTTCTCGACGCTGTATCGCTCGACGGTTGGCATGGGGGTGGCGTAGATGGCGGTCGAGCTGAAGAAGCCCTCGACGTTCCAGCAGTACAAGACGCTGCTGCGCAAGGACTTGGAGCAGGAGTTCCGCACGAAGGAGATGCTCACGTCCATGGGCATCTACGCGCTTTTGGTGATCATCGTGTACGGGGCGGCGCTGGCGCAGACCTCGCAGACCACCGACGTGCTGCAGATGAGCGGCGGCCTTCTGTGGGCGCTCATCGTGTTCACGTCGCTTTTGGGCCTGAACCGCTCGTTCGCGCACGAGAAGGAGCAGGGCTGCATGGAGGGCATCCTGCTGGTGCCGATGGACCGTTCGGTGGTGTTCCTGGCGAAATCGACGTCGAACCTGCTGTTCTTGCTGGTGGTGGAAGTGATCGCCGTGCCGTTGTTCTACTTCTTCTTCCTGACCACCACCACGCCGTCCGAGAGCTTCTGGTTGCTCGTGGTGCCGCTGCTCGTGGGCACCGTCGGCGTGGCGGGCATCGGCACGCTGCTGTCCACTATCACCATCAACACGCGCGGCAAGGACGTGATGTTGGCCGTGCTGTTCATCCCGCTGATCTTCCCGCTGCTGTACGCATGCGTGTCCGCGACGACGGCGGTCATCGTAGGCGCGGAAGGATACGCGGACATCATGCTGACGTCGTTGGCGCTTGCGGGCGGCTACGACGTGATCATGATCCTCGCATCGTGGGTTCTGTACGATTTCGTGATTAGCGCTTGATGTTCCGTCGGCCTGCCGGCCGACGGAACTGCTCGATGCTGCGAGGCGCCCTGGCGCCGAAACTCGCCGCTTTTGCGCTTGCCCTTGCGTGCGAAAGCACGCGCGGCCGCGCAACACGGCGATTTTCAGCACCAGGACCCTTCTCGCTGACTTTGGTTGGACCCGTGACAGAAGGAGAGTAATGACTGAGAAAACGAAAAAGGCGCTCAAGCTGCCGGAAGCGGGGCAATGGCCCGACCGGATAGCGCCGACGGTGCTCGTTGCGGGCGCCGTGCTGTCGACGATCGGCTTTTTGCTGGCGTTCCTGTGGGCTTCGCCGGTGAACGGTGCCGCGGTGAACGGCGTCGAGATGATCGGCGGCCAGATGGTGACCAGCGTGCTGCTGTTGTCGCAGAAGATCTTCTACTTCCATATGCCGGTGGCTATCACGTCGTTCATCGCGCTGGCGTTCGCGGGCTATTACGCGGTGCGCTTCCTCATGACGAAGAACCGCCGCTTCGACACCTGCTCGAAGATCGCGATGGAGATCGCGCTGCTGTTCGTGGCGTGCACGATGATCACGGGCGACTTGTGGACGAGGTTCGAATGGGGCGTGTGGTGGACGTGGGATCCGCGCCTGACGACGTACCTCATCCTCATGCTCATCATCATCGCGTACTTCATCCTGCGCAACGCCATCGACGAGCCCGAGCGTCGCGCGACGTACGGGGCGGTGCTCAGCATCATCGCCCTCATCGACGTGCCGATCTGCTTTATGGTAACGCGCCTGATTCCCTCCAGCATCCACCCGGTGGTCGTGCGCGAGGGCGGCATGTCGGCCGATATGGGCATCACGCTCATGTTCTGCCTCGTCGGCATCATGCTGATCGGGTTCGCCCTGTACCGCTTCCGCTTCCGCCAGGTTCGCCTGACCGAGCGTGTCGAAGCGCTGAAGGAGCAGTTGGAAGACTGAGGGTTCGCCGTTCTGCGAACGGCGAAACGGGGCGATCTCGGGCACTGCGGAAGCCCTCGCTGACCTTGCTGGACCTGTGGGATGTTCGTTGTTGATAAAAGGAGAAACTTATGAATCCGGTTCTCGTAGAGATATACAGCACCATCGTTCCGTCGATGCCGTTCATCATCGGAGCGTACGTGCTCATGTGGCTGGCTATTCTGGTGTACATGCTGGTCATCACGCTGAGCTACAAGAAGGCCGAGAAGCAGATGGCGGTTCTGGAAGAGGCCGTCGCGGAACTGCAGGCAAAGTAGCAGGATGGCGACGGGTTTTCCCGTCGTGCTACAATAACCGAACACCATGGACGAAGCGCCGCTTCTGCGGCGCTTCGCGCACGTTACAGAGAAAGGTATGCCCATGAAGGCTCTCATTCCCGCTGCCGGCCTCGGCACGCGCTTCCTGCCCGCCACGAAGGCGCAGCCGAAGGAAATGCTGCTGGTAGTCGACCGACCGGCCATCCAGTACGTGGTGGAGGAGGGCCTCGCGTCGGACGCCGACGAGGTGGTCATCATCAACAGCCGCGAGAAGAAGGCCATCGAGGAGCACTTCTCGCCGAACCCGGAGCTTGTGGAGCTGTTGCGCGCCCGCGGGAAGGATGCGTATGCCGACGCAGTGGAGCGCGTGGGCAACTACAACGTGAGCTACGTGTACCAGGACGAGGCGCTGGGCTTGGGGCATGCGGTGCGGTGCGCGCACGAGAAGACGGGCGACGAGCCGTTTTACGTGCTGTTGGGCGACGTGCTGGTGCCCGACAGCAAGATGCTGCCGCGCATGCAGGAAGTGTCCGACGCGCACGGCGGCGCCAGCGTCATCGCGGTCATGCCGGTGCCGGACGACCAGGTCAGCCGCTTCGGCGTCATCGCGGGCGCGGCCGTGGCCGACGACGTGTGGAAGATCGACGCGCTGGTGGAGAAGCCGGCGTTGGAGGACGCGCCGTCGAACCTGGCCGTGTTCGGCCGCTACCTCCTCAGCGCTCGCGTGATGGAGCTTCTGGCCGACGTGGAGCCCGGCGTGGGCGGCGAGATCCAGCTGACCGATGCGCTGGACGCCGTGCTGCGCGAGGAGGAGATGTACGCGCTGATCATCGACCCCGCCGACGGCTTCGACACCGGCACGGTGGAAAGCTGGCTGGAAACCAACAAAGTGCTGTTCAAGCGCGCAGCCGAGCGCGATTAGGGTGCGGCGCTCGGTTTGACGGGCAGAGCTTTCGCCTCCATCGAAAGCGGGGAAGAGGTTTTTGATGGAGGCGTTTTGCAATTCCTTCTTCGAGGGATGTAAGGCTAGGGTATTGCCCTAGCCTTTTTCATTTTCCTGATAGACGGTTGAATATGATCGAGCATACCATATATGCTTAGCTTTCATTTAAAGACAACTATATATAGTTGTCTTTTAAGGTCTTAGGTAAAAAGAGGCGCGATGTTGCCTCTCAAGATTAAATCACTAGAGGGCTTGTGCGAATAACGATGTTGTCGGTAATATTTGTTATAGGTGAACTCTCATTCCGTGCAGACGCCATGCCTCCGGAGCGATAGAGAGGAGATGCGCGTCGCCACGCACCGATGATGTGCGGCGAAGAGCGTTGATGTTGGGTAGAAGACCGAAGGAGTTGTTTTGAGAAGAAAGACAAGGCCCTTGGAGAGAGGGCGAAAAAACGCTGCCCCCCCCCCCTCCATTTTTCTAAGCGCTTAACTGCGACGTTGGGCGCGGTCGTGCTGGCTGCGGCCTGCGTCGTGTTCGGCGTGGTACCCGCGTTTTCGAATTCGATCGACCGCGCAGGGGGAAACGCCAAGTTCGATTACGCCTACATCGTCGACGACCAGAACAACATGGTGGCCGACTTGATGGATCCGTCCGCGTCCATGACATGGAAAGCCGGAGATGCGTACAAACTCAAGTACAAGTTCGCGCGTGTCGACAACGCGGGCGATGCATGGGTCAGCATCACGTTGCCTTATGGCTTGCAGTTCAAGGAAGCCTGGGGTATGCGAGAGGGAAGGTTCGACGGCTCGGTTGATATTGAGAGGGACTCGGGCGGTCTGGCGACTTCCTCCATCTACGAAAATCTTCCGGCTGTCGCGGGGTATCAGGCTGAAACCGGCACGATAACCTATCAGGTTGCCCCTAGTTTTGTCAGCTTGGCCGGAGAGGTGGAGATCGTTGCCGACACCGCCTACATCAACAGCTCTCAGACCCAGGAGCTTTCAGGCAAACTAGCGGTGAGCGCTTGGAATCAGAATCAGGGTAAGGATAATGCGACCAAGCAGTCCCTCGGTTCGTTGATCCTTCAGGACGATGTGAGGGGCGATGACTCCAGCAGGGGATACCAGGCTGTGTTTCCCGATGCGCAGCAAACTGCTTCGATGAGCGGACTTGAGATCCTTGGCAACAAGAACGTCGCTACGGCCTCGTTCGATGTGACCTACCCCGAAAAGGCTCAGGTGACAGTGTCCGCACCCGGCTTTTCGGAGACTTCCAGAAAAACAGACAATGGGAAGATCATCGTTACGTACTCCCTTTCCAATCCATGGAAGTACGATTGGTGGATCAGCCCCAGCATCACCATGACGTTCCCTGCAACCGACTTTGCCGTTGGTTCCTATGAGGAAATAATCGTGGACAACGTACGTCGCACCGTATCGGAAGATGCCAGCAACTTCGAGATGGTTTCCACCGGCAGGGCCGTGCTTGCGATTACCGTTGCCGATCCGAACGATTCGAGCCTGATGCGAGTATTCGGGGAGGATTTCAAAAAGTTCGATTATCCTGCCCAGGGCATCACCACGTCGAACGAGTTGCTGGGCAGGTTCTATATCGGCAATGTAGGACCCAACCAGGTTGATGCATCGTATGTGTTCGACGCGCGCTATAACGTTAACGGCACGGCGGGCGTAGTGAAAGCCGTCTCGGTTCCTTATACGGATAGCACCGACAGCAACCAATCGGTTTCCTGGGAGGCCTCCAACGGCGCATCGGGCACGATTCCGATGGCCCAGCTCCAGGCTCAAGGCGGCCTCGTCAAGAACGTCGATCTGGGACTGGGCGCGAATGTGGGCATTACGCGCATCACCTATGTTTTCGGTATTGTTCCTCCACGCTGGGACACCCGAGCGACCAACAACGAGGTGTATTCGTACACTACCTGGCAGCAAGCGATCGCTTATTACGGAGAAGTCAATGGAGCAGCCATGGAAAGCGTGCTGGACTTCCGAAAGGAGGCCGATTTGTCGGACGGGTTCACCGCAACGTCCACCGTCACTCCTGCGAACGATCCGACGTATTACGTGAACTGGGCAGGAAGGGGCGCTTTCGGCACGGGCCAGCCTTCGAAGAACGGCGGGGACGCCACTAAGGATCTGACGGTTGAGTACGGCGACGTTTTGCGGATAGAAGGCCAGCATCGCCTTGCCTATTTTGGCGCGCCCAGCATTTACGGTGGCGAGGTGTCCACCGCGTATACCATGTACGACCCGGAGTTTATTCTCGTGGTGCCACAGGGTATGAGCTTGGAGACCGTCAAGCTCTTCGATGCCGAGCCGACGGGGGCTCCTGACGAGTCGGGTGTGGCGGACATCGCCGAGATACCTCATACTCTCGAGAACATAACGGCCAGCAACGCAACCGGCGACGGTGCCAAGCTGTACAAGATCACGGTGCCGAAGGGCACGGGTGCAGGCTTTTATGTGGACGAATCCCTGAAGCAGCACGTCATCAGGTTCGATATCACCATGAAGGTGAACTACGGGGCTCCTACGCGCAGCTACCAGGTATCCGACCTTCTCTCGGTGCGCAGCGCTTTGGGAGGTAAATTGGTGGTGGACCAGGGGAAGCACTCAATGGAACCCGTGGCAGACAAGTACGGCATCAACGGCGGCCAATCGCTGTATCCGCTGTGCGAAGGCCGAGTGAAGGTGTCGTCCGGCAAGGCGACGGTTGCCCTATCCAACGCCATGAAGGTGGTCGACGACAACTACGGAACCGATTGGATAACCTACGATCCTAGCAATCCCGATGCGACGACGGCCTTCGTGAACCAGGATTCCGACATTTACTTCCGCACCACTATCACAAACGACACCGGCGGAGATGTCAAGGAACTGAAGATGTACGTCCCTATCCCCAAGAAAGGCGTTAACCTGGGCGAGCAGTTCTCGCAGGGTGAGTTCCAGTTTTCGCTTAAGCTGACGGCCGATCCTACAGACGAGATCGAGAAGCAGGGCTTCGATGTCGACTACGTGAAGATGAAGCCGGGCGTGAGCTTCGCCGACAAGAACATGCCCAAGCCTGGCGACTACGACGCTTCTACCTGGCAGGATTGCGACATGGGCATCATCACCTATCGCGGCGATGGTAGCGGTCTGTTCCCCAACGGCGCATCCAAAACTCTCACCGTTCACGGCAAGGTAGAGGGGCAGGAAAGCCAGACCGGCCTCAAGAACATCTTCAAGAACGCGGTCTCTTATGACAACGCGGGCGGTTCCGGCGTCGTGGAATCGGGCGTTCCCGTAGGCATCCAGTACGCGGCGGCGCCTTTGGAAGGTTTCGTGTTCGAAGACGTGAACGAGAACGGCGTCATGGACGTGGACGACGTGGTCAAGCCCGGCGTGGAGTTGGAGATGTCCGACGCTTCGGGTCGCACGGGCGGAGCCATCACCAAAGACGACGGCTCCTACAAGGTCATATGGCCCGAAGGCACGAACGTCACGGTGAAGGTGAAGAACCCTGACAGCAGCGTGTACAAGTTCGGGCCGAAGTCCACTTCGACGGGCAAGGACCACAACATCTTCGAGGGTGATGCGGGCGACGTGCAGCTCTTCGGCACCGCCGTGGTCGATCTGAGCGGTGTGAACGTGAAGAACCCCGCTTATGCTTCGGCGGGCCTCGTGCGGCTGCCTCCGGCGCCGATCGAGACGCCGACTGTTGATTTGGACATCGCGGGCAAGAACCCGCCTGAGCGCCAGCACGTGTTTCAGCTGAAGCTGACCAGCGGCGACGACGCCGCCGTGCAGTTCAAGAATGCCGACGGGTCGGACGCGTCCGGATCCAGCACCGAGCGCGAGGCGACGTACGCCTCCGCTGCCAGTGACGTGTTCCGAAACGCGTTCGGCAACGTGCAGTTCATGAAGCGCGGCTCCTACGAGTTCGAGATCGCGCAGATCGAGCGCGGAACGAATACGGGTTGGACCCTCGACACCGCTTCGAAGTACACATGGAAGATCACCGTCGACGATCAGATGAAGATTTCCCAGAACGAGCTGACGGATGGCGGCAAGGTTGTGACCGAGGCGTATTTCGCCAACTCGTACCAACCGCTTCCGCTCGCCTTCAGCACGGTGGGCTACTTCGACAAGGCTCTGACCGGGCGTGATTGGAGCGCCAATGACCTCTACGAGTTCGAGATAAGCGCAACGTCGTTCGACGGCGCGGGGGACCCGGCGGCCTTGGCGAAGGTGCCTGCTCCTCAGAACGCCGGGGCCTCCGTTGACGGCACGGGCGGCGGATCCAGCGCTCGAGCTTTCGATTTCGGTTCCATCGAGTTCGTGGAAACCGGCACGTACGGGTACACGGTCACCGAGAAAACGCACAACGTTCCCCATGTCAGTCATGACGACACGACTGCGAACTTCACCATCACGGTGAGCGATGTCGATGGCCAGCTGCAGGTTGCAACCGGCGATGCGTTCACCGACTACGGCACGTTCGAGAACCGCTATGCTTCCGAGCTAGACTACCAGGCTGCCGGCGGCTTGACGGTGAAATCGACCCTTGACGGCCGCAACATCCAGCAAGGTGCCCTGGCGTTTTCCGTGACGCCGAAGGACGCCGATTCCGCCGCCAAGTTCGGCCTTTCGGAAAGCGCGAACCTGTTCGCCGTACCGGAGGCGACGGGTAGCCCGGCCACGTCGAGCGTCAATGTGCTGGACGGTAAGGACATCAAGTTCACCCACGAGGATGCGGGCAACACCTATGAGTACCAGGTGCAGGCTCAAGGCAAAGGCGCGCTGGGGTACACTTACGACACCGCCATGCGCACCGTCAAGGTGAGCATCTCGGACGATGGCGCCGGCAAGCTGACCGCCACTACTGAGATCTCCGGCGGCCCCGATGCCAAAACCTATACCTACTCCACGGGCGACGCGCCTGCAGCTGACGTGGCCATGATCGCGCTCGACCACTCCTACAAGGCGGTGCAGGGAGTGTACGACACCAACTTCTTCCAGAAGACGTTGACCGGTCGCGCGTGGATCGACACCGATACGTTCACCTTCACGTTCGTGCCGCGCTTGCTGGATGGTTCTGCCGATATGGACGCCCTGGCCTCGATGCCGCTTCCCGGCAAGACGCAGGTGGACGTGGCGGGCACGCCCGGTACGTCCGATGCGGTCTACTTCGGATTCGGCTCGATTGCGTTCGACCATGAGGGAGAATACGTCTACGGCGTTACCGAGGATCCGCACAGCGTTCCCGGCGTGTCGCGCGACACGCACGAGGCGTTGCTCGCCATCACGGTGAGAGATGTGGACGGCCAGCTTACGGCCACGCATAGGATGTTGGGTTCGGGCGAGTTCGAAAACCAGTACTCCTCCGAGTTGGACTACTCTGCAGCCGGCGGCGTGACGGTTTCCACTGTGCTGGAAGGCCGTGACATAGCCGACGGGCAGTTCTCCTTCGCGGTGACGCCGAACGATGCCGATTCGGCTCGGGCGCTAGGGTTGACCAACGGCGAGAATCGGTTCAGCGTGCCCGCCGGCAGCTCCACGGGTTCGTCGCCCGCCGCGTCGCCGGTGGCCCTGTTCTCCAACGGGGCGCCGGTGAAGTTCACGCATGCCGACGCCGGCAAAACGTACGGCTTCAAGGTCGTCCAGGCGAACGGCGGTCGGAGCGGTTACGTGTACGATACCGTCGAGCGCGCGGTGACCATCGAGGTGGCCGATAACGGCGACGGCTCCATTAACGCCACCACCACGGTGGCGGGCGGCCCCGATGCGGGCGCGTACGTCTACACCACGGGGCAGGCTCCTGCCGCATCCGTCGCGAAGGTGACGTTGACGAACCGCTACGAAACCACCGATGTCGGGGTTTCCGTGACCGGTTCGAAAACGCTTGACGGACGTCAGATTGCCGACGGCGAGTTCTCGTTCAGCATCGCTGCGGCCAACGACGCCTCCAAGGTGCTTGCAACCGGCAAGAACGATGCTTCGGGCGCTATCGCATTCAGCTCGATAACTTTCAGCCAAACCGATCTGGACCAGGCGGTAGCCGATAGGTACGCCACGCTATCCTCGAAGCCCGACGGTAGCCGGGTGTGGACCGTGCGCCTGCAAGCGTGGGAGGCCACGCAAAGCGGCGACGGCGTGACCGCCGATGACAGCGAGTTCTTCTTCAGCGTCGAGGTGACGGACGCGGGTGCGGGTTCCCTTGCCGCTGCGGTGCAGTATCCGGCGAACGGGCTTGCTTTCACCAACACGTACTCCGCCGGTTCTCCCGTGGGCGTGAAGCCGCACGGCGGCAAGGTGTTCGCGAATGCCGACGGCTTGGAGCCCGATGACGTGGCGGGCAAGTTCTCCTTCGCGCTGCGCGCTCTCGACGGCGGCCCCATGCCGTCGGGTTCGGGTGCTTCGGCTACCAATGACGAGCTGGGCAACGTGGAGTTCGGCGAGCTGATGTTCGAGCAGGATCTCCTGGCGGACGTGACGCCCGATCCGGCTACTGGCGAGCGCTCGCGCACCTTCGAGTACGAGGTGACCGAGACGGGCAGCGCGCCCGGCGTCACCAACGAAGGCGTCGCCAAGAAGTTCTCCCTCACGCTGGTTGATTTCGGCGACGGCACCGGCATGGATGTGTCGGCGAACCCCGCTATCGGTTCGCTGTTCACCTTCACGAACGTCTACGATGTGGCATCTTCCAGCATCTCGCTGACCGATCAGCTGGGCGTGTCGGTAGAGCTTTCGGGCCGTCCGATGGTTGATAGCGAATTCGCCTTCGAACTGTCGGACGTCATGTCGCGCTCCGTGGTTTCGAGAGGCGTGGCCGACGGCTCGGGCGCGGTTGCCATGAGCCCCATCTCGTTCGACGGCCCGGGCGAGCACAGCTACGTGCTTCGCCAGGTGCCCGGCGAAGCGGGCGCGGGCGTGACGTACGACGATTCCGAGTATCGCGTGCATGCCAGCGTCCAGCACGACGGGAAGGGCGGATTGACGGTATCCTACGCCTTCGACGGCGGCGACAGCGCGGTGACCTTCAAGAACGTTTACGCCGCCGCCCCCGTGCAGGTTGAGTTGGGCGCCGCAGTGGTGCTGCAGGAACGCGATTTGTCCGACGGGCAGTTCGTGTTCTTGTTGGGCGACCGGAATGGCACGGTTGCGCGGGCGGCGAACGCGCCCGACGGCTCGGTGGTGTTCGCGCCGGTGACGCTGGAGGCGCCGGGCACGTACCGCTTCACGGTGTCGCAGGTCGATGGAGGCCTTGAAGGCTACACCTACGATACGGCCGTGCACGAGGTGGTAGTGGAGGTGGCCGACGATTTGAAGGGCCATCTGCAGGCTGCGGTTGCCGGCAAGGCTCCGTTGTTCGTGAACTCCTATGAGAAGCCGGCCGACGTGCCCGAGGACAAGCCGGGCGACGTGCCGGGCGACAAGCCGGATGACCAGCCGGGCGACCAGCCGGCCGATCAGCCGGATGGCCAGCAGAAGCCTATCGATCTGCCGAAATCCGACGGCTCGGGAGCCGGCGACGCGAAATCGGGTTCCGGCCTGCTGGCCGGAACGGGTGACAGCTCGTGGTTCGCTCTGATCGCCGTGGCCACGGGAGCTGCCGCTCTTGCGCTGGGCGCGGTGAGCTTCGTGCTGCATCGCCGTATGAGAAAGTAACGGCACGTGATTTCGAAGACCTTTTGATACGACGGGCCGTGCGTGAAGAGAGCCGCTCTTCCGCACGGCCCTTTTGAAACATTCCTTGTTTATCTTGCCCTGCAAAGCATTCCTCCCGCGCCGGTTCCGCGCGGGTCGGCCCGACAAGAAAGCGAAGAAGCTATGGCTAGAATATCCGATGCCGACATGGAGGCTCGTAAGTTGAAGGTCGTGCGCTACCTGTACGAGAGCTCCGATCAGAGGGGGGCGGTGGTCGTGTCGCGTGCGCGCATGATGCACGACCTCCGCCTTAGTCCCGCTCAGTTGCGAGCAGTGTTCGCGCATATCGAAAAGGCGGGCATGATCAGGACGTTTCCACGCTATGCCGAGAACGGGGGTCGATGCGAGAACGAGTATTACGTCACCTCCCGCGGCGTGAACTACGTCCGTCTGTCGCGCAGCAGGAACTTGTGACTGCCGGATAACCGCAGGATCCTCCGCAAGGCCGGCTTTCGCATTCGGCATCGCCGCTTGCCATTCGGCCAAAAGGTCGATCAACTCTTGTTTTGAGTTGATACTGAGCTTATTGCGAATAGTATAATGTCCTCGAAAAAGCGTATCCGGCAGCTGGAGGTGTCATGAGGCACGCGCGCGGCGAAAGAGGCATGATCGGGCTTGCGGCTGCCGTTGCCTCCGTGGTCATCGTCGCCGTTATAGGAGGAGCGCTGCTAGTCCACGCGTACTCGGACACGGTTCGCAATCTTACCCGCAAAGACAGCATCGGATACTTGGCTGATATATCCAGCCAGATCACCGAGAACGTGCGCACGGTCACCTCTCAGATATTCTCGGCGATGGAAACCATCGAACGCGGTCAGATGACGTTGGTGGAGAACGGCGCCACGCTCGACGAGCTGAACGGAGAAATGGCCGAGGATAGGGATCGGTGGAATCTGTCCCGCCTTGCTTATGTGGACGAGGACGGCGTGTGGTACTTCGCCGACACCACGCAGCGCTACACCAGGTCGCAGGACTATCTCAACAAGACGTTGCTTGAAGGCAAACGTTCCATCTCGGGTATCGAGACCATGGACGGCCAGGATGTGCTCGTGTTTTCAATTCCCGTGAACGCGGTCATCGATGGGCATCACATGAAGGCGCTTGCGGGCGTGTACGGGGTGGACGAGATGCTGCAGCTCCTGTCCATCGATTCGTTCGAAGGGAGAGGATACGCCTGCATCGTCAAGGACGACGGTTCGGTGGCGGTGCGTCCCGAGGATCAAACGGCCATCAGCGGCGAGTACAATATCGTGTCGGCTTTGGAGAGCCAGAACGCCGATGACGAAGAGCCGGTCCACGTTCTGCGGGCGGGGCTCAAAAAGGGGGAGCAAGGCGTCGTTCTTGCGAAGTACAACGGCGTCAGTTCGTATTTCTGCTATACGCCTGTGGGCGTGAGCGATTGGCATCTGCTGTCCATCGTTCCCAGCGATTACGTCGATCAGAGGACGAACAGCCTGTATCTGCTGACCGTGGCGGTGGGCGTTACGGTGGCGTTGGTGTTCGGCGTGATCATGCTGTTCATCGTGATCGTGCAGCATCGCAATCGTCGACGGTTGGAGGCCATCGCCTACGTGGATCCTGTTACCGGCGGAGACACGGCCGGCCGGTTTCGCGAGCGCTATTACGACGCCGTCCGAACGGATCCGCGCAACTTGGTGCTCGTGTACGCCAACATAGCCAAATTCAAGTCGTACAACGATCGCGAGGGCAAGGAGGGCGGAGACCGTCTGCTCAGGTCGGCGTACGATATGATAGAGCGGCAGCTGCGCGAAGGCGAGTTCGCGGCGCGCGTCTCCGCAGACCATTTCGTCATTCTGTTGCGCGAGCCTGACGAGGCGTCGACAAAGGAGCGTCTAAACGAGTTCAGGCTCACATCCGAGAGCGTCGGCGAGCAAGTGCTCGTGTCGATGGACTTCGGCGCTTACATACTGGACGACGATGCGCTCGAGCAAGAGTTCACGCTCGTGGCCGATGCGGCTAACTTGGCGCGTGCGAGCGCGGAGAAGCGGATGCTTCCAAGCGGCGCACGCGTTGGCTTCTATGATGATCGCCTCCGTCGGCGCTTCCTTCGAGAGAAGGAGCTCGAGGATCGCTTTCCCCATGCGCTTGCGAACGGCGAGTTTCATATGTATTTGCAGCCGAAGGTTGCGCTGCCCGAGCGTTGCATCGTCGGTGCCGAGGCGCTCGTGCGCTGGATCTCTCCGGAAGGTATGCTCTGCCCGAACGAGTTCGTTCCGCTCTTCGAGCGCGACGGCGTTATCGCCGAGCTGGATTTCTACATGTTTTGCCAGGTGTGCGCTTTGTTGAAGCGATGGGAGCGGGAGGGAAGGCCGCTTTTCTGCGTTTCCGTCAACGTCTCGCGCTCGAACTTCGACGTTTCGGATTTCTTCGCGCGCTACGAGCGCCATATCGCCGAGAACCAGGTTCCGGCTCGCTACCTGGAATTCGAGTTCACCGAGTCCGTCGTGTTCGATCGCACCGGCGAGATCAACCAAGTTATTCGGCGCATCCACGCGTTAGGCGCACGTTGTTCCATGGACGATTTCGGGAGCAGTTACTCCAGCCTCAACATGTTGCGTAGTCTCGAAGTGGATATCATTAAACTTGACCAGGGGTTCTTCCGCGGAGATACCGACATGGACAAGGCAAGGAGCATCGTCAACGGCATCGTGGGCATAGCGCGCGACATGCGTATCGAAACGGTTGCCGAAGGGATCGAGGATATGGGACAGGTGGATTTCCTCGAGAGCGTCGGCTGCAATGTGGTGCAGGGGTACGTGTTCGGAAAACCAATGCCTGCCGATGAGTTCCAGGATTTCAAACTAGACGATACGATGAGGGGAAACGGAGATCGCGGTGAAAGCGTTGAAGAGAGCCGGTAAGGCGGCGAAGACGTTCGCGTCGATCGTGCTAGCGGGGTCGCTGGTCGGCATCGGACTGGTCGGCTGTTCCGGCGAGTCTATGGGCAATGCGTCCGGACGCGACGATGAGATAGTGCTGACGGTATCGAAATGCCAGACCAAGGAGCTGCCGCAGGAGCTGTTGGACGAGATGACCAATCGCCACCCCAACCTGCGCTTCGAGTTCGATACGTATTCGAACAGCAACTATTCCGCGCAGATCGTCACCGAGCTCGAGCAGCGCGATATCCCCGATATCCTGATCAACACGCGCAATCAGGATCTGACCGAGGATTTGGAGCATAATCTGGTGGATCTCGCGGCGTACGATTTTTCCAGCGAGTACCTTCCCAGCGTTCTCGATCGCATGACCATCGACGGCAGCCTCTACTATCTGCCGGGTTACCTGACGCTTGCAGGGTTCTTCTACAACAAGGACCTTTTCGCCGAGCACGGCTGGGAGGCGCCTCAGTCGCTCGAGGAACTCATTGCCCTCAACGAGCAGGCGAAGGCGGAGGGCATCCGGCTCATGGCGTACTCGATGGAGCTGACGGGTCAACGCTTCCTGCAGCTGACCAATATCGCTTCGGCGCAGTTTCTGCACACGCCGCAGGGGTCGTCTTGGGAACAGGATTATCTTGCGGGCGAAGCGAGCATGGTGGGCACGTTCGAGCCTTTCATGGACGAGTATCGGCTTTGGCTCGACAGCGGATTGATTTCGGCTGACGACCTTTCCCTGTCGAATTTGGACGCCGCGGAGATGTTCGCGAACGGTGACGTGGCCATGATCTACGGCGTTGCCAACAACGTGAAGACCACTGATTTCGACTTCGATTTGGGCCAAGCTCCGTTCCTTGCGAGAGGCGAGGGCGAAGATAACGGCTGGTACCTGTATGCGGTCAGCTCGTACTACGGTATTAACAAGAAGCTGGAAGAGCCGGGCAACGAGGAGAAGCTGGCCATAGCGCTGGAGATGTTCGACCTGATGAGCACCCCCGAGGGCCAGAGCATGTTCACGGATGGCGCGGAAGGGCGATATCCGGCCACGAGAAAGGCGGACGGCGAGCTCCACGCGCCGCTTTTGAGCGATTACCGCAACGTGGTCGACCGCAATAACCTTGTGGAGTTGGCGGCTTACACTGCGCCGCTCTTGCTGGGAGGAGAGGCGCTGGGCGGGTACATCGCTGGCACCGTCAGCGCCGAGGAAGCGTTGCAGGCCTGCGACGAGGCTATGAAGTCCAACAAGTCGGAAACCCAGATCGGCGACGTAGTGGCACATATCGAACGCGACCTGAGCCGGGAGGAGACCGTCCGATACTTCGCCGACGCGTTCAGGGAGTACGGGGGCACCGACCTGTGCCTTATGCTGCCTGGCGGCATGGCAGACGGGCAAATGCATCCTTATGGGATTTCCGGCAAGCTGTACGAAGGGGAGCTGCACGCCAATGAGCTGACCGTGCTCTTGCCCAATGCGGGGAAGCCGGTGCCTACGCTGGCCACTGCGCGCATTTCGGGCGAAGACCTGCGCGCGGTGCTAGAGAGCGGGCGCACGTTCGAGCGGAAGGACGCGCCGAGGGAGGCTCTTGCTCCGTTCCGCTACGAGGTGTCGGGAGCCGAGGTGGACTATGATGCAGACCGCAAAGTGCGATCGCTCAAAGTGAACGGCGTTGAAGTCGCCGACGAAGACGTATTCACGGTGACGTATTTCGACGGGGCGGTCGAAACGTCCCGCTTGACCGATGCGGCGGTGTCGGACGTGAAGCCCGTCCCCGCGTTCACTGCTTGCAAGGCCGCGCGTTGACGCACTGCCGCCCGTCGTGCGACGGGCGGCAGAGTGAGGTGAGGCCGGGATGCCGCGGAAGCGGCCGGGTTCCGGGACGCAGTCGTACGTAGCCGTCTAATTCACAACGTTCTGCGGTGCACCCTCCACGAACGCGCCGACGTTAGCGGTCACGGTAGCCAGCAAGCGTTCGCGGGCTTCGTGGGTAGCCCAGGCGATATGGGGCGTTACGATGATGTTCTGGCCTTTCGCTTGCAGCAAGGGGTTGTCGGGTTGCATGGGCTCCACCGACACGACATCGGCTGCGAAACCCGCCAGCTTGCCGGATCGCAGTGCGTCCACCACGGCCTGCTCGTCCACCAGCGTGCCGCGCGCAGTGTTCAGGAGGTACGCTCCGTCCTTCATGCGGCCGATGGTCTGGGCGTTCATCATGCGGTCGGTTTCGGGCGTGGCCGGTGCGTGCAGGGTCACCACATCCGAAACGGCCAGCAGCTCGTCGAGGCTCACTTGGCGCACGCCATCGCTTTCCAGTTGGGGTTTTGCCGATCGATTCTCGAACACCACGGACATGCCGAAAGCACGCGCGATGCGGCATACTGCCTGCCCGATGCTTCCCATGCCGACGATGCCCATCGTCTTGCCTGCCAGCTCCACGAGCGGCGTGTTCCAGAACGAGAAGTCCTTGGCGCGCGTCCAGTCGCCTTCCATGACCAGATTGGAATGCTCTCCTACATGCAAGCACAGCTCCAGCAGCAACGCGAACGTCATCTGCGCCACGTCGGGCGTGGAGTAGGCGGGCACGTTCGATACGATCACGCCCGCATCGCGCGCCGCGTCGAGATCCACCACGTTGTAGCCGGTGGAGGTGAGCGCGATCATCTTGAGGCGAGGAGCCCAGCCGAGCGCCTCGGCGTTCCATTCCGTCTTGCTCGACACGACGATGTCTGCTTCGGCTACCCGAGTTTTCAGCTGGTCGCGCGACGTGCGGTCGTACGCGGTGACGGTGCCGAACCGGTCGAGCGCGTCCCAGCTCAAGTCGCCGGGGTTGTTCACCTGTCCTTCGAGGACCACGATGTTCATAGGCGTTCCTTCCCGAGAAAAGGATCGGCCCGGGGAGAGGGGAGCTCCACCGGGCCACAAGGAGGGGATGATGCGGCACCTATTGGGTGCCGCTCTGCTTTAAGGGGTAAGCAGATGCAAACTGAAAAGGAGGGGAGCCTTTCGTTTGCTGAAGCTATTATAAAAGTTGACATTGAATATCATATGATGCACGAGTGCATGTTTTGTGAATTGGAGGCCACGAAAGTAACAGATAGGTAAACATGACGCAAAACCCTAGGGAAAACCCTGACGCGGAAGCTCGAGCTGATTGTCCAACGGAGCGCCGGGGGTTTGACGGCGAAAACGACGTCAAGCGGTAGGAATCAACCGGTTTGGCAATTCTGGCGAGGGCCCGGCTGCGGTGCTTCGGGCTTGCCGAGCGCGATCGGAGGCGTTTCCCCAGCTCGGGTTCTCAAAACGTCAAGTGAAGCACTCGGCGGGATTACCAAACCGGTCGATTGCTGCCAAGAAGCGGGGGTCTTGCCGTCGAACCGAGGACGTCGCGGACCTGTCGGGTCCGTGGTCGGGGATCGTCCGAAGCCGTGCGGTTCCACGTGGAGCTGCAGCCGGGATCCCGCCCCAAACCGTGGAGTCCCTCTTAGTGTTTCGTGTGAAACGTTTGTACGCGCATGCTTGTTCGGCCGCCGGGGTTCGCCCCATGCTCCGCCCGCCATCTGCGCTCGTTCGCGCCTATGGCGCGGGCTCGCGCTGGCATTCCGTTTGGTTCGCGCAGTCTGCCTCAAGCGTTTCACGTGAAATGCTTGTGCGCGTCGGGCGAGGCCGTGGGAATGCCGTTCGCTGACAAGCTTGCTGCAGCGCGGCCTTCGGCGGTGGTTTCGCGGCTCGCGGGTTCTGCGGGCCGAGGCCGGGTTGGCCGCAAAATGGCTCCCATGACAAAATCGGCGGCCCGGTTGGGCGTCGGCGGCGGTAGGCGGTTTTCGCCACCTGCGATTATGCTGGTTGGCGAGGCCGCGCGGCGCGCTGGAGCCGCTTTGAGATTGTCATGGGAGTCGATTCGCGTCCAAGCCGCCCTTCCGACGGCTCGGCAATGCCCCGCCGCACGGCTTCGCAATACGATGTGCTGCAAAAACGCCGGTTTGGCAGTCTTCGGCGGCCTTCGATCGCGCCCGACGCTTCTTCCCGAGGATCGACGAGGCGTAATCCCAGTTCGCGCTTTGTCGCCGCCTCGGAACGCACCGCCAGATCGGGCCGGGACTGCCAAACCGGCGTTTTTGCAGCACATAGGTTGGCGTTCGCTGTTAAACCGGGATTGACATAGCTCAGGTCGACCCGCCCCGCGAAAACTCGCCGGCGGCTTGGAAGCCCTCTTCGGCCATCGGCCGGACGCTCGTCTCGCCTGATCGCTAGCTGTCCGACAGAGGAAGCGGCATGTGGCGGTGCATGTCAATCCTGGTTTAGCAGCGTAGGTTGGCGAAATCGCGCGTTCGCAGCGAGGGACGTGACCGGGTGACGGCTCAGGCGGAGGTTCTGCCGCTTTGCCGTTTGGCCGCTGCGTGGGCGCGGGCTCTCCATACATTGTCTCGGCGGGTTCGACGAAGCGAGGGGCATGAAAACAGATCGGCCCGGGGAGAGGGGAGCTCCACCGGGCCACAAGGAGGGGGATGATGCGACGCTTGCGCATCGCTCTGCTTCTAAGGGGGTAAAGCAGAGGCAAACTGAAAGGAGGGGAGCCTTTCGTTTGCAGCTGCTAGTATACGGGTCGTTCGCGCACATCGTATGATGCGGGCGTGCGCGTTTTGTGAAACGATGGGTCGCAGAGTAACGGTTCGTTAACAAGGATCAAAAGAGTCAGGAAAAGAAGTTTTCCGATGGGCGCCGCGCCGCAGAAATCTGGCGAGCGAAAGGTTGGCGAACGACATTGCCTCAAAGCGGCATCGACCTGAAGTAACATGTTCTACGATGATATCCGTTGGTCGATGATGCGGAAGCGGGCGTGTGCGGGTACGAGAAACAGATCGGCCCGGGGAGAGGGGAGCTCCACCGGGCCACAAGGAGGGGGATGTGCGGCACCGAGGTGCCGCCACTGCTTTGTAAGGGGAAAAGCAGTACAAACTGAAAGGAGGGGATTCTTTCGTTTGCGAGACCAAGTATAAAAGTAAGCCTTGAAGAACACGTGATCGACTCATGTTCGTCCTGTGAAATGCCGCGAAGCGTCGGCGAGCGTCCATCCTCCTTCCTTCCGCCGCTCGAACTGCGCCGTTCGCGCGAGATGCTTCCGTCTCGGCGTGCGCGAGCGCATCGGCGCATTTCGACGGTCGCATGTCGGGGCTCTTTTCGGTATCATGGATCACCTGACGAAAGGAACTCCCCATGCCCGATATCGCGCTTCGTTTTCACAAGGACATGCTCGTGCTGTCCTCGCCGGTTGCCGTTGTACTGGCCCGGCAAGGGTTCGACGTGGAACACGATCTCGAATTCGCCAACCTTGTGGAGCCGGAGGCGGTGCGCGATGCGCTGCGCCTCAACAAGATGGCAGGCGCCCAGTGCCTCGTGGCGAACACGGAAGGCATCGCGCCTGCTCGTCTGGCGCATCGCGGCATGGAGGACCGCGCGGCGGAGATCGTGCGCACGGGCTTGTCCCTGGCGCGCGAGCTGAAGCCCCAGCACGTGCTGGTGGAGATCGGCCCGTGCGGCCTCCCCCTCGATGCCGCCAGCAAAAGCTCGCTCAACGAGAACCGCGACCAGTACGCCCGTGCCGCCCACGCCTGCGATGGCCAGGAGTTCGACGCGTTCTTCCTCAACGGGTTCGCCAACCCAGCCGACCTCAAGTGCGCGCTCATGGGCGTGCGCCAGGTGAGCGGCGCGCCGGTGTACGCATCGGTGGACGTGGATGCCGACGGCATGCTGGCCGACGGTCGCCATACGCTCGAGGATGCGCTCGCCGTCATGGTGGACTACGAGGCCAGCGTGGTCGGCTTCGCCACGGCGGCTCCGCTCGATGCGGCCGTGACGTTCGCTCGCCGCGCCAGCGGGGCGGGGCGGCTGCCGGTGCTGGCTCAGCTGATCGTGCGCGAGCATAATCCGAAGCAAGGCGACGTTACGCACGAGAACCCGTATTACTGCCCCGATGTGCTGGTAGGGGCGGCCGTGCAGCTGCGTGCGGCCGGAGCCCAGTTCCTGCGTGCGGCCGGTGCCGCCACGCCGGCCTATGCAGGCGCGCTCGCGGCGGCCAGCGAAGGGTTCGACGTTGTGCGCTCGGATGTGGAGGAGTAGCATGGCAGGCTCTAACACGGTGCGCAGCCCGCATTACGGAGCGCTGCAGGATGTGGTGGATTCGCTGTACCTCGGGCTGGGGCCGAAGGAGAAGCTCCGCCGCCTCGATATCGTCGTGGCCGCCGAGGCCGCCGATCTTCCCGACGACCTGGCCGAGATCGTCAACCTGCTGCCGCCCGGCAGCTACACGCGCCAGCGCCTATGCGACCAGCTGAACTCGGCTATCGGCGGGCATGCGTGGGGGCAGGTGTACGGCACCGTCCAATAGCGCGTGGGGCGAGGCCGCTGCGGCCGGCGGGGGCCTCGGTGCGAGCCCGTCGTTCGCGGTGCTCTTCTGGCGAAGCTGTTCTCCGCGTGCGCGCGTCGCCTCGGACGAGCTTTCAGCGTTCGCCTGCATGCCCGTGGATATACTGTGAATCGCCCGCCGCATCCCGTGTGGGCGTTGAATCTCCACGGTTTTACCTCTTGCATGGTGAGCGCCGCGCGAGTACTATATGTTCACTTTCCTAACATCACCTACTACTACATATTGTGGAAAACATGGCGTAGATCGCGTGGAAACACTGCGCATAAACCAAGCGAAGCCACAGCTCGCAGCAGGAAAACGACGAAGCAAGAAGAAGCTCGAAGAGAGGATTGGCAGCATGGTCGAGACCATCATGAAGCGCGACGGCCGGACGGTGGAATTCAAGCAGGAGAAGATCGCCGAGGCGGTGGAGCGCGCTTTCCAGGCATGCGGGGCCATGCAGGATCGTGCGGCGGCCGAGGATATCGCGCAGCGCGTGGTGGACAAGCTGGAGAGCGGCGCCATCGAGGGCGCGCCCACGGTTGAGGGCGTGCAGGACCTCGTGGAGGAGACGCTCATCGAGTCCGGCTTCGTGCAGACGGCCAAGTCCTACATCCTGTACCGCGCCGAGCGCAGCCGCTCGCGCGACGTGAACAGCCGCCTCATCCAAACGCTCAAGGACATCACGTTCTCGAAGGCGTCGGACTCCGACATGAAGCGCGAGAACGCCAACATCGACGCCGACACCGCCATGGGTACCATGCTCAAGTACGGCTCGGAGTCGGCCAAGCAGTTCTACGAGATGTGCGTCATCGATCCGAAGTTCGCGCGAGCGCATCGTGAGGGCGACATCCACATCCACGACATGGACTTCTATACGCTCACTACCACATGCTGCCAGATCGAGCTGAAGAAGCTGTTCAAGGGCGGCTTCTCCACGGGTCACGGCGTGCTGCGCGAGCCCAACGACATCGCCAGCTACGCGGCGCTGGCCTGCATCGCCATCCAGAGCAACCAGAACGACCAGCACGGCGGCCAGGCTATCTGCGACTTCGACTACGGTCTGGCCGAGGGCGTGCGTAAAACGTACCGCCGCCTGTACAAGAAGCATCTGGCCGAAGCCGTCGATCTGCTGCTGGGCGATTCCGTGGACGACTCCCGCGCGTTCGCGCAGGACGCGCTCGCGCGCATCGAGGCGGAGACGGGCGTATGGGCCAGCCTCGCCATGGACGAGGGCTTCGAGGCCGCCGTGCGCGCGGCGCTCGTGGAGGTCGGCGCCAGCGAGGAGGCCGCCGACAAGGCCGTGGCCTATGCGGCTAAGAACGCCCTGGGCGATACCGACCGCACGACGTTCCAGGCCATGGAGGCACTCGTGCACAACCTGAACACCATGCACAGCCGCGCCGGCGCGCAGACGCCGTTCAGCTCGGTGAACTACGGCATGGACACCTCGCCCGAGGGTCGCATGGTGGTGAAGAACATGCTGCTGGCCACCGAGGAAGGCCTCGGCTCCGGCGAGACGCCCATCTTCCCCGTGCAGATCTTCCGCGTGAAGGAGGGCGTGAACTACAACCCCGAGGATCCGAACTACGACCTGTTCAAGCTGGCCATGCATTGCTCCGCGAAGCGCCTGTTCCCGAACTTCAGCTTCATCGACGCGCCGTTCAACGCGCAGTACTACAAGGGCACGCCCGAGACGGAGATCGCCTACATGGGCTGCCGTACGCGCGTCATGGGCAACGTGTACGATCCCGATCGCGAGATCGCTCCCGGCCGCGGCAACCTGAGCTTCACGTCCATCAACCTGCCGCGCCTGGCCATCCGCTCGAAGGGCGACCTCGATCTGTTCTTCGACCTCTTGGACGCGAAGCTTGCGCTGGCGGTGGGGCAACTTGACGAGCGCTTCGAGATCCAGGCGCGCAAGCACGTGTACAACGCACCGTTCCTCATGGGCCAGGGCGTGTGGATCGATTCCGAGAAGCTGGCGCCTACCGACGAGCAGCGCGAGGTGCTGAAGCACGGCACGTTGTCGCTGGGCTTTATCGGCTTGGCCGAGACGCTGGTGGCGCTGACGGGCAAGCACCACGGCGAGTCGAAGGCTTCGCAGAACCTGGGCCTCGAGATCATCGGCCATATGCGCAGCTACCTCGACCGCCTGTCGCAGGAGCGCGGGTTGAACTACGGCCTCATCGCCACGCCGGCCGAAGGCCTGTCCGGCCGCTTCGTGCGTATGGACCGTGAGCGCTACGGGTCCATCCCCGGCATCACCGATCGCGACTACTACACGAACGGCTTCCACGTGCCGGTGTACTACGACATCAGCGCCTTCGACAAGATCGAGATCGAGGCGCCGTACCATGCGCTGACGAATGCGGGCCATATCTCCTACGTGGAGCTGGACGGCGACCCCAGCGAGAACCTCGAGGCGTTCGAGGCCGTCATCCGGCACATGAAGGAGAGCGGCATCGGCTACGGTTCAGTGAACCATCCGGTGGATCGCGATCCCGTGTGCGGTTACAACGGCATCATCGGAGACGTGTGCCCCAAGTGCGGCCGCACCGAGGCGGAGCACGGCCAGTCGTTCGAGCGCATCCGCCGCATCACCGGTTACCTCGTGGGCACCCTCGACCGCTTCAACGATGCCAAGCGCGCCGAAGAAGGCGACCGCGTGAAGCATCAGATGTAACAGGTTGAACGTGACCCCTCCCGACACTATACGTCTTTACGGCACGGCTCCGGATTCCATCGTCGA
>OLRC01000469.1_pt1 | contig 30446 bp, 33 predicted proteins | sample 1672081 | NCBI WGS metagenome assembly OLRC01 (sample SAMEA3136643, study PRJEB25190) | human gut metagenome | biome: human gut; feature: human-associated habitat; material: faeces | place: Austria | collected 2013
ATTGTGACACTTGATCATTTTCTTTTTTACCAAGGGTAAGCGTTGTTTTTGTTACGCTGTATTCCCATTTAGCTGATTGATCATTGTAGGCCTTGTCAAAATCGCCTTGACTTTTAGCGGCATTAAGAACGGTTGTACGGTCCTGACCGACAATCGCCTTGTTACCACCTTCTTGGAAGGCCACATACATGACACGGTTATTGACCTCACCGTTAAGTGAGCTTGAGTATTGATAAACCTTACCAGGTACAACACTATCTAAATGGTGTGTGCCCCAATAATAGAAAGCACCGAAACCAGTACCCGTAATCACAAGGCAGGCAAGAATCACACTAATAATGATATTTCTCTTTGACATGCTTAGCCCCTCTCTAGTTATCACCATTTAGGTCATCAAAAGTTGCATCTGAGTCTGAATCACTATGACTTGAAGAACTTGATGAATGGTCGTCGCTTGAAGAACTTGAGCTCATGCGTGATTCTGTTTGAGAATCATTATTTGAAGAATCCTTAGATTCAGATGATTTTTCAGAGCTTGATGATGAGCTTTCTTTTTCTTTGTAAACGTCAACGTTGAAGGTCCATTTATCGCCTTGGTAAGTTACCTTAATTTGCGCATATTTTGCCTTGATTAAATCTGACATCTTGCTGTCTCTGTTAAGAGCGTCATAGATTTTTTCTGCAAGAGCCTTGGCATTAGATTCAGTTTTGGCGCCATCTTTTGGTCCATCAACGATATCTTCTGCCTTAGGTGTTTCACCTTGACGGTAGAGAGCTGTGCTTTCAGTATCTTTCTTAGCTTCAGTGTTGCCACCTGCTGTATCAGTCACATGTGAGAAGAAAGACCATGCTGGGCTACCTGAGCGTTTTTGTTGATAAACTTGTTCGAATTCGCTTTGAACCTTATCTTGGAAAGCATCATCAGACAATTCTTTTTCCTTAGAACTTTCTGTACTTGGTTTGCTTTCACTACTGCTTGCTGTTGAGCTTGAAGTAGAAGATGATGATCCACTTGTTGAACTTGATGAGCTTGATGAGCTTGATGAGCTTGATGAAGCATCTTTAGATTCCTTAGATTCTGATGATGATGAAGATGACTCCTTGCTATCTTTAGTATCTTTAGAATCTTTGGTATCTTTGTCACCTGAGTTATTGTTTGTGTTTGAGAATGAAAGACTATTGTCAGAATTATCTGGTGCATAGATAACTGTAGTCTTAGAGTGGTCATCTGATACAAATGTCGTATTTTTGATGACAACACGGTTGTGGTCTCCATAGTAGTTGTTGATAACTACTTTAGAGTTTGCACAACGATGACCGCTACCAGTCACATGGTAATCAGTTGGTACTTGACCATCACGATTCAAGATAAGAACATCACCTGCATAGATAAGGTCAATATTCTGAATATTATTATCGTAAGCTAATTTTTCAACTGAAATACCAGTAGCTTGAGAGATTCCCCACAAAGTATCTCCCCATTGAATGACGTATTGTTGACCATTCAATTGTTTTGGATTGATATTTTGAGTTGTCAAATTATTTGTAATTTGTTCAGGTGTGCTGGCAATCCAGTTTGTAATGTCAGCAGCATGAGCACTCGTTTGATTTTGATAAAAGCTATCTGCCAAAATAGATACCGTTGGCATCCCAATAGGTGCTAGTAAAGCACCAAACATAAGGGCCTTACCAACATAATTTTTCTTTTTCATCGTATATCCTCCTTATTAAATACGAAACTTACCATGATATTGTACACCTGGCTTATTATATTTGTCAATAAATTCTGTAACTTTCTAATCAAAGATTAATGCTATCTCTCTATTTTTTCTAAAAATAGAGAATTTTCCCTCTGACATTCAACCATTTCTCCTATCTTTAGAGGGCTATTTATGATACAATGATAACGACTATTTTATGGAGGACTAACATGTCAAATCAACACATGGAAGAATTAAACGATCAACAGATTGTCCGTCGTGAAAAAATGGCGGCCTTGGCTGAACAAGGAATCGATCCTTTTGGTAAGCGATTCGAACGCACAGCTACATCTGGTCAATTAAAAGAAAAATACGCTGACAAAACAAAAGAAGAATTGCACGAAATCAACGAAACTGCTACTATCGCAGGTCGTTTGATGACAAAACGTGGTAAAGGTAAAGTTGGCTTTGCCCACATCCAAGACCGTGATGGTCAAATCCAAATCTACGTACGTAAAGATGCGGTTGGTGACGAAAACTACCAAATCTTCAAAAAAGCAGACCTTGGTGACTTCCTCGGTATTGAAGGTGAAGTCATGCGTACAGATATGGGAGAACTTTCTATTAAAGCTACCCACATCACACACTTGTCTAAAGCCCTTCGTCCATTGCCTGAAAAATTCCACGGACTTTCAGATGTTGAAACCATCTACCGTAAACGTTACCTTGATTTAATTTCTAACCGTGACAGCTTTGACCGCTTTGTGACACGCTCAAAAATCATTTCTGAAATCCGTCGTTACCTTGATGCCCAAGGTTTCCTTGAAGTCGAAACACCTGTTCTTCACAATGAAGCTGGTGGTGCTGCTGCTAAACCATTTATCACTCACCACAACGCTCAAGATATTGACATGGTGCTTCGTATCGCAACTGAGCTCCACCTCAAACGCCTCATCGTTGGTGGTATGGAACGTGTTTACGAAATTGGACGTATCTTCCGTAACGAAGGTATGGATGCTACTCACAACCCTGAGTTTACATCTATCGAAGTTTACCAAGCTTACGCTGACTTCCACGATATCATGAACTTGACTGAAGGTATCATCCAACACGCTACTAAAGCCGTTAAGGGTGACGGACCTATCAACTACCAAGGAACTGAAATCAAGATCAACGAACCATTCAAACGTATCCACATGGTTGACGCTATCAAGGAAATCACTGGTGTTGACTTCTGGCAAGACATGACTTTGGACGAAGCCAAAGCTATCGCTGCTGAAAAGAATGTTCCAGTTGAAAAACACTACACTGAAGTTGGTCACATCATCAACGCCTTCTTTGAAGAATTCGTTGAAGAAACCTTGATTCAACCAACATTCGTTTACGGTCACCCAGTTGCTGTGTCTCCATTGGCTAAGAAAAACCCAGAAGACCCACGCTTCACTGACCGTTTCGAACTCTTCATTATGACAAAAGAGTACGGAAATGCCTTCACCGAATTGAACGACCCAATTGATCAATTGTCACGTTTCGAAGCACAAGCTGCTGCTAAAGAACTCGGTGACGACGAAGCAACAGGCATCGACTACGACTACGTTGAAGCCCTCGAATACGGTATGCCACCAACAGGTGGACTCGGAATCGGTATCGACCGTCTCTGCATGCTTCTAACTGACACAACAACCATCCGTGATGTCTTGTTGTTCCCAACGATGAAATAAAAAGTGATATCCCATTAGTCAAATAATGGGATATTTTTATATGAGGTATAAACGTGTTCAAAAAATTACAGTCCCTATTTAAGAAAAAATCAAGTGTGGGTGAACAGGCTGATACAAAAATAGAAGAAAGCCAAGTAGACTTTCCCATAGACCGCACAGATTATTTCTTCGATCACGCACTTGTATTTTATTGTGAAGAAAACGATATCCCTTCAGAAAAACTAAGCCAATCAGATATGCAAGAGATTAGTAAAAGAGCTGCTTTTCATCTCAGTATCTTCGTCGCCTGGCTAGCAAAACATGATTTTCTTAATCCCCAAAGTGATGGATTTAACCTTGAGGATGCACAAAAACTCAAGAATGAAAAGATTACAGGTACAGACTATCTCTTTAAACATCTTGATGAAAAACTCTATTCAACTGACATTAGTGACATACTCCTCCCCTTCATCTCTGATTTTTATGAAGATTATATGGATTTTTGCTATACAGTCTTGGTTGATGATGTTGCGAAAACTGAATTTGACTGGAAAATCTATCACTTGGTTGAAGATGATATTAACGAGATGTTCAGTCAATATAGCGCTCTCATCAGATAATATTTAAAAACGCTTCTCTCAACTCGAGAGAAGCATTTTCTTATGTCCAAAATTTTGCTTTTGATACCCAAACTGATTGACATGTAAGGAGTGCTACTTCATAGATAGCGTATTGTTTAGCAGGATAAACCATACTTTGTTTTCTTTGTACTAAAGAGACTTCCAGAGACCAATGTAATCTCCTGTTAATCCAGGATCTTCAAGGTGCTCTATCTAGTTCGATAGCAAATTATCTAGTTAATTTTTCTCCCTCATCCATTAAATACTCTACTTTTATAGTTGAGTATAAAAAGCCAATGCTAAAAAGTCAGATTTGACATAAATGACAGATAAGCCAACACCTTGCAAAATCTTGCACATCTTTCTCATAGTGTTATAATTAGGTTGTCTTGATGAGTGGTAATAGTGACGCTTCCATTCAGATAAGACTTAGAAAGAGGTGCTTATGACATCTTTAAAAAAGGTTTCACTTTCTGAAGTGAACCAATCAATTGATACACCAAATAATAACCGTTTTTGGCAAAATCTCAAGGCTTTCTTAGGGCCTGGGGCACTAGTGGCTGTGGGATACATGGATCCCGGAAACTGGATTACCAGTGTTGTTGGTGGTGCAACCTACAAGTACAGTTTGCTTTTCATTATCTTAATTTCCTCTTTGATTGCCATGCAGTTGCAACAAATGTCTGGGAAATTAGGGATTGTAACCCAGATGGACTTGGCGCAAGCTACTGCCTTTCACTCGCCAAAATGGTTGCGATACACGCTTTGGGTTATCTTGGAGTTAGCCTTGATGGCGACGGACTTGGCTGAGGTGCTTGGTTCTGCCATCGCCTTAAACCTTCTCTTTGGTATCCCAATCATGATTGCCATTCTGGCAACTGTCCTAGACGTCTTCCTGCTACTACTCATCATGAAGCTAGGTTTCAAGAAAATCGAAGCGATTGTTTCTACCTTAATTTTGACAATCTTGATTATCTTTGTTTATCTAGTGGCCTTGTCAGAGCCTAGTATAACAGGAATTCTCAAGGGATATCTCCCTACGCCAACGCTCTTCGAGCCACACGCTCCTGGACATACCAACCAGTTGACCTTGGCACTTGGGATTGTCGGGGCAACGGTTATGCCTCACAACCTCTACTTACATTCATCCATATCTCAGATACGTAAGGTAGACCACACTGATGGAAAAGATGTAACCAAGGCTGTGCGCTTCATGACTTGGGATTCTAATATTCAGTTGAGTTTGGCCTTTGTGGTGAACTCCCTCCTCTTGATTTTGGGGGCGGCTCTCTTCTATGGTCATGCTTCTGATATTTCGGCATTTTCACAAATGTACGATGCCCTTCAAGACTCTAAGATTGCCGGTGCGGTAGCTAGTTCGACACTTTCAACACTCTTTGCCTTGGCGCTCTTGGCTAGTGGTCAAAACTCTACTATCACCGGAACCTTGACAGGTCAGATTGTTATGGAAGGTTTCCTTCATATGAGGTTGCCTCAGTGGGTGATACGTTTGTTCACACGTCTTTTCGCCCTCCTACCTGTCATCATCGTAGCCATTCTTTACGGTGATCAAGAAAAGATTTTGGATCAACTTTTGGTTTACTCTCAGGTTTTCCTTTCACTTGCCTTGCCATTCTCTATTTTCCCTCTGATTTACTATACTTCTAAAAAATCACTCATGGGAAAACACGTCAATGCCAAGTGGAATACTTTGCTTGGCTATGCCATCGCTATTATCCTAACCATTCTTAATCTCAAACTTATCTTTGATACGTTTTAAACACAAAAATAAGGCCAGCTCTTCTGCTGACCTTATTTCTTATTTTTTGAAGGCATCAACTAGAACTTGGAATTCTTCGTTGCTAAGGGTTATACCTTTTCCCATCTTGGTGTGGTCTGGACTCCAGCTACGGATGTCATACTTGGCTGGTGCTCCGTTAAAGCTCACACGGTTAAGTTCCTTGGTCCAACCTTTGTCGTTCTCCGACAAGACCAAGAGTTTTTCTTCAATTTCAAATGAAAATTCTGCCATTTTGTACCTCCACTAGGTTTATTCGTTTTTTTCTGTGAAAATGGTGCGATTTTGACTAACTTATCCACAAAATTTCACCTTTCATGCTATAATTATTTTAACAAGAAACGAGGGAAATGACCATGATAAACTTTTTAGAAGCGGTAAAGCATCAGCTTCATCAGTTTGTGGAAACAGGTCACAGCAAACCTGTCCACCTACTGCAGAATCAGCTTATTAATGATATCTACGATGCTATTGATAATAAACAGATGGTCATGCTGACGTCTAACCAAAAGATTTATAAAGGGTACATCAATCGTTATGACAGGGAACGACAAGCACTCTTCATCGAACAAGATAAGGTTATCAGCATGATTGAACTAAAAGACATTAAACGTCTCAAAATCATACCACAACGAAGTTAACGAAATAGTTAACTTCGTTTTATTTTTCAGTTGACTAAAAATATACTACTTGCTATAATAAGTTAACTGTTGTATGAATGGAGGTTAACTAAAAATGTCAAAGAATCGTACACTTTATATCATTATTCCAGCCTTTGGAGCTGCTATCATTGCTGCCCTATCACAAATCATCATTCCGATAGGAGCGGTGCCCATCACCTTACAGACCTTTGCTGTAGGACTGGTGGCTGCCATTTTTAAACCGAGGGAAGCTACTCTTGCTGCTCTCCTCTATCTTATTCTCGGTGCAATTGGTCTACCCGTTTTCGCAGGAGGTAGCGGTGGTTTTCAAACCTTCTTTAGTCCAATAGCTGGTTATATACTTGCCTATCCCCTTTTCGCCTTTATCACTTCTAAACTGACCAATGCTGATACACCCATTTGGAAAATCTTTTTGGCTTTTGTTTTAGGAGATGTCCCAGTATTTGTCGGTGGAATTCTCACCCTTCACTTCCTGGGAAATATGGGTTGGTCTACAGCCGTAGCTGTCGGTTTGACACCTTTTATCATTCCTGACCTGTTAAAAGGACTCATCGTCTCTTTGGTGACTAAGCCAGTCTTAAAAGCACTAAAAAATCATAGCTACTTTAACTAAAAAAAGATTGAAGACTTTGTTCGTTGGAACAGAATCTTCAATCTTTTTATTTTGCAAAATAAATGTCATAGTGCTTTGAACAAGCTGGGTTAAAGGAACTGTGACAATTGGGACAGGCTACTGCCTCTTGGTACTCCTCAATCGTCATTTCGTGCCTACAAACACCGCAAATAAGAACCTTGTCCTCCTTCAACTGACAAGGATAGGCTCTAAACTTGTGGTCCTCCAAGCTATCATGACACTGATAACAAGCATAATATTTTTGACACTGGAAACATTTTAAGGCAACAATATCAAGCTCTGTGTGATAATGCTGGCACCTGCTTTCATCATCTACTAAAAGACCGTTTATTTTTTTCGTCATTAGGCACGAACAGTTTTACTTGAACCGTCTTTTTGGTAGAGGTTAATCAAACCTTCTTTGGTTGAACGAATCATATCACCAGGTTTAACTTCTTGTGGCACGGTAATTGTAAGAAGTTCCATTGGGTTTGGTGCACGGTCAATTTTGTTACCATTGGCATCGTGAAGGTCTTTGATATCACACTCGAAATGACGGAAGCCTGGTCCGTAGAATTCAACGTGGTCACCTTCGAGGATAACGTTACGTTGACGGATTGTAGCTGTCATAGTTGCTGGGTCAAAGTCAACGACTTCACCAACAAATTTGTATTGTGGAATTTTACGACGAGCACCAAAGAGTTGCTCGTTTTCTGTTGGTGTCTTGTAGTAGAAACCAGTTGCCAATTCACGTTGGGCAACTTTCCAAAGCTCATCAATCAAATCATCTTTGATGGCGTAAAAGGCTTCTGCACTTTCCATGTAGGCGTCACAGGCAGCCTTGTAACAGTTGGCAACCGTCGAAACATAGTGGACAGATTTCATACGACCTTCGATTTTAAGGCTATCAACACCATTATCGATAAGGTCTGGGATGTTTTCAATCATACACATGTCAACGGCTGACATTGAGTATTCTTCAGGAACTTCACCATGAATACTCTTGCGCTCTTGACCGAATGGCATGTCGTAAAGGTCGTATTTCCAGCGGCATGACTGAGAGCAACCACCACGGTTGGCATCACGGTCTGACATGTGGTTAGAAAGGGTACAGCGACCTGAGTATGAGATACACATAGCACCGTGGACAAAGGCTTCGATTTCAAGATCCGTGCGTTTACGGATTTCGGCCAATTCTTCCATAGTAACCTCACGTGCCAAAACAACACGGGTCAAGCCATACTGTTTCCAAAAATGGAAGGTTTCAACGTTTGTCGCAGATGCTTGCGTTGACAAATGGATATTGAGTCCTGGAGCGTAGGTTGAACAGATTTCAATCAAGGCTGGGTCAGATACGATAACGGCATCAAGTCCCATGTCACGCAATTCACGGAACCACTCACCAGCACCTTTTTCATTTCCTTCATGGGTAACCATGTTTGAAGCAACGTGCACATCAACACCACGAGCGTGAGCGTATTCGATACCTTCACGAAGTTCATCCATGGTAAAGTTTCCGGCACGGCTACGCAAACCATAGGCTTGTCCACCAACGAAAACAGCATCTGCGCCGTAATTTACAGCGACTTTTAATTTTTCCAAAGTCCCAGCAGGTACCAAAACCTCTGGGCGTTTTTTAGTTGTAGTCATAATTTCTCCAATTTGCAAGATTGTCGATTTTAGTTTTTAGAAGGCTCCTTCGTTCCCTGAAAATGGAAAACTCTCAAACGAAGGAGGAAGTATGTTTATTTTACACGGTCAGGTTCATAATCATAGAAACCTGTATCCAAACCACGGTTGGCTGGGTGTAATTTATGAATAGCCTCATCAAAGAGGAAGGCTTGATCTTGTGAAAATTCGCCAGCCTCGATGAGGTCACGAGCCTTCACAAAATACTCAGTAATTTTTACAAAGTTTTCACCCGGACAATAAACACCATCCAATTTCCAGTGGTCAAAGCCATGTTCGATGAGTTCTGAAAGCTTGGTCATCATATCCAGGTCATTGTTGGCAAAGATATGTGTTCCATGCAAGTCTTCATAAACTGAGTAGTGAGAATCTGGATCTCCAGGTTCAGAAAGAAAGAGGTCACGTTCTTTGGTAACAGCTTCATCCGTTTTGATAAAGTTGTAGTAGTTTTGAAGAAGTGGTCGTTTTGAATGGTGAATGATACTTGCACCGTAAACCAAAACCTCAGCTGGAATTTGAAGATTTTCAGCCATGATGAAGAGTTCCGCAGACGGAATCTCACGAGCCAAAACTGCTTCAGAAGCTCCTGCTTGTTTGCCCCAGAAATTAATCTGACGGCTAGAGGTTACCATGGTTGAAGCATCATAAATCATTTTGAAGGGACGTTTGTCACGGTTACAGATGTAGAAAACTCCTGCATCACCAACCGTGATATAATCTGCCTTGATTTCTTCAAGAAAATCAAGGTAGTCTGGAAGAGCATCCATCATACCTTGGTGCATGAGGGCGTTAACGGCAACAGTCAATTCCTTGCCAGACTCATGTACCAGCTCTGCAATCTTTCGCATCTCTGCGAATGAAAAAGGCTTAGGCAAACGAAGGCCAAAAGCTTTTTCGCCGATGTAAATACGATCTACGCCAAGTTCTAGGAGCTCACGTGCCTGCTCGTAGCTCTCAGCTGTCGCTGTAATCACTATTTTTTCCATAACTTACATTATAGCACAAATGACCTGATTATTTTAGAATTTTTAGTCCACTTACGTGTATTTAGATATTTATATTTAGTTTTATAATACTCAATTTTAGAGAAAATACAAAAAAACTTTGCAAGTCCAATTTTTTTATGGTATTATTAATGAGATTCTAAATAGTGAAATACTGACCGAGTTATTTTGCCAACACTTAAAGTGTTTTAGGTATCTGATATAGAAAGGAGGCAGACATGGCTGACAACTTACACCGTCAATTTGATCACATCGAAGATTTCGAGACTGAGCGTCCTCAAACGACGAATTATCAAGATTATCAAGGTTTAAATAGTAATAGTATTAAGCTACAAGATATGATTTTCTTCGGACGTATCTCAAGCTTCTGTATTTCAACAGTCCTAGTTGCCTTCCTTTTCTTGGTAGCACAGGTGGCTTCCTTCTGGGCCTTTTTCTGGGCTATTACAATTAGCATCCTGGGACAGGTTGGCATTTACTTCCTTATCGAAAATTATAAAGCAAAAAAACGTTGATTTCGGGTCAACGTTTTTCTTGTCATTTCATTAGACAATACTGTCACTCAATGACAAATGTCTTTGAAGTCCTGACTAACATAGAAGTCCAGTTTAACTTTTCCAAGCACTAAAAAAAGCCCAGCGGGCTCTTTTTTAGTTTGCTTCTGATTCTGCTGCTGCTTCAGAAATATCTTTGATATCAATCACGATATCATCAACCATAGCTTGTGTTTTAGCCTCCACATCTGCTTGTTCAGGTGTCACTTGGGCTGTTTTTTCTTTGATTAATTCAAAGCTATCTTTTGCAAATTCAGCAACTTGAGCTGTTTTTTCTTGAACGGCTTTTGTCAAATCATCTGCAGTGATATCACCATTTTCAAATTTTGTTTTGTAGTCTTGGAAGGTATCAACTGCCAAATCTTTGTAGTCGTTAGCTTTTTCCACCACTTGGTTTTGGTAAGCTTTAGGATCTTCTTTGAATGAGGCAATCTCCTCATCAATACGAGCCTTAACGGCTTTACCTTTTTCAGTAGTGAAGAAATAAGCTGCAGCAGCTCCAGAAGCTGCTCCAATAACTAGGGTATTTAGAAATTTACTCATGAAAAGACCTCCTTATTTTTTCTTGTCTTTTTTACGAAATAGTTTTGAGGCTATCTTACCAACAGCGTAGGCTGAACCAGCTTTACCAACACTTGCACCTGCAGCGCTTGCCTTAGCACCAAGGTAACGGGCTTCAGTATTCAAATCAGAAACACTTTCAGAAAGCTCAGCTACTGCCACAAAGAGTGGATCGATGGTTTGAACTTTTTCGTTGACATCTTCGACCAAAACATTAGCTTTAGCCAAGATTTCATTAGTCTGATGAAGTGTGACATTAATATCTGTGCGTAGAACAGCAACCGTTTCTTCAACTTCTTTGACCACATGACGTGTACGAAGTAGTGTTGGAATCAATGCAACTAAGAAGGCTGCAAGAGCGATTGCGATAATAAGAAATGCAATTTCTGCCATTTTTTGGACTCCTTTTTACCTTTTAAAGAAAAACTGAATTAAATTTCCAGCTTCTTTTGACATTCGTTATGATAAATTTCATTATATTATAACAAAGTCTGAGTGGTATGACTAGTTTTTCATTTTATAATCTGCTTCGGGGCGTTGCTTGCGGAAATAGAGCAAGACTATTCCCAAGATAAGAATGGCGATGCTGACCCATTGGGAAACACGCAAGCCAGCGAACATGAGGCTATCCGTACGCATTCCCTCAATCACAAAACGTCCAATACCATACCAGATAAGATAGAATGAGGTCAAATCTCCCTGTCGTAGTCCCTTTTTAAAACGTCGCAGTCCCATAATAATAAGAAAGCCTAGTAAATTCCAAAGACTCTCGTAAAGGAAAGTGGGAACACGATAACTGCCTTCAATATACATCTGTTGACGAATCCATTCGGGAACATAGTTGAGATGACTAACTGCCTTCCCATAGGCTTCCTGATTAATAAAGTTTCCCCAACGTCCGATACTCTGAGCAATCATAACGCCAGGTACCGTAATATCCAAAAAGTCTAAAACAGCAATGGCATGGCGCTTAGCAAACCAATAAAGGACAGCCGCTCCGGCAATCAAACCTCCATAGATGGCAATCCCACCATTCCAAATAGCGAGAATTTCCGATGGATTTTGGCTGTAATAAGACCACTGGAAAATCACATAATAGAATCGTGCACCGATAATGGCTATTGGAAAAGCAAGGAGAATGAAATCTAAGATATTTTCAGGATCTATCCCTTTTTCGGGAGCCCAACGCTGGGCTAGATAAACAGCAAGTAAAAGACCAGATACAATACAGATAGCATACCAATGAATGCTGATGGGACCAAGCTTTAGGGCAATTGGATCAATAGTTGCTAACATCACTTTTCTCCGTTCTCACTAATGAGTTTTGTTAAGCGGTCTTCGAAGGTTTTAGTCGCATCAAATCCCATCTGTTTGGCACGATAGTTCATGGCTGCAGCTTCGATAACAATAGACACGTTACGACCGGTTTTAACTGGAATGCGAACGCATGGAATCTTAACCCCTTGCAATTCAATCTCTTCATTGCCATTTCCAAGTCGGTCAAAAATCTTACCTTTTTCAAAGTTTTCAAGATAGATAGCCAACTGAACCTGAGAAGAATTACGAACGGCACTTGCTCCGTAGAGGCTCATGACATCAATAATCCCAACACCACGGATTTCAAGGAGGTGGCGAAGAATCTCAGCTGGTTCACCCCAAAGGGTTTCCTCATCCTTGGCATAGACATCTACACGGTCATCGGCAACCAGACGGTGACCACGTTTAACCAACTCAAGCCCTGTCTCACTCTTACCGATACCAGAGTCACCTTGAATAAGTACGCCCATTCCGTATATATCTACTAAGACACCATGAACACTGGTACGTTCAGCCAACTGTGCATTGAGGTACCAAGACATCTCACCAGAAAGTGTTGATGTTCCGTTATGGCCTTGGAGCACAACAACGCCATTTTCCTTGGCAGCTCGAAGCATTTCCTTAGGAATTTCAAGCCCACGTGCTACGATAATAGCTGGCGTTTCCTTTTCGAACATAGTACTGAAGACTGAGTAACGGTTGTAGTCAGTCATAGTATTAAGGTAAGACCACTCCTTCATCCCAACCAATTGGATTCGTTCTGGCGAATAGTAGTCAAAATAACCCGTCATTTCTAACCCTGGACGAGAGATATCAGCGGTTGTAATTGGTTTTTCTAATAGCTCTTTGGTACCATAAATAACCTTGAGTTTAACCTTATCAACCAACATTTTAACGGTTACTGTCATGTGATTTCCTCCGATTTTTTACTAGTTTTATTGTAACATAAAAAGGCTTTCAATGCGGCCTTCAAACCAAAAAAGACCTATGATAGGCACCAAAGTCCTAGCACAGGCCACTTTATTTTAACTATAAATCTTACCAGTTCCACTCATCTTCAACGGGTTCGGCATTTTTGCGCTTGCGTCCATCTTTGAGTTTGATTTCAGGATAAATATCTTCTTTATAAGGGAGAAGAAAAGCTAAAACCACATACAAAACGATGCCAAACTGAGTCGATATCATGAGAATAACAGCCAAGACACGAGCCAAGGCCAAATCCCAACCGAACTTGTCTGCCAAACCTGCAACAACACCGGCAACTAGTCTATTTTTTCGTGTCTTATAAAAACGATTTGACATGGTTTTTTTTCTCCCATCACTTCTTTGATTTAATTATATGATTTTTTTAGACTAAAAAAATCAGCCCTAGGACTGATTTAGAAAAATGAGCCTACCTCGGCATAGACCGCAGCCAAATTTCTGCGTATTGACACGGCGTTTGCGACGGTAAGTATGACCACAAGATTGACACTGATAGACATAATATGTTTCATTCTGACCTTGCATCTTGGGTGCATATCTAAGGCCATCAACCTTAGCTAGTAACTCCTTAAAATCTCTATCTCCATGCTTGTAGCCCCTCTTTTGAAAATAAAGGTGGTAATGACAGAGTTCGTGACGAACGATTTTTCGAAAGGTTTCAAGGCCGTGTTCCTCATAAAGTTTTGGGTTGAAATCTAAGTGGCCATCCTTGGGAAAAAATCGTCCTCCAGTGGTCCGGAGGCGCTTGTTCCACAAGGCCTGATGCTTAAATTCCCAGCCGAAATCTTCAATAGAAACGGTCTTGACATAATCAGTTAGATTCACGTGGATTCACCAAGGAAAGATTAAGCTTTTCATGTTCCAGATCAATTTTTGACACCCAGACAGTAACCAAGTCTCCGACAGAAACGACTTGACTTGGATGGTTAACAAAGTTCTTGCTCATCTCAGAAATGTGGATAAGGCCATCCTCATGGACACCGATATCCACAAAGGCACCAAAATCCACGACATTACGCACTGTTCCTTCGAGCTTTTGTCCTACAGACAAGTCTTTGAGCTCAAGAACATCCTGACGAAGCACCGGTGCTTCAAAATCGTCACGGAGGTCACGACCTGGTTTCAAAAGGTCAGCAATGATATCTTTAAGGGTTTCCTGACCAAGCCCTAGCTCTTCTGCTGTTTCTTTAAGAGTGAGGGCCTTCAATTTTGCCTTGGCAGAGTCGTCCAAATTTGTGATATTTAACTGCTTAAAGAGGGCTTTCACTGCTGGATAAGACTCTGGGTGGACTCCCGTATTATCCAAGATATTTTTTGCGTTTGGAATACGAAGGAAGCCGGCTGCCTGTTCAAAGGCCTTAGCACCAAGACGTGGGACCCTTTTGATTTCAGCACGGGATGTAATCGCACCATTTTCCTCACGGTAGGCGACGATATTTTCAGAGATGGTCTTGTTGAGTCCTGAGACGTGTGACAAGAGGGTACTACTTGCCGTATTGACATTAACACCGACTTGGTTAACCACGGTATCAACGACGAAATCAAGATTTTCAGAGAGTTTCTTCTGACTAACATCATGCTGGTATTGGCCTACTCCAATTGATTTAGGGTCAATCTTAACCAGCTCAGCCAGAGGGTCTTGGAGACGACGGGCGATAGAAATGGCCGAGCGTTTTTCAACCGTCAAATCTGGAAACTCATGACGGGCCAACTCTGACGCAGAGTAGACAGAAGCACCACTTTCATTGACAATAACATAAGAAGTCTCTGGGAAATCTTTGAGGACTTCTGCCACAAAGGCTTCACTTTCTCGACTGGCGGTTCCATTACCGATAGCAATAATCTCAATGGCATGCTTTTTAATGAGGTCAGCCAAGTCTTTCTTAGCTTGGGCAATCTTAGCCTGACTAGCTGGAGCTACTGGATAAATAACTTGCGTCGTAATGAGTTTTCCTGTTTGGTCAACCACGGCCAACTTAGCTCCTGTACGGAAGGCTGGGTCAAAACCAAGCACCATCTTGCCTTTCAGTGGTGACACTAGAAGAAGGTTTCGAAGATTGTCAGAGAAGAGATTAATAGCTCCATCTTCTGCGGCTTCTGTCAACTCACTACGGATACGGCGCTCCATGGCTGGAATGATTTTCTTCTTGAGAGATTGGTTGATGACTTCCTCGATATAATCATTTTTTTGTTTGAAACGAGCACTGTAGAAACGGTGCATTTTCTCAAGATTATGCTTAAAGGCTACCTTGATAACGCCCAGTTTTTCACCACGGTTAAGGGCTAACGTACGGTAACCTTGGAGCTTAGACACCTTATCCTCAAAATCGTAGTAAATCTTGAAGATTTCTTTTTCATCCAGAGATTGATCCTTGAGGGTCGATGTGATGTCACTGTTTTTCCAGATTTCATTGTAGGTCCAAGAACGAAGACTATTGTCCTCAGAAAAGGCCTCAACTAAAATATCCACAGCGCCCACAAGTGCCTTGTCAGCCGTTGGAAAGGCCTCAGATGTTAGCTTTTCAGCTTCAGCTTGGAGGTTGGGACTATTTTGCAAGATAAGACGAGCCAACGGAAAAAGACCTGCTTCACGGGCAATGGTTGCCTTGGTACGGCGTTTTTCTTTATAGGGAAGGTAGAGTTCTTCCACATCCGCCAATTTTTCAGCGGCTTCGATGGCTGTTCTGAGTTGGTCAGTCAATTTGCCCTGAGCCTCAATCTTGGCCAGAACCGTTTCCTTGCGGTCCAAAAGAGCCGTCAAAGACTTGTCCATATCAATAATGGACTTGATTTGCGTTTCATCAAGATTGCCTGTTTTTTCCTTACGGTAACGGGCAATGAAAGGAATGGTATTGCCTTCTGCGGTCAATTCCAAAACGGTTTCAACTTGTTGTTTTTTCAGGCCCAATTCCTGAGCCAATGTTTCAAAATTACGATTTTCCATAAACTCTATTATAACACGATAGGAGATTTGCTTGGGGAGAAAACCTTGTAGCTGAAGCGAGAATTTTTAAGCAAGAGGTAGTATAATAGAAGGGTAAACCTATTGTTTAGGGCTATTTCTCTTAGAAATAACGCCCTTAGTATCTTTTGTAACTGAACTTGGGCTATTTCTTGCGGAAAATAGATGCATCCTCCTAGAAGCAGAGCTTCTTCGTCTGATGCCCTAATTTTCTCTTAGAAATAACGCCCTTAGTATCTTATTTAAACTCGGAGGCTTTTTATGGCAGTTATTCAGAAAAAAACAAATGAACTTGAAAGCATGATGGCATCTTTTGCGGCTATCCCTGATTTTGAAAAGGCGGGAACTGATCCTAAGAAGGACAAACGTCTTCAAGAAGATAAGAAGAAATAGAATTTATGGCTATTTTCCATCAACTACCAGATAGCGTTTTGCAGCTTCTGGCAGTTTTTCTATCTATTATTATTGAAGCCTTGCCCTTTGTCTTGTTGGGAAGTATCCTATCAGGCTTTATCGAAATCTTTGTGACGCCTGAGAAGGTCCAAAACTTCTTACCCGAAAACAAGGTCTTGGCAATTCTCTTTGGGACTCTGGTTGGTTTCATCTTTCCCTCATGTGAATGTGGGATTGTTCCTATTATCACGCGCTTTCTAGAGAAAAAAGTGCCTAGTTATACGGCCATTCCGTTTATGGCAACGGCTCCTATCATTAATCCAGTCGTTCTCTTTGCGACCTACACGGCCTTTGGGAACTCTTGGTACTACGTCCTTTTACGCTTTATCGGAGCTTTCTTGGTCGCCATGATTTTGGGAATCTTGCTTGGCTTCGTGGTGGATGACCAGATTCTCAAGGATAATCGCAAGGTCAATCATCTTCATGATTATAGTGGCTTGTCAGCTGGTAAGAAAATCTTTCAGGCCTTGGTTCATGCGGTGGATGAATTTTTCGACACTGGGCGTTACCTGATTTTCGGGAGCCTGGTGGCCGCAAGTATGCAGACCTACCTACCGACCCGTATTCTTACGACAATCGGGCACAATTCGGTGACTGCCATCCTCATCATGATGCTTTTAGCCTTTATCCTCTCGCTTTGTTCGGAAGCGGATGCCTTTATCGGAGCTTCGCTACTCTCTAGTTTTGGAGTGGCTCCAACGGTGGCCTTCCTCATTATCGGGCCTATGGTTGACATTAAGAACCTCATAATGATGAAACACCAGTTTAAGACACGCTTTGTTGGACTCTTTGTGGGAACAGCGGGTCTGGTGACAGTGATTTACTGTTTGGTATTGGGGGTGATTTAATGTTACGTTTTCTCATCTTATCTGGGTATTTTGAGCTCGTCATGTACTTGCAAGTTTCTGGCAAGCTCAACCAGTACATTAATATCCACTACTCCTACTTGGCCTACATTTCTATGATTCTTTCCTTTATCCTTGCGGTGGTTCAACTCATTGTTTGGATGAAGCAGATGAAGGTTCACTCGCATTTGTCTGGCCGAGTAGCTAAGGTAGCCAGTATCGCCTTCTTGGCCTTTCCAGTCCTCACTGGCCTTTTGGTGCCAACCGTAACACTGGATGCGACTACTGTCTCAGCAAAAGGCTATCATTTTCCACTGGCGGCAGGAAGTAATCCTAATCAGGCCGACCAAGAGGGAACGACCATTCAGTACTTGAAGCCTGACACCAGTTCCTACTTCACCTCCTCAGCTTATGAGAAGGAAATGACCAAGGAACTCGCCAAGTACAAGGGGCGTGAGACCATCCACATTACTACGGAAAATTACATGGAAGTCATGGAGCTCATCTACCTCTATCCTGACGATTTCGTAGGTAAGAAGGTCAGCTATACAGGCTTTGTCTACAATGACCCACAAACCAAGGGCTATCAGTTTATCTTCCGTTTCGGTATCATCCACTGTATCGCCGACTCAGGCGTTTACGGACTGGCAACGACCGGAAGCAACCAAACCTTTAAGGATAATGCCTGGGTAACAGTCACAGGTACCATTTCTGTGAATTACTATAAAAATCTCAAACAGACCCTTCCTATCCTTAACCTGACTGAGGTTAAAGAGGTCAGTCAACCCGACAATCCCTATGTTTATCGCGTATTTTAAAAAGCCAGTTCAACTGATACGTACCGTGTCAAGTAGACAATTGAAATAAATAAAATGTGAGGAACCAGGTTGCTTTGGGTTAAGCAGTCTGGTTTTTCTTATCGGCAATAGTTTTCCAGTAATCTCTATATTTTTTAGATTGTTTAATTGGATAATATGGAGCTTGTTCTGGATTTTCTTGTGCTTCAGCTCTCACTTGAGCTGGTGTTTTCCCATTGAATCTCTCTTGGGGATCATGATATAGGTAATAGTGAATGGTCTTTTCGTAAGCCTCTTTCATCTCTTCAAAACTTGACACATTAGGATAAAGAACTGCTCTCATTTCCTTTATAATTCCCTGCCAGCTCTCCATTGGCCCATTATCGATACAACGACTGACTCTAGACATTGACTGTGTCATGCCCTGCGCTTTCAACATGTAGGTAAAAGATCGCCGTGTAAATTGAAATCCTCGATCACTATGCAGTAAGGCATGGCTATCCGGAAATTCTTTAAGGGCTTTTTTAATGGCTGAATTTACCAATGCCGTGTCATTCCTGTTACTGATGGAATAACTGACAATATAACGGTCATATAAATCAAGTACTCCACATATGAAGAGTTTTTGTTTTGTTCCTGGAACTTTTTCTTCGGTCACGTCTATACACCATTTTTCATTTGGGTGTTCAGAATTAAAGTCACGGTTGAGAACATTCTCAGCTGTCTGGTCTGGTTTTGAGAAGGTGTAACGTTTTTGTTTCTTGTATTTTGTCTTATTAGAATAAATACGATTAACACACATGATACGTGCGACAGTTCGTCGGTAGATTGGCTTTTCACCATCTACTAGATCATTGTTCAAGGCAAGTGTCATTTTACCTGAACCGAATAAACCATTATTAGTTTTAGCGATTTCTAAAATACGTTCAAGGATGGCCTGATCTCTTACTTCTCGCTGACTAGGCTTATGGTTTAACCATTTGTAATAAGCAGCACGGCTCATTTGAGCTAACTGACACATCCAGCTGATAGCCCACCCTTTTTCTTTGTGGCTTGTTTTAATGAACTGATATAACTTCAGTTTTAGAGCATGATTTTGAGCGATTAGTCTTTGTTTAGGTTCTCCTGTAACCAACTCCTTTCTAATTCTCTCAGTTTTTTTAAGAATTCACTTTCATTCTGACTAATCTCAAGCCTTCTTTCAAGTTCTTTGATCTTACGATTCGCCTTTTCTAACTCGGTTAAGCTATCTTCACTAGGCTTTCGACCGCGATTGTCGTTTAGCCCTTCTAGCCCCTTAAGTTTGTACTTTCTACACCAGTTGTAAACCTGAGCATAACTACAGCCAAATTTTTGAGCGGTCTCCTTATAATTAGAGTCATGATCTAAACAATAGTTAACGATTTCTAAACGTTCTTCTTTCGTTGTTTTTCTGCTAGTCATATGATAAACCTCCGGAATAGGATTGTAATCCTTTAGTTCTTTATGACTATTATACCTGAAAACCCATTGTCTGATTTGTTCATGACTTCTTAGCCCAAATTTTCTAGCTAATTCTTGAAGGGAACCTTCTCCTGTTAAATAGGCTTCAATGCATTTTAGCTTAAACTCTGTAGAATAATTTTGGTTATGCTTTAGAGACTTTAGCCCCTCGTGCCCTTGATATTGATAGGCTGTAGCCCAGTCTTTAATAGTACAAGGATTGACCCCAAACTGACGAGCTAGTTGAGAACAGGAGGCTTTACCTTCAAGATACCAGGTAACAGCCCTCAGCTTGCCTTCAAAAGAAACCTTACTTTTTCTAGACATAATAAAAATCCTACTTTCGTAAACAGTACTTTATGTATTTTTACTGTCTACTTAAGTAGGACTATATCACCTTGCCCCAAGCTCTTATTTTTAAGCCAGTTTTTTAGGTCTGATAATACCAGTTATCAAGCTCAAGCAAAGCAGTCCTACAGCAACGTACCAATAGGGCATATCCACGCTAGTCGTACGGCCTGACACTTCAACAATTCCCTTAACCAGACAGGCACTGGCGACAACAGCGATGGCTGAATTAAAGAGAAGTTTTGAGGCACGATTTCTTACCCAAGACATTTCCACCCCTGTTAGCAGATAAATCAAAGCTCCAGCCAATGGTGCAAAGAACATCATACGCATAAACATAGATGATTCACCATAAGAAAAGCGCTCATAGACAAAGGTAAATACTAAGCTAAAAATGGTTAGACCAATGTAGGTGAAAAAGTGTTTGCTGGCTGATTTTTTAGTAACCGATGTAAACAATATCGCTCACCGCCCTTTCTGAAATTTTATTTCCGTTTGTGGTTGGCTTATTAATGACTTGACCATTAAAATACATGGTTGATGAGCCACCATCATCAAGGTTGTAAGCTGTCGTCACGCCATAAGATTTCATCAATTCTGCCATTTCATACAGAGTCAACCCTGACGACTCACTGGTACGACCATCCGAGACAATGACAATATAGTGCACACTACCATCACTTTCTTCGATAACTCCGATGGCTGTACGTGGATTGTCAGCCATGGCTTGACCGACCTCCTCATTTTCTGAGACAGCTACCTTACCATTTTCAACCAAGGTTGGACCAAAGGCAAAGGTATTAACCACACCTGAATCGACCAGTTTTTGAGCCGTTGTATCGCTCTCCTTAAAGGTCTTGAAGCTACCGTCTGAGTAAACCGCTAGATCCTCATAGTCACTGTTTCGATCCGTATCACGATAGACTTGGCCATTTTTAATCACATAGCCTGACTGGTTAGCCCCATAATAGTCACCATTGATGGCAAAAATAGCATTATTTTGTTGGGCAATACTTGAAGTGGTGTCAGTAATATTGGTACCATAGGTGTTTTGTGCCAATGCCGTTTTAAGGTAGTCCGCACTTGAAAGTTTGATATCAGCAACATAGTAAGTGGTATCACTGGTTTTACCCGTCGTGATTTCAATTTCCATATTGTCATCTTTATAAGTCGTATCCGTCTTAGTGACCTTACCAGTGCTGGTAGATGCTGTCGACGAAGCTGTGCTTGGGCTAGTCGTATTAGCTGAAACCGTTGAGACTGCCGAGGGAATGACAAAGACCTTTAAAAGGGAATAGACATTTGCCCCCATCAGAAAAAGGGTGAAGAGTAAGGCATAAGCATGCCTTTTTAAGAATTTCATAGAAGACCTCCAATTTTAAAAGATAAGATCGAAACCGTAAGTTCCTTTTACTTGAAATTAGCATAACAAGGAAAGCTTAAAGTCTTCTATAAATCCCATAACCACGCCTTTCGTTTAAGTTTTGCTTAAGAAAAGACAGCCTCAACTGAAGCTGTCTACGTTAGATAATCATATCTTCTGTAATGTCAAATTCTCTCAAGAGCTCCTGAATCTTATCAAAGTTCAGACGGAAATGCTCTAACTTATGCCCATCAGAGCCAATAGAATACTTACGACATCCCATGTCCTTGACCAGACCTAAGGCATAACGATAGAGATCTTCATGGTGATAAAGGTACATGCTCTTTGCATTCAGCTCAAAAGCCAAATCATTAGCCATCATTTTCTGGAAAATACGTTTAAGCTGCTCCTCATAGGCTTTTAGCTCATCAACAGTCACCTCAAACAGGCGGAAACCATAGTCAAAGTGGGCTAGGACATCTGCATCTACTCGACCAATAGCATACTCCAACTTATCTAGATATTCTCGAATGATGCTGGTCTTATCCATATCAGCTACCTCATCATCAAGATAATCATTGACCCCATTATGGTGAACCGAAAGCAGTTTGAGATCATAGTCCTTCCCATCCAAAAAGGCCAAAATATCCTTTTCTCTAGGCTGATAATAACCGATTTCGATACCACGTTTAATACGATTGCCATACTTGCGATTAAGACTTTCAATCTCACGACTATAGGCCTCGTACTCAGGTACATCATCCTGTTTGGTATAAGGATTAGAGAGATCATAATGCTCCGTCGTTACAATCTCGCCATCAAAATGTGTTAAATAATCAGTAAAGTCCGCATCCGAATCATAGGAATGATGGGTATGCAAATGGTTATCACGAATCGTCATCATTACTCCTTATTCTTTAAATACCGTTTAAGCTGCTTATGGGCAAGACAAGTCAAAGTTACCATGATGCCCTCGTAGATAAAAAAGAAAATCACAAAACATTGAAGGAAATAGTCTTCAGGCAAAACATTAATAATCGGATCCAATAGTGGATTAAAGAGCCAACTGCTATCTCCAGGAAAAAGGGCTTCATGAAAGAGCGTAAAAAACTCATCAAATCCAAGAAAAAGACCCACAAGGCCAATCAGGACTGGCAAAACAGCAAGACTCAGATAAAGTCTACGATAAAGACCAAAGGTCCCCTTCTTCACATTTCGCCAAAGAAAGGTCACAGCTGGATAAGCCAGTAGGATAACTAGCCCCTGAACCAAGTGAAAGAGCCACTTGACATCATGAAAATGCTTAAGCCCACTCTCTGACGACGGAAAATCAGGCATGGTCAGATGACCAACCCAAGGAAAGGTCAGGTACTGCATGAGGACATTGAAATTATGCCAAAGCTCTGTCTTGCCGATAATGACATAGTCCAAAAGATGCATCCAGTCAATATCAAAATAATAGAATCCCCATGCCAGATAAATCGTCACTAGGATAGACAGGGCCAGGAGCCAAATCGGAGTCAGTACAGCTTCAATCTTAGTTCGCATCAAAATCCCACTCCGCTAGACTAGCAAGTACATGGTCTGGTTTTACTGGTAAATCCACAACTTCTTCCGCCTTGGTGAAACCAGTCGTCACAAGAAGTGTTGGAAAGTCATTTTTAATGCCAGCTGTAATATCAGTCAAGTAATTGTCACCAACCACAATCGTTTGGCTACGTTCTGTCCCAAGGATTTCAAGAGCCTTATTCATGATAATAGCTTTAGGCTTACCAATAATGATTGGTTTCACACGGGTAGCCGCCTCGATAAGGGCCAGGAGGGAACCAGCACCTGGAAGAAGACCACGTTCTGTTGGGATATTCAAATCTGGGTTAGTTCCAATAAATATAGCCCCTTTGTGGATAGCAAGCGTTGCCTTTACCAACATTTCATAAGTGACTTCACGGTCCAAGCCCACCACAACATAAGCAGGATTTTCCTCATCTACCGTATAGCCCGCATCCGCAATAGCAGATTTAAGTCCAGTCTCACCGATAACATAAACCGTCTTGCCACGATTCATATCGTTCATATAGTCAACTGTCGCCAAGGTAGCTGTGTAAATAGTCTCAAGAGGCGTTTCAAGCTCACACTGATTACGCAAAAGTTCTTGTACCATTTCTGGTGTACGCATACTGTTATTAGTTACAAAAAGATAGGGAATCTGGCGCTGCTGCAATTCCTTAACAAAAGCCTCCCCTTCAGGAATACGGTCCTTACCCTTGTAAATGGTTCCATCTAAATCAATCAAATAACCCTTATATGTCATCTTACTCGTCTCCTATTTCCTTCCATTGGATGATGGCATGAGCATGAATATTGCCATCAACACAAATCTGATGTTGACTGCTCAAACTTTCTTGGTCAAACTCATAACCCGAATAAATTTCTGATCCATGATGAATTTCCTTAACATACTTGAGGTCAATGTGGGCTGGTGTATACTTGGTCAAAAAGTCCAAATCGAAAACATCCAACATCCACTCCAAATACTTACTATTGTTAACGTGACCATTCATGTCTAAGTCAAAATAGCGCACACGGTATAAGGTATCAACGGGATTTTCCAAAACCTTGTAGCGAGGACCACGAAGCAACTTTTTAGTTTTTTCAGCTTCATAAGGTGCCACCAACTCGTCTGGAACCTCAGCTACCTTACGTGTCTCATAATCCATGAGGGCAAAAGTGGTCTTAAAGAGCATGATTTGCTGACCAGCTTCATCAGTGATGTAAAAATTACGGTAACAGAAAATCTTATTATAGGAAATAGCTTCCGTTGTAATGGTCACCTTTTCATTGTAACGAGGCAGGCGGTCAATTTCGATAGCATAATCCGTCACAATCCAAACCAGACCATATTGATCAAAAACTGCGTCGTCCGCATTTCCAAAAGACTCAGACTGCATGGCTGATACTTGCAAGGAGAATGCCAACAAATGTGGTAATTTCACCTGATGTGTAATATCCGTCTCATAAAACGGAATCTGATAAGGAATACTAAATTTTAAGCCCATCTAATCCTCCAATATAAATTGCTCAGCGACATTATCTCCCAGAAAGAGTCCCCGTTTGGTCATACGAATCACATCTGGATCCTTAACCAAAAGCCCATCTGCTTGTAGTTTTTCCACAATGTCCCCATAAGTATCTGCAAATGATAAGCCAAACTTCTCTTCAAACCGTTTGATAGACACGCCTGATTTTTTCCGTAAGCCAAGGAAGAATTCCTCCTCCACCATCTCCGCCTTAGTCAGATGCTCCTCATGAAGTCTAGCATGCCCATCCTCTGCTATAGCCTTTAGGTAATGCTGGATAGGACCACGATTACGGTAACGAACACCATTGACATAACCAGAGGCCCCAGCCCCAACACCATAATACTCATCATTATTCCAATACATGAGATTATGTCGACTCTCCATACCAGGTTTGGTAAAATTGGAAATCTCGTAATGCTCAAAACCATTTTTTTCCAACTCTTGAATAATATAGTCAAACATCTCTGCTTCCAAGTCTTCAGTTGGCAAATTGAGCTTACCCCGACGCATCTTATTCATAAAGACCGTGTGATGTTCCAAGATCAAACTGTAGAGACTTAGGTGTGGAATATCCAGTTCTATAGCCTTTCTCACATTTTCCTTGACCTGATCCATTGTTTGACCAGGTAGGGCATAAATGAGGTCAATGGAAATATTATGAAAACCAGCAGCCTTCAAACTATCAATACTTTCATAAATTTGTGCTTGATTGTGACTGCGACCAATTTGACGCAAGTGCTTGTCATCAAAGGTCTGAACCCCTAGAGACACCCGATTAACAGCTGATTTTTTGAGCACTTCAATCTTATCAAGTGTCAAATCACCAGGATTGGCCTCGATGGTAAATTCCTCCAGCTTAGACAAATCCAAGTTCTTCTGAAGATTGCTTAAAAGATAGTCCAATTGCTCGGCAGAAATAGCTGTCGGTGTCCCACCACCAATGTAAAGGGTGCGAAGTTCCTTGATATCTAAAAGCTCCCACTCACGAATCAAAGCCCGTAGGTAGTCATCAACGGGCTGATTTTTAATAAAGACCTTGGAAAAGTCACAATAATAACAAATTTGTGTGCAAAATGGAATATGCACATAGGCTGACGTTGGTTTTGTTTGCATGTAACTATTCTACCATTTTTTAAGCAGAAATGAGACCATGAATGATAAGAGTTGAGGCAAAAAAGAAGCTATCTCTTCAGATAGCCTCTTCCTATTATTTTGTTAATGAGAATGGGAAAGCTTTGTAGTTACTATAATCAAAGCTTGGTCCCAAATCAGAGATGAATTGGACTGGCGTGTAGGTTCCATTTTCAAGAATAAAACCAGGCTTAGCTTGGAAACCAGCTCCCCCTAGTCCAGTAATACCAGGAAGCAAGGTTGAAAAATCGCCACCTTCCCAAACGTAGAGATTACCAGAAATTTGAACGGCTTTAGCAGTCGTTGAACTTTGACGGTAAGGTTCGTAATCAACATTGAAATTTGCCTTTGAAGTGACGTTACCATTGGCATCAACTGTAAAACTAATGTCTGTTGCTTGAGGACTGGTACCAGTCCAAGTTCCTACTAAAGCTGCTGGAACAGGAGTGTCACTTTGGCTATCCCTTGTTGTTTGACTAGACTTATTGGAATCAGAAACAGCACTGCTACTTGCACCTGATTGAGCATCATTTCCAGCTGTAGCTTGATTTTTTGAAGAGCTAGCTTCAGGAGTACTCGCTTCTTCTTGACCTTGAGAATCCTTTGAAGATGAATCCTCTGTCTTAGACTTTTTAGCAGATTTCTTCTCAGATGCTTTTGTTTTTGCTGATGACTTCACAACTTTAGAAGTTGACGTTGTAGATGATGCTGCGGTGTCTTTTTCTGACTTAGACCCACATCCGACAAGGCTTGCAGAAACAGCTACTGACAGCAAAACAAGTGAACAAACACGGATAACTTTATCTTTCATTTTCATAAACCTCTTTCTATATGTCTATTATATCTATTTTGTTACAAAAATCAAGCATTGTTTGTAATTTTGTAATATTTATGTCATTATTTGTATCCCTGTCTTAAGTTAATATGTCTGTGTAAGCAAAAAAGTCTATCATTCCTATGGGAATGATAGACTTTGGACTATTATTTAAGAACGATTCATCTGCTAGAGGTATCCTAATTACTATTTGTCTTCTCTTTCAAAATAACCTGTATAAGAGAGATGGTTGAAGCCCTCCAAGATAATAATGCGCTTGCCACCATCCACAACGACATAATAGTATGATCTGCTCGCATCGTGGTAGATGTCATTAACACTCTTAGCCTGATAACCATGTGACTTAAGAGACTTCTGTATTTTATCAAATTCTTTCTGCACCTTATCATTATCTACTTTACCTGATTTGTTCACCAGATATTCTCTTAAAGGTTTAGCAATTAAGATATCTGTATCATCAGAATCTGTAGAAATAACACCATTTTCAGAGATAGTAGCTTTTCCTTCGGCGTCATCATCCTCATCAAATTTCTTCCAGTTACCAACAAAGGCTTTTGGAACCTCCGCCTTATAAAAAAGACATCTCTTTTTAAATTCTTTAGTGTTTGATCCGTGGGAAAATACTTCTGATAAGCCTATGTCTAAAATGACATTTGTTCCATCCTTCTGAACCAGATTATAGTAGCCATATCGTTCAGTCTTAACCAGTATGACCTCTTTTGTATGAAATTGGTACTTCTTGTCAAAATCAGCAATAGATTTTAGTTTTGAATCACTTACCGCCTTTATGCTTCTTTCAAACTCTTGTCGAACCTTCTTACCGAGAGCAACTTCTTTAATATTATCTTCCGTATAGCCAGTAAAAAGTTTTGAATTCTTTTCTTTTAAATCATAAACAAGCCCGTCATTATTACCATTTACCCACAAGCCACCCAAGTTTGTTCCTTTGGAAGAAAACAAAAAGAGGCCAAGACTTGTTGCTAGGACAAGAAATAAAGCAATACCCAAACCAATAAAAGTCTTCTTCCCAAACTTTTTCTGTTTAACAAAGACAAGCTGCTGTGCTGAAGTTTGGTTGACCATCTGACCAGTCACTTGATTTGGTAAAGGCATGGCTCCTGCAGGCACGGAATTTCCATTGTTAGAAAAAGTAGCTTGTCTACCTTCCATAACAAACTCACCATTTTGAAGAGCCTGCTGACACTCCTGAATAGTGGGCTTACGATTATTAATCACTTCAAAATATTCAATCCATTCTTTTCGATTCATCATCTCTCCTAACAGTTCTTAACAGAAAAATCTATCACTAGATTGGAAGTGATAGATTTTTCAATTATTTAAGCACTTCTTGTGTCTTAGCATAGTTAGCTTCAACAGCTTCTTTTTCAGCTTTCCACCAGTCTTGGTGATCTGTGTACCACTTGATTGTTTCTTCCAAACCTGATTCGAAGTTTGTGAATTGTGGTTCCCAACCAAGTTCTTCACGCAATTTTGTTGAATCAATAGCATAGCGCAAGTCGTGACCAGCACGGTCTGTTACACGGTCGTAAGCATCTTTTGGTTGACCCATTTTTTCAAGGATAAGCTCAAGAACTTCCTTGTTATTCTTTTCACCATCAGCACCAATCAAGTAAGTTTCACCGATACGGCCTTTAGTGAGGATAGCCCAAACACCAGTTGAGTGGTCGTTAGTGTGAATCCAGTCACGGACGTTTTTACCTTCACCATAAAGTTTTGGTTTAATACCTGACAAGATATTGGTAATTTGACGTGGAATGAATTTTTCAATGTGTTGGTATGGTCCATAGTTGTTTGAGCAGTTTGAAATAGTTGCCTTAACACCAAATGAACGCACCCATGCTTTAACGATAAGGTCTGAAGCAGCCTTAGTTGATGAATAAGGTGATGATGGGTTGTATTTGGTTTCTGCTGTGAATTTTTCACCAGGACCTTCACCATGTCCAGGGAGATCTTCACGCAATGGAAGGTCACCATAAACTTCGTCTGTTGATACGTGATGGAAACGAATGTCGTATTTACGAGCTGCTTCCAAGAGTGTGTAGGTACCAATGAAGTTTGTGTAGATGAATGGAGATGGGTCATTCAATGAGTTATCATTGTGACTTTCAGCCGCATAATGAACAATGGCATCCGCCTTAGCAGCCAATTTGTCTACCAATTCAGCATCAGCAATGTCCCCTACAACCAATTCAACACGGTCACCAAGGATTTCTTCAATGTTAGCACGGTTACCAGCGTAAGTGAGTTTGTCAAGGACAGTCACATGTACGTCTGGATGATTGTTGTAGACATAGTGTACGAAGTTTGAACCGATGAAACCTGCACCACCGGTTACGATAATGTTTTTGTATTCAGTCATTTTTTCTCCAAATTTCTTTGTTCCTTAATCGTTCCTTTAGCTAGTGAGGGACGCCAGCAACCCTTCGGTTTCATGGCTAAATCCGGAGCCGAAGTCTCCGGATTTCCCTACAAGATTCCCTAAGGGAATCTTGTTTTCACTAGAGCAAGAACAATCTTATAGCGCTCCTTGTAGTCGCGATTCTGCTGTGCAAATTTCGTTATTACAAATCCTCTGGTTTGAGTGGTTTAACGTCTTTGAGCAATGGGTGATTTTTGTCTGCTTCTGAGACTTCTGCTTCTTCCAAGTTTTCCCACTTGATATCAAGGCTTGGGTCAGCATAGTTGACAAAGGCGTATTTTGGTTTGAGTTCAAGTGCCCAGTAGTCGTTCACAAGATAGCTGTATGCGACCTTATCAGACAAAACTTGGAAACCATTGGCAACACCACGAGGAACAAAGATTCCTTTTGAGGCATCAATCACTGTTTGGTAGGTATTTCCAAAGGTTTCGCCTTCACGGAGGTCAACCCAAGTTCCAAGAACCTTTCCTTCATCTGCTACTGAGATGTATTTATCCCAAGGCTCAGCGTGCAAACCACGCAAAACATTTTTACGTGAGAAAGAAACGTTGTTTTGCAATTTTCCTTCTGCAAAGAATGATTCTGGAAAACCAAGTGGCAACATCTTTTCCTTTTGGAAGTTTTCCTTGAACCAGCCTCGGTTATCACCATGCACTGGGATGTCAAATTCAATCATGCCTGGGATAGCATCAATCTTGTGTGCTGCAAGTTCTTTTCCAAAAAATTGTTCTGTCATTATGCTTCTCCAATCAAACGGAGCAAATATTGTCCGTATTCATTCTTTTTAAGTGGTTGTGCCAATTCGAGGACCTGATCTTTAGTGATGTAGCCCATACGATAGGCAATTTCTTCAAGGTTAGCCACTTGAACATTTTGCAAACGTTGAACTGTTTCAATGTACTGAGCAGCTTGCAAGAGACTTTCGTGAGTGCCTGTATCCAACCAAGCAAAGCCACGTCCCATAAGTTCAACAGAGAGGTCACCACGTTCTAAGTAAGCCTTGTTAACATCCGTGATTTCAAGTTCGCCACGAGGGCTTGGCTTGATGTTTTTAGCAATTTCCACAACATCATTGTCATAGAAATAAAGACCAGTTACAGCAAAGTTTGATTTTGGATGCTCTGGCTTTTCTTCGATGGAAATAGCGTTCATATCATCATCAAACTCCACTACACCAAAACGTTCTGGATCCTTAACTTGATAACCAAAGACTGTGGCACCTTTTTCCTTAGCTTCAGCACGTTGAAGCATGGCAGAAAGACCATTGCCATGGAAAATGTTATCCCCGAGGACAAGTGCAACACTATCGTCACCAATGAAGTCTTCACCAATGATAAAGGCTTGAGCCAATCCATCTGGGCTTGGTTGTACTGCGTAAGAAAGTGAAATACCGAACTCAGAACCATCACCAAGAAGCTCTTCAAAACGTGGAAGGTCCTGTGGCGTTGAGATGATGAGAATTTCCTTAATACCAGCCAACATAAGCGTTGAGAGTGGATAGTAAATCA
>OLRC01000471.1_pt1 | contig 30436 bp, 29 predicted proteins | sample 1672081 | NCBI WGS metagenome assembly OLRC01 (sample SAMEA3136643, study PRJEB25190) | human gut metagenome | biome: human gut; feature: human-associated habitat; material: faeces | place: Austria | collected 2013
GAACCACCCCGAGCTGGAAGTGGACATTGCGCTGAACACCGACAGCTCCTCTTTACTTCTTGAAGCTGTCCTTCAGAGAAACGCTGCGGTTGAACACCAGATGCTCCGCCGTGCAGTCCCGGTTATCCATGCAGAAATAGCCGGTCCGCATGAACTGGAAGGTGGGTGCGTTGACGCCGGTACGGTTCTCCCGGCGGTCGAACTCCTCTGCCACAGCGGCCATGCTGCGTTCCACCTTGCAGCCCCGCAGCACCATCAGGGAGTCGGGATTCAGGCAGTCCAGGAAATTCTTGTCCGGACCGTCGGGCTGGGGATCGGAGAACAGGTTGTCGTACAGCCGCACCTCGGCATCCAGGCAGTTGTCGGCATCCACCCAGTGGAGGGTAGCACCCTTGACCTTGCGTCCGTCGGCGGGGTCGCCGCCCCGGCTGTTGGGGTCGTACTCGCACAGCACCTCCGTCACATGGCCGTTCTCGTCCTTGACACAGCCGGTGCAGCGGATGAGGTAGGCACCCTTCAAACGGCACTCCGGGCCGTCGGGGTACAGGCGCTTATACTTGGGAATAGGCATCTCCAGAAAATCCTCCGTCTCGATCCACAGGTGGCGGCCGAAGGTGATCTCATGGGTACCCTGCGTGGGATCGGTGGGGTTATTCTCCACGGTGAATATCTCGCTCTGTCCTTCCGAATAGTTGGTGACCGTGAGCTTCACCGGGTGCAGCACCGCCATGGTGCGCTGGGCCGTGGCGTTGAGATCCTCCCGCAGGCAATGCTCCAGAAAGCCGTACTCCACGATGTTGGGGGACTTAGCCACGCCGATGCGCTCGCAGAAATTGCGGATGGAGCGGGCGGTGTAGCCCCGGCGGCGCAGACCGCACAGGGTGGGCATCCGGGGGTCATCCCAGCCGGAGACCAGCTTCTCCTCCACCAGCTGACGCAGCTTGCGCTTGGACATCACCGTGTGGTCAATGCCCAGACGGGCAAACTCGATCTGCCGGGGCTTGTAATAGGGGATGGAGACATTGCTGACCACCCAGTCATACAGCGGTCGGTGGGACTCGAACTCCAGTGAGCACAGGCTGTGGGTGATGCCCTCCAGAGCATCCTGAATGGGGTGGGCAAAGTCGTACATGGGGTAGATGCACCACTTGGTACCCTGCCGGTGATGATTGATGAAGCGGATGCGGTAGATGATGGGGTCACGGAGATTCAGATTGCCGCTGGCCAGATCGATCTTGGCCCGGAGGGTCATCTTTCCCTCCTCCACCTCACCGTTCTTCATCTTTTCGAACAGCCGCAGATTTTCCTCGATGGGCCGATCCCGATAGGGGGAGGTAGCGGGGATGCCGATGTCGCCCCGGTTGGCCTTGAACTCCTCTGGCGTCAGCTCGCAGACGTAGGCCAGCCCCTTCTTGATGAGCTCCACGGCATACTCGTAGTCCTTCTCGAAGTAGTCGGAGCCGTAGAAAAAGCGGTCGCCCCAGTCAAAGCCCAGCCAATGGATATCCTGCTGGATGGCGTCCACGTACTCGGTGTCCTCCTTAGCGGGGTTGGTGTCATCCATGCGGAGGTTGCAGAGACCGCCGAACTTCTCGGCGGTGCCGAAGTCGATGCACAGGGCCTTGCAGTGTCCGATGTGCAGATAGCCGTTGGGCTCCGGCGGAAACCGGGTGTGGACGGTCTGTCCCTGGAACTGACCACCCTCTGCGATGTCCTGGTCGATTAGGTTCAAAATAAAGTTTCTGCTCTCCTCCGTCTCAGGGGCGGCGGTGTTTCGTTCCTCGGTCATTGTCTCACACTCCTTGTCACATTACAAAAATACGGCGGGATGACCCGCTAAAACAATGTAATATTATACCCACCGCCGTCGGAAAAAGCAAGCCCTTTTCCCGATTATCGGATGGATGTTGATTTACAATTATATTGCAAATAGGCAGCTGCCCCGCTGCGTGTTGCAAATTAACGAAAGAAAGTATTAGCGTATTACCTCCGTAGTGAATTGGGTGTCAATCCTTTTGCTTATGGAACGGTAAAGGACGAGCCATTTGTTTTCTGATAAAACGCAGTAGGAGCGGGAGGTTTGCACTTCCCGCTCCGTTTTCGTTGTCTGACAGGATAAATACCGCCGCCACCCATGCGCCCCGTGTAAGGCCGTCAGCGACCTTTGGCGGATATTTTGATTTTTGCGCCGCTGGCTTTCATTTGCGCCAGCGGGGAAAAGTTGTCGTAGTTCTTCGTCAAATCCGCATCGTAAATGGCACAATAGCGCTTCGTCATGGCAAGGGCGGAATGTCCCAATAGCTTTTGGAGCGTAAATGCGTCCCCGCCGCAGTCAATCAGATATTTCCGTGCGAATGTGTGGCGGAACAGGTGAATAGAAGTTTTTTGCACTCCGCGCCGCGTGTTGTACCTTGCGATAGATTGCCGCAAGCCGTTCTCCGTCAGTTGTGTACCCGTCTCCGTGCAAAAGAGATAGTCCGTAGGCTCCCCGCCACGGTAGCGCCCATACTCCCGCAGAATGGCAATCATGGGGCTGCAAAGGGGAATGACCTGCGCTTTTCTGTTCTTCGTGTGGCGGTAGAACACAACGCCGCCGTCCAAATCCACGTCCCGCATTTGTATCGCCCTGACCGTCGCGGCGCGGCTCCCGCAGTTCAAAAGAAAGTTGACAATCACCCAGTCCCGAAATTCCGCAAAGGTCGTTTTGCGAATGTCGGGCTTTTTCAGCAGCGCGGTCAGCTCCGCGTCCGAATAGGTTTCCTTTACCGTTTCCTCTGCCTTGTACAGGGGGATATTCAGACGGGTCAGCCCCTGCTCATTGCACCAAGAGAAAAAGGATTTCAAAACGCGCGTGTAGCTGTTGATACTGTTTGGAGAAAGCCCTGCGTCCCGCATGGAAACAATCATAGCGTCCAAATCTGCCTTTTGGAGCGCGGCAACGTCCATCCCCGTGTCCAAGTGCCGCGCCACGGCTTTCCATTGGGAGGAATAGCTTTCCAGCGTCTTTTCCGCAAGCCCTTTTGCCCTGCGGGAAAGGAGGAAATCGGCAAAGGTTTCGTCCAATGTGGCGGTGCAATTCATCCTGATTTTCTTCATTTACCTGACCTCTTGATTTTCAAAATTTCCATCAAAAATCAAGCGCACAGGCAGCTTTTGCAAATCCTCCGAATTTTCTACTTTTGGAAAAGAAAAAACCTTGAAATCATCCGATTTCAAGGTTTTTCTTGTGCCTCAGCGCACATTTGGTGGAGATAAGCGGGATCGAACCGCTGACCTCTTGAATGCCATTCAAGCGCTCTCCCGAGTCATCGGTTAAGCACCCCCACAGGCATCTTTCCAAGGTATCTCCAGCTACTCAGATTGTTGAATGGCCAATTAAATTCGTTCAGTTGATTCCGTGCCCAACATCGGTATTGCAATGCCGATGTCATTGGTTTGGATGTCCATGCGGTAGTCTTGGAACACGGTCACGCATTTGAGCATATAGCCCGCAATCATTTTCTGTGTCTCAGCGCTGCAGACCTCGAAGATATTTGCCCATTCCATGATCCGCGCAGCGTGTTTCTCCGGTTCTGCGACGGTCTCTGATAATCCCTCCACCTGCGCTTGCAGGATCCCAACGCCTTTCCGCAGAGATACGACCCTCTCGTATGCTTCATCCAGGACTTCTGTCAGCATGCTCTGGCGTTTGGGATCGGCCTGCTGGATGGAGTCGAGGAGCCGATCCTTAAACAGTTCATATTGACTCTGCGATTCTTCGAATTGCTGTGTAAGCTCCAGAAGCTCGGCTTGTTTTTCCGCCAGCTGCTTCTTTGTATCGTCCGTGACCGTTGATATCCCGCCGCACTTTACCGCCGCAAATAACTCACGCAAATATGCTTTTACCCTTGCATCCAGGATGTGTGCCGTGTAGCCGGTCGGTCCGCTGCAAGGGCATCTTTTTCGCACCTTGTTGTAGCATATATAGCGTGTACGCTTTCTCTTCACGCAGGTACCATCTGCCTTGACATAATCGGCTGTGCTGCTGGTCAGGATCAACCGTCCGCCGCAGTGTCCGCAGCGGATATTCCCGGAAAGCATCGCCTGGCCCCTTGTGTTGCGAGGAAGTGTCCTTGCGGCGTCATGTGCATTTGTGCGTTCCCGCATCAGTATTTGTGCCTGGCAGAAGGTGTTCGGAGCAACGATTTGCAATTCCGGGATCACATCGGACCGGCTGCTTCCGCTTCGCAGGACCCCCGTATACAGAATATTGTGGAGAATATGCCCGACTGTCGCCTCATGCCAGTTTTGTCCGTCTCTGTTCTTTAGGCCACTGTCATTGAGGGCCGAAGCGATCCGGCATCTTCCATATCCGGAGTTGACACATAGACGGAACATCAAGCGAATCGCATCGGCTTCATTCTCCTCAATAACAAGCTTCATCACCTCGTGCTTGCGCTTGTTGAGGATTCCACTGGGTTCCAGTTTATAGCCATAGGGAACAATGCCTCCGCGGAAGCGTCCTTCGGCAACAAGCTGCTCCAATGCGGTCTTGGTCCGAATGGAGGTCTTTTTACTTTCTCCGCTGGCTTGCCAAAAACGGATATAATTCATTAAAAAGTCCACATGCTGGTCAAATCTTTGCTCCCCTTCTTTCACGCTCCACACCGCGATGCCATGGGAGACGAACCACTCCACGATAAATGGTGTTTCATCTTCTTTGTGGCCAAGTCTGTCGAACATAAACACGAGAAGTATATCGAATCTATCTTTTAACGCATCCTCTTTGAGCCTGATGATAGCCTCTCTGTCGGCCGCGCTGACCTTAAACCCTGATACACCCGCTTCCTGTTCCTCCTGAACGATCTCCCAGCCCATGGACTCTGCGAACTTACGGCAATCTTTTCTCTGCATTGGGATATCCGCCTGTTTCAGTGGGTCATAGTTTACCTGCTTTGTCGTTGAGACACGATATAAGCAGCATACTCTTTTCTTCATGTATCCTTCCTTTCACTTCAGGCTCGGATACACCTCCCCAACACTATTATTGCAGGTAATAGCGCTCCCGTCAACACAGCTGGCAACTTGCTTGTTTACGCCGGGTTGATCTCCTGGGAACCCAGTCCCAGTTCAAACTGTGCGAAGCTCATGTTGAGCTCGATGTGCAGGCGATAATCGGAGTACACATCAACTCTCTTGATGATGTATCCTGCGATCATCTTCTTCACATCCATGTCGCTGCCATCGAACATCTCGAACCATTCCATGATGCGACGGTAATCCGCCTTGATGGCTTCGATACGCTGATTGCTTTGCTCGACTTCCTCGTTGAGTTCCGTCAGTTGGGCATTGGCATCCAGCATCTTAGTGCGGGCATTGTTGACCAGTTCTGACAGGATTTCCATCGGGAACGCACTCTCGCCCTGCACAGCTTTGATAATCTCCAGCTTCAAGGATTCATATTCTTTGGTTGCCTTTGCGGACTCTGCTTTGGCATCCACAAGGCGTTTCTTGAGACTGACCATGGCGCTGCGGTGGGTACGGGAGATGATCTCATTCTCCTCTACAGAGCGCATTCGGTCGAATACCTGATGGAGAATGTCGGTGACCATCTTGTCCAGAATGTGCATGGTGTAGCCGGTCTGCCCATCGCAGTCACAGCGCTTGCGGGTCTTGTTGTAGCACACATAGCGGATGCGCTTGCGGCCAACCTTTTCGCCGGCAGCGTTGATTCGAGTCGTTCCATTGGTGGTCAGTGTCAGGCGCCCACCGCAGTGACCGCAGAACACATTGCCGGACAGCAGGGACTGTCCTCTGGTGTTGCGGGGCATGGTTCGCAGTGCATTGCACTCGTTAGCACGCTCGGCCATGAGTTTCTGCGCCAGCTCGAAAATCTCCGGCGAGATGATCTGCAGATCAGGGAATACTTTAGACTGCGTACTGCCGCTCCGAAGCACTCCGGTGTACAGGATATTATGCAGAATGTGACCGACGGTAGCTTCGTGCCAGTTCTTCCCGTCACGAGTCTTGATACCCATCTCAGACAGGAAGTTGGCGATTTTGAATCTGCCGTAGCCGGAGCCAACACACAGGTCGAACATCATACGCACGACCTTTGCCTCATCGGGATTGATCTCCAGCTTGAAAACCTCATGCTTGCGCTTGTTATATGTGCCGCTGGGTACCAGGTCATAGCCGTAAGGAGCGGAACCACCACGGAAGCGGCCTTCCTGCACCATCTGCCCGAGGGCGGCCTTGGTACGCATGGAGGTTTTCTGACTCTCACCGTCTGCCTGCCAGAAGCGGATGTAGTTGGTGAGACGGTCAACATGCGTATCGATTCGCTGTTCGCCCTCATTGACGCTCCAGACCTGAATACCGTGGTTGATGAGCCACTCGACTACGAAAGGCGTTTCTTCGGCTCGTCTGCCAATACGGTCGAACATGAACACCAGCAGGATGTCGAATTTTCCCTGCTCGGCATATTCTTTAATGAACTGGATCTTGTCACGGTCATTGGCGCTGACCTTGAATCCGGACACGCCGTTTTCCTGTTCCTCGTACACGATGGTCCAGCCCATCCGCTCTGCAAACTCACGGCAGGCTTTTCTCTGCACGGGGATATCGGCCTGATTCTGGTCATCGTGGTCGACCTGTTTGGTGGTGGAGACGCGGTACAGACAGCACACTCTGTTCTGGATGCTGAGTACATTTTGATAAGAACAACAAACTCTTTCAGCCATAATGTATCCTTCCTCTCAATTAACGATTTAGAAATGTGAGAGGTTCAGATACACCTTTCCATGTATTCACTTTTCAAAGTACACGGCATTCCGCCACCTTGATTATCTCACATTTCAGGTTGAATAGCTATCAAAACCTTGAAATATAAGCAACAAAGAAACGGCCTCCAATCCGGCAAAATTGCGCTTGGGCAGCTTGGGTGGTAGCTTAGGTGGTACCACCCAAGTACCCATCGCTGGTGAACTGAATTCTTGGCGGAATATTTTTATCAAAGCATACCGCACACGGCATAAAAAACAGGCCGCAGTGGTAAACTGCGGCCTGTCGCCATGTTTATTTAATTCCAGCTGTCTGTGTGCTGCTTGCGCTCCAGATATTCCTTCGGTTCTTGCTCATCGGCAGGCCGCACTCTCTTTTTGCTGCAGTCCGGGCATTGGTCACATCCAGCCTGCGCTTCGAAGGTATAGTGACAAGCGTCACAGGTATAGATTTTCTTGCTCATTGCTCGTCCTCCGCTGCTTTCTGAGAGGATACTGTTCTCTCGGTCCAGGCAGGGTTTTTCAGCAGTTTCTGCTCAATCAGCAGAAGTTCCTGCGTTGCATAGCTGAATGCGATTCGATCCTGCTCTCGGAGAACATATTGATTTTGCATCGTCTCATATGCTCTCTGCACATCTGCGTTGTCTTTGGCAGATTGGAAGAATGTGAACTCTGAGGGAACTACACCGGGGATGCCGTCTAAGCGGCCAGATTCTTCCTCCAGCCGGATATCCAGCAGATGCTCCATTTGAGCAGGATCCGCCATTAAAAGTTCGATTTTGGGGTTGTGCGATAATACAGCCAAATCATATATGTGCTTGGCCGCCTCAAAGGCACGATGCTCAACAGAGGACTTTCTAACATAGGCTTCCGCCGCAAACAGCTTATCGACGAAGATACGCTCCATGGTGATTGTCTGGATATTAAAGGGACTTACTTCATAAACTGTTTCCAGTATTCGCCGTTGCTCCTCGGTGGCCAGATCATAGAGCATCGCAGACACCTCCAAGGTATCGACCGGCTCACTGATTGTAAAGGATGTGGCCTCGATTTTCAGCTTACCGAAGCGCTGCAGTGCGTCATTGCTGTCGTAGGCCGTTGCAGGGTCGTAGGTATATACGGAAATAACCTCCGAGCGATTAGTGCGTCCTTGCTTAGGATCTCTCGGGAGTGACACATACTTTTTAGTCGCCCGTTCCAGCCGCTTGACGCTTTGGCTTCGGCTACAGTTTCTGGTATCAACTGAAAGATCGATATCCTCAGAAAAGCGATTGGTCGTTTTCAGCGCTTTGTACAGCGCCGTGCCGCCCTTGAAGTAGGCCGGTAAACCGTCCTTTTGCATTTCGGCCAGTTCACTCAAAATCAGAACGACATAATAGTCCTTCTCCAGCACATCGGTACGGTAGCCTGTCCTTGAATGAATGTCCTCCAGCAGAACGCCAAATGCGTCCTTGTCCAAATGTAGTTTCATATCATCTCTCCTGCACTTGCCGTGCTTGCCAGATGAAGCACAGTCGTTTTGTTATAAAAGTCATTTGCGAAAGCCAGCAGGGTTCCGTACTCAAGTCTTTTTCCTTTAATATGGCGTGCGATGATCTCATAAGGATGGGCATCGTCTACCGGGGCTTTGTCCAGAAGTTCAAGAACATCCAACACCTGCAGATAAGCTTTGTTCTCCGCAGTCACGGCAGTTTTGGGAGGGCGAATCGTCACGCCAAGTTTTCTATCTGCTCTCGCACACTCTTTCGCTACATTCGTGGCAAGAATGCGCTGCCGCGGCATTTGAGAAGTGAGCCCCAATTGATGCATAACTGTGAAGCCGGTTTCATAGCCGATATTAGGCAGCAGGTATTTGTCTGCAATTAGCTGCTCCTTATTGATACCGACTTCTCCAAATGGCGTCACGGATGTCCGGTAATATATGCCCTTTTGGTAGCATCTCAGTTCAGGAAGAACCGCTCCGTCCATGATCCGTTTGAATGCAACAGCGGTAGCTGCAGCGGCTTCCTTATTGTCAAGCTGATAGACCGTTCCAAGCTGCTGCGCAACACGGTTCGTATAGATGGGTGTACCGACAGCTTCTTTTTTGAGAATATCACAAGTAAAGTCTACATAGGTCGCACGCATTCCGACCGCCTCCTTGATATATTATATTCAGAATTACGCTTTTAATTCCGAAGAAATTATATCATTTCCGATGGAGACAGTCAAGAGTATTACAGCAGATGCTTTTGCTGTGTCACTATGCAGGTTGTTCCTCGCTATACAACCCATTCTTTCGGAGATATGCGTCCAGCAAGGTATTGCGTACCAGAGAAGAGAGTGTCGGATTGGCCTCTTGAGCAAAGCTGATCGTTAACTTATGACCCTCAATGGTCATCTGGATCTGATTTGCATTTTTCTCTAATATCTTTTTCATTCCAAAGTCCTCCGTTTCGTTTATTCCTCCATTCGATAGCAAAAATAGAAGACCGCCCCCAATTAAGCGAGCTCTTGCCAGTCCCCACTCATGTAGCAGCCTTCTGTTTTTCTTTTTTGCTCTTTGCCTGTATTTGACACTACTCCCCCAGGCGGAGCGGCAACTTGAACTGTGCTGGCGCACATCACGGGACTCTCACCCCTCCGAGGATCTCTCGAAGCTGCGTACAGGAGTATCATTATGGGCTGACGGGATCATGGCGGGGACAGCTTGCCAAGGCTGCCATGGCCTGAGTGGGTATCGCTCTGCACCTTATTTGGCCGTCCTTTGATGCGGAGATGCTCCGCACAGGTGGTCTTTGCGCACTCGGCCTGACGCTGGCTCCGTCAGCTAATGTATTCAAGTTGCCGGATATGACCGCTTGGGCGGTGTTTTTCAAGGAACAAAGCCGCTGATTTATCAGCAGCGGGGGGAGGTTCAAAGCCCTCTCACTCTATTAGCCGTTGAAAACACCGTTTGCACCAAACTTTTTTGTCATCTCAGCATCTTTTTCAATTTCTGTAAGATACGGATCTTCCGATTGTGGATCGTCATTCGATGGACGCCCATCATTTCTTCCAGCTCACGCTCTGAGCGCTCGTCGAAAAACAGTGCATGGATCAGAACTCTTTCTTCTTCGCTCAACTGATCCAGCGCGGCCCGTAAACGGCGTAAATTATCTTTCCTGATCACGGCATCCTCGACGCCTTCAGCATCGTCCGCAAACTGGCACTTTGCAGAATATATAAGCCGCTCCAACGAATCCTCTTTGCTGGAAACATAACTCTCCGCACCATTCTCGGCATTTTTCCTGCGCTGTTCGATTTTCAGATCCACCTCCATGTATTTCATCTTGCGGTCGCTTTTCTTCAAGACTTCCAACACATCCGGACGCTCTTTTAAGCAGGGATATATCTTCAAATAATCGACCCGATATGGGTCGTTGTGATACGACATTTTCTGTCCTCCGTTTCATCATTTTAAAAATTTCAAAAACGATGAAGCGGAGGGCCTCGGCATCTCTCGCAGGCAGAAGACCGGCAAAACAAAACGCTCATTCAGTTCCTTTCTGGAACCAAATGAGCGAAAAAAGCCGCTTGATCTGCCTTCACCACCATGGCCGCATTGATTCGTCTCACTCTCTTTGAGAGCAAGGACTGCAAATCAAGCGACACATGGGAAGGTCACGCATCAAGCGGCTCCGGGGTACAAACTTGGATATTCAATTTTTAGTTGTCAAGAGCAAGGCGTTTATTACACGCCGTTACATCTTAAAACCGGTTAAGTCGAAATGCCACCGGCGGGAAAAACACCTGTTCTCCGCAATGGGGGCATTTCACATAAACTGCGCCGTGATTTCCTTTGCACAGGATCTCTAACTTGTTCTGGCAATACGGGCAAATCCTCGCCATTGTAATATGGCTGGAATACTGTTTTTTCAGTTCCTGCTGTTCTGTCTGAATACAGGAATAGCGTTGAGGATCCAGTTCCCTTGCATTGATTTTTGCCATACTTTCTCCCTGCCATATCAGGCGATCTCATTTTTCTCCGGAAATATATCTACCAGTGCATACGGGTCATACAAATCATTTCTTCCAACCAAGCCGAGCTGAGATGATCTTATGGCCAGTGCTGTTTTGGACACGCCGAGCCGCTTTGCGGCCTCTGAAAAACACTCATAGTCTTTGCGTGCATATATGCGATTCAGCACGCCGATGCCATCTTTCAGGCCAACATCTGCCATGTGGCGATACACCAGTTCCTTTGGCAAAAGGAGAAATGAAGTCAACACATTGGTCTGCCACTCCTCCCAATCCAGAACAGGGTACTGCGTATGTTCATCTGCCATGCGAAATACGCAGCGAGGAGTTTGCACCTCATATTCTTCTGGATACAGCATCCAAAACAGTTGATGCGCTGCTTCGTGCATCATAGTAAAGTTCAAACGGCCAATCTGATTTTCAGCCACAAGGCTCTGATCAATGAAGGCCGTTTTTCCGTCTAATTCGTAATCGAGCCTTGTGCCATCCCTTTGGGGGATCGTTATGATCACCCCCGATGTTGCCGTAAGGCCGATGGCGTCATGTGCTTCACTGATATCTGCAAATGTAAATTGCAGGCCACACATTTTCTCCGCAAAATCTGTCGGATCAATATGATCGACCTTTTGAGGGACTTTTTTAAGGTAATCACGAAGCAACCTGCGGGAAATGTGTTCGATGTCTTTCCGTGAAAGCCAGAGCATCTACATGCGCCCCTTTCTATTCCAACGCGTCCACAAATTAGAACATCTGTTCGCTTCTTGTTAAGGAGTATAGCACGCCCGCTAATCTATGTCAAGTGAAATAAATCGCTCGTATTTTGTACAAAAAATAATCGCCATTTCCTTTGCATTATCATTACACCAGCTGTTGGTGAGTGGAGGTATTGATTTGGCATTTTTAATAATGATAGTTCAAGAGTTTTCACAAAATCAACAAAAATTTCGACTTGATATTGCCAAAGGAGAATATAGCGTATAAAATAATTGGCAGAAATGGAAAAATATAGCCGAATCGCGGGATATCACTATAATCAAAAATTTTGAAGAGAGAATGGTTGTTTGATGTGATCAGATAAAGTAGTACGCTCCTGCTTTAATCAACATCTTCTGATCGCAGCATGGGGATCGTGTATGATTTAAGAACGCACATGGAATGGGAAAGGGAGTGATGCCTATCCATAGAGGTTCCAACGGTGCTATTTCAGAATAGAGAAGGAAAAATGTATTCTACTTACAGGAAAGGAAGGATTTAAGTGAAAGGTGCGAAGAAGCATTTTAGCAGAGCATTAACATTGCTGTTAAGCGTTCTAATTATGCTCCAAACAGTTACTGTTCCGGCATTTGCTGCTGAAAATACTACAGAAAATGTAGAAGTAGCAACTAATGACGCATCTACGGAGGAAGAAAGCACATTCAACCTTATAAACGCCGATGTTCAGATCGATGATGAATATGGCAACGAGGCAGATTATATATCGGAGGTACAGATCCCCGATTTGGAACAAATTAGCGAAGAAACACTTGTAGAAAATGGCGTTTCGATTCATAGCGACTATCCTGGTGATGCTATGGTCTATTTGACTCAAAGATGGCTGAATCAGGAGTACGGTGATGTGCCGGGTTTTGGATATGTCACTGAAGACGGAAGAACGGGGTGGGATACCGTTTACGGTCTTACGAGAGCTCTGCAGGTGGAACTTGGAATCGCAGATTTGGCGGATAATTTTGGCCCAACTACAGAGCGCCTTTATAGCCAGAATCTGTTGCGACGGCAGGATGGTGTCACAAATCGGAAATTTGCAATATTGCAGGGCGCACTTTGGTGCAAAGGGTATAACCCTGGATATAATCTGTCCGAAACCGAAGATGGCACCGTTGTATTCAATGGCGTGTTTGATGCAGATGTAGAAAAGGCCATCATTGAATTAAAAGAAGATGCCGGCCTTATCAATCCAGATGGAGTCGTAACAGTTAATATCATGAAAGCCCTGATGTCTATGGATTCATTTAAACTGTTAAGCTCCTACGGGGGAACAGCGGCTGTTCGTGAAATGCAGCAAAAGCTAAACCGCAAGTATGAGGCATATACTGGGATCACTCCTTGTGATGGTGTGTATGGCAGAAATACAAACAGGGCTCTGATTTATGCGTTGCAGGCCGAGGAGGGCATGCCAACAGATGTTGCAAATGCAAACTTTGGCGTAACGACAAGATTGTGCTGCCCGGAAATTCCATACGCCAGAAATTCTTCATCAGCAAGAAGATACCCGGGGACATCATCAGGAAGCTACTATTCGGCTGCACAAATCACATCCATTACGGAGTTACTGCAGTTTGCATTGCTAGTTAATGGATATAATGTTGGTGCAATAGACGGAGAATATGGCCCTGCAACAAAGCAAGCTTTATACGATTTTCAAGCAAAAATGAAAATCACACCGACTGGATATGCAGATAAAACCACATGGCTTTCTTTGTTTGTTAGTTGTGGAGACACCTCTAGATCGGCATTGGCTGCGGACTGCGCAACCCAGCTCACAGCCGCAAAAGCGAAAACACTATATGACAATGGCTATCGATACATAGGAAGATATCTGACCGGAAATAGTAAAAAAATTACACGCACCGAGGCACAAATTATCTTCGATGCTGGGCTCAAGTTCTTCCCAATATACCAATCCTCGGCAAATTACCTTGAATATTTCACTCCGCAGCAGGGAGCTGATGATGCACAAAAGGCCAAAAAAGCAGCAACAGAGCTTGGTCTCCCTGAAAATACCATAATATATTTTGCGGTTGATTTTGATTGCCTGGATTACCAAATAACTAACAATGTTATCCCGTATTTTGAAAGAGTCCACAATGAAATGGCGGATAGTGGATATAGAGTTGGTATTTACGGAACAAGAAATGCGTGCATGCGAGTTTCCAATCTTGGATATGCTTATAGCAGCTTTGTGGGCGATATGTCAACCGGCTTTAGCGGCAACTTGGGCTTTAAAATGCCTTCAAACTGGGCTTTTGATCAATTTGTAACTACTACTATCGGTAGTGGCAACGGTGAAATAGAGATAGATAAAGATGGCTATTCAGGATATGATCCAGCCGTTTCAAGATTGAATGCTATAAGTTCTGAACCATCTCCTGATGACCTGTTCATTGGAAATGCGGCGAGCGATAAGATAGTAGGACCCACCCTAGATATTTTAGGTTATCAATTTCCTTTGTTTGAATTTGATATAGGACTAGAGTCAAAGGATCTTGCGAAGATGAATGTGGAGTATGATCCAGAAAAAGAAACCTTTGAAGTCCTAATTGGATTTAATGAGGGAAGCTTCTCCTCAGAAACTACTGGTGGAAGTACAAAAACTGGTAAATTTAAGGAGTACTATAGAGAAGTTAAAACTGCATATTCTTTAATAGGCGAAAATAATCAAGAATTTTCAAGGCATTTCAAGGATTTTAAAGGTAGCCTATACCAAAGGGGCACAAAAGTGGGTTTCGAATGTGAAACCTATTTGTTTGGGTATATGAAAATAGATGCCAAAACAGGCCTTTTGATGGAAGGTGGCATGACAGTAATTGGGACAATGGAACAGAGCATATCCTACTTAATCGGTCCATGCGTATATGCAAAATTCGCAATTGAAGGCTCAATTAAAAGCGGATTTGGTTTGAAAATAATTGATACTGGGAAAATAGCGCTTAACGGGAATATGAAAATTAGTGTTAAGCCTAGCTTTAGTGTAGGTGTCGATTTTTTAGTCGCTAACGCTTATGCGGGAATAGACGGATTGTTAGAGTGTAAATTGGACCTTCCTGTATATAAATTTAGCGAGTCATTTTCGGCCAAATTGAGTGCATCTGTGTTTTTTGAGTATCAAGCTCTTTTTTGGGGCAGAAGTTATGAATGGAAATTTGCAGAAACAGACTTGTACCCAACCCCAAATTCCGCAAATATAAATACAATGTCTATCCGAAGGGATGATCTTGAATTTATTGAACCATTGCCTCAGTTATCTTCTTTCAGTAATGCAACTAGTGCAGCCGATGAAAGTGTTTTGAGTTCCAATGTTCAAGTTTACTGCAATCCTAAACTTGTAAGCTTGGGCAATGGGAAAATGCTACTAATCTATATCGCAGATGATATGGATAGAACTGCAACAAACCGTTCTGTTTTGATGTATCGTGTTTATGATGGGGCTTCTTGGGGTGCTGCTCAGCCAGTACTGGACGATTCTACCGCAGACTTTGAACCATATATTTTTTCGGATGGCAATGGCGGGGCACATGTAATTTGGCAAAATTGCAATTCTGTTCTAGGCCCTAATGCTACGCTTGATGAAATGGCAGCTGCAATGGATCTGTATTATACATATTGGAATGGTACATCATTTGTTAATACTACGGCGATTACTGCCAACAACGCAAATTACGAAATGTCGCATAGGATTGTTTCTTCTGGTGATAGCATTTCGGTAATATGGCAACAGAATTCTGAAAATGATGTTTTTGCACTTAATGGAACAAACTCCATTTTCAGAAAACAATATGTAAATGGTGCTTGGGAAAATACCGAGGTTATTGCAAGTGGACTAACTGTTGTAACAAGTATTGATACTGCATATGCAGATGGCAATAATGTTGTTGCTTATACTGCAAAGACTAATTCCGATTCTTCGGATATTAGTGATTTGGAGGTTTTTTATTACAATGGTAGTGAGACCATCAGATTGACCAATGATTCAATTCCGGATTATTCGGTAAGTTTGTTAAACAATGAACTTTACTGGATAAGCGGCGATTCAATTGCTTGTATTTCTAACGGAAATGTAGAAACTAGATGCACCATTGTCTCTGAGTTAAACAGCAATGTTACAAGAATCAAGGCACTTAAAAATTCGGGTGGAAAAAAGGCGATTGTTTGGCAGCAAGAATGTGATTCCGATGTGAACTTCTATGGCGTAAACTACAATGACGTTACTAGCGCATTTGGAACAGTTGAACCCATTTCGACAGATTCTGGAATCGTTCGTGGTTGGGATGCTTGTATGCTGCCAAATGGTCAAATTGAACTGGCATATGGCTTTGCAGAGAAATTGCAAGAAGCTGTAAACGGAAAGCCTTATGGGCAAATTGATTTGGTACAGAAAACGGCAAACAGATTTTATGATGTCCATGTAGATCCTGTTGTTTCCTATTCAGGAATTATTGAACCAAACAAAGATATTAGCATACATATTAATGTTCTCAATAATGGGTCCATGGATATAAACCAGTTCACAGTGAAGATCCTCGATACTGACAATACTACTCTCCAGACATATACAATTGATCATGATTTAGCTGTTGGAGATAGTGGCGAATTAGAAATTCCTTTTACACTTCCTGCCAGTATTGAAAAGACCAATTATACCATTCAAGTCTATCCTGCAGGTCAAAAAGATGTGTTTGACTCGGATAACGAAGCGATTCTTACTATAGGTTTCGCTGATATTTCTATTGATAATATCCAGGAAAGTCGAACAGAGGCCGGTCGAACGTTGACAGTTACTGTGAAGAACAGTGGGTACACTACGGTAAACTCAGCAACCTTAAAGTTCTTTAAAGTTACTGATGATAGAACGCTGATTTCAACTGAACGCATAGAGTCTCTCGATCCCGGAGCTGAGGAGACATTCAGATTCAGCATCGGTATGGATGAGTTCTCTAATGATGTGTCGGGAGAAACGAAAACATACTTCTTCTTGGTTGAAACCGAAGAATTAGAAAGCGATCGTGGCAATAACAGTGAATTTGTATATCTGCATCCTGATTATGATATCACCTTAATTGCCGGCTCTGGCGGAAATGTTTCCGGCAGTGGTACTTATGTTAAAGGAAATGACGCTATCCTTATTGCTACACCATTGTCAGGGTATATTTTCGATGGATGGTATGAGAACGGAGAATTGCTGTATGGAGTTTCTAATGAATACGAAATTACCGTCGATTCAAACCGTACTCTCGAAGCTCGCTTTAAAGAAAACGATCTACAGATTACAGATGTTGAGATTTTTGGCACGCTTGCGGCCGGAGAAACCATTTCATTCACTGTGAGTGCGACTGGAGGAGTACAACCGTGGCAATGGGAGTTTTACATTCAGTCAGATAATGAGGTGGTGTATTCAGATAACGCTGCGATAGTTAACTTCATGGAGTGGACACCATCTCAATCTGGTACGTATGATTTTTTGGCTTTTGTAACCGATGCAACCGGAAAAAGAATATCGTATAGAACACAGTTCGTAGTCAGCTGATGATTTATCGGGGAATGCAAGGAATAATAACCTTGCATTCCCCCGAACCATCATATTTATTGAAATTTTTATAGGCTTCGCAAATATAATTTTATTCAATCATGACCATGGGCGTATATACAATGGAGATGCCTACTTTTAATACACTTGCTACTTCTTGTTGCAGCGAAGAAAGTACAAAAATATATGGTTATGAGAGGATCTGGAGTATTTTGACCAATAAGAGGGCATCTAGGAGGAGAATCATTGAAAAAACAAAAATGGGAATATACAATTACGAACGGAATAACCGGAGTTATAATATCCTTTATTATGCTCACCATATTTGGTAGCCTGGCACTTTGGTTTCGTATCAGCCGGAACGGGGCAATCATCATTGGCATAATATTGGTGATCTTTGCATCGCTTGCCTTTTTCCTAGCCTTGTACCGCACATTATTTTTCAGGGTACTGATTGATAAAGACGGATTCTTCTATCAGACCGCTCCAGGTAACGGAAGATACTATCACTACTACACAATCCTCCAAATATGGGTCAGCAGTGGAAACGATGCAAATGCACAGCAAATGCAATATTGCAACTTTGAAACACAGGACGGAAGAATCATGAGATTTTTCTTTAGAAATCCAGATTGGGATGCCGTGGACTATTTAATCGCCCGAGTAGAAAACACTGCGGGACAGGTGCAAAAGGACGACGATGACCTTGTGATCAGCGGCAGAGTACAGGGCGGTGTCAGGCTCGTCGCAGCTGTCTGTATTTTGGCGGCGGTTTTGCTTGTGAACATTTATCTGCGCACTCAGGGTTTGTCACCCATTATCTGTGTACCGCCTATAGTGCTGGCAGTAGCAGCCTTTTTTGTGTTGGTGAGTCATAATCTGTTCTACAAAATTCTGATTCAAAAGGACGGATTTTACTGCCGAACCAACCCCTTTGACGGAAAATACTATAAATACAGCGAAATTTCAAATTGCCACCTGACAGAGGTGGTGCAAAGGCAAGGTTCCGTCCGCAACGGCACCAGACGGACGGGATATTCTTACTATTTTACATTCACTGACTCCATTGGTAAGCCGCATAAGATTCTGTATGATAAGGCTTTGTTTCAACGGGAAATGGAGGTGCTGATGGAGCGAAGCAAGGAGGCATAAGAATTAGGAATGTGGAGAAAACAAAATAGAAAATTTTCGCTTTATTTCCGAATCATGGGCTTAGTGATGCTAATCGTGGGCATCGGCCTGATTGTCGACGGGATAGGAGACTATGCAGACCAATCCCACCAGAAGGATTGGATCTCCATAGAGGCCACGGTCACGGATGTCTCCAGCGAAGAAGACACTTCCTCAACACTGCATAGCAGCCACAGTACCTACTACATCATGGCATATGAGTATGCCGTGGACGGGGAGACCTATACGGGCCGCACCGGGCGTATGTCATCGCCCCACCTGATCGGCACTGCCATTACCGTGAAATATAACCCGGAGATGCCGGAGGAGAATACGGCGATCCTCTCGCCCAATACCCGTGATCTGGTGACCCTTCTGATTTTGGGAACGGCCATCGCAGTGGTGGGCTTTTTCCTCTCTGGGGGGGTGGAGCTGTTTCGCAATCTCCTGCGAAAGAAGCACACTGAGGAGCCGAAGGAATCGGTCCCGAAGACAGATACAGGGTTTGATTCAACGGCCATTGCAAAGATCCCGGCAAAGCAGTGGGTTCCCCGACTTGCGGCTTGGCTTCTTGCGTTCGTTGCCGTTATCCTTTTCGTTAAATTTTTCCTTACGTCGGGAGCTGCGGACTTGGATGAGTTCCGCAATGCAGCAGTGGCGACCGGCTACACCGCTGTGGACTCCACGGAGGACGTTCGCCAGAGATGGGGCGTCGGATCCATGTTGATCCGCTCTGTTTCCGTGCATGAGGACTCCTTGCGGTTAGACTTCTGTAGGCTGGATTCCGCAGACGGCTGCCGCCGCATCTATGCCGCTGCGACCCTCCCAATCACCGGTGAGGTGACAGAAAGCAGTACCGCTGCCCGTCAGATCTATGCCGTTGATAGCCCAACGAATTTCGCAGCAAAGATCCGTAGCGGCAGGATGATGCTTTATGTGTATACCACGCAGGAGGATAAGGCCGATGTGCTTGCGTTTCTGGAAACTGTGGGCTGGTGGAGCGAATAAGAAACGGAAAATTTACCACTGCAGAACTATGAATTCTAATGTCGAAGTAATTGGTGACAAAGAGCCAGAGGAGACGTTGATTTTTTCGGCTAAGGCGGAAGGCGGATGTCGACCGTATGTATGGGAGTATACTATTTACAAAGGTGATACTCTATACTATACTCTAAGTGGTTCAACATTCGACTATCTTGAGTGGTCGCCAACAGAGACAGGAAACTATACCATTGTTGTCTGCGTTACAGATAAAACCGGGTTTAAGGCAACATACTCGAAACAGTTTTCTATTATTTGAATCAATCACAGGGAAGTGGCATTAGCCACTTCCCTGTGATATAACAAATCGCTATGGATTCAATATGGAGAATAAGATGAAAGAAAGAAATTGGAAGTACAAAATCAACGGTGGATGGCCTACGCTCATCATGGCATCGGTCATGCTGGCAATCTTTGGCGGGATCACGGTTTGGCTCTACACCACACGGAATGGTGCCTTCATCGGCGGCCTGATTGTGACGGCCTGCATGGCGATTGGCTTCATTTTATCCGTATGCAGCGTTCTATTTTTTAAGGTGTTCGTGGATAAGGACGGCTTTTTTTGTCAAACCGCACCGGGCAACGGGCGGTACTATCGCTACAGCGAGATCCGCAATATGTGGCTCAGTTCCGGCAGGGAGACAAACGCACGCCAGCCGACCTACTGCAACTTTGAAACGGTAGAAGGAAAGCGGATGAGATTCCTCGTACTTGGCTCCCAAATCGATGCAGTTGGTTATATGATCGAGCGGGTCGAGTCTATGGGGAACAAAAGCGGGGAAGATGATCTTGACTGGGAGATCGTCATCACCGGCAAGAAGGAGGCTGGATTTGTGGTAATTCCCACGATTCTCTCCTTGATTATGCTTGTCGTAACGGTGACGTTGTTTTTGGCGTGGAATCTGCCGCCGATAGTCATTGCAGTTCCCGTTATTCTTGAGCTGATGTCACTGTCACAGATTCTTTCTCTTGGGTTGTTTTACAAAGTAATCATTCAGAAGGACGGCTTTTACTGCCGCACCAATCCCTTCGACGGGCGGTACTACCGCTACAGCGACATTCTGGACTGGCGTCTTGTCGAGTCGCAGCGGAAGATCGGCTCCCGGTACAACAGAGGAAGAATCCGCAAAACGTACTACTTTTACGACCTGAAATTCGTTGACCGCGCACACCAGACGCACAGGCTCCCCTATAACAAATCACTGTACGAGGGGGAGATTGACGAGTTGGTCGCCAGAATTGAGAGGACACATGACAATGAAGCGTAACTCCCCCCGATTGACAGATGGCATTTCCCGGTTTTTGATAACCGTTATGGGAATTGTCATGATGATTGCCGGTATCCGTCTGCTCATTATGGGGGTGGATAACTTTATCCAGCCAATCCGCCATGTCGGCTGGGTAACCACCAGCGCAAATGTTACCGACATATCTGAAACGGTCATAAAGAACAATTTTTTTAGAAACAAGCGGACAAGAATCCACTATACGTGGACTTATGAGTATGTGGTGGACGGTACGCACTATACAGGCGAGTTTGGCCCCTTGGCGAACTCAGTCACGGTGGGTAAGTCAATCCAGATCAAATTTGACCCGGATGCACCGGAAAACTCGACCGGCTTTATAGAACCGAGCTTCAGCGACATTGTTCTCGCTGTGATTGGATTGGTTGTCGCTGTGGCCGGGTTCTTCATATCGGGCATCCGCCCCCTGATCCGCAGGCTGACCGGGAGGGATCGATTCGATGAGGAGGAAAAACTGCCGCCGGAAGAGAAATACGACCTGTCCGCTGAGGACGCCCCGCATACGAGAGAAAAGTGAGGGTAGGCAATACCCTCCGAGCTCTTTTCCCGATACTTGCATTTGTGCTTTTCGGGGTGCTCATCATGCTTCTCCAGGGCGGAAGATTCTGATCATAGGAGCTATTGTTTGTTCTTTCTCTGTCTTAGTACCTCCGATAGAGTGAGTTCTTCTGGATGCGCCATGGTGACGCTACCCTCGTGACAACTCGAGAGCGCACCTTCCCCTTGGTGGGAGGTGCGCTCTGTCTGCGTTCATTTGATGCGATACAGGCTGCTGGTCAAGCTACCATTGGGACGACGGCGATGGGTGCACTCTAAGAATCCGTGATGCGTCAAGTCCGCCAAGGCCCGCTGCACGGTGCGGCGGGACAGCTTCAAGTCCTCCGCGATCCTGCGGACGCTGGGCCAGCAGGTGCCGTCGGCGTTAGAGCGGTCCTTGAGGTACATATAGACCGTCTTGGCCCGATGAGATAATTCCTGATCCGCATAGATGCTTCCAAAGTAGCTCATGTCTTTGCATCCTCATTGTAAAGTCCCATTGCCGAATAAGGACTTCTCCTATGGTAATAGAAACGGATGCGGACGAGGCCAATTATGGCAATAACGAAAAAGATGTATCTGTACATGCGAAATGCGCAATTTCTCTGAGCTCTGGAAATGGTGGTACAGTGCGAGGAACGGGCAGTTATAGCTACGGCTCTACAGTAACTATTTCTGCGATTCCCAATGAGGGCTATATGTTTGAGGGTTGGTATGAAAATGGAAGATGCCTTGATAATATTTCTGATGATTATACCTTCACCGCCTTCACGAACCGCACAATAGAAGCAAAGTTTGTCCCTAATGATCTGACGATTTCTAATATCGAAGTAATTGGAGACATGGAGCCAGAGACGGCATTGGTTTTCTCAGCTAAGGCGGAAGGTGGTTACCAGCCGTATGTATGGGAGTATACTATTTACAATGGAGATACCCCATGCTATACTTTAAGTGATTCAACATTCGATTATCTTGAGTGGTCGCCAACAGAGACAGGAAACTATACCATTGTTGTCTGCGTTACAGATAAAACCGGGTTTAAGGCAACATACTCGAAACAGTTTTCTATTATTTGAATCAATCACAGGGAAGTGGCATTAGCCACTTCCCTGTGATATAACAAATCGCTATGGATTCAATATGGAGAATAAGATGAAAGAAAGAAACTGGAAGTATAAAATCACCGGTAACTGGTTTGGATCTATGGTGATTGCAATCACGACGGCGGTCTCCGGAGGATTCACATTCTGGCTTTACACTGCACACGATGGTGCCTTTGTTGGACTCGGCGGCCTAACAGCCTTTTTTGCTATCATCTGCGTTCTGTCCGCATACGGTGCAATGTCTTTCAAGTTGCTTGTGGATAAAGACGGCTTTTATTTTCGGACCAAACCCGGCAACGGGCGGTACTACCGCTACAGCGAGATTTGCAGCATGTGGCTCAGCTCCGGCAGAGAGACGGACACACAGGAAGCAACCTACTGCAACTTTGAAACGATAGAGGGAAAGCGGTCGAGATTTCTCGTACTTGACCCCCACCTTGATGCGGTGGATTATATGATTGAACGGGTTGAGGCCGTGGGAAGCAGACGTGGGGATGACGACTTCGACCGCGAGATCGTCATTACCGGGAAGACGGAGAGTGTGGTTATCATAATCCTTGTGATTTTTGGTTTTCCCATACTTTACTTGATGCTTTTTGGATGGACCACCATGCCGCTGATTTTCCGCATGATTCCGGTCGCCATTTTGCTGTTTTCAATTGTGCGGGCTTTTTCTCACGGACTGTTTTATATGCTAAAGATTCAAAAGGACGGCTTTTATTGCCGCACCAATCCCTTAAATGGGCGGTACTACCGCTACAGCGACATTCTGGACTGCTGTCTGGTCGAGTCACAGCGGAACATGCGCAGAGGCGCAACGCGTTACGGTTACTACATGAAATTCACCGACTGCGAAAACCAAACACACAGGGTTCCTTATAACAAATCGTTGTACGAAGGGGAAATCGACGAACTGGTCGCCAGGATCAAGAGGGCAAAAGAAGATGAAGCATGAATCGGCTGTTCAGGCCGTGAAAGAACTGATGCGGAAGGACTCAGTTTTTCGGTCTGTAATACAGGGCTGGGGCGTTGCGACGCTGCTTATCGGCATCTTTATGTTTTATATGGGGGCCAATACTTATATTCAATCATACAAGCAGACGGATTGGGTATTCGGCAGCGCATACATTACGGATATTTCCGAGTTGAACAGAAGCAAAGTTGGCAGGGGTGGCATCAACTATTCGATGACCTACGAATATGAAGTGGATGGAACGCATTATACAGGTAAATATGGCCCCCTGGCAAACTCTATCGAGGTGGGCAGGTCCATCCGCATCAAATACGATCCGAGCGCCCCGGAAAACTCCACCCGCTTTCTGGCGCCGAGTGGCAATGATCTTGCCCTGGTGATCATAGGAACGATTCTTGCCGTGCCTGGATTTTTCATGTCGGGCATCCTCGGCCTTCTGCGGAGGCTTCTGCGGGGACTGCATCGAAGCGAGATTCCAGACTACGCACCGCCGGAAGAGAAACGCACTGCGCCCCCCAAAGCCCCCGCGCCCTCCGCCTGCGATATAGTTATGGGGGTACGCAATATCCTCCGAACCCTTGCGCCGATACTCATATTCCTGCTTTTCGGATTTATCCTCATGCTCATCCAAAACGCAATATCCTAATCACAGGAACCATGTGAATTACATTGAATGTTGCCCGCAGAAAAGATCGTGTAATTGCAAGGTTAAATATAAGCTCAAAAGTCAGGCGCTTATAAAGGGCCGCCATCTTAAGAGGCCGTTTCTCACGACTTTCGGGACACTCACGCATAGCAGTTTTTTCGGCCCAAACTGGTGGCGTTATCAAGATTTATACGCAAAAAGGATTTTATGTTCAGGCTGAAAGAAATTTACCGAGTTTTCCTCCAGATATTGCATAGACCATATCCTTCCTTGTTGGCATCACCGATTTTTTATAAGACATGTTGCTTGTTCTTTTCTCTGTCTTAATATCCTCCGATAGAGTGCTCTTTTCCATGCCATAGGCTTTATATCCCCCGGCAAAGCGGGGGTCCTCTTTTGCGGCCAAAAGGCATCCCGGTCACTGGATTACGCAGTGACCGGGATGTTTAATACATTTTATCCGAATGTCTTCATTTTATTTTCAATAGCGTTCACTCCGACCATCGTGTTTGTTGATGCAAGACTCTGCAATTTAGCCACATTAGTCCTCGAAACCATCGGTTTTACTGTAACAACTCCCTCATTGACTCCAATCACTTTTCCCCGTGCAATTGTATCAGTAATCCTAACGCCAGATAAGCTATTTGTTTTTCTTACCATTTCAACCTTCGCTCTCGACGGAATTGTAACAACTAAGCTATCCCCAACTTTTGGAGTTTTACTAATATCCCCAATTCTAATCACAAACTTATCATTAGAGGCCGAAACAATTTTTGCTTGCAATTTTTTTCTTTTTTCCATCATATTTTATATCAATGTACAGACGCCTACCAATGAGCCGGCTTGCTCTGGATCGCGGATATGAGACGGGCGCTGTTCACCGAGGGCTGGAGCTTCTGGGCATTACCGGATATATCCCCGCAATTCAGTTCTCCAATCCACCTGAGAAATATGGATTCTCCTACGATCCACAGCTCGACGCATTCATCTGTCCGGAAGGAGTTCCTCTTACATACCACAGGCTAAATTGCAGCAAATCGACGGGCAAATATCTGCGTTGCTACCAGGTCGAGGGCGATGCCTGTATGCGCTGTCCAAAACGGCCGAGCTGTTTTGACAAGGCTGGAATTCGGCGCAGAGTGCTGGCCAGCAGTTGCTATCCGGCATTTTTCAGAGGGCACCAGCGTGTGGGAACTCCAGAATACCTGGCCATGATGCGGCTTCGTAAAATCTGGGCCGAGGGCAACTTCTCCGTCTTGAAACGGGAACACTGTATTTCAAGGATTCGAAAAAGGGGCATTCTTGCAGCTACGGAAGAATGCCTCCTTGCCGCCATGGCCCTAAACCTCAAGAGGATGGTAAATGCCATCTTTCGCTATCCCCAAATTTACTGTTCTGCTGGAACCTCTGTGGGTTTCAGCAGTTTTTTTGCTTTTGTCAACAGGTCCCTTATTGTACCTTATCCTCACGAGAGTCCCGGAAGAATCCGTTATGACTCAGTCTGTAAAACAGCAGCCAAAATTGTCAATATTGTAAAAGTAGAACATACACTACCCTTGCGGGATGGTGTATGTTCTACTAATGCACAGATAAGGGATGGCAGCAGCTATTTAGTAATACGAAAATCCGGAACTACAGTTACTCCTCACCTATATTCACTTGAATGATTTTTCTGGTAGGATAATTTGTCACTTGCAGCCAGATACTGCTTTGCTCTAAACCATTCCATTCAGAGGACGTGAATCGATATCTATACAGATCAAATGGCAGCAAAATATCACATGAGGCGCCATCCTGTAACCGAATTCCGGTAGCACCGTCCAATATAGGATTAACCACGCCCAAGAGATCCCAATCCATATTCATGAGCATATCCGTGGTGTATAATGATAGTTCCGTTAAAGGGAATCCTTCTGCGGAACTATTCTGCTGAGAAACAGTAACGCTAACCAACGCAATCTTATCGGGAATTCGACTTCGATCGGTTCCGTCATACTGCAAGGCGGAAGTATAGGCACGATAATCTACAATTTCAAAACGGTTGACCTGAAGCATATAGCCTTCAGCCGCCAAATTATACCCTACAAAATCCGGCGCAATAGGAACGATTTCTCCAACGGAGTATGTCTTCTCTGTATTGGCAGACCATCGTTGACGATAATCCTGATTAATTGCTTTATAGCGGATTATCCAAACAAAGAGCACTACTGCCGCAACGGAGAAAATCAGCCAGAATTTCTTTTTGCCTTTCATTTGCCTATCACCGATGTTACCCTTCCCGCTTGTATTTGAATAACAACATCCGATACACTCTGCACAAAGTCAGCGTCATGACACGCAACGACCACTAATGCACCGCACTGACATTCTTTACGGATCAGCTGTGCGATCATAGCAACGCCCTGCTCATCCAGTGCATTTGTGGGTTCATCCAAAATCAGCAGATCGGGCTTTTCCATCAAGGCCGCAGCAATACCCAGGCGTTGCTTCATGCCTAATGAATATTTTTTGAAAGTCCGTTTATCATTCGGGTCCAGGCCAACCGCCTGCAGGGTGTTATGGATGTCGGAAGCCGAAATCAGCTGTTTTAGACCGGCAAGCAGCTCCAGATTTTTTTGCCCGGTATACTCGTCAATAAATGCGGGACTCTCGATCATCACGCCCACAGATTCAGGGAAATCCAAATCCTTCCCCAGGCGACGATCATTTACTGAAACACTGCCCTCTGTTGCATAGATCAACCCACACATCAGACGTAAAAGCATCGTTTTACCCGATCCATTTTCCCCTTGCAATCCGTAGACTTTTCCGCTTTCAAAATTCAAACTGATGTCTTGCAGCACGACCGCTCCGTGAATGGTTTTTGTGACATGATCTACCACAATATTCATCGTATCACCGTCCTATTTTTCAAGAGATATGAGGTCTTTTCTTTGTATCAGTAAATATCCTGCGCCTATTGATAAGAGCAACAGTAGCAGTGTAAACACCAGTTCTTTACGATAACTCAATCCATTTGCATCAAAAAGCTGGTATCGCATCACCATCGCTCCGTTTCCGACCAACCATTCAATAGGGAAATATGCGGCAGCAATATATGTGACAAAGCATATTAGAAAGCTAATGGCCGGACGGACGACAAGGTTTAAGAGTGTTTGCAGCATACATACGGCCGTAAGAGTCACAAACGGAAGTATCAGAGCATATAGGATAACGCTTGCCGGCGTGAGTGAAATTGTCTCTCCACACAAGACCTCCGAAAACAAGAATGCGGTGATTTCGGGCGTGTTGTTCAGGCCGAAGGTAACGGGTGTCAGAATCGCTGTGCCTATTATGGTAATCATTTCACAAGCAAAGTATAAAGTACAGCTTGCTATGCACCATATGCACTTAGACAGCCACCATTTCCCACGCGATGTGCGTAGGAAAACTTGCTGACCTTGTACACTGATACCTTGCGCAGGATATGCTGCTGTTATATACAGGCAAAAGCCGCACACAATCAGCCATTCGATGGGGATCGACACCTTTTCTTCCATAGAGCCGTGTTGTATGATTGCCATGCCGCGAAATAGACACAGCATATAGTCGCCAATTGAACCCCGGCTTGAAATGGATTCCACATTGCAATAGAATTGCACAGAGCGATATACTGCGAATAAGCGCATGGAAAAGAGGAGAGTGGCAATCAGATAGTTTCTCCTTTGCAATCCCTGCCGCAGATCATAGCGCAACAGCCTATAAAACCTCATGTCTGTATTTCCTATATATCCCCGCAAGAACAGATACGAATGTCAAAAGAATAAGTTCCACAAGTACGATCCATGTGGGGCTTGGATTTGTACTTGCCAAATTGCACAGCCTTAAAGGCGAGAGCTCTATATACCAGTTCATTGCGTCGGCAAGCATGGGGGTAATGAAATCAAGTAATAGGAACAGCAGAAGTGGAGTTGCTATCACAAAGAATCGGTGTTTTACCTTATGCCCGACGATAATGCACAGACTGGCAGCAACGCCGCCCCAGAAAAACTCAATAACACACCAGATAATTGCATGCAGCCAAGGGTGAGTATAGTATAGCTTCGCCAAAAAGGCTGTGCCCGAACAGAATCCTGTAATAGGCAGCGTGACCCGAGGAATACAGGCGGGACATATCATCGCAGATGCAAACAGATCCGCAGTTACCGGCAACGCAATAGCGATGCCGCCACTAACAAATACAGCCGCCATTTTGGCTGTTAGGTATTGAGAATACGAAACTCTGGTAAGAATATTATTTGTCATATGAGACCTGTTGTCCTCATACAATGACCACCCATAAGGCATAGCAGCCAAAAATGGCCAAACGGCATAGAAGACTACAGCCCCGACGGTGACTCCGTTGACGCCGATCCAATTGACAAATAAGCTGCACCCATCATATCCGCCCGGGGAATGTGCATAGGATGCGCCTAAGTCACTGACGGTAATTGCAGTTTGAACCAAATCAGCTATGACAAGAATAAAACCGATCAGCAATGCACTGCGCATCATTTTGTTGTGAAATGCTTTCCACATTTCGGTTCTAATACAGTTCCCCATTATGTTATTCCTCCGCTAATGTTTACTGCTCCATCTCGGCTTGTTTTGAATGCTTTGTATTTGATTTACTGTCAGGGTGTTGCATCCTTTTGCAGTAGCTGGATTCACATAAAAGCTTTGCCCATCAACTGTGCATACTACTTTTACTGTATATGTTTTCCCTTTTGTTACCTCATGAGAGCCTGTGACAAGCAGATACGATGTCCCGCTACCGCTCCAGGAGTCGATCATCGTACGGCCTTGCCATAATTGAAGTGTTGCATGGATGGTTTTTCCAGGCTTGGCGATAGACACCCTGCATGTAGCTGTTGTTCCATTGATGGTGATTGAAGCCGACGGCGTAGCTGCTTGTACGGATGTAGCTTGCGCTGTCGCGGAGCAGGATAACAACAGGATCAATGCAAGGATGAGAGAAATCGTCTTTTTTTTCATAAATACACCCCCTTTCTCTATTCTTCTAAGCATTAGAACGGAGAAAGGGGGTGCTTTTTGGACACCATAATTACATGATTTTATTATTTTGTAGGAATCGACAAAATAAGGGATTGCGCTATGTGCACTATGTCCTCGTTGCTGATATTTCCCTGTATATTAAACACAACCTGATTCGCTTCGTCCACCCATATTAAAGCTTTTTCTGGTGAAGTTTCATTGCCAATGTATAAATCTGCTGGAATTCCGTTGATATCGACTTTGACTACTTCGCTATACTCCTGTGCTGTTGTGCTCATGCTGGTATGCTGCATCAAGGTATATTCAACAGAAAACATTTTTTCTCCGGTATCGTTGGCATATACGCGAAGACAATAATCGCTATCTTGATAGTTATCTACCAGCGAAAATCCGTCCGGTATCCACGACGGCTCATAACAGATGTGATCTATTTCATTATCTTCGCTATTGAAAAGATAGATCGTTATGCTCTCGTAGATTTCTTTTATCCATTGGAAGGCGCGCTCTCTTGCCTGTATATCAACTGTCAGCCATGTGCTGACAGACAGAATCGTCACAATTAATATTACCGCAGCCCGCTGCCATATTTTATGCGCAACAACCCTACGCTTGCTTTTTTTTCGTAATATCTCCATGCTATGTTCAAAATCATCGGAAAATACATGTTCGCATTCACTGGGAGACGGGAATGAAGTAAGCATGGACTCTGCTACACGCTTTGCCGCGTTGGCCAGTTCCTGTTCTGACCATGCCATGTTTGACATTTTACGCATCTCCTTTCAAATGTTTTTGCAAAGCGGCCTTGGCTCTCCAAAGCTGCTTTTGTGCGGTATCCTTTTTTATATGCAGCATAGATGATATTTCTCGTACAGAGTATCCATTATAATAGCGCAGCAATAGGATATCACGATAGGCAGCCGGTAATCGTGCCATAGCATCGGCCAAACCATGATCACCAGGCAATGGGATTTCGATGCCATAGGTACTCTCCCAAAATTCCATATCTACCAGTTTTGATCGGCTGCGAATGATATCTATTGCTTTCCGTTCTGTAATAATAACGATATAAGCTCTGGTTTTTGGACATTTGACATCCGATATTTTTTTCAGATTCTCAATAAGGGATAGAAACGCCTGATGTACTGCATCCTCGGCATCAAATTCATTCTTCAGAATTTTCATGGCAACATGGAACATCAAGCCCTTGTACATTATGTAAAGCTGTTCAAACTTGGATTTATCTTCGTCGCTTTCTATCATCTGTAAGTAGATAATCAACGAAATTCCCTCCTACAATAATGATGTCATTATATGTCGTTAATTATATCATCACACGATGTAGAAGACAAGAAGCAGCTTGCCGCCAGGCACCGGGAGCTGAGCAAGGTGAAGAATCGTATTGCTGAGATTGACACATTGCTCAGGAGTCAGTAACTGGTACTGGATGACAGTTACAAATTACAGTAGCTAATAAAGGCTAAAGGATCGTTCCGACGAGAAGGAAGCGAAAGACGGCATGTCCGCCGAGGATGCGGCATACGAGAGAAAAGTGAGGGTAGGCAATACC
>OLRC01000482.1_pt1 | contig 30035 bp, 22 predicted proteins | sample 1672081 | NCBI WGS metagenome assembly OLRC01 (sample SAMEA3136643, study PRJEB25190) | human gut metagenome | biome: human gut; feature: human-associated habitat; material: faeces | place: Austria | collected 2013
AGATGGCAGAGGAGAGAGATATCGTGATTATTCAGACACCACATGATACCTTTACTGCTGCAAGGCTGATCAACCAGAGTATTCCGGTCAAGTATTTTATGAGCCGTGATAATCTGGAGATTTTTCATTTGAATGATTATGTGGAACATGTGAAAGAAGTTATGTCAAAGACGAAGTACAGAGATTTCCCAATTCTGGATAATAAAGGAAAGTTCTGTGGTTTCCTCTCCAGACGAAGACTTATGACATCCCGTAAAAAACAGGTGATTCTTGTGGATCATAATGAAAAATCACAGGCTGTGAATGGAATTGAAGAGGCAGAGGTGCAGGAGATCATTGATCATCACAGACTGGGCGGTCTGGAGACAATCGGACCGGTATATTTCCGGAATCAGCCGGTTGGATGTACCGCTACGATCATTTACCAGATGTATCAGGAAAGTGGTGTAGAGGTAGAGCCACAGATGGCGGGACTTCTGTGCTCTGCAATTATTTCGGATACGTTACTGTTCCGTTCACCAACCTGTACGATGGTTGATCAGGCGGCAGCAGAGGCACTGGCGCGGATTGCCGGGATTGATATGGAAGAACATGCAAAAGAGATGTTCAATGCGGGAAGCAATCTGCGTGGCAAATCCGTAGAAGAAATCTGTTTCCAGGACTTTAAGGTGTTTAATGTAAAAGATATCATGTTTGGAGTCGGACAGATCACATCCATGAATCAGGATGAACTGGATGAGGTGAAAGGACGTCTGATCCCATATCTGGAAGAGGCGAGAAAGACCCAGGGACTGCATATGTTGTATCTGATGATGACTAATATTCTGGAAGAGTCTACAGAACTCCTTTGCTGTGGTGAAAATGCAAAGGAACAGGTTCTTGAAGCGTTTGAACTGCCGGGAGATACGGAAAAAATTCTCCTGAAAGGTGTAGTATCAAGAAAGAAACAGATGATCCCTGTTCTGGTAACTTACCTGCAGCAAAAATAAAAACAGATAACTTTATAGGAGAGATGGCTTATGGCAAAACAGATCTGGAAGCCGGGAAATATGCTGTATCCACTGCCTGCAGTTATGGTCAGTGTGGCAGATAAAGAAGGCAATCCGAATATCATTACCGTGGCGTGGGCGGGAACGGTCTGCACAAACCCGCCGATGGTTTCGATTTCCGTGAGACCAGAGCGGTATTCTTATCATATGATCGATGAGACCGGAGAATTTGTAATCAATCTGACGACGGAAAAACTTGCGTATGCAACGGATTATTGCGGTGTGCGTTCGGGAAAAGATGTGGACAAATTCAAAGAGCTGCATCTGACACCGGAAAAGGCAGAATATGTGAGCGCGCCACTGATTGCGGAGAGTCCGGTCAACATCGAGTGTAAGGTGGTCAAAAAAGAAACGCCGGGGTCGCATCATATTTTCCTTGCCGAGGTAAAAGCGGTTCATGTAGATGATGCCTATATGGATCAGAAAGGGCGATTTGCACTGGAAAAGACCGATCCGATCGTATATGTGCACGGACAGTATTATAGTCTGGGTAAGTTGCTTGGAACATTTGGCTATAGCGTGAAAAAGCCGACAAAGAAGAATGGAAAGAAAAAGAAGAAATAAAAACAGAAAATCCTCTTGACAAGAAAATGACAGAGGGTATATGCTGTGTAAGTAGAAACTCAAGGGCGAGACTGCTAAGGTGCGGTCTCGTCTTTTTTTATAGGAAATTCCGAAGGGACTTTCTATGAAACAAAAGGCACTGCGTGCCGGAGATGCACATTCTTTCTATTTAATGAAATTCCTAATCCCATTTTTCAGCAGGAAATCATAACGGAATATTTACATAAAATCAGGAATCTTTATACAATCTTTATACTAAAAATACTATCATTGATTTACAAAACAGGAGAGGAAAAACAGTGAGAGGAAGGAAAGGTTATGTTCGAGATTGAGAGTATTATTTTATTTACAGGGATCCTGAGCTTTCTGCTGATCGCCGGATTGCATCTGATGCGTGAACTCGACATTTTTCTGAAGAAGGATAAAAAAGAGAGAGAGGAAGAAAGATATAGAGGAGAAAGGAAACGAAACAAATGACAGTAATATATAAAAAGATGACACAGACACAGATGATTGTTGTCGGGTATTTGTTGTTGATCCTTTTGGGAAGTATTCTCTTAATGCTTCCGGTTTCATCAAGGGATGGAAATATGACATCTTTTGCAGATGCATTATTTACCTCGACATCCGCATCCTGTGTGACTGGGCTGGTTGTACAGGATACATATCTGCACTGGTCTTTTTTTGGACAGCTTATCATTTTGATCCTGATCCAGATCGGCGGTATGGGATTTATGACAATTGGTGTCTGTGTGGCGATTCTGTTAAGAAGAAAGATAGGGCTTAAAGTCCGTGGAATTTTGCAGGAGAGTATCAATAGTATTCAAATTGGTGGAATTGTAAAGCTTACGAAGAAGATTATAAAAGGAACACTTTTTTTTGAAAGCATTGGAGCTGTATTGCTGATGATCCGGTTTATTCCGGAATTCGGAATAGGAAGAGGAATCTGGTACGGGATCTTTCATTCTATATCAGCCTTTTGCAACGCCGGGTTTGACCTTATGGGAGAAAATGGTGCCTATCAGTCACTGATCAGATATTCGGATGACTGGCTGGTAAATACAGTGATCATGCTGCTGATTATAATCGGTGGAATCGGTTTTTTGGTGTGGGATGATCTGTCTGTGAAAAAATTTCAATGGAAAAAATATCATCTGCATACAAAGATTGTATTATCAACAACAGGTTTTCTGATTATAGGAGGAGCAGTTTTATTCCTGATACTGGAAAAAAATAATGTACTGGCAGGGATGCCTGTGAAAGAACAGATACTCTGTTCTTTATTTCACTCGGTGACAGCCAGAACGGCAGGATTTAATACAACCGATACAGGAGCGTTGACGGAAGGCAGTAAACTTGTTACTATGATTCTGATGTTCATAGGAGGAAGCCCGGGATCTACAGCAGGTGGAATTAAGACGACAACCGTAGTGGTTCTTATTGTATTTGTGCGTGCAAATCTGATGGAAGCAGCCGGTTGTAATGTATTTAACAGAAGACTGGATGAAACTGCGATCAGAAAGGCCAGTGTTGTAATGTGTACGAATTTGTTCCTTATACTAACAGGAACGATCTTCATGGAAATTATGCAGCCGTTTTCTTTGTCGGATGTGATGTTTGAAGTCTTTTCTGCAATGGGAACAGTGGGAATGTCTGCGGGAATCACAAGAGATGTATGCATGGCATCAAGAATGATGCTGGTATTTCTGATGTTTTGCGGAAGAATAGGAAGTCTGACATTTGCGCTTTCATTGAAAGGGCACAGACATGAAGCACCGATCCGGAAACCGGTAGAAGAAATTACGATAGGATAGAATAAGGAGTAGAAAAATGAAATCAGTATTGATTATTGGACTTGGAAGATTTGGCCATCATCTGTGTATGGATATGGCAAATCGGGGAAATGAGGTAATGGTCATCGATAAAGATGAAAAAAAGACACCGGATTTGTTGGAATACGCAACAGCAGTACGGGTAGGGGACTGTACAAATGAAGAAGTATTAAGAAGTCTTGGAGTAGGAAATTTCGATCTTTGCTTTGTGTGCATCGGATCAAATTTCCAGAGCAGTCTGGAGATAACAAGCCTGGTAAAAGAGCTTGGAGCCAAACATGTTGTCAGTAAGGCAAACAGGGATATTCATGCAAAATTCTTATTGAGAAACGGAGCGGATGAAGTCTTTTATCCGGATCGGGATATTGCAGAACGACTGGCTGTAAAATACAGTGCAAATCATGTTTTTGACTATTTTGAACTCAGTAAGGATTATTCGATTTTTGAAATCCAGCCGAAGGCTGCATGGATCGGGCGGACGATAGAAGAAGCGGATATAAGGGCAAACTATCATATAAATGTATTTGGAATAAAGAAAAATACAGAGGTGGTGGTCCTTCCGAGAGCGGATTATGTGATGCATGAGAAGGATCATCTGCTTGTAGTAGGTCTTACAAAGGATATTGACCGTCTGCTTGCAAGTATAAAATGATGAATGATGGGGGAAAGAAAATGACAAAAAAGAGAGTAAAATATATGGTGCAGTCGATTGCGATCATGGCGGTTGCAACATTTTTGTCTTTTTTTCTCCAGAGTTATGGAATTCGAAAAGAAAATATTCTGATGATCTATATTGTGGGTGTACTGGTCATAACAGTTACAACTACCGGTTATCTGTATGGAATGATGGCTTCTGTATGCAGTGTGCTGCTGTTTAATTATTTTTTTACAGTGCCGGTGCATACATTTGCGATGACGGATCAGAATGATGTGGTACGTCTGGTATTTTTCCTTATCACAGGATTCATTTCCGCAAGTATTATGGTACGATTTCATAATCAGGTGCGTATTGCAGAGGAAACAAGGGCACAGATGGAAAGAGAAAAGCTGAAAAGCAATATGCTGAGAAGTATATCCCATGATTTCAGGACACCTTTGACCGGAATTATGGGAGCTGCAGGACTCTTAAAAGAGGCGGATGAGTTGGATGCCGGAGTCAGAAAGGAACTGGCAGGAGAGATACAGGAGCAGTCTGTATGGCTGATGCGCCTGATGGAAAATATTTTGAATATGACAAAGCTGGAAAGTGAAGAATTTGAGATCCGGAAAAACCAGGAAGTAGTGGATGATCTGATCTATGAAGCCGTATCACATATCATAGGACTCCGGGAAAAGAGGAGGTTTGAAATTAAACTTCCGTCGGAGCTGATTGTTGTAAATGTAGATGGAAAACTGATGGTCCAGGTGCTGGTCAATCTTCTGGATAATGCGATGAAGCATACAGGGGAAAATGGATGGATCTGTATAGAAGCCAGATATGATGCAGGGAAAGTGTGGATCAGTGTAGAAGATGACGGAGACGGGATTCAGGAAGATCTGAAAGAAAATATTTTTGACGAATTTGTTACAAGGTCAGATGAAAAAGGGGACAGACAAAGAGGAATCGGACTGGGATTGGCTATATGTAAAGCGGTAGTAAATGCACATGGTGGAAATATTTGTGCAGAGAACAGAAAAGAAGGCGGAGCAAGGTTCATGTTCTGGTTGGAGGCAAGGCAGGTAAGTACAGATGGCAGATAAGCATAAAATTTTAATTGTGGAAGACGATAAATATATTATTAACTTTATCTCGATGAGTCTTAAGAAAGAAGACTATGATTATGTGATTGCGAAGACATGTGGAGAAGCAAATGCACTGTTCTATGCAAACAGACCAGATATGATCATTCTGGATCTTGGACTTCCGGATGGTGACGGGATTGAGATTATAAAAAATGTAAGAGAAATCTCGAAGATACCGATCATTGTGGTCAGTGCAAGACAGGAAGAGGAAGAAAAAATACAGGCACTGGATCTGGGGGCAGATGATTATGTGACAAAACCGTTTTATATGGGCGAACTGCTTGCCAGAATCCGTGTGGCGCTCAGAAAGAGTAACCAGATTCCGGAAGAAAAGAAAGAAAAAATCTTTCAGTGTGATTATCTGAAAGTGGACTGGGAAAAACATCAGGTATCGATAGATGGGAAAGCAGTTCATCTGACTCCGATGGAATATAAAATTTTGAAACTATTGATCGACAACAGGGGAAAGGTACTGACACATAATTATATTCTCAGCCAGATCTGGGGCAGTGCACAGGGAGTAGAAGCAGCCAACCTGAGGGTATTTATGGCAGCACTGCGAAGGAAGATAGAAAAGGATCCCGGAAATTGCAGATTTATTCTGACAGAAATCGGAGTAGGGTACCGGTTTAGAGAGGCTACGGAATAAAACAATTTGCAGACGATGAAATTAGTTAGAAAAAACGAATGTTATTCTTGAATGACTACCTACAGGACTGATATGATAATGATATAAATTATCAATAAATGGTTTTGCCAAAGGAGACAGATAGAGGAATGACATTAAAAGAATTACAAGTCGGAAAGACAGCTACGATTCTTTCCGTAGGAGGAAATGGTGCACTCAGGCAGCATTTTCTGGATATGGGATTGATCCAGGGAACAGAAGTAACGATTGTAAAGTATGCGCCGATGGGGGATCCGGTTGAGATCAGGATCCATGGTTATGAACTTACGATCCGTCTGGAGGATGCCGGACAGATTGAAATTACGCCGGCCCATGAGCCGCATTATAAGAAGAAGGAAGGCAGACAACCGTTAGGAGATGCACAGCATCCGGGGTATGGAGAAGCAGGCATTTTTCATGAGAAGAAAACAGAGCATCCGTTACCGGAGAATACGACACTTACGTTTGCATTGGTTGGAAATCAGAATTGTGGAAAAACAACGCTGTTCAACCAGCTGACCGGATCGAATCAGCATGTGGGAAATTTCCCAGGTGTTACGGTTGACAGAAAAGACGGTGTGATCAAGGAACATCCCAATACCCGTATTACCGATCTTCCGGGAATTTATTCTATGTCTCCGTATAGCAGTGAGGAAATTGTTACAAGAGAATTTCTGCTTCAGGATAAACCGAAAGGAATCATCAATATTGTAGATGCAACCAATATTGAACGGAATATGTATCTGACGATGCAGCTTATGGAACTTGAGATCCCAATGGTTGTTGCGCTGAATATGATGGATGAGATGCGTGTGAACGGAGGTTCTGTGCGTGTGAATGAGCTGGAAGCATTTCTCGGAGTACCGGTTGTACCAATCTCGGCAGCAAAGGGAGAAGGAATTGCGGAACTGGTAGAACATGCACTGCATGTCGCAAAATATCAGGAAGCACCGGAGGAAGTGGATTTTTGCTCTGCTGAAGGTCAGGAAAGTGCGGTTCACAGATGCATTCATGCGATCATGCATCTGATTGAAGATCATGCCATACAGGCCGGCATCCCTGTGCGCTTTGCGGCCACAAAGCTGGTGGAGGGCGACAGTGGCATCCTGGAAGCTTTGAAACTGTCACAGAATGAGCAGGAGATGCTTGAGCATATTATCTGTCAGATGGAGGAGGAGCGCGGACTTGATCGTGCAGCGGCCATTGCGGATATGCGTTTTTCATTTATCCAGCACCTGACAGAAGCATGCGTGGTCAAACCGCATGAGAGCAAGGAACGTGAGAGAAGTCGTAAGATTGATCAGATCCTTACCGGCAAATATACAGCTATTCCATCTTTTATCGGTATTATGGCGCTGGTTTTCTGGCTGACATTCAACGTGATCGGGGCATGGCTGCAGGGACTGCTTGAACAGTTCATTGGATGGCTGACGGAACTGGCAGATGCGGGAATGACAGCATGGAATGTGAATGATGCCCTGCATTCGTTGATTATTAACGGCATTTTTAATGGCGTCGGCAGTGTGTTAAGCTTCCTGCCGATCATCGTGACGTTGTTCTTCTTCCTGTCACTTCTGGAGGATACAGGTTACATGGCCAGAGTGGCTTTTGTTATGGATAAGTTGTTGAGAAAGATCGGTCTTTCGGGACGAAGTATCGTACCGATGCTGGTCGGCTTTGGGTGTTCAGTACCGGGGGTTATGGCCAGTAGAACCCTGCCATCGGAACGTGACCGTAAGATGACGATCCTCCTTACTCCTTTTATGAGCTGTTCGGCAAAGCTTCCGATTTATGCTTTCTTTACAGCTGCCTTTTTCCCGAAATACGGTGCACTGGTAATGATAGCACTTTATTTCGGCGGAATTATTATGGGAATCCTGATGGCACTGATTTTTGGAAAAACCATGTTTAAGGGAGAAGCAGTTCCCTTTGTAATGGAGCTTCCTAATTATCGTCTTCCAGGTGCAAAAAACGTTGGCCAGCTTCTTTGGGAAAAAGCAAAGGATTTTCTTCAGAGAGCCTTTACTGTTATTTTTGTGGCAACCATTGTGATCTGGTTTTTACAGACCTTTGATCTGCATCTGAATATTGTGACAGATTCCAAAGACAGTATTCTTGCAGTACTTGCCGGATTTATTGCACCGGTATTTGGGCCTCTTGGCTTTGGGGACTGGAGATTTTCCACAGCCCTTGTAACAGGTTTCATGGCAAAGGAGAGCGTGGTTTCCACATTGTCCATATTATTTGGAAGCACAGCGGCACTGGTAGATGTGCTTTCTCCGCTGGCAGCAGTGTGCCTTCTTACCTTCTGCCTTTTATATACGCCTTGTGTAGCCGCGATTGCTTCTGTGAAACGTGAGCTTGGCGGAAAATGGGCAGCTGGAGTGGTGATCGGACAATGTGTGATCGCCTGGATTGCGGCATTTTTGGTAAAAATCGTCGGCGTTTTGATCGGATTTTGAGAAAAATGACTATTTTTCATTTTTGTTAAAAATAATATTGACTATTGGTCATTTTAGGTTATACTATAGTACGAAAGAAATGAATTTAAGGAGATGACATCAATGGTCAAAGTAGGAAAATGGATAGCCAAGCATAAGGTCCTGGTGCTTTTGATCGGACTTTTGCTGGTAATCCCGTCTGTGATCGGAATCGCAGAGACGAGAGTAAATTATGATCTGTTAAGTTACCTGCCGGATACCCTTGAGACAGTAAAAGGTCAGGATATTCTGGTAGATGAGTTTGGTATGGGCGCCTTTTCCATGGTAATTGTGGAGAATATGGATATGAAGGATGTCCAGAAGCTGGAAGAGAAATTCAGTGAAGTAGAGCATGTAAAGGATGTTCTTTGGTATGATGATGTGGCGGATATCACTCTTCCGGTAGAGATGATTCCTGAGAAGTACAGAAAGGTATTTATAAATGGCGATGCAACCATGATGCTGGTTCTGTTTGATAATACCACATCTTCAGATACTTCCATGGAAGCTATCACAGAACTACGTAAGATTGCCAACGAGCAGTGCTTCCTCAGTGGCATGACAGGAGTTGTTACAGATATTAAGAACATTGCCATGCAGGAGCTGCCGATTTACGTTGTGATCGCAGCAGTACTCAGTCTGATCGTTCTGGAGCTGACAAGCGGATCCTTTGTTGTTCCGTTTTTGTTCCTGCTTAGTATTGGACTTGCTATCCTTTACAACCTGGGAAGTAATATTATTCTGGGCGAGACCTCTTATATTACACAGGCACTTACCGCGGTACTTCAGCTGGGTGTTACCATGGATTATTCCATTTTCCTTCTGAACAGCTATGAGGAAAATAAGAAGCGTTTTCCTGGAGAAAAGGACCGTGCCATGGGGCATGCCATTGCAAATACTTTTAAGTCTGTAGCTGGAAGCTCTGTTACCACAGTAGCCGGCTTCGTTGCACTTTGTGTTATGACCTTTGCTCTTGGACGTGACCTTGGTATTGTTATGGCAAAGGGCGTTATTATTGGTGTTATCTGCTGTGTAACCATTCTTCCGGCACTGGTTCTGTTTTTTGACAAGCCTATTGAGAAGACACAGCATAAGTTGCTTCTTGCCAGAATGGATAAACCGTCTGCATTTATTACGAAGCATTATAAGCTTTGGACTGTGATTTTCCTGGTGCTTCTGCTTCCGGCTATTTATGGAAACAATCATACAAAGATTTACTATAATATTGCAGAATCCCTTCCATCCACTTTGGATTGCAACATTGCCAATGATGAGCTGGAGAAAACTTTTGCAGTAGGCAATATCCATATGATTATGATGGATAAGAATATGGACTCCAAGCAGAAACAGCAGATGTTAAATGATATTGATAAGGTTGAGGGTGTGAAGTGGAGTCTGGGTATGAATTCCCTGATCGGACCTACCGTTCCGGAGTCTATGATCCCGGATGATCTGAAGAAGATTTTCAAAGGAGATCAGTATGAGCTTGCATTTGTATGCTCTGAATATGGTTCTGCTACAGATGAGGTAAATGCCCAGCTTGCAGAAATTGATAAAATAGTAAAGAAATACGATAATACTGCAATGGTAATCGGTGAGGCACCGCTTATGAAGGATCTTCAGGATACCACAGATGCCGATCTGGTTCGTGTAAATGTAATTTCCATCGGCGCCATTTTCCTGATCATTATGATTATCTTTAAATCAATTTCCCTTCCGATCATTCTGGTTGCGGTTATTGAGTTTGCGATTTTTGTCAATATGGCCATTCCGTACTATCAGGGAATCAGCCTTCCGTTCGTTGCAAGTATTGTTATTGGTGCCATCCAGCTGGGTGCGACTGTTGACTATGCAATCCTGATGACTACCCGTTATCAGAGAGAGAGACAGCACGGTAAGAATAAGATGGAAGCCATCAGCATTGCCCATAAGACCAGCATGCCGTCTATTATCAGTAGCGGTCTCAGCTTCTTTGCGGCAACCTTCGGTGTTTCCTGCTATTCACAGGTTGAGATGATCGGTTCTATCTGTACACTGCTTGCCCGTGGTGCGATCATCAGTATGGTAGTTGTACTGTTTATCTTACCAGCTATGTTTATGATCTTCGATAAACTGATCTGTGTTACATCGATTGGTTTCCTTGGAGATAAAAAGGCAGCCAAAGCGAAATAAAACATAATCAGACGTCCTGGGAGCGCTGATTACGCTCAGAACAGCCGGCTTTGGAAGAAATCCGTTACGGTTCGCTCCGTGACAAGTAACACGCTTCGCGATGCATAGAAATCCTGCTTCAGCAAAATGAGGCAGGATTTTTTTGTTGAATAAAAGAGAAGAAAACGTTATAATTGTGTTGCATTTTAGAGCCTGTTTGAAAAAACATTCCCGCAAATTGTGACGCACATTTTGCAGAATGCCTTTTTCAAACACGTTTTAGGAAATGGAGTGATTTGTACATGACACTAGAAGAAATCCTTGCCCAGGTGCAAATGGGAGGACTTTCTCCGGAAGCAGCAGGGAAGCTGATTCGACAGGATGGTTACAAGGAAATGGATTATGCCAAGCTGGATACGGGGAGAAAAGCCCGTACTGGTTTCGCAGAGGTGATTTACTGCAGCAATAAGGCAGATGCCCATTTGCTGAAAATATTTGAACGTTTATATATGGAAGAGGGAGAAGTACTTGGAACAAGGGCTTCCCAGGCACAGTATGAGCTGGTGAAGGAGAAGTTTCCAGAAGTTCAGTATGACCCTGTTTCCAGAATCCTGAAAATAGAGAAAACAGATAAGATTCATGAGGGAAAGGTGGCTGTCTGTACTGCAGGCACTGCAGATATTCCAGTGGCCGAGGAAGCAGCACAGACTGCAGAATATTTTGGAACTCACGTGGAACGGATTTATGATGTTGGTGTAAGTGGAATGCACAGGCTGTTTTCCAGGCTGGAGATCATTCAGGACGCGAATTGTGTTGTGGCTGTGGCTGGCATGGAGGGTGCTCTTGCCAGTGTTATGGGCGGTCTTGTAAGCCGACCGGTGATCGCGGTGCCTACGTCTGTGGGATATGGAGCGAATTTCCATGGATTATCAGCACTTCTGACCATGATCAATTCCTGTGCCAATGGAATTGCCACAGTGAATATTGACAACGGATATGGAGCCGGATATCTGGCAACGCAGATGAACCGGCTGGCGCTTGGTAAGTAAGAGACACAAATTGGGGAGCAATTTGATAAATTTGCAACGAGGAGAATTATGGGAAAATCATTATATCTGGAGTGTTATTCCGGAATCAGTGGTGATATGACAGTGGCAGCACTGCTGGATCTGGGAGCAGATCAGAAGGTGCTGGAGGATGTACTTGAAAGTCTTCCTGTGCAGGGATTTGAGATAAAAGTAAATCGGGTGATGAAATCCGGGATTGATGCCTGTGATTTCGATGTAATTCTGAACGAAGAGATAGATGGACATGACCATGATATGGAGTATCTGCATGGACATGATCATAGTCATAAGCATGGGGCAGAAGAACATAATCACCAGTATGAGCATAGCCATGAGGCAGCAGAAAAGAATGTGGCAGTACATGGACATGATCATGGAGATGAAACAGCAGCACATACTCACGAGCATCATCGTCATCATAAACACCGCGGCATGAACGAAATCCGTCAGATACTTGCTGATACGAAGATGACTGACAGCGCCAGAGGTATTGCCCTTAAAATTTTTCAGATTCTGGCAAAGGCAGAAGCAAAAGCCCACAATGTTCCGGTGAAAGAGGTGCACTTTCACGAAGTTGGAGCTGTGGATTCCATTGTAGATATTTTGTCCGTGGCAGTCTGCCTGGACAATCTTGGAATTACAGAGGTCATTGTACCTGTATTATGTGAAGGAATGGGTACGGTCCGCTGCCAGCATGGCATTTTACCAGTTCCGGTTCCGGCGGTGACCCATATTGTACAGCAGTGTGGTCTGAATCTGCGGATCATTCAGGTACAGGGCGAGCTGGTAACTCCTACAGGAGCGGCAATTGTGGCAGCAGTCCGTACTTCCTGCAAATTACCGGAAACCTTTGCAATTGAGAAAACAGGTATCGGAGCTGGCAAGAGGACGTATGAGTGCCCGGGAATCCTGCGTGCAATGCTGATTCACCCGGAAGAATCCCATAAACCGGAAAAAGCGGTGGGAATTCCGGCAGGAAATGAAAGTGCGGCAAATGAAACTGCTGAAATTTTCAATCGGGAAGCTGCTGCCAAAATTCAGACCGGCGTTACGGAAAGCGCGGATTGTGCAGATTACATCTACAAGCTAGAAACAAACATCGATGACTGCAGCGGTGAAGTACTTGGCTTTGTCATGGAGAAGCTTTTTGAGGCCGGTGCAAGGGATGTGCATTATACTCCTGTATATATGAAGAAAAACCGTCCTGCATGGCTTCTTACCGTAATCTGTAAGGAAGAAGATGTCCCGGGAATGGAAGCTTTGATTTTTGCAGAAACTACCAGTATTGGTATCCGCAGGGTCAGGATGGAGCGCACGATTTTGCCCCGGAGAAAGCGGAAAGTAATGATTCCCTTCGGTGAGGTGGAAGTGAAAATCTGCGGTTCAGAAGGAGCAGAGAAATGCTATCCGGAATATGAAAGCCTGGCGGAAATCTGCAGAAAGACTGGAATTTCTTATTCAGAAGCCTATCAGATGGCAGTAGATGCAAGTAAGAATCTGGAATGATTGATGTTATTGGTCACGGAGTAACACAGTAACTGATTGATCGCTTCCAGGTTAAATCGCAATATTGCAACCTGGGAAAGAGTATGTTACAATACAGTTTGGCTTTTTTCAAAAGAGAAGTTTATATACGAATGCTTTGGATAAAACAGAAAGCCAAATTTTTCAAAATATAATGGAGTGAATATGAAGAAATATTTAGATAATCTCAGACAGTATCAGTTCCTGTTAAGTGAGCTGGTCAAAAAAGGAATCAAGCTGAAATATCGTCGTTCCTACCTTGGTATTTTGTGGTCCATGCTAGAACCACTGCTTTCCATGGTGGTACTGACCATTGTCTTCGGAACCCTGTATGGAAACACGGACAAAACATTCCCTGTATACATTCTTTCAGGACGTCTTCTGTACAGCTTTTATTCCTCAGCAACCAAAGCTGCGCTGAAATCCATCCGATCCAATGCAGCAATGATCAAGAAAGTGTATGTACCGAAATATCTGTATCCACTTTCAACTGTAATTTATAATTATATTATTTTTCTGATCTCCCTGGTTGTGCTTGCCATTGTAGGCGTGATCCTGGGTGTGAAACCGACCATTTATCTGCTTCAGGCACCGGTTGCCCTGATCATCATTCTGATCCTTTCCTACGGAAGTGGAATGTTCCTTGCAACTATCGGTGTATTTTTCAGAGATATTGAGTACCTCTGGTCTGTTGCCCTGATGCTGATCATGTATACATGTGCCATCTTCTATTATCCAAGCAAGCTGCTGAAGAGTGGCTGGGCATGGATCCTGAAGTTCAATCCTCTGTACTGTACCATTCAGATTTTCCGATCTGCAATCTTCGGAGAGCCTATGTATGCGCCATATGTAATTTATGCAGCTGCATTCAGCGTAGTGATCACCATCATCGGACTTGTATGCTTCAAGAAAAAACAGGATAATTTTATTCTGTACATCTAGAACCTGTTTGAAAAATCATTCCCTGCAGAAAGTATTTTTCAAACACGCTCTAAACTACCATTTACAGGAACATGTTAAGGAGAAAATATGAGCAAGACAGCCATTGAAGTCGATAACGTAAGTATGAAGTTCAACCTGAGCCGTGAGAAGGTTGACAGCTTAAAAGATTATATATTTAAAACCATTAAGAGAGAAATCCAGTACAATGAATTCTGGGCTTTGAAGAATGTAAGCTTCAGCGTGGAAAAGGGAGACCGTGTAGGTATCCTTGGTCTTAACGGAGCTGGAAAAAGTACTCTTCTGAAGGTGATTTCCGGTGTATTCAAGCCTACAGAGGGTCATGTGGACAAACATGGGAAAATGGTTCCCCTTCTGGAACTTGGCGCTGGTTTTGACCCGCAGTATACAGGAAAAGAGAATATTTACCTGTATGGTGCCATGCTTGGATATACCAAGAAATTTATTGACAGCAAATATGATGAGATTGTAGAATTCTCTGAACTTCAGAAATTCATGGATGTTCCGGTGAAGAATTATTCCTCCGGTATGAAATCCAGACTTGGCTTTTCCATTGCCACAGTAGTAGAACCGAAGATCCTGATCCTGGACGAGGTCCTTTCCGTAGGTGACGCCAAGTTCCGTAAAAAAAGTGAAAAGAAGATCATGAGTATGTTTGACTCAGGTGTTACCGTCCTTTTTGTATCCCATTCTCTGGAACAGGTACAGCGCCTTTGCAATAAGGCCATGATTCTGGAAAAAGGTAAGCTGATCGCATACGGCGACATTGCTCCGATCTCTGAGCAATACAGTAAAATGATAGGTGGCTGATTATGAAAAAGGAATTAACCCGGGAAGTTTCCAGATATGACAAGCTGATAAAGCGTTTAGAAGGTGAAAAATGAAAATCCTGCAGGTAGGGCTGGGAAATAATCCTGGCGGTATGGAAGCATTTGTAATGAATTATTTCAGGGAACTGGCCAGACAGGGAGTATCCTTTGATTTTGTATCCATGTATGGAACGATTGCTTATGAGAAAGAAATCCTGGAGCTTGGTGGAAGGGTTTTTTATGTTCCCAATATAAAAAAAGATTACTTTGGCTATATAAAGGCCTTTCGGAAGCTTCTTTCCCAGGAAAAGTACGATGTCGTGCATGTGAATATGCTTTCAGCAGCCAATATCGTACCACTTCGCCTGGCGAAACAGGCTGGAGTGAGAAAGGTGATCGCACATTCCCATAACGCTTCAGCACCGGGAATTGTGCGTAAGCTGATGGATGGCATGAATCGTCCCAGAATGAAGCATTATGTGAATGAGAAGTTTGCCTGTTCCGAAAAAGCAGGCAGATGGCTGTTCGGAGATAAGGCTTTTGAACGGGGCGAGGTAACTTTGGTTGCAAACGCAATTGAGACAGATAAATATGGATTTTCAGAGTCAAACAGGCGGAAAATCAGAGAGAAGCTGGGGATTTCCGGGGATGCCCTGGTAGTAGGGCATGTAGGCAGGTTTCAGGTTCAGAAGAATCATGAGGCCATTCTCCGTATTTTCCATGAAATCCAACGAAAAGAGCCGGCTGCAAGGCTTTGCCTTATTGGTGACGGCGAATTAAAGGAACAGATCCAGGAGCAGGCTAAGAAGGCGGGTGTCCTGGATAAAATCATATTTACGGGAGTATGTCAGGACGTGGAGCGGTACTTAAGCGCCATGGATGTTTTCCTGTTTCCTTCTTTATTTGAAGGACTTCCATTTACTCTTCTGGAAGCTCAGGCCAATGGCCTGCCCTGTGTGATTTCAGACCAGATCACAGGAGAAGCAGTACTCTCCCGGGAAAATGTGACAATGATTTCCCTGGCAGAAAGCCCGGAGAAATGGGCCAAAGCTGTGTTTAAGATGAAGGAAGCCGGGAGAATCGAAAGAGAAGAAGCGGCCAGAAGGCTGACAGAAGCAGGATTTGACATCCATAAGGAAGGGCAGAAGCTGATGCTTCTGTATAGCAGATAAGCTGACTGAGAAAGCTTTAGAGCGTGTTTGAAAAAGGCTTTCTGCAAGATGTGCGTCACAATTTCTAGACCGCAACCATTTAAAGAGCAGGAGAATAGGAATGGAAAAAATAGATTTTGTGCTCACCTGGGTGGACGGCAGTGACCCTGACTGGCTTGCACAGCGCAGGGAATATCAGCCTGGCAGGGGAACTGACGCCGGGGAGAGCAGATACCGCGACTGGGACAATCTTCAGTACTGGTTCCGCGGTGTGGAGAAATTTGCTCCCTGGGTAAATAAAATATATTTTGTCACATGGGGACATGTTCCAAAGTGGCTGAATACAGCTCATGAGAAGATTCAGATTGTAAAGCATGAGGATTTTATGGCGCCTGCTTATCTTCCTACCTTTAATATTAATTCCATAGAACTGAATCTTCACCGAATAAAAGGATTGTCAGAGCATTTCGTCTTTTTTAATGATGATATGTTTCTCATTGATTCCGTGAGACCGGAAGATTTTTTCAAAAACGGATTTCCTTGTGACTGCTGTATTGAGACCGCCCTTGTGCAGGACAATATCCGCAATCCTTTTGCCAATATTCTTATGAATGATGCAGCTCTTGTCAATATGCATTATAATAAAAAAGAAGTGATCAAAAAGCAGGCAAAAAAATGGTTCAGTCCGGCTTATGGAGCAATGCTCTTCCGCAATGTGCTGATGCTGCCTTATCGTGAATTTTCCAGTTTTAAATATTCACATCTTCCAAGTCCTTTTTTGAAAGCAACCTATTGGAAAGTATGGGACGAAGAGGGTGCTGTTCTGGATGAGGTTTGTAAGAATCGTTTCCGCACAGTATTCGATGTGAACCAGTACGTGATGAAATACTGGCAGTACATGGAAGGGAAATTTACGCCCCAGTCACCGAAGCTTGGAAGATTTTATACCATAGGAAAACATGATCAGCAGATTCACCATACCATTCGCAGACAGGCGTGTAAGATGATCTGCCTTAATGATGATGTGAATGTGGGTGATTTTGAGAAGCAGAAGAAAGAAATTCAGAGAAGCTTTGAAGTGATTTTTCCAGAGAAATCGTCTTTTGAGATGTAATTGCAAATAGCTTTTTTCAAAAGCACTCTGGTGTATCGTAATTTTATCAGGTAAATTATAGAAACGAGGGTAAGAGATGACAAAGGATTCCCTTAAAAGGAAAATAAAAGAAGAGGGTCTGGCTGGAAGTGTTCTTTATTATCTGGGCCGCTTTTGTTCAAAGGCGGAGCTTGCCCTGGTGGGAAAATGGTTCGGGAATCACGGGAAGCTCCGTCAGAACTGCATTGTGCTGAAAAACCGTACTATGCAGGACATGACAGACAATCCCAGGGCCTTTTATGAATATCTGATTCAGAATAAAATAAATGAGAACTATCAGATTATCTGGATGGTTTCCGATAAGAAAAAATGTGAGAAACTGAAATGCAAGAATGTTAAATTTGTAACAGCAGAGAATAAATATGGCTGGTCCAGCCCCCTTGCTTATTATTATGGTGCTGTTGCAGGATTTTTTTTCTATACAAACAATACAGCTTACCTGAATTTTTACCATTGTAAAGGGCAGACCACAGTGAACATGTGGCATGGCTGCGGCTATAAGGATGCAGCCAAAGACAACAAGCCGCCTGCAGGAAAAAGCATGATGCATTTTGACCATGCCATGGTGCCGGGACCTGTGTTTGTGGAAACAAAATCCCGTTACTGGAACTGTGAGAAAGAGAAGATTCTTGCCCTTGGCTATCCAAGATATGACTGGATGCTCCATCCATCTGTCAGCCGTGGGGAGGCGCTGGAGAAGCTTTTTTCCCATAAGGATATGAAAACTGTGATCTGGATGCCTACTTTCCGAAAAAGTGAGGTGCTGATCAGCGCAGAGAATGAAATTGAACTTCCCTTTCAGCTTCCTGCATTGGAGAGCGAGGCGGAGCTGAAAGCTCTGGATGCTCATTTGAGGGAATGCGGAATATTTCTGATCATCAAAAAACATCCCCTTCAGTCTGGCTGGTCCCTGGATGAAGGTGCGTATACCAATATCCGTTATGTGACAGAAGAAATGCTTCAGAAATCGGGCATTCAGCTGTATGAACTGGTGGGACTTATGGATGGACTGATTTCGGATTATTCCTCCATTGCAGTAGACTATATGCTTCTTGACCGACCTCTGGGCTATGTGCTCACAGACCTGGAAAGCTATCGAAATACAAGAGGATTTGTATTTGAAAATCCGGAAGCATATATGCCAGGTGAGAAGATTTACAATTTAGAGGATCTGAAGGACTATTTTTCCCATATCGCAGTGGGAGAGGATCCTTTTAAGGAAGAGAGAAGAAGATTATTGCCTGCAATGCACACTATGCCAAAGAAGTCAGGTTACTGCGAGGCACTTGCAGAGTATTTGAATATAAAGTAAAATAAAAGCAGAAGTTACCCATCCAAAAAGGTTCTAGTACATCATTTCGTAAATAATTATATCAATCGGATTCACAGACAAGTGAGTGGTATAGTTATTTAGAAAACAATGTGCTATGATTATTTTTTCGAAAAAACAGATACAGGAGAGGGATAAATGGGAAAGGTAATCGGATACACACAGGGAACTTACGATATGTTTCATATCGGTCATCTGAACCTGATCAAAAATGCTAAGAGAAGATGTGATTATCTGATCGTAGGCGTAAATACAGATGAGCTTGTGGAAAGCTATAAGAATAAAAGACCTATCGTGCCATTGGAAGAGCGGGCAGAGATCGTCCGGTCTATTAAATATGTGGACGAGGTGATCATCACAAATACCCTTGATAAAAAAGAAATCTGGGATAAGATCCGTTTCGATGAAATTTATATCGGAGATGACTGGAAGGGAAATGAGCGCTGGGAGCGCACCGGGAAAGAGATGGAAGCCCTGGGAGCCAGGCTGGTTTATCTTCCCTACACCAAAGATACTTCTTCTACAATGCTTCGTGAGAAACTGAAAGAGTATTAATGCGGACTGATTTAGAGCCTTTTTTAAACAGGCTCTGGATTGTAATATATTAAGAAAGGTAAAATCCATGGAAAGAGCACAGAGAATTCTAAAGAAATTTTCAAAAATCCTGAAAGAGCAGGGCGCAGGACCTTTGTTCACCACTTTCAAAGGCTATGTGACTTATGCTTTATATGACCGCTGGAAAGTGAGAAGACTTCGCAAATTCCCCCCGCGTATGGTGAAAAACAGAATCCTGTTTGAGACAAATGATGATTTTACAGACAATTGCCGGGCTCTTTTTGATTATATGGTTGCAAATGGATATAATAAAAAATATGAGCTTGTCTGGCTGGTTCATGAGCCGGAGAAGTATAAGAAATACCAAGCGGAGAATGTGAAGTTTGTTCGCAATTTCAAGAAGAACACGACGATCCGCAGGGCAGCAGCTTACCGCTATGCATTGACTTCAGCCTTTATTTTCTACACCCAGGCGTTTAACTGGATCGGAATGGCAAGAAAGGGTCAGACTTTTGTAAATCTCTGGCATGGCTGCGGCTACAAGGCGAACAAGAACAACCGCAAGGTATTTTTCGACTACTGTCTGGTGCCAGGAGATGTGTTTATTGAGACGAAGAAAGAGTTCTTTGGCTGCAGTTCCAGGAAGCTTCTTGCACTTGGCTATCCGCGTTACGATCAGATGATGAAGGGAAGCGACGCCGCAAGAGCATATAAGGAAAAGCTTCTGAAAGCAGCTGACAGTGACAGGCTGATCCTGTGGATGCCTACCTACCGTCATGCAAGCAGCGAGAGACTGAATGAGGAAACGCTGAACAATGAATTTAATATCCCGATCCTGGACGATAAGGAGCGGCTTCTTGCTTTTAATAATTTCTGTCGTGATAATCATGTACTTGTGGTAATTAAGAAGCATTATCTCCAGATTCCATATGACTTTGGAGAAAATGTGCTGACAAACATTGTTTACCTGGAAAATCAGGATCTGGAAGACAATGGCTTGCAGCTTTATGAGTTTATCAACTGTTCGGATGCCCTGATTTCTGACTATTCCTCTGTGGCAATTGATTATCTGCTTCTCAACAGACCTATTGGATTTACCCTGGATGACTATGATGCCTATACGGAGTCCAGAGGATGGGTATTTGAAAATCCACTGGAATACATGCCAGGAGAACATATTTACAATGTACAGCAGTTTGAACAGTTTGTTCTGGATGTCAAAAATGGAAAAGATGACTATGAGAATCAGCGTAAGGCAATTCTTGCAAAGACTCATAATGTAACAGATAATTACTGCAAACGTGTTCTGGATTATTTCAAAATTACGGTATAACAGAGAAAATACGAAAGCCTTTTTTACATGCTTCAGGATTTATCCCGCAAAAGGAGGAAGCCCCTGCAGGGGTGGTATATAACATGAAAATATGTATCTGGATAACAAAAATCTTTGATCTGGGCGGAACCAAGAGAGTGGTTTCCCTGTTGGCCAACGAGCTGGTGAAAGAGCATGAAGTGACGATCATGACTTATGAAGACCGCTTTCGTGAAGACCGCACCATGTATCATTTAAGTGAAGATATCAATGTGGATTTCATTGACAACAGCCAGTTCGTGAATAAGCATCATACCCCGGCTTTCTGCGCACGCTATCTGGTGAAGAAGCTCAATGACAGATCTGGTCTGTTTAATAAAAAAAGCCTGAATTCCATTCTTGCAGAAGCAATTTTTCCCAAAAAAACAAGAGAGAAATGGGTGGAATATTTTAATTCCCAGGATTATGACGTGATCCTTACCACAGCATCCCTAAGCCTGAGACTTGCCATGATCGCGCCCCGGCTGAAAGCCGCAACCATCGGGTGGCAGCATAACTGCTATGACGGATATCTTCATGTGAAGCCTGTCGTTTTCTGGCAGCAGGAGAACCTTCTTCAGCAGTATCTGCCAAATCTGGACCGCTACATTGTGTTGAGTGATTATGATAAGCGGGACTATATGGAGAAGCTTGGAATAGATTGTGAAGTAAAAATCAATCCCAGAAGCTTTGTCAGTGAAAAGAAGTGCGATGTGAAATCCAAACGTTTTCTCATGGCGACCCGTTTCGTATATGCCAAAGGACTGGATCTTATGATGGAATCCTTTGAAGAGTTCTGCAAAGAGGATTCGGAGTGGGAGCTTGATATCATCGGAGACGGAGATCTTTTTGACCAGATCAGGGCAGACGCGAAGAGGCGTCATCTGGAGAAGCGAGTCCATTTTGTAGGATATACCAATGAGCCTGAGAAGTATTATCTGAATTCTTCTGTTTTCCTTCTTCCATCCAGATGGGAAGGCTGGCCTATGGTGATTATGGAAGCCTTTGAGTTCGGCCTTCCGGTGATCGCTTATCATATGGGCGCCATGGATCTGATCATTGATGACGGAAAGACTGGTTTCCTTCCTGAAGCATTTGATCCCCACAAATTTGCCCAGGCCATGCTGAAACTGGCACATGACGAAGAGCTTCGTGCCCGGATGTCTGCGAATGCCATTGCCAAGTCTGATGATTTCTCTATCGACAAGGCTGTGAAAGAATGGGACGGACTTTTTGAACGTGTAGTTGCAAAGAAGAGGGGGAAGTGACATGAAGATCACTGTGAACAACCTGAAGAAGCTGGTGAAAAAGATGGTCCGCACGGATGGAAATTCCGGTAAAGAGAAGGACACTTTTGAGGCGGCCTTAAAGAGAGCCAGGGATGAGGCAAAATACAATCTTACTGAGGAGCTTCGGGAGAAGTACGTGGATTTTCTTGACAGTCCCATAAAGGAAAAATGTATACTATACGAGGCATTTGGGGGCAGAGGCATGACCTGCAGCCCTCATGCCATTTTCAAGTATTTGCTGACCCAGACAGAATTTCAGGAGTATCTCCATGTCTGGGTCATTGACGATTTTTCGGATAATGAACCATGGATGGGACTTTACAGGGATGATCCAAATGTGAAATTTATTAAATTCCAGTCTGTAGAATACAGGGAATATCTGGCTACAGCCAAATATCTGATCAATAATGTAAGCTTTCCCGGATATTTTACCAAACGTAAGGAGCAGATCTTTGTGGATACCTGGCACGGAATCCCGTTAAAAACCATTGGATTTGACATTCCGGCAGGCAAGGTGAGTGCAGGAAATACAGTAAGGAATTTCCTTGCAGCAGACTATCTGATCGCGCCCAATCATTTTATGACAGAGATTTATGAGAATGCGTTCAAAATGAAAAATCTTTATCCCGGAAAAATCCTGGAAATCGGGCAGCCCCGTAATGACAGCTATTTTCACACAGACCGGGAGGCCATATTTAAGAAGCTGCAGATGGCAGGCGTGGAGGCAGATCCAAAGAAGAAGCTGATCCTTTATGCGCCTACCTGGAAGGGCAGCAGGTATTCCAGCCCTGATACCAGCCTGGATGCCTATGAGAAGATGATCCGCACTATCGAGGAGAATGTGGATACCAGGGAGTACCAGGTGCTGGTGAAGCCTCATCAGATTGTATACTACCACATTAAAGACACAGTAGGGATAACCGGCCAGTATATTCCTGCAACCGTAGATACCAATGAGCTTCTTCGTGCTACAGATGTTCTGATTTCCGATTATTCCAGTATTTATTTTGACTATCTGGTATCAAAAAAGCCCATTTTGTTCTTCATCCAGGATCTTGCAGAATATAAGAATTACAGAGGCTTATACTTTGGAATTGATAAGCTGCCGGGGCCTGTTGCAGAAACTTATGAGCAGCTTGGAGATTATGTGAAGGATGCCGAAAGAGCCATGGAGCCATACCGGAAGGTTTACGAAAGGGAAGCTGCCTGGGCGTGCCCGCAAGATGACGGAGAGGTCTGCCGCCGCCTTGCAGACATTGTATTCCACGGAAAAGAAGATTCCCGGTGCATATCCTGTCAGGATGAGGCGCAGTTACCAAAGAAAAAGCTTCTGATGTATGCCGGTGATTTTTCTGAGGGGGATGACACCGAAGCATTTCTTGGACTTGCAGAGAACCTGGATTTTCAGAAATACGATGTTACCCTGCTTGTGTGCGGTGGTGGAGACGATTTTGCAGAAGAACAGATCATAGGTCTTCCTACCGGGCTTCGGATTCTTTACCGTGGTCAGCCTTTTAACGGAAAAGCGGAGGAAATCGCGAAGAATGAGCTGTTTTTGAAGGGAAAAATAAAAGATATTCCACATGCTTTTTACAAGAGAGAGGCAAGGCGCCTGTTTGGAGAGGCGAAATTCGACTGTGCAATTGACCTTACCGGGAAAAAGAGCCTGTTTTCAGTGGTGGCAAAGGAGATGGATGGCGTTCGGTTTTTCCAATACAATGCACGTTTTGTCCGTGAAAAACAGATTGCAAAGGAGCTGGCAGGCCAGCAGGTAATCGTATCTGCCACAGAAAGCTACTTTATTGCCAGATACCAGGGAAGCAATCCAGCTGTTATTACCGTGGAAGCCATTCCGGCACCGGATACAGAGAAAATCAATTATATCTGTATGTACCAGCAGAAAGCCCAAAACGTTCTGAAAGCCTTTTGCCGTCTGGAGAAAAATACCTGTCTTTACATTACCGGAAAAGGGAAAGGGTATCAGAAGCTGAAAGCTATGGTTTCAGATCTTCACCTGGAGGGAAGGGTGATCCTTACCGGATGGCTTGAGAAACCCTTTGCATTTATGAATCTGTGCGATTATTTTATCTGTCCGGAAGAGGAAGAAGAAAGCCTGGGTACCCTTGCTGCAAAAACCATGAATATGAAGCTGCTGGCAGAAGACTGCACAACAGAGATGCCTTACAGCTTTCAGGCCAGGTCCTGGAATCAGGAACAGAGTGAGAAGCTGGATGAGCTGATAGAAGGTAAGAGGACTTCAGATGAATGAGATAGAGAAGATTTTGAAAGATAATATGGAGGATTATGAGAGCGTGAAGCGTCAGGCTCTGAAATTCATTCATGAGAATAAGAAAGAACTTTCCAAAAACTATGCCTACGCAGAGGTATGCGGGAATCCGGTGGATGCTTCCCATTTTTTCTTCCTTATAGATGAAAAAAAGCCTGGCAGTGACCTGATTCTGGAAATGCTGGACTATGCGCTGAAGAAGTATGTTTCCTCTGAGAAGGCGAGTGTTACGGCCTGCATAAAAGGCGGTTTTCATCTGGTGAAAAAAACAGGTGTGGACTATGTAAAAGAGGAAAGTCGTGAATATCTGGAGGCGCTTTCCCAGGCTGGTTACATTATCGGTAATATGGTTTTGCCAGGCTCTTTTGTGAAAAAAGAAACACAGGTTTATTTTAATCCCATGCTGGAAATTTATGATAGGAAGTCTGTGGAGACAGCAGAGTTTCTCTCAGTTACGGCAAGGGAGCTTCTGAAAACAGATTATATCTACGCTCCGTCTAAGAGCAAAGCGAAGGAAGCATGGCTGGAAAAATGCACCCTGGGAAAAGTCTATGATGGAAATGTGATCATAGAGAAAAAGGAAGGATTAAAAGAAGGCAGAGGCAGTCTTCTGGAGTGTATCCGAAGGCAGAATGCAGTGCCTGGAATGGAGTTTTTCTCCCTTCGAAATCAGGAGGAAAGGAAGAAAGTCCTGATTCTTAGCAGCTGGAAAGCCGAGCGGGAGGCTAAGCTTGTTGTCCGAAAGCTTGCAGACAGTATGGACAGGGAAAAATATGATACGGTTATTTATAGTGGCTGGCTTGGAAGCAGGGGAGATGTGAAAGAATTTCTCGCCTTTGAAAAAGAGCTTCCAAAAGTGATGGGCGCAGGAAGGATGACTTTGAGTGAGGAAGATTTCCTGAATTACCGTATGATTGAGAAAAATCCGGCTCTTTATCTGGAAAATCCGGAAATACGAAGATATATGCGAATGCTTGCCAGAAGAGAGTGGGGCAGGCTGTTCGGCAGCAGTTCCTGGGATGTGGTGATTATGGCTGGAAGTACCGGGTATCTGCCATATTATCTGGCAGCAGAGGCACCGGCAAAAATGAAAGTTCTGGTGGATCTTGATTTTCTGCCTTACATCCATGAAAAATATCCGGCAAGATGGCGAAAAGCCCTTACTGTATTTGACCGGATATATGCTCCGGCAGATTGCCAGCAGCTGGGAGACTACGGAAAGGAAAACCGCCTTCGGATAATGCGCCTTCCGGTATTTGCTGCAGCCAGACCAGAGGAGAACCAGGTGGAAACGGTTTCCTACAATGGTGAGACTTACCTTGTGTGTGGGAAATGGAACCTGCAGGGAGAGCGTATTTCCATGAAGCTGGTACAAAAGCCGGTTCCGGGAAGTATTCTGGTAAATGGTGAGCTTGCACCAACTGCAGAGCAGAAAAAAGCATTGGAGCAGCTGTCGAAGGTGCACAGGATTTATGTGCTGGGGGCACAGAGCGCCGCCTATAAAAGCTTTTTGCCAGAAGCAGTGATCCTGGATGGATATGTGAAAAAAGAACTGTATCTGCAGCCTGCGGCCTGGGAATTTTTTGGAGCCTTTGAGAGTTATGTAGGAAACAAGGCCTTGGAATATGATGCATTGGAAAGAATATGTAAAACTTTTGGAGTGAAGGAGGACATTCCTTGATTCGTTCAGGGAGTGTCCTTTTTCTATAAAATGGGGGGAAAGTATGAATACGAAGAATAAAACCGGGAAATTCCGGATCATTTTCCGTTTCCTGAAAGGAAATATCCGGTTTTTTGTGGGAACGCTATTATTTTCGGTGTTGTTTACAGCATGTAATGCGTTGATCCCACAGATCGTGAAATACACAGCAGACCATATTCTGGTGCTGGATGGAATTCCGGATGGTCTGAATGTGCGGCAGACACTGCTTCTGGCAGCACTTCTGGTAGCTGCTTCGGCAGTTCTTTCGGGAGTTTTTAATTACTTAAGTAAAATGTGCCTGGCAAAAGGCTCAGAGAATTTCCTGAAATCCATCCGTGACACCTTGTATCACCACACCCAGTATCTGCCTTTTTCCTGGCATGTAAAGCACCAGACCGGGGAGATCATTCAGAGATGTACCTCTGACGTGGAAGTGATCCGTAACTTTGTGTGCAGGCAGCTGCCGGAGGTGTTTCGAATCTGTTTCCTGATCGTACTGTATCTGGGAATCATGTTTTCCATGAATGTGCAGATCACACTGGCTGCGGCAGCTTTTTTCCCGGTGATCATCGGTTATTCCTGCTATTTCTATTCCAGGATCGGGAAACGTTTTCAGGATGCTGATGAGGCGGAGGGGGCACTTTCCAGTACCGTGCAGGAGAATCTGACTGGAGTTCGTGTAGTGCGTGCTTTTGGTAGAGAAAAGTATGAGATCGATCGGTTTGATGAGAAAAATAATGCCTACTCCAATTTATGGGTATATCTTGGAAAACTGATGAGCGTTTACTGGGCATCGGGAGATTTGATCACCAACCTGCAGGTGCTGGTGGTTATGGTGACTGGTGTTGTTTTTGCCGTGAATGGACAGATCACATTGGGCGAGTTTATGGCATTTATTTCCTATAATGCGTCCCTGACCTGGCCGGTGCGAAGCCTGGGAAGGATTATCTCGGATATGAGTAAGGCTGGGGTTTCCATGGAGCGTGTGGCTTATATTCTGGAGGCTGAGGAAGAGGATGCTGCTGTAAAGTGTGAAGCTAAGTCTACAGACAGAAATGAAAATGCAGAGAATATTGCGAAAAAGAAGAAGGCAGGACAGAGTGAGGCAACTCTGGATTATAAGATTCCTGCGCGGACAGCAGAGCAAACGAGTGAGGATTCCGAAAATAAAGGCTGTGGAGAAAAGCAGACTTTGGGACCTGTCAGTGGAATGAAACCTGCCATGGATGGCGATATCTGCTTCCGCGATGTATCTTTCGGTTATTCTCCAGACCACCCGGTTCTGAAAAATATCAATTTCACAATCCCATCCGGAAGCACCTTTGCAATCCTTGGCACAACTGGAAGTGGAAAATCAACTCTGGTCCATTTACTGAACCGTTTATATGATCTGCCGGAAGACTGCGGCAGTATTACCATTGGCGGTACAGACATTCGTGACATTGACCGTCAGTACCTGCGCCAGAATATCGGCATGGTACTCCAGGAACCGTTCCTTTTCTCCAGAACCATCCGTGAGAATATTGGCATCACAAAGGAGAAGCTTCTGGATGAAGAAATCCGCCATGCAGCGGAGATTGCCTGTGTAGATGAGTCAATTCTTCATTTTACAGACGGATATGACACCATCGTAGGTGAGCGTGGCGTCACTTTGTCCGGTGGACAGAAGCAGCGTGTTGCAATTGCCAGAATGCTGATGAAAGAAGCTCCGATCCTGGTATTTGACGATTCCCTATCCGCAGTAGATACGGAGACAGACAACAAGATCCGCAAAGAACTGAAAAAAGAGATGGAGAAAGCAACGGTTATTATGATTTCCCACCGGATCACATCTCTTATGCAGGCTGACTGTATTATTGTGATGGACAAGGGAGTAATCCAGCAGATGGGTACCCATGAGGAACTGATCCACCAGGAGGGACCATACAAAGACATTTATGAGATCCAGATGAACAGTGACATCCGTCTCATGGAAGGAGGTGCAGCATGCGAATAGAAGAAAAAGAATATACAAAGTCCATTGACATTTCCATCTGGAAAAAAGTTTTCCCTTTCCTTGCACCTCGGAAAAATGTGCTGATTATGGTAATTGTGATGAATATTCTCTGCTCAGTAGTGGATATTATCATGCCGTTATTTCAGCGACAGGCCATTGATTCCTTTATCGAGAAAAATACTCTGGCAGGACTTGGAGGATTTATTGCGCTGTATATTGCAGTGATCGTCTTTCAGATGTGGTCCGTCATCTGTTTCACCAGAGGCTGCATGACACTTGATGTGGAAACAGGCCGTGATATGAAAAGGGCATTGTTTGTTCATCTTCAGAAGCTGTCTTTTTCCTACTACAATGCAACTCCGGTTGGATATATCCTGTCCAGGGTAATGAACGACGTAGCCAGGATCACAGAGTTGATCGCCTGGGATGTGATCGATATGCTGTGGGCTATCTTTTATGTAGTGGGTGTGTTTGTTGCAATGCTGTTTCTGAACTGGAAACTGGCTCTGGTGATCATGCTGATCGTTCCAGCTATTGCAGTCCTTACCTGGTATTTCCAGAATAAGATCCTCACATGGAACCGTCAGGTGAGAAAAATCAATTCCAAGATCACAAGTGGCTACAACGAAGGAATTATGGGCGCGAAAACTGTGAAATCCCTGGTTGTGGAGGAGAAAAACTTCCGGGAGTTTGCCTCTGTCACTGAGGAGATGAGAAGTGCGTCTATCAAGGCTGCCAGATTAAATGCAATTTATATTCCGCTGGTAGTTTTCTTTGGAGCTCTGGCAACTGCCCTTGTACTGGAGCGTGGCGGCATTATGGTTCTGAATGGAAGTATGGACATAGGAACACTTGCTGCATTTACTGCATATGCAGTTGGAATTTTTGAACCAATTCAGAGGCTTGCAGGAATTTTGTCCCAGTGCATTTCTGCTCAGGCAAATATTGAGCGGGTGACCTCCCTTCTGGAAGAGAAGCCCCAGGTGGTAGACTCCCCAGAGGTTCTGGAAAAGTATGGAGATTTCTTTGATCCCCACAAGGAGAACTGGGAACCCATTAAAGGCGACATTGAGTTTGAAAACGTTTCATTCCAGTATCCCGATGGAAAAGAAGAGGTGCTCAGCAACTTCAACCTGAAAATTCCGGCTGGTACCAATGTGGCAATCGTCGGAGAGACCGGTGCAGGAAAAAGTACGCTGGTGAACCTGGCCTGCCGTTTCTTTGAGCCCACTAAGGGAAGAATCCTCATCGACGGCAGAGATTACCGTGAGCGAAGTCAGTTGTGGCTGCACAGCAACATCGGGTATGTGCTTCAGAATCCCCATCTGTTCTCCGGGACTGTGATGGAGAATATCCGTTATGGAAGACTGGATGCCACTGATGAAGAAGTAAAGGCTGCTGCGAAGGCAGTTCATGCCGATGAGGTAGCCGAAAAGCTTGACAAAGGTTATGACAGTGACGTAGGTGAAGGCGGCGACCGTCTCTCCACCGGAGAAAAGCAGCTTCTTTCCTTTGCCCGCGCAGTACTGGCAGATCCCGCCATTTTCGTTCTGGACGAAGCAACTTCCTCTATCGACACCAAAACCGAGCAGCTGATCCAGCAGGCCACAGACAAACTGCTGAAAGGGCGAACTTCCTTCCTGATCGCTCACAGATTATCTACAATCCGTAATGCCGACCTGATTCTGGTAGTCCGTGACGGTAAGATCGTAGAGCAGGGAAAACACATTGAGCTACTGCAAAAAAAGGGATATTATCACGATTTATACAGCAGGCAGTTCGAGGAAGAATCCTCTATGCGAATTTTGGAGGCGTAAGATTCTCCCTGTATCTGATTTTCCATTCAGAAGGAGGGCACACTATCGAAGAGATGAAAGATTGAGGGATTGATCATTTATGAAAAAAGAATTTGAATTTATAGAGCGGGAGCCTTCCGTCAGGGTCGTCTGCCGAAAGAGTAGCCGCCAAAGCCTTTTTCAAAAACTGCGAGACGCGCTGGAGGAATCTGCGCCTGATCTTTCTATTGAGGAAATAAAGAGTCAAGTACCGCCAGACCAGATGTTTTCAGCGGCGCTTGCCTGTTTGATCTTTCGCAGAGTACGGCATCAGCGGGAAGAACCGTATAAATAAACACATGTTAGAAAAAAGCTAAAAAAACGGGCCGGTATGCAATGCTTAACATTGTACACCGGCCCATTGACTATTGATTTTTTGCCGCGACCCCCACAACTACTGTGATGTCATCCGCATGGCCATCCGTTCTTTTGCGCGCCGCTTCTTCAGAGATCCGGTCGGCAAGCGCCTGTGCGCCGCTCCCCTCAAATTGCTCGAGTTCC